>JADMIO011432749.1_pt1 | contig 69278 bp, 63 predicted proteins | sample 8958161 | NCBI WGS metagenome assembly JADMIO01 (sample SAMN16585339, study PRJNA669376) | soil metagenome | isolation source: Crop rotation soil | place: USA: Cullars Rotation, Alabama | collected 2011 | reverse complement strand
GCGACTTCAAGTCACGTGAATTCCAAGCTTCGGATCCCACTGTGCTGGAAAGATTTATCGGTTGGCACGACCGTCAACGTCTGCACCATTTCGGGCGGAACGACGACCAACGTCATTCCCGAATTTGCGACGTGTTCGATTGACGTTCGCTTTACCAAAACGAGCGAAGCCGAACGTTTGGAAAGCGAATTCAAAAAGCTGAAACCGTTTGACGAGCGCGTTTCGCTCGAAGTTTCGGGCGCAATCAATCGCCTGCCGCTCGAGCGCAACGCACAGGTCGTCGAGCTTTACGAAAAGGCGCGAAAAATTGCCGCGAGCTTTGATTACGAGCTTGGCGAAGCGCAGGTCGGCGGCGGTTCTGACGGAAATTTTGTCGCCGCTCTAGGCGTTCCGGTTCTCGACGGTTTGGGCGTCACCGGCGACGGCGCACACACTTTGGAAGAATATATTTTGACGGAAGACATTCCGCGCCGCGCGACGCTTCTCGCCTCGCTTTTGCTGAATGATTAATCAAAAATCATCAAAAAAACCGCGCGCACCGCGCAATCGCACGCTTGACGTGCCTGATGAAGAAATCGAAATTTATCGAAAAAATCTGGTTTTTGCGAGCGGCGCGTTCGATTTGAAAAACTGCCGCAGCAAAATCGTCTGCGGCGACGCGTTCGCGGTTTTGGCGAAATTGCCCGAAAGCTCTTTCGATTTGCTTTTTGCCGACCCGCCGTATAATTTGACGAAAAATTTCGGCGAAAACTCCTTCCGGCAAACTTCGCTCGACGAATACGAAGCGTGGCTCGATTCGTGGGTTGCGCAAACGGTCAGGCTTTTAAAGCCGACGGCATCGGTTTACATCTGCGGCGATTGGCGTTCTTCGAGCGCGATTCAGCGCGTCGGGATGAAATATTTTCGCCTGCAAAACCGCATCACGTGGGAACGCGAAAAAGGTCGCGGCGCAAAGAGAAATTGGAAAAACGCGGCGGAAGACATCTGGTTTTTTACGGTTTCGAGCGATTTTGTTTTTAACACCGAAGCCGTCAAAATCAAAAGAAAAGTCATCGCGCCTTACACGGAAAACGGCGTGCCGAAGGATTGGAAAAAAGACGACGCGGGAAATTTTCGCTCGACTTTTCCTTCAAATTTTTGGACGGATTTGACCGTTCCGTTCTGGTCGATGCCCGAAAATACGGAGCATCCGACGCAAAAACCGGAAAAGCTGCTGGCGAAAATCATTCTCGCCAGCACAAACGAAAATGATTTAATTCTCGACCCGTTTTCCGGCTCAGGCACGACGGCGGTCGTCGCCAAAAAATTAAACCGCGAGTTTGTCGGCGTCGAGCGCGACGAAAAATATTGTCTGCTGGCGGAAAAACGCCTCGCTTTAGCCGAAACCGACAAAACGATTCAAGGCTTTTCCGACGGCGTTTTTTGGGAAAGAAACAGTAAGAGAAGTTAGCCACGAATTACACGAATGACACAAATTATTTTGTTTTTTATTCGTGTAATTCGTGTAATTCGTGGCTAAAAAAATTTATTTAAAATGAAAATCGCAACCTGGAATGTAAATTCAATCAATATTCGGCTCGAACAAGTTTTAAATTGGCTCGAAACGACCGGAACGGACGTTTTGTGTTTGCAGGAAACGAAATGCGTCGATGAAAAATTTCCGTTTGAAGAGATAAACAGAATCGGCTACGAAGTCGCGTTTTCCGGGCAGAAATCTTACAACGGCGTGGCGATTTTGTCGAAACACGAAATAAAAGACGTGCAGAAAAATTTTCACGACGACGTTCTCGAATCGCCGAAACGAATGATTGCCGCGACCGTCGGCGACATTCGCATCGTCAACACGTATATTCCGAACGGCACTGAGCTTTGGACGGACAAATTCACCTTTAAATTGGATTGGCTTCAGCGGCTGAGAAGATTTTTTGACGAAACGTGCAAAAAGGACGGAAACGTTTTGCTCTGCGGCGATTTTAACGTCGCGCCGGACGAGCGCGATGTCTGGAACGTCGGATTTTGGGAAGGAAAACTGCACTTTTCCAAGCCCGAACGCGCCGCGATTCATCACGTCAAACAATGGGGTTTTGTCGATGTTTTCCGCAAGGTAAACGGCGACGCGAAGGAATTTTCGTGGTGGAATTACCGCGAAGGCGCGTTTTTCAAAAATCAAGGCTTACGCATCGACCACATCTGGACATCGGAAAAATTAGCCGAAAAATGCGTCGCCTGCTGGATTGACCGTGAAGCGCGCGAAGCCGAAAGACCGTCAGACCACGCGCCGGTTGTGGCGGAATTCGAAATGTAAAATTGTGAACGAAAATCCAAAATCCAAAATCGCAAATCTAAAATCGTTGTGGCTCGTTCGTCACGGGCAAAGTACGGCGAATGTTGTGCGGCAAAAAGCCGAGGCGGAAAATCTTTTGACGATTGATTTTCCCGAGCGCGAGCAGGACGTTCCGCTTTCCGAACTCGGCGCGGAACAATCGGTGCGGCTCGGCAAATGGTTTTTGGAAGAATTGGAAGAAAAGGAAAAGCCGAACTTCGTTTTCAGCTCGCCTTTTTTGCGGGCGAGCGAAACGGCGCGCTTGATTTTGGAAAACGCAAAGATGGAAAACGTCGGGATTATTTTTGACGAACGACTTCGAGAGCGCGAGCTTGGCGTTTTCGACCGTTTGACTTCGCGCGGCGTGGCGGAGAAATTTCCCCTGGAGTTTGCCGCGCGGCAGAAAGTCGGGAAATTTTATTTTCGCCCGTCAAACGGCGAAAGTTGGGCGGACGTTGCGCTGCGCATCCGAAGTTTCTGGAACGAAATCAAGCGCGACTGCGCGGGCGAACGCGTTTTGGTCGTTTCGCACGAAGCCGTTTTGCATCTTTTTCGCTACATCGTCGAGCAAATGACCGAAGAAGCCATCCTGAAAATCGACCGCGCCGCCGACATCGCCAATTGTTCGATTACGTCTTACAAATTCGAGTCGAAAACGCGGAAATTGGCTTTAGAGCGCGAAAATTTCTGCATTATTTGAAAATCATTTGAAAATTGACATTTAAAACCATTACTCTTAATAAAGTTCTGCCCAACGCGAGACTTAATGAGCGAAACTGTTTTGGAAAAAATTGAAATCGAGTTTCCGGCAAGCGGTCTGGAAAAATCCGACGCCGAGCTGGTCAAAGCCTGCCGGCGCGGCGACGAAACGGCGTGGAACACTTTGATTGACCGTTACCAGCGACTTATTTTCGCCATTCCGCGCCGCGCGGGCTTGACCGAAGAGCAGGCGGCTGATATTTTGCAGGAAGTTTTTCTCACGCTTTTTGAAAAGCTCGACGAAATCGAACAGCCCGACAAAATTCGTTCGTGGATTGTCACGACCGCGAAATTTAAAACGTGGGGCGCGGTTCGCAGCGAGAAAGGTTTTTATTCGCCGGAAACCGAAGAAGAAATGGAACAGGAAATGGCGAGCCTGCCCGACACGTCGCCGCTGGCGGACGAGCGTTTAATCGAGCTCGAACAGCAGCATTTAATCCGCACCGCTTTGAAGGAATTAGAAGAACGCTGCCAGAAAATCCTCTCGATGATTTATTTGCGCGACGCGGCGGCGACTTACGCCGAAGTCGCACTGGAAATCGGCGTCGGCGAAACCAGCATCAGCCCGATGCGGGCGCGATGTCTCAAGAAATTAGGGAAAATTCTTGAGAAATAAAAATTTTTGTCTTTTTTCCGATTAACCTCACACTGTTAGTTTGAGAGGATGACAGAAATGTTACTAACAATGACCATGAAAAACTCGGAAAAACAATTTTTAGAAGAAATCGTCAGCTTAATGCAGCGCGACGAATCAGTTGATGCACCTCAGGACGCTGTCAAATGGTCGAAAAATCTATTCCGCACCAGAGCCGCCGAGCCGAAAAAATCTTTCGTTCAAAAAATTCTTGCGGTTTTGCAAGTGGATTTAGCGCCGAATAAAGCGGCTTTCGGCGAGCGTTCAGCCGCCGCCGCGCAGGAACGCCAGATGCTTTTTGAAGCCGGCGCGAACGGCGTCGATTTACGCATCAAGGAAACGGAAAAGGGCTTCGTCGTCAAAGGTCAAATCCTTGGCGAAAATTTTGCGAAATGCACCGTTAAGCTCGGCGATGCGGAAACAAAAGCAAACGACCTCAGCGAATTTTCGTTCGCCGGCGTTCCCGCAGGCAAATACGATTTGACACTCAATTCCGGCGAAGCGGAAATCACCATTGAGAATCTCGAAATCAAATAATTTGCTGCGATAAAACGGGAGAATACTTGCAGCAATTCGTAAGGCGAAAGGTCGTAAAAAAACTTTTCGCCTTTCGTGCGTTATAATGAAATGGAAAATGGAAAATGGAAAACGGAAAATTAAATTTCTTATATTTTCCGTTTTCCATTTTCCGTTTTTCGTTTAGAAAATTATGCTTCGTCGAAAGCTCGCGGAAAAATTAATTTCGGCTAAAAATGAATCGGAACGAAAACACCTGCTTGATAAAAATAAAAATCAAGCCGACGCGCAGCTTGCGTTTGCGCTGAAGGAAATTTGTTACGAATCCTGGACGACCGAGCCGACCAAAGCGCAAAAAGCGGCAAAGGCTTTGAAAAGTCTTTTGAAAGTCAACGGCGACGCGGAAATCGAAGCCTTGTGTTTTTGGGTGACGGGAATTTCCGAATTGACCAGAGGCAAGATTGAATCAGCCGTCGAAAACCTCGATAAATCCGCCGAATCCTTTCAAAAAATCAAACAGGAACACACGTCCGCGCAGCCGCAGGTCGCCAAACTGCTCGCGCTCGCCTTGCTCGGTCGATACGACGCGGCAATCGCTTCGGGCAAAAAAGCTCTCAAAATTTTTGAAAAATACGACGACGAGCTGGCGGCGGGAAAAATCGAGATGAACATCGGAAACATCGCCTTGCGCCGCGCTTTTTACGCGGAAGCCGAAAGATATTTTCTCGCCGCGCGCGAGCGTTTTACACGGCTCGACGACAAAACGTGGCTGACGATGTGCGCCAATAATCTGGCGATTATTTATTCCGCGCTCAACGATTTTCGCAAGGCGGAAGATTTTTACGCGCAGGCTCTCGCCAACGCGCGCGCGGCGAAAATGCTCGTTACCGAGGCGGAAATCGAAGCGAGTATGGGAAATCTGGCGATGTATCGCGGAAAATACGACGACGCTTTGAGATTTTTAGAGCTTTCGCGCCAAAAGTACGAAGATTTGAAAATGCCGCATCAAACGGCGATTGCCGAACTCGAAATCGCCGACATTTATCTCGAGCTGAATCTCGCCAAAGAAGCTTTTGAAATCTACGAAAAGCTTGCCGACAAATTAAAAAAACTAAAATTGCGCGCCGAAGAAGCGCGCGCGCGCGCCAATTTCGGACGCGCGGCGGTCGTTTTGCGGGAAACCGCCGTCGCCAAACGCGAGCTGGTCAAATCCGCCGAGCTTTACGAATTGGAAAAAAATCTGCCCGGCGCGGCGGCGGTAAAACTCAGCGAAGCGCGGCTCGAACTGTCGGTCAAAAATTTCCGAAGCGCGCTCGTGCTTGCCGAAGAAGTCGAAAATCTTCTGCGCAAAAGCGAAAACGTGCGACCGAAATTGATGACCGAATGGCTCAAAGGCGAAACGCTCCGGCATCTCGGAAAATACGCGACCGCCGAGCATTTTCTGGAAGAAACTTTTGACCAGGCGACCAAACTCGAGCGACCGAATCTGGTGCACGCTTCGCTCAATTCGCTCGGAAAACTGGCGTTGCAAACGGGCGATAAGCGCAAGGCGGAAAAGCATTTTAAGCGAGCCGTAAAGCTCATCGAAACCTTGCGCGCGCCGCTCGCGGCGGAAGAATTTCGGATGGCTTTTCTCGCCGACAAGCTCGCGCCTTTTGAAAATCTGGCGCGAATTTATCTCGACGAAAACAAGCTCGAAAAAGCGTTTGTGATGATTGAAAAAGCGCGCTCGCGCTCGCTTGCGGAAACGCTCGGCGGCGATTTACAGGCGTTTGAAAACGAAAAAGTTTCGGCGCGTTTGAAAACGAAGCTGGAAACTCTGCGCGAGGAATTGAACTGGTTTTACAGCCGCCGGAATCGCGCCGAAGACGACGAATTTTCCGCCTTGCAGCGCGAAGTCAAAGCGCGCGAAAAGCAAATCGCCGGCGTGATGCGGCAAATCGAAAGCACCAAAACGAGCAAGGCGAAAATCAGCGAAAGCCGCGATTTTTGCGGCGTCGAGCCGTTGCAAAAATTGCTCGGCAAACGAAAAGCTTTGATAGAATTTGTCAATTTCGACGACCGTTTTTCCGCTTTTGTCGTGACCGGCGAAAAAATTTATTTCGCGCGCGATTTGGCGGAAAAAGCGGAAATTCTTGCGCTGCTCGAAGGCTTGCAGTTTCAGTTCGGCGCATTGCGCTACGGCGCGGCGCGGCTCGAAAAATTCGTGGGTGAAATGAAAACGCGCGCCGATTCTTATTTGAAAAAGCTTTACGAAAAACTGCTCGCGCCGCTCGAATCTTTTATCGAAGCAAAAGATTTGGTCATTGCGCCGGTCGATGCGACGCACTACGTGCCGTTTCACGCTCTGCACGACGGCGAAAAATATGTCATTGAAACGCGCGAAATCGTCTATGCGCCGAGCGCGACCGTCTGGCAGTTTCTCCATAAAAAGCCGCGCAAAAACGCGAAAAAGGCTTTGTTGATTGGCTTTGCCGACCAGCATATTCCGCTCGTCAACGAGGAAATAAAAGCCTTGCGGAAAATTTTCAAAACGGCGGAAAGCTTTCTCGGCGAGCAGGCGACGTTTGCGGCTTACACGCGCAACGCGCCCGATTTCGACATTCTGCATTTTGCCTGTCACGGTCAGTTTCGCGCCGAAAATCCGCTGTTTTCGAGTCTTCATCTAGCCGACGGCTCGGTGACGGTGCGCGACATCTGCGCGCAAAATCTACAGGCGACGCTGGTGACTTTGAGCGCGTGCGAAACCGGACTGAACAAAATCTACGCGGGCGACGAAATTCTCGGTCTGGCGCGCGGCTTTCTTTCGGCTGGCGTCAGCTCTTTGATTTTAAGTCTCTGGACGGTAAACGACGCGGCGGCGGCTGAATTGATGAAGGATTTCTATAAAAATTTGCAACGCGGCGCGAGCGTTCCGGCATCTCTAAAACTTGCCCAGAACAATTTCATCAAGCGCGGCGCGCATCCTTACTTCTGGTCGCCCTTCGCTTTGATTGGAAAATAAATTTTCCGAAAGTGTCTTTTTCACGGGTCTAAACGCACTGTGCTGATGGCAAACCAGCATTTTTCGAGAAAGCGATGAAGAATTTTATTCATAAAAATTGGCTTAAAGCGTGCTTTATTTTTCTGTTGAGCTTTACTTTTTCGGGAGCGAGCTTGGCGCAGACGGGTAATTGCGATTGTGTTCCGAACGAAATTATCGTTCAGCTTGCGAATCCGTCAACCTTGACCGCCGTTGCCGGGCAATACGGTCTGAACCCGACGCCGATTGAACAGCTTGCCAGCCCGGCGATTTTCCGCCTGCAAATTAAAAACGGGCAGACGCCGCCGCAGGTAGTCGCGGCAATGTCGGGCGACTCGCGAATCATCTTTAGCGAAGTCAATCGAAAGCTCTCGCATCCGGAAAGAGACGGCTTGAATTGGACGCAGGGACAATCGTGGGCAATCGGGCAATCGTGGGCAATCGGCGGAAGCTCGAAAGGCTACGCGAGACAATATTTTCCGGGCAGAATTCGTCTCAACGAAGCTTACACCGCCGCCGGAACGAAAGGATTAAGAGTCGATAACGGTCAGCCGATTGTCGTCGCCGTTCTCGATACGGGAATCGATTTAAATCATCCGGCTTTTCAAGGAAAATTAGTGCCGGGATACGATTTTGTCGACGGCGACGAAGACCCGAGCGAAGTCGGGGTTTTGCGTCAAGACCCGGCTTTCGGACACGGAACGCACGTTTCCGGCATCGTCGCTTTGACCGCGCCGGACGTGAAAATTATGCCGATTCGCATTTTAGACAGAAACGGCGAAGGCGAGCTTTGGCGCATTACGGCGGCTTTGATTTGGGCGGCGAATCACGGCGCGGACGTGGTTAATCTGAGCGCGGGTTACAAAGAAAACGTCAGGCTTTTGAAGGATTTACTCGATTGTCTCGACAGCGGCGCGACGCTCGACGGAACGACTTTTCCCGAGCTCGGCACGCATCGTTTAGCCGTCACGGTTGCGGCGGGAAACAACGGGCGGGTTAATGCCACAATGCCGGTATTTCCGGCGTTTGAAAGCGCAGACGGCGAGCTCGCGGTTGCCGCCAGCACTCGTTTCGATACGCTGGCAAGCTTTGCCACTTACGACCGCGATTGGGTAGATGTCAGCGCGCCGGGCGAAAATATCGTCAGCACGCTTCCGAACGGTCGTTACGGCGTCTGGTCGGGAAGCTCGATGGCTGCGCCGATTGTCGCGGGCGTCGTCGCGCTGGTCAAAGCCAGATACCCGACGACTTTTGCGACGCCGCATTTACTGCTCGAACACATCGAGGAAACTTCGGTCGATAAAAGATGGGACTCTTTGCCGCCCTGGGGCAGAGTTCGGCTTCACCGGGTTGACGCCTTGTGCGCCGTGACCAATAATTTCGACTGTCCGATTCCGTCTCCAATACAGTAATCAGTTTATTTTACAGATAATTAGAAAAAGCCGAAGCGAAAGTTTGCCCGGCTTTTTTATTTTTGAAAATTTCTCGAAAACGTGTCTTTTTCCCGCGCGGCTTCACACTGTTTAGTTGAAAAGCCGTAAAAAACCTCACGGACGAAATCTTGCGACGCGGCTTAGAGAAACGAAATTAAGGAATTAGGAAGGTAATAGTAAAAATGAAACAAACAGCGAAAAATCGCAATTTATTCAAAGTTGGCGCGGTGCTGCTGTTGGCTGCTCTCTGGGTAGTTATACCGTTCGCTTTAAGCGATTCCAAGGTGGAAGCCGAGGAAATGTTGAGCGACACGAGAATACAGGCTTCGCTGACGGGCGCGCCGATTAACGGCGTCGCGCCCGCCGGATTCAGCGAGCATCGCCTCGACGACAGCGGCAGACGCCGCCTCTCAGTGCAGGCAAATTCGGTCAATCTCGCGCAAGGTACGGTGCTTGAAGTTGTTATCAACAACGCACCGGTCGGGCAAATGACGGTTGACGGATTCAGCAACGCATTTCTCAATATTGATACAAACAACGGGCAAAACGTGCCGGTTGTTAATTTCGGCAATCCGATTGAAGTAAGACAAAACGGCGCGGCTATCTTGGCGGGAACTTTCGGCACAGTCACGGCGACGCCTTCGCCTTCGGGTTCGCCCAACGGCAGCCCGAGCCCTTCGGTTTCGCCTTCGGGTTCGCCAAACGGAAGTCCGAGTCCTTCAGTCTCGCCGTCAGCGTCGCCTTCGGTCAGCCCTTCAGTCAGCCCGACCGGCTCGCCGAACGGTTCACCAAGCCCGACGGTCAGCCCGACGGTTTCACCGACGGCAAGCCCGACAGGTTCGCCCAACGGCGGCGATTTGTTCGCCGGTCTTTCGGGCGGAACGGTCAACGGCGTGCTGCCGAGCGGCTTCTCGCAATTTGAGCTTCACAGCAGCCGCATCGAATTGGAAACCCGTGTTTTCCAAGTCAACGTGCCAAACGGAACGTCGCTCACGGTGACGGTCAACGGCAACGGCGTCGGACAAATCTTTATCAGCGGCGGCGAAGGCAGATTAAGACTTCGCTCGGACAACGGTCAAAACGTGCCGCAGGTCACGACGGGTTCGACGGTTGCCATCGTCAACAACGGCACGACGATTCTTTCGGGCGTGTTCGCCGGAGCAACCGGCAGTCCGTCTCCGAGTCCTTCGGTTTCGCCTTCGGTTTCGCCGACCGTTTCGCCGTCTCCGGGCGTTTCACCGAGTCCGAGTCCTTCGGCTTCACCGAGCCTGGGAAGATTCTTCGAAACTCATCCGACCGGCGCGCAGGTTAATCCTCCGGTGACGACGAACGGCAATGCCGAATTCAAAGTTACATTGAACGCGGCTGAAACGCAGGCGACGCTGACGGGCGAATTTCACAACCTTTCGAGCGCGCAGACGGGTGCTCAAATCGTTTCCGAAATCGGCTCGGGCGGAGTTATTCGCGACTTCGGCGCAATCGGCGGAATAAACGGAAACTTCCCGACCGTGACCATCGACGTTACCGCGACGCAGGTGCAGCAGCTTCGCGCCGGCTTGTGGTTCGTCACGCTGACCAGCGCAAACAACCCGAACGGCGAGCTTCGCGGACGCTTGACGCAGCACTCCAGCAACGCTGACTTTGACGGCGACGGAAGCAACGATTTCGCCGTTTATCGTCCGAACGAAGGAAATTGGTATTCGATGAACAGCCAGGGCTTTACGGCGACGGCGTTCGGCGCAATCGGCGACATTCCGGTTTCAGCCGATTACGACGGCGACGGTAAAACCGATTCGGCGGTTTTCCGCAACGTCAACGGCGCGGGAATCTGGGAAATCAAGCGCAGCTCGGACGGCGGCGTTAGCTCGACGCAGTTCGGCTTTGCCACCGACACGCCGGTTCGCGGCGACTACGACGGCGACGGACGTAACGACGTGGCGGTTTTCCGTCCTTCAAACGGCACTTGGTATGTCCAGAAGAGCGACAACAGCGGCTTTATCATCGTCCAATTCGGAACGAGTGAAGACATTCCGCTGGCGACCGATATGGACGGCGACGGCAAGAAAGACATCACCGTATTTCGTCCTTCAACCGGCGTCTGGTATTGGATTAGAAGCTCGAACGGCGGCGTCGGAATCGTCAAATTCGGTCAAACGGGCGACCAACCCATCGCGGGCGATTTTGACGGCGACGGTCGCGACGACGTGGCGGTTTATCGTCCTTCAAACGGCGCGTGGTATATCTGGCGCACGGTTGACGGCACGTTCGACATTCGTCAGTTCGGCATAGCCGAAGACATTCCGGTTGCCGGAAACTACGACGGCGACAACAAAACGGACATCGCGGTCTTCCGTCCTTCGACCGGAATCTGGTACATCTGGCGCAGCACCGACGGCTCGTTCGACTTCAGACAATTCGGTCTGAACGGCGACATTCCGACGGTCACTCGCTAGTAAAAATAAAAAAGGCTGATTGAAATTCAGTCAGCCTTTTTTAAAATTTGAAGCAACCGAAAATTTAAGATTAAACATCCAAGTAAACGCTTCTGAAAGTTTTAAGAGCAACGCAATTATACCTAAGAAGCAATCGCTTGAATGTTAGCCCTGACCGTTTGCCCTCCTCTCGGTCAGGGCATTTTTTTGTTTAAAATTACTGTTTTCGGCTAAGAATATTTTCGATTTGTTTGAGATGCCGCATTTCGTGACCGCCGAGCAGGGCGAGCCATTCGTGCGCGGTCAATTCGCCGAAAGCCGGGTGCGGAAATTTGTAATCGGAGCATTCGACCGATTCGAAAATCGGGCGCAGCTCTTCCAATCTTTGACGGTTTTCGTCCATTTTTGCCAGCGATTCGGCAATCGAAACCTGCCCGCTCGGATGCACACGTTCGGGCGCGTTGAATTTCTGCTCGCGACCTTGAACGAGCTTTTGCAAAAACTCTTCGGAAATCTTCGCTTCGCCGCTCGCCTTTCCGCCGTTTTCCTGCGCCTTCGCTAAAAGCTTGCCGAAAATCTGCGTCATTCCGTATTCGACCATCGACAGATGTTCGACGATATTTGCCGCCGTCCATTTTTCGCCTTCGGGCAGAAAATTCGCCTGCTCGTCGGTCAAATTTGAAACGGTTTCTTTAAGCTGTGCGCGGATTTTGTCGTTTGCCTCGTAAATCTCGGAAATTTTCTGGTAGTTCATAATCGAATCAATTATAAACACATTTTGGCAGCGTCCTAAAGTTATGATGCTCAAAAACATTTCACCGCCGAGACGCTGAGGTTTCGCAGAGTAACGCGGAGAAAAAACTCTGCGAATCTCTGCGCTCGTCTCTGCGCCTCGGCGGTGAAAGCTTTCCTAAATTTTAGTTTGCCGCGCTCGTCTTTAATTCGGTTTCCAATTTTTCGATTGTTTCGCGCGCGACTTTGGCGTTTGGATAATTGGCATCGACTTCCAGAGCTTTTTTGTAAGATTCCAGCGCGAGCTTCTTTTCGCCCGTGTTCAGATAAGCTTCGGCTAAACTGTCGTAAACGTTTGCCGATTTCGGAAAGTCGGCGACGTTTAGCTTAAAAATTTCAATCGCTTCCGCCGTTCGCTTTCTACCCATTAAAGCGTAGCCGAGCGCGTTGATTTGTCTTTCGCTGAGGCGTTTTGCGCTGTCGTTTCTTTCCGCCAGATAACGCTTGAGCGGCGCGTCCAAGCCTTCGGTCAAAATCGCGTGGAAAAAGCTTTTCGCCGGAGAATTATAAGGCTCGTAGTTTATCCAGGCAGTTAAAGGCTGCTTTGCGCCGAGAACTTTTTCGACGATAAACGGAATAATCGAGTGACCGTTGCCGCTGTCGGTAAAAATGACGACGCCCGATTTTTGTTTTTCCGAAGCGATGACGAAACAATGCGTGTCGCCGTCGTTGTCGCCCCAATGCCAGAAGAATTTTTCGTCGCCGGTTTGCTGCAAACCCCAGCCGAGTCCCCAAAAAATCGTGTTTGAAAGCTTGCCGGTCGGTTGGTTTCTGATGCAGTTCGAACAGCCTTCGTCAACTTTCGACTGCACGCTGAGCATTTCCCTGACCGTTTCCTTTTTCAGCCCTGTGCCTTTCAAAACTGCGATAACGAATTTCGCGTAATCGGCGGTCGTCGTGTGCAAGCCGCCCGCCGCGTTGCCGTCGGGATTTTTCCGAACGTTTCGCGCCACGCCAGCCGCATCGTGCCCGGTCGCTTTGCGATTTTCGTATTTGTCGAGCCAGCCGAGATTGCTGTCGTTCATTCCGAGCGGCTCGAAAACTTCCTTTTGGATGACGGCGTTCAATTTCTGTCCGGTCAGATGTTCGACGACTTTTGCCAGATAAACAAAGCCTTCGCCCGAATAGCTGAATCTTTCGCCGGGTTTGAAATACGTTTTGAGCGGCTGCCCGATTGCCCAATTCGGAAATCCGGTCGTGTGGCTCAAAACCATTCGCGCCGTAATCAAATTCGCCTGCTCGTCGTTTTCGACGTAAGGTTTCGGCAGATATTTCGAGAGCGGCGTGTCCAAATCGAGCTTGCCTTTTTCGACCAGGCGCAAAACCGTGTAGGCGACAACCGGCTTGGTCAGCGAAGCCGCTTCGAAAATCGTGCTGTCATTGACCGCTTGATTCGTCGAAGCGTTTGCCACGCCGAAGTTTTTTTGCCAGACAACTTTCGCGTCGTCGATAACGGCTATCGAAAGTCCCGGAACTTCGCCGTCTTTCATAAGCTGCGGAATTTCCTTTTCCAAATCGGCAAATTTAGCTTTATTCTGCGCAAACGTCGCCGTCGCCAGCAGCAGGCAAAGAATCAGGCTGATTGCATTTTTAATCGTTTTCATTTTCGAATTTCCTTTTAGACTTTTAGGATTTATTAGATAAACACCGCGCGGCGCGAAATTATGACAATTAAATGGCTTTGCGCCAAAGTGCTTAAATTTTGATATTTGCGCCAAAACGGGGCTTTGCACAAAAACCAAGAAAATTTAATTGTCGTTGGCTTTAGCCAACGGACAGCGATTAATTCAAAGTTTCGGCTTTAGCCGAACAGTCTTTACGGCTAAAGCCGATTCTGTTTGATTGAATCTATCCGTCAGCTAAAGCTGACGGCAATTTATCAAAGCAATCCTTATTGTGCAGTTTTTGTGCAAAGCCCCAAAACGGCTTAATATTTATGACTTTTGGTGCAAAGCCTCTCAATTCCAAAAAAATCGTCACATATACAAAAGGCAGGCAGAAGATGACAAATGTTTTTCTTTGCCTGACAAAAGAATTCATTTACCTGCCAATTGGTTTTCTTTACCTGACAAAAGTTTTTCTTTACATTCCCAAAAAAATCCTTTACCTGCCGAAAAAATTTCTTTACCTACCGAAAAAAATGCTTTGCCTGCCTTTTGGTTTTCTTCACATTTTTTTTGGTTTTCTTTGCCTGCCAAAGGAAATGTAGAGGATTTCTAAAGAATTTCGGCTTTGGCACAAAGCCCGATTAAATCTATTTTCCGAGCGCGACGGGCTGCGGGCTGAAAATCAGACGATGCCAGCGCATAAAGCTGTGGATGTTTTCGGCTGAGTTTAAGAACAAGCGGACATCTCCCGTTTGCAGATAAAGCATCTCGTTTTCCGTCCAGCGCAAATCGACCACCGGATTGTAGGAAACAAGACTTTTTTCATCCGGCAAAGTGCCGGCGTTGGCGTTCGCGTTGGTCGGCGCGATGTTGGCGTCTCCGCCCTGTTCCTTGCGTTCCAACGCTTCTTCATACGCTTTGGATGAAAGAAGCAGTTGATTTTTGAGCGGAATTGCGGCTTGCGTCGGCGCGTTGCCGATGGCGTCGTAAATGCGCACCTGCGTTTCAAAAGCAATCGCAACTTTGGCGGAATCGGGCGACCAAACGGGAAGAACTTTGGTTAAATTATCGTCCAGAAGACGCTCGCGACCGTTTTTTTCGACCAGGCGAAGCCTGCCGAGCGGGACAAAAGTCTCGCCTTTTATCGCTTTTGCCTGGTATTCCAGATACTTCCATTCGGTCGGCGTCGTCGCCAGCGCCGCGAGCATCGAGCTGTCGGGCGACCAGACAAAATAAAAATAAATCAAACGCTGGTTTTGCGTCAGCAATTTCACGTCGCTGCCTTCGGAATTGCAAATGTAAATCTGCTCCGTTCCCAAAGTCAAAACGGCTGGCGGCTGTTCGCCCTGCGTCGTTGGCGCGGCGGGCGTGGCTTCGGCTGTGGTGTTTGCGTTGGCGTTGGTATTGGTATTCGTTAGCGAATTGCCATTCGAATCCGCCGGCGTCGGAAGCGGCTGACCGCCGGGAAGTCCGGCGCGAATCATCCCGACAAAAGCGACCGATTTCGAATCGGGCGACCAAACAATCGTGTCGGGAAAATGCACCGCCATTCCGTCGTATGTGATTTTTCTGACGAGCTTTCCGTCCGGCGAATACATATCCAGACGAAACTCGGCGGGCTGGTCGCTGAGGCTGTGATAAATCGCCAAAACTCTTTGTTTATCGGGCGAAAGAATGGTTTTGTCGAGCAATTCCTGTTGCCGATTCTGGTCAAAATCCGCCTGGACGGCGGCGTTTCTTTCTTCCGACTGCGTGTTTTGATTTTCGGGCGGCGCGGGAACGTCGGACTCAAAACGAAAATTGAGCCGCAAAGCCGGAACGTCTCTGAGAGATGCGGGCGCAACCGTCGGCGATTGGAAAATGCTTTTCTGACAGCCGACGGAGGAAAGCAATCCTATAATAAAAATTAAACTAAAAACTTTTCGCATAAAAAATGGATTAGGTGTTAGGTTTTAGGTGTTAGGTTTTAGCAAGAAACTAATCCCTAACACCTAAAACCTAACACCTAATTTTTAACCTTTATTCAAGCTCCGCGCCGAAATAGCCTTGATAAAGCTTTTTCTGCGCTTCGGTCGGATTTTCCACCGGAACGATTCGATAATTCGGCGCGGCGCGTCCGCCGAGCGTGATTTCCATCTCGCGCAAAGTGTCGAAGCGAAAAACGGTCAGGCGAATTTTATCGCCCGGTCTTTTTTCGGCGAGATAGCTTTGCAAAAACTGCTGGCTCGCGCGATTGCCGTCGATGGCGATAATCTGGTCGCCCGTGTTCAAGCCCTGCTCGTAAGCCGGTGTTCCCTGCGCCACGGTGGTGATGTTCAGACGGTCGCCCGACTGCGATAAATCCGCGCCGATATACGCCGTTTCGCGCCCGCCGCCGGTGTTTAACTGCAAGCCGAACGGGTTCAAAATCGAATTGTAATCGATGTCTTCGCGCCCTCGAACGTATCTCGAGAAAAAGTCTTCCAAGCTTTTTCCAGCCATCGTTTCCGCGATTTTTTGATAATCGGAGGGCGTGTAATTTTTGCCTTTTTTGAAATGCTCGTTATACAAATAACGCATCACGTCGTCCAGAGATTTCGCGCCGCCGCTTGACGAGCGAATCTGTAAATCGAGCAAAAAGTTTAGAATTTCGCCTTTGTCGTAATACGAGATTTGATTGTTAATCGAGTTTTCGTCCTGCCGGTAATATTTTATCCACGCGTCAAAGCTCGCTTCTTCAGCCGAAGTTTCGGTTCTTCCCGGGCGCATTTGCAGGGATTGAAACGCCGCCGCCTTTTCACCGAGAAATTCTTCGGGCGAGGCAAATCCGGCGCGGAAATTCAGCACGCCCGCATAATATTCCGTTCCGCCTTCGGCAACCCACAAAAGACGCGTGTAATTTTCGTTTTCGTAATCGAACGGACCGAGCGCGTCGGGACGAATGCGCTTGACGTTAAAATTGTGAAAATATTCGTGCGCGACCAAGCCGAGAAAACCCAGATAACGCGCATCGGGTTTGAATCCGAATTTCTGCCACTGTAAAGCGGTCGAATTGAGATGCTCAAGACCGCCGCCGCCGCGCAGATTTAAGATAAAAGTGTAATCGTTATACCCAAATTCGCCGAAAATCTTGTAAGCTTCCTCGACGATTTTCGCCGTGTCCGCAGCTATTCTCTTCAAATCGTAATTGCCTTCGCCTTCGATGACAAAGCGATGCTGTTTGCCCTGAACGGTGAAATAGATGTCGTTGAAATTTCCGACTTCAAACGGCGAATCGTATAAAACGTCATAGTTTTCGGCGCGAAAAGTGTTGGTTTGTCCATCGACTTTCGGCAAGCCCGTAGCGATTTTCCACGTGCCGAAAGGATTAACTTTGACGGTCGAAGCCGCCGAGATTTGGTCTTTCGGAAACATAAGGAGCGCGGCAGGCGTGAAAAACGCGTGGTCGGCGTTCAGCTCGTTGGTGCGAACCGTCAGTTCGTTGGCGTAAACGTTGTAGCGCGCGACGATTTCCTTCGCGCCCTTGGTGTCAATCTGCCACGTATTTTTATTAATTTTCTGCCACGAAAGATTATTTCCGCCCGCGTCCTTCGCCGCAAAATCCTCGACGTGCCGCGCATATTCACGAACCAGATAACTGCCCGGCGTCCAAACCGGCATCTTCAACTCGGCAAGCGCGGGCATATTTTCCCAATTGACGCGCATTTCGACTTCGAGCAGATGCGTCCAGGGTTTCGACATCGAAACCGTATAATTAATGGTCGGCGGCGCGACCGGCTTAACCGTTTCGACCGCCGCCGTTTTCTTCGTTTTTGACTTCTTGCCCTGAGCCTCTGTTTCCTGATACATAGAAAAAATAAGTGCAATGATTAAAAGAAAAAAACCTTGTATTTTGATAGTTTTTTGTTTCACTTTTGCAAACTCCCTGAAAATGTTATCTTGTCTTCGTTATTCTACTACGAAACAATAATTTGCTAAAATTAAGGTTTATGGGATTGCCGAAATTGAAAACAAAAATCAGCGTCGAAGATTATCTGGAAAGCGAAAAGATAAGTCCGGTCAAACGCGAATACGTCGAAGGCGAAGTCTACGCGCTGGCGGGAACGAGCGATAACCACGCGCGAATCACGATAAATCTTACAACTGCTTTATCAATTCACTTGCGAGATTCAAAGTGTGAGCCATTTTCAGGTGAAACGAAAGTTCAAGTAACACGAAACGTTTATTACTATCCGGACATTCTTGTTTCCTGCGAGGAAAATCCAGAAAGTCCATATTTCCGTAATGAACCAATTTTAATCATCGAGGTAACCTTGCCTTCAACCAAACGTATCGACCGCAGCGAAAAGCTTCTCTTTTATCAGCAAATGCCGAGCGTGCAGGAATACGTCGTTGTTGACCAGCATAGAATAAATATCGAAGTTCATCGTCGCCAGCCGAACGGCGGCTGGATAACTTATTTCTTTGATAAAGATGATGAAGAAGTCGAGTTTCAATCGGTCGATTTAACTTTGCCGGTAACCGAAATTTATCGCCGCGTTCGTTTTGAAAAAAATGCAAGAGACATCGACGACGAATAACGAAAAGTTTTTTACCAAACCGCTAATTCTCATCTTCATCACGGTTTTTATCGACTTGATTGGCTTCGGCATCGTTTTGCCGTCGCTGCCTTATTACGTCGAGGGCGAAGCGTTTCGCGCGACGCCGTTTCAAATCGGGCTTTTGTTTGCTTCCTACAGCTTGATGCAGTTTATTTTCTCGCCCGTTTTGGGCAGTCTTTCCGACAGGTTCGGACGGCGACCGATTTTGTTTCTATCGATGCTCGGCGCAGGTCTGGGTTATCTTTTTATCGGTTTCGCCTTTGCGCTCTGGATGGTTTTTTTCGGGCGAATTATTTCCGGCATCACGGGCGGCAGCATCGGGACGGCGCAGGCTTACATCGCCGACGTGACGACGCGCGAAAACCGCGCCAAAGGAATGGGACTTTTCGGCGCGACGTTCGGTTTAGGCTTTATTTTCGGTCCGGCAATCGGCGGAATCTTGAGCCGTTATGGCATCCACGTCCCGTTTCTTTTCGCCGCCGTACTTTCTTTCGCCAACGCCGTTCTGCTTTATTTTATTTTGCCCGAAACGGTCAAAAAAGATTCGTTCGACGCGGGTAAAATTCGCAAAAATCGTTTGGCGGAGCTTTTCGAATCTTTGCAGGAATCGCGTTTTGCAACTTTGACGGCGATTTATTTTTTTCTCGTCACGGCGTTTTCGATAATGACTTACGCTTTTGTGCTCTACACGATGCACCGCTTCGAATACACGGCTGAACAAAACGGCTACATCTTCGCCTTTATCGGCACGCTCGCGGTAATTTTTCAAGGCGGGCTTTTCGGAAGATTGGCGGATAAATTCGGCGAAAGATTTTTGATGATTGTCGGCTGTTTGATGATGACCGCGAGCCTTTTTCTGATTCCGTATATCGCGCCGAACGCGGGCGGCTTGATAGCTTTGCTGGCAAACGTCGCGTTGATGGCAATCGGCAATTCGATGGCTGCGCCCGCCATAACGAGTCTCGCCTCAAAGGTTTCAAACGAAAACGAGCAGGGCAAATCCTTAGGCGTGATTCAATCCGGCGCAAGCCTCGCGCGAGCCATCGGTCCCGCCGTCGGCGGCGTTTTGCTCAACAACGCCTTAAACGAAATCGACAATTTCACCATCCGCCGAACCTTCTGGACGGCTTCGGCAATTATGATTATCGCCGCGCTGATTGCCGTCTATTTTGCAAAAGAAAATAGCCCGCGGAAGAACGCGGATTTAGCAGATTGACGCAGATTTATTTTTATAATTTATCCGCGTTTATCCGCCGAATCCGTGTTTATCCGCGGGCTATTTCTTCGGCTTCAAAACTGTTTCGAGCTTCCAATTCGCGTCGGCGTATTCATCTTTGGATTTGATAATCAACCAATTTTTTTCGTGATTCCACCATTTCAGAAGCGTAAATTCGCCCTTTAGTTTCGCGCCGTAGAAGGTGAAAACGAGCTTTCCTTTTTTCAAATTCTCCGCCGCGTTTTCCGCTTCGAATTCGCCTTTGTCCCAGATGCGGACTTCGCCGGCGCCGTAAGTTCCTTCCGCGAGGCGTCCTTCGAAACCGATATAACCGAGCGAATGGTCGGGAACGTGTACGGCAAGACGTTTTTCCGAAGGATTCATCGAAACGCCTTTCGGCACAGCCCACGATTTCAAAACGCCGCCGATTTCCAGACGCAAATCAAAATGCAGCCGCGTGGCGTGATGCTCGTGTATGACAAAACGCTTTCGCATAGAAGAATATTTAGCCACGAATTACACGAATTACACAAATAAAAAACATTTCCCATTCGTGCAATTCGTGCAATTCGTGGCTAAAATATCTTTATGAAAAAAGTAATCGGTATCGGCGGCGTATTTTTCAAAGCGAAAGACCCGAGGGCAATGGCGGCGTGGTATGAAAAACATCTCGGCATCGACTTTGGCGGCAATATTTACTCCGAATTTAGATTTTCCGGCGAGGAAAAAGGCTCGATAGCTTTTTCTTTTTTCCAACCGGACACAAAATATTTCGAGCCTTCCGCGAAAGATTTTATGATTAACTTTCGCGTGGAAAATCTCGACGAATTATTAAAAGCTCTGCGTGAAGAAGGCATCGAAATCGTCGGCGAGCCGCAGGAATACGACTACGGCAAATTCGGCTGGATTCTCGACCCCGAAGGCAACAAAATCGAACTCTGGCAGCCCTCTGACTAAAAGAAAGAATAGGACACGGATACACACGGAAAAGACGGGTAAGAACGGATTTTATTTTTAAATTATCCGTTTTAATCCGTCTTTTCCCGTTAAATCCGTGTCCTATTTCTTCTTACTTGTAAAATTTTTCCGCGCCAAAGCAACTAAATTCGAGACTCGTCTCATCTAGTCCGTTGAACGCGAAGAAAACGCGTAAAGCCTTGTAGAACGTAGCAGTTTCAACTAATCTGCAAGGCTCTTTTTGTGTCTAAAATTCAAAAATATTCCCAAGGAGAAAAAGTAATTATGAATAAAATAATCAAGGCAATTTGCCTTTCAATTTTTCTGAGCGCGGGCGTTTTCGCGCAGGCTCAGACGCAAACGCTGGCGCAGGACGATAAAAACAATCTTCCCGCCGGCGAATCGACGCGCGAAATTATCAACCAGCCGCGCACGACTTTAAGCAAGGAATACAACAAAAACGAATTCTACGTCGGCTATTCAAACCAGCAGGTAGACACCTTCGGACGCACAACCTTTCACGGCATCGAAGGCGCATACACGCGCAATGTCCACCGCTGGTTCGGCATCCGCGCCGACATTTCCTACGCCAGAAGCGACCGCACTCTGATTGGCACTTTGCCCAATCCTTCGGGCGGCACATACACTTTTCAGCAAACGAACAACCGCTCGGTAGTAAATTTTCTCGGCGGCATACAAGTCAAGGACAACGCCTCGACAAAACGCTTCAAACCCTTCGGCTTCGCCCTCGCCGGCGTCGCCGTCAGCAGCAATACCTTCAAAAATCTTGCCTGCACCTCGTCAAATTGTCCCGCCGACATCCCGATTTTTAACAACGTCACCTTCCGCGACACTCATTTTTCCGGCGCATTCGGCGGCGGCTTGGACATAAGAATCAACGATAAATTCGATTTCCGCGCCATCCAGGTCGATTACAACCCGATTTTCCGAAACGGCACCGTCAACGACAACTTCCGCATCGGCATCGGCATTATTTTCAAATAATCTTTGATTATTTAAACAGCAAAGCGGCAGGAATATAATTATTCCTGCCGTTTTATTTAATTTTACGATTACAACCGGATAAGACTCTCTTCCTAACCTCGATTGTCTATTTAGTTTTTAGATTTCAAATATTTCAAAGGGCTTTCGACGTTATAAAATCCCGATTCGGCGGCGAATTGGTTGAGGAGTTTTAGGTGTCCGAAACCGTAGACGGCGAGGATTTTTTCTTCGGGCGAATCGGTGATGCGGATGATGTTGGAGAGGATTTTCAGGTTTCTGCCGTACCAATAGGAAACCCAGTTTGCGCCGGTGTATTCTTTACCGCGACCGAGACGCGCGATGTCGTAATAGACGGCGTGAGATTTTTCGATTTCCAGCGGGTCGTGCAGATATATGAACTGTTCGACGATGGAAAGATTGAGGAATTTTTCGTCGCGTTTTTCGCCTTCCGACTGAAGCTTTTCAAATATCTTTTTCAAAAACGCGTCCGATTCCTTGTCTTTGGCGGCAAATTCGACGTAGTTGTAATCGGACTGATTGCCCGGCGCGTCGTCGTCCCAATCGACGCAGTAAATTTGTTTAAGACCGGCGGCTTTCGCCAATTTGAAGCCAATCTGCTCGCGTTCATTGATGGAAAGCTGGTAATTTCCGGCTACATATTTTGAAAAATTCTCTTGAAATTGGGCGTTTTTCTCGACGGCGCATTCGAGGACGATTTTGGTCGGCTTAAACTTTTTCAGCTTCTCGATAAGCTCTTCGAGCTGTTTTTGTCTTTCGGGCGTCGAAACGTCCGTCACCTTGCTTTTCACAATATCGCGTCCCGGGTTGGCAAAATGATAGCTTCCCAAAACCATCAAGCCTGGTTTCGTTTTAGCTTCGCGGTCAACAATTCCAATCTGAGCTTTAATAGAATTGACAAACAGCAAACATAAAAGCAGTAAAGCAAAAATTCTTCGCAGTTGCATAAAAGTAATTTCTCCAAAAGATTAATTACTTTATAAACACCGCGAGCCGGTATTTTTGTGACAACTAAACGAAGGCTTTGCCTAAAAAGAGCTTAAAAACATAAGCGACAAAAGCAATCGCCCGCCGATGAACGCCGATTGAGCGGATAAGCGCGGATTTATTTAAAAATATCCGTGAAAATCCGCCGAATCCGTGTTCATCGGCGGGCTATTTTCCCGTCATAATTTATATTTATGCACTTTTTAGGCAAAGCCCTAAACGAACATTTTGCCCGGATTCAAGATGCCGTTCGGGTCGAAGGCTTTTTTGATGGCTTTCATTATTTCCAGCGTCGGTTTATCAATCGCCATATCCAAATACGCGGCTTTGACGTAGCCGATGCCGTGTTCGCCGGAGATTGAGCCGCCTAAGTTGACGGAAAGGGCGAAGGTTTCTTTGACGCATTCTCTGGCGCGCCGGATGGATTCGGGGTTTTCGCGGTCGCACATAAAATTGACGTGGATGTTGCCGTCGCCGGCGTGTCCGAAGTTGGCGACGAAGGTGTTGTGGCGTCGCCCGATTTCCTCGATGCGCGCGATTAATTCGGGAACTTTTGAGCGCGGCACGACGACATCTTCGTTGATTTTGAGCGTGCCGTATTTCATCAGGCTCGGCGAAATCGCGCGGCGAACGTCCCAGAGCTTGTCTTCTTCTTCCTTAGATTTGGCGCGCAGGATGTCGAAACCGCCGTTTCCGGCGATGATTTTTTCTATAATCTGCGCGTTTTTTTCGACTTCTTCGCGCGAGCCGTCAACGGCGACGAGCAAAATGGCGTTGGCGTCTTTTGACAAGCCGAAGGCGAAATTTCCTTCGACGGCTTCGATGCAGTATTTGTCGATGACTTCCATCGCCATCGGGAGCAAGCCTTCAGGCGTGAATTTGGTCAGCACGCGGCACGCTTCTTCCATCGTTTTGAAATTGGCGCGAACGGTCGATGTCGCTTCGGGCATCGGCAAAAGCTTCAAAGTCGCTTCGGTGATGATGCCCAAAAGTCCTTCCGAGCCGCACATCAAGCCGGTCAAATCGAAACCGACGACGTTTTTGACCGTTTTGCCGCCGGTGCGGATAATTTCGCCCGTGGCGGTGACGACCTCCAAGCCTAAAACGGAATGTTTCGTCACGCCGTATTTCGGCGTGCGCATTCCGCCCGCGTTTTCGGCGATGTTGCCGCCGATGTATGAATCCTTGTAGCTTGCCGGGTCGGGCGGGAAAATCAGACCGTGTTTTTCGACCGCCTGCTGCAACGCGAAAGTCGTCATTCCGGGCTGGCAGACGACGTATAAATCGTCAATATTTATCTCGATAATCTTGTTCATCCGGTCGGTGCCGATGACGATGCCGCCATCGACCGGAACCGCGCCGCCGGTGTAGCCGACGCCGCCGCCGCGCGCCGTGACGGGAAAAAGATAACGGTTAGCGAGCTTTAAGATTTCAACCATTTCCCGCGTGCTTTCGGGAAAGACGACCGCTTCGGGCGGAAACTTTTCCTTCACCGCGTCCGCGCCGTAAGGCTCGACCTTTTCGGGTTCAATTAAAACATTTTCCGCGCCGACGATTTGTTTTAATTTCTCCAAAACTTCCGGTTTTGAAGCATTCGTCGTCGCGCGTCCTTTGGAATTGAAATGGATTGATTGAAACATATTTTTTAATGAGGAATGATGAATGATGAATGATGAATAAATCTTTTACTTCATCATTCGAATAAACTCGGCTGTTCGTCTTCTTCCGGTTCGAAGCCTTCGGGAAACCATCGATAAACGTCTAAATCGCAGTTGCCTTTTTCGTTGAAAACGATGCCTTCGTCTTCGAGCATTTTTTGTTGGAGATTAACCGGCATCGTCATTTTTCCGGTCGAACATCCGCCCTGCGAATTGATGACTCTCTGCCACGGGACGTTTTCCGTGTCGGCGGCGTGCATCACATAGCCGATGGTTCGCGCCGTGTAGCCTTCGCCCAAAATACCGGCGATTTGCCCGTAAGTCATCACCTTTCCGCGCGGAATTTCGCGGACGATTTCGTAAACTTTTTCGCGATAGCTTTGTTCGTCAACATTCATACAATCAATTATAACTGAGAAGTAAGAAGTGAGAAATGAGAAGTAAAAAACAGTTCTCACCCCAACAAAAATTTTAACAGGATGGACAGGATGAACAGGATAATTTCAAACTCAAAACGCTGCGATTTTCAATCAACATCCTGTCTATCCTGTTTGAATTTCCCGCAAAATCGTTCGCGCGGGCGCGCCGTCGCCGGTTTCGGAGATGATTTTGAGCGGCAGGCAGATTAGTTCGTATTCGCCCGCCGGAACTTCGCGCAAATCCAAGCCTTCGATGATGGCGACTTCTTTTTCCAAAAGCGTGATGTGCGTGGCAAAATCTTCGGAAGCGAATTTTTCGACCGAAAGATAATCTATGCCGACGAGCTTTATATTTTTTTCGACTAAAACGCGCGCGGCTTCGGGCGAGATGTATGTAAAATCTTTGCGAAAGCCGTTTGAGACATCGTTCCAAAAGCTTGAATTGCGCGTTTTGAACAAGATTCTTTCGACATTTTCTAAGTTTTCGACGTGTTCGGGCGCGATTTCCGTCACGCTTTCGTCTAATTCGACGACGCGACATTTGCCGATAAACTTTTCCAAATCAAGCTCGTGAACTTTTCGCGTGCCTTCGATAAAATGATTCGGCGCATCGACGTGCGTCGCCGTGTGACATCCGGCGCAAAGCTGCGTCACGTTTGCCGCGTCGCCGCGTTTTATCGAATGTGCCACGTCGATTTTAACTTTCGGGTCGCCTTCGTAAACCGGCACGCGCTCGCTTATCGGAACGGTTATGTCGTAGATTTTCATAAGTAAAGAATAATTCACGCCTTTGATTTGGCAAAGCGAGAGGCGGTTTGTTAGAACTAAAGATAGACAATTTTATTTTATGATAATAAAAAGAGAAGAACACGGAAAACGCGGCGCGTTTTATATCGCGGACGAAGACGGCGAATGGATTGCGGAAATGACTTACCGGCGCGAAGGTTTGCGAAAAATCGTCATTGACCACACCGAAGTCGACGACAAGCTCGAAGGCAAAGGCATCGGCAAACAGCTCGTCAAGGCGGCGGTCAAATACGCGCGCGCGAAAAATCTGTTGATAAAGCCGGTTTGCCCGTTCGTTAAAGAAGTGCTCGAATCGTCGGAAGAATACGAGGACGTTTTGACCCGATAAAATGCCTGCGAAAAGGATTTCCGCTTCGAGCTACTCAAACACCGCGCCTTTGATTTGGTCGTTTCTCTACGGCTCAAACCGCGGAAAATACGAATTGATTCTGGACAATGCTCCCGCGCGCTCGGCTGAATTGCTCGCCCAAAAACGCGTCGATGCCGCGCTCGTTCCCGTCATCGAATATCAAAGAATCGAAGACGTTTTGCTTTTCCCGAACATCTGCGTCGGCGCGCGGGAAAAGGTCAGAAGCGTTTGCCTCGTCACCAGAGGCGAGCACTTAAGCGACGTAAAAACGGTTGCGCTCGACGTTTCATCAAAAACTTCGGTCGCGCTGACCAAGATAATTTTCCGCGAATTTTTAGGCTTTGAGCCGGATTGGAAAACGGCAGAGCCGAACTTAAAAGAAATGCTCGCAAATGCCGATTGCGCCTTGCTCATCGGCGACCCGGCATTGACGGTCGATAAAACGAATTTCAGAAAATTCGATTTGGCTGAGACTTGGAAAAGCTTCACAAATTTCGGTTTTGTCTTTGCGATGTGGATGGCGAATGTGGAAAAAATCGAAGCCGCCGAAACAATCGACTTTGCCGCCGCGCGCGACGAAGGCTTGGCGCATCTGGAAGAAATCATCTCGAATTACGAAACGGAAATCTCTCTTTCCAGAGAAGATTTCCGCCGTTATTTGTCCGAAAACATTGCTTATTCGATTGATGAAAAGATGCTCAAAGGCTTGAAGCTTTTTTTTGAATTAGCGCGCAAAAACGATTTGACGGAAGGAAACAAATCGCTTCGTTTCGTCGGCGATTAATAAAATAAACCCGACTGAAACAGCAGCAGCCAACCCGCGACGATGACGAATATAAGCAGACCTAAATCGCTTGTCTGTATTTGATTTTCCTGAGCTTGCATTTTAAATCTCCTTTTTATAAAAATTTCCTTCCGTTTATAAACGCGTGATTTATAGACGAAAAGGTTCAAATTTTTTGGCACAAATCTTGTAATAAATTTTGTGACCGAACTGAAATTCGCCGATTTGGCGGTTTCGGATGCGAAATTTTGGCAAGATGCGATTTTAATTTGCAAAATGAATAGGAGATTTAGCCACGAATGACACGAATTACACAAATTATTTTCTTTTTATTCGTGCAATTCGTGTCATTCGTGGCTAAAATGATTTTGAGCTATGAGCAGTATTCAACCGATTTTAGATAAAGTTTTAAGCGGCGAGCGACTTACGTCGGAAGACGCGACCGCGCTTTTGGAAAGTTACGACATTGCCCGAATCGGCGCGGCGGCGCACGAGATTCGGATGCGTAAAAATCCGTCCGACATCGTAACTTACATCATCGACCGCAACATCAATTACACCAACGTCTGCAACGTCGTCTGCACCTTCTGCGCGTTTTATCGCCGACCGGGAAAGCCCGACACATACGTGCATTCGTTTGAAGAAATCTGCCGCCGCATCGACGAAACCATCGCGCTCGGCGGCACAGGCGTTTTGATGCAGGGCGGGCTTCATCCCGATTTTAATATCGAATGGTACGAAGATTTATTGTCGCGCCTGCACGCGATTTACCCGGCGTTTCAGCTTCACTGTTTTTCGCCGCCGGAAATTCACAACATTCATCTGATTAGCGGTCTGGATTACGAAACGATTTTGCGCCGTTTGAAAGACGCGGGTTTGTATTCGATGCCCGGCGGCGGCGGCGAGATTTTGGACGACGAGGTGCGCAAGCGCGTTTCGACCAAATGCAACACCGGGGAATGGCTCGACGTGATGCGCGCCGTACACCGTGTCGGCTTGCGCTCGACGGCGACGATGATGTTCGGCATCGGCGACAACATTACGCATCGCGTCCGGCATCTCCAAAGAATCCGCGACGTGCAGGACGAAACCGGCGGATTCACGGCGTTTATTCCCTGGACTTTCCAGCGCGAAAACACCGCGCTCGGACGCAAAATCACGGAAGAGCCGACCGGCATCGATTACTTAAAAATGCTCTCGGTTTCGCGTTTATTTTTGGACAATGTTCAGCACATTCAATCTTCGTGGCTGACGCAGGGACTTCGACTCGGACAAACCGCTTTGCGTTTCGGCGCGGACGATATGGGTTCGATTATGATTGAAGAAAACGTCGTTTCGGCGGCGGGCGCAGACACGCAGGCAAACGAAAAAGAGCTTCGTTATCAAATCTCGGAAGCCGGTTTTGTGCCGCAGCAGCGCGATATTTTGTATCAATACGTCAACCGCGAAAACGTCGAAACGCTCGACGAAAGAAAATCGACGCCGCTTCGAAAATTGAGCGTGGCTTTTGCCGATTAATGCGGCTGAAAATATTCCGCCGACACCCGTTTTAAAGTCGCCGACGGGCATTTCATTTCCGCCGACGGGCATTTCATTTCCGCCGACGGGCATTTTATTTCCGCATACACGTGTTTCAAAGTCGCCGACGGTCATTTTATTTCCGCATACACCCATTTTATTTCTGCATACGGTCATTTCATTTCCGCATACAGGCATTTCTTTCTCGCACACGCCTGTTTGCATTTTGCGACAGGCTTTGCCCAAAAAGAGCTTAAAAACATAAGAGGCAAAAAAAATAGCCCGCCGATGAACGCTGATTGAGCGGATATTCGCTGATTTATTTTTATAATTTATCCGCGTGCAATCCGCTTTATCCGTGTTCATCGGCGGGCTATTTTCCCGTCATAATTTATATTTACGCACTTTTGAGGCAAAGCTTATATTAATGTCTAAATTTTCTTAGTTTTTTGTGCAAAGCTACATTCTTACACAACTATTACGTTTGCCGCGTCGGCAACCTGTTACGCTTAAATCGGGAGTAATTTTTTTATCGTGCAAGGGAAGAAATGCAAAACATCATCGAATTTAAGCAGTCTCGCAAACAAAATATCATCTGGAAAAATTTATCAATCGCCGTTGCCTTTCATCTTTTAACCATTCCGGCTTTTTTTATGTTTAGCTGGCAAAATCTCGCGGCAATGCTTATCGGCAATTGGATTGTTATCAGTTTCGGCATCGGTTTGGGCTATCACAGGCTGTTGACGCATCGCAGCTTCAAAACTCCGAAATGGCTCGAATACACGCTGACGACGCTCGGCACGATGGCGCTACAGGACGACGCGCCGCGCTGGGTGGCGACGCACCGCATTCATCATCAATTTACCGAAACCGATAAAGACCCGCATTCGACACGGCAGGGATTTTTCTGGGCGCATATCGCTTGGATTATGCGCGGAACGGCAAACAACCACGACCGTGAAACTTTGAAACGCTACGTGCCGGATTTGATGAAGGATAAATTTCACGTTCTTTTAGCAAAATATTTTCACCTGCCGCTGATTGTTTCGGGCGTCGTTTTGTTTCTCATCGGCGGCTGGTCGATGGTTTTGTGGGGCGTTTTCGCGCGCGTCGTCTTCGGCTGGCATTCGACGTGGCTCGTCAATTCGGCAACGCATTATTGGGGAAAACGGCGTTTTGAGACAAAAGACGATTCGACCAACAATTGGATAATCGCGCTGCTCACCTTTGGCGAAGGCTGGCACAACAATCACCACGCGCAGCCGACATCGGCGCGACACGGTTTGAAATGGTATGAGTTCGATTTGAATTGGCAGACCATTCGCCTGTTCGAACGGCTCGGATGGGCAAAACAAATTCGAGTCTTCAACGCGGAAAAACCGGCGGCATAGGAAAATGGAAAACGGAAAATTTAAGAGATTCTTTCATTTTCCATTTTCCATTTTCCGTTTTCCGTTGTTTTACAAGTTGTCGTTAAAAAAGCCGATGACCAAAGCCCACGCGTCGCGGGCGGCGGTTTCGTCGTAGACTTCGGGGCGCGTGTTATTGAAAAATGCGTGGTCGGCTTCGTATTTGACCGAATGAACCGGCAGCTCGTATCGCTCGGCGGCGTCTTCCAATGCGGCGACTTTTTCGGCGTTTATCCATTGGTCTTTCGTTCCCGAAATAAAAATGGTCGGAACTTTTAAGTTTTTCAAAAGCTCTTCTTCGGGAATGTCGCCGTAAAAAGGCGCGGCGGCGCTGATGCCTTCGAGCGCGCAGGCGGCGCGCAGCGCGTATGTTCCGCCCATACAGAAGCCGGTGATGCCGAAATGCGAGAGGTCGTATTTTTCGCGCGCCGCGTCCATCGCCGCTTGGATGGTGTCCAAGCCGTCTTCGATTTGCAACGCCTGCATCATTTGTCCGGCTTCCTGCGGATTTGCCGCCAGCTTTCCGCGATAAAGGTCGGGCGCAATGGCGGTAAAACCTTCGTCGGCGTAACGCGCGGCGATGTCCTTGATGTGGTCGTTCAAACCCCACCATTCCTGAATCAAAATCACGGCTTTTTCGCTTTTTTCGTCCGGTCTGGCGACAAACGCCGTCGTCGCGCCGCCTTCCGTGTCGAAAGATAAAGTTTCGTTTGTCATACTTCAAAATCTCCTTGATGTTTGATTATAAAGATTCAAGATTCAAGATTCAAAATTCAAGATTAGCCTAAATATAATCTTGAATCCTGAATTTTGAATCTCGAATTTTTTATTTTCGCTTTACTTCGATGATTGGAGAATTTTCGTTTTCGCTGGTGGCAAAAATCGATTTGCCGTCAGCCGAATAGCCGACGGCTTCGCCGATTTCTCTTTCGCCGAGATGAATTACGACGGGTTTTTGTTTCCAGATTTCGTCGAAATCCTTAGCGTTTTCGGGCAAAACGATTTCGTATGCGTCGATATAATCGCAGATAACCGCGCGCTTTCCGTCGGGCGAAATGTCGCCGCCGGTGAGAAGCCCGTACGGAATCGAAGGAACGGTAAAATCGGTGATTTTTTTGAACGTGTTGGTTTTATCCAAACTGTAATTCGCCGCCAATTTGTAAACGGCGGAAGGCTTTTGCTCTCGCTTGGTTAAAATATAAATATCGCCCGTGTTTGGCTGAACCATTAATGTTTCGGCGTTGTATTTTTCGTCCGGGTAATTAAATTTTATCGTCTCGGCGGCTTCGGTTTCGCGCGCGTTTTTTTTGGTCGAGCCTTTGTCCGCGTCGGAAATTTGCGGCTCTCGAACGCGATAAATCTCGTGTTCGTCGCGTTTATTGGTGTTGTCGCCGATGTCGCCGATGTATAGAAAACATTCGCCCGCGGCGTTTTTGAATCCGGCGATGTCTTCCCAATCGATATTTTTTGCGCCCGAAACGCGCCACGTTCCGAGGTTTTCGCCTTTTGAATTGAACGCGTAAATATATGCGTCGTCGCCCGAATCGTTATGCGTCCAGAAAACGTCCGTCTGACAGCGCGATGCGGCGATGCCGCTCGATTCGACGATGTCGGCGGATTTGATTTTGCCGACGACTTTCGGGTTTTGGTATTCGGTTTCGCCGTTTTCCGTCAGGGCTTTTCGCTTATCGCTTGAAGAAACGTAGGAACAGCCGGAAAAAATCAGGCAAACGAGCGCGAACGATATGACAAATGCTGAAAATTTAGTTATAGTTTTTTTCGACATACTTCACTGAATAGAAAAATTATAACGCAGTTGCGCGCGTGTAAGTTCAAAAACTTTTTCGATGGCGGATTCGTAAAGAATTTTAAGAAAATGTCGGCTTTACCGAAACCATTTTACAGCGCAGACGAATATCTCGTTCTGGAAGAAAATGCGGATTACCGCAGTCAGTTCTATAACGGCGAGATTTTTGCGGTGGCGGGCGCGAGCCGCCGGCATAATACTATTGCCGTAAATGCCGCCAGCAATCTGCACTTTCAACTTCGCAATCGCGACTGCGAAATTTATTCAAGCGATATGCGGGTGAAGATTAGCGAAACCTTATATACTTATCCTGATATTGTCATTGTTTGCGGCGAGCCGCAGATTGAAAAAAAGCGCGGAGAAAACTTGTTCAATCCGGTCGTTTTGATTGAAGTGCTTTCGCCTTCGAGCGAAAAATTTGACCGTGGAGACAAGGCGCAGCTTTATCGTTCGATGCCTTCGCTCAGGGAATATGTTTTGATTGCGCAGGACAAACCTTACATCGAGCATTATATTCGTCAGGAAAACGGCGGATGGCTTTATACGGAAATTTCTGAAATGTCGGACAGTTTAAAGTTTCCGACGATTGAATGCGAAGTAAGTTTGAGTGAAATTTACGCAAAGGTGGATTTTACTGAATAAACTAAAATGATTGTCGGAACTGAATGGCTCGTCGAAGCCGAAGAATGTAACGAAAATCTTTTGCGTGACGAGGCGACGCTTCGCGCGGTTTTCGCGCGCATTATCGAGGATTTGGGCTTAAAAACCCTGAACGAGCCGCTCTGGCACAAGTTCGGCGGCGAAGGCGGCGTCACCGGATTGGCGATGCTGACCGAATCGCATCTCGCCTGTCACACGTATCCCGAACACCGAACCGCGACGTTTAATCTATACTGCTGCCGCTCGCGTCCCGAATGGAATTGGGCGGCGAATTTGAGCGAAATGCTCGGCGCGCTAAATGTGCGAGTAACGAAAATCGAGCGCGGCAGTTCGCAACCCGAAATCCAAAATCAAAAATCTAAAATTGCCGGAGGTGAAGTTTGAGCGTTTTACAGGCAAATTGTCCGTCGTGCGCCGCGCCGATTGAATTTAAAGCCGGCTCGACCATCGTTTTGATTTGTCCGTTTTGCCGTTCGGCAGTGGCGCGAACCGACCGGGGCTTGGACGATTTAGGCAAAGTTGCCGAGATTATGGATTCGGAATCGCCGCTCAAGCTCGGACTCAAGGGAACTTTCGGCGGTCATCGTTTCGAGCTGACCGGACGCGCGCAAAACCGGCACGAGCTCGGCGGCGTCTGGGACGAATGGTACGCGACTTTCTCGAACGGCTGGGTCGGCTGGCTGGCGGAAGCGCAGGGACGTTTTTACCTGACTTTTTATCAACCTTTGCCGCAGGGCAATGAAGTTCCGCCGTTTGAATACTTGCAGTTAGGGCAAACCGTCGAAACGATTCCGGGCAAGACGCCTTTGATGGTGACGGAAAAAGGAACGGCGACGGCGGTCGCGGCGGACGGCGAAATTCCATACAAATTAACGCCGAACGAGCAGAGCAATTACGCCGATTTGGCGGGACAAAACAACGCTTTTGCGACGATTGATTACAGTATGTCGCCGCCCTGGGTTTTTGTCGGGCAACAGGTTTCGCTCGAAGAAATCGGCTTGGGCGACGCGAAATCGGTGCAGAGAGAAGCGCGAACGGTGGCGAGCGCGGCGATGGGCTGCCCGAACTGCGGCGGACCGCTCGAACTAACCGCGCCGGACAAAGCCGAGCGCGTCACTTGCCCGTATTGCAATTCGCTGCTCGACGTAAATCAAGGCAAGCTTTCGTGGCTCAAAGCTTTAAAGCCGAAGCCGGACGCGCCCGAATTTGTTTTGCCCGTCGGCGCGGTCGGCGTGTTTGCGGGCGACGTGCAGTTTAAAATCATCGGCGCGGTCGTTCGAAGCGTGACGATTGAAGGCATCAAATATTTCTGGCACGAATATCTGCTTTACAATCCGCACGTCGGTTTTCGCTGGCTGGTTCATTCCGATAACCATTGGAATTTTGTCGAGCCGGTCAACCCGGCGGAGGTTCTGGTAAGCGGCACGAGCGTTTCTTACAACGGGCAGAGTTACAGGATTTTTCAGGACGCGCCCGCCGTGGTTGAATACGTCGTCGGCGAATTTTACTGGCGCGTCGAGCAGGGCGAAACCGTCCGCGCGATTGATTACGTTGCGCCGCCTTTGATGCTTTCGCAGGAAACGACGAACAACGAGATGAATTGGTCAATCGGCACGTATATGACCAACGCGGAAGTCGAAAAAGCGTTCAACGTTTCCGGTTTGCCGAAGCCCTGGTCGGTTGCGCCGAATCAACCTTTTACGGGCGGATTTTATATCAAATGGGGCTTTGCGCTGCTCGGCTTGCTCTGCGTTATCGCTATTTTTATGCTGCCGTTTAGCTCGACGAGCACGGCTTTGAGCGAAACCGTGACGCTACAGCCGACGACGAGCGCGACCACGCCCGCATCGGTTTTCAGCCAGCCGTTTGAGCTGAAAGGCAATCGCAACGTGAGGATTACGGCAAACGCTCCGGTCAATAACGCTTTCGCCGATTTGGACGTGGATTTGGTCAACGACCAAAGTCAGGAAGTCGAATCGGTCAACGTTCCGATTGAATATTACACCGGCTCGGACAGCGACGGCGCGTGGACGGAAGGCTCGCAGACGCAGGACGCGACGATTTCATCGCTGCCCGCCGGAAAATACACTTTGCGCGTCGAAGGCACGTGGCAGAACTTCCAACAGCCTTTGCCCGTTTCGTTAAAAGTCGAGCAAAACGTCTCGCGCGGCGTTAATTTCTGCTGCGCGTTCGTCGTGCTCGCGCTGTTCCCGCTGCTTGCTCTGTTCCGCAAATTCGCGTTCGAAGCAAAACGCTGGAACGAAAGTATGTTTGGAAAAAATAGTTCGTAGTCAGCAGTCAGCAATCAGCGGTCAGCTATCAGAAAAGGCTGACTGCTGGTTGCTGACTGCCGATAGCTAAAAAATTATGAAAGCACTTTTTTTAATTCTTGGAATCGGAGTAATTTTGCTTTACGCGTCGGCTTCGATGTTTGGCTGGGAATTTGCCAATTCGGGAAGCAAATCGCGGTTTGGGACGCCGTTTTTCTACGGCGGTTTTCGTGGAGGAAAATAAATTAAATGATGAATACGCTTGCACTGATTGTAAAATTCGAACAATTGCAGGAAACGATTGTGACTGCATTGATTTTTGTCTTTATCGGCTTGATTTTCTTTGCCTTTGCTTATTTTATCCTGAGCCGGATGTTTCCGATGCGCAAGGAAATCGAAGAAGACCAAAACACCGCGCTCGGCTTGGTCATCGGCTCGATTATGATTGGCATCGCCATTATCATCGCGGCGGCGATTCACGGGTAAATTCAGAACGATGAATGATGAATGATGAATGATGAATTGAAGAAAATGTCTTTCATTCATCATTCATCATTCCGCATTCATCATTTTTATGAACCGAACTCCTCTTTTATTTCTAAACGTCCTCATTATCGCCACTTGCGGCTTGATTTACGAGCTGCTCGCCGGAACGCTTTCTTCTTATGTTCTCGGCGATTCGGTCACGCAGTTTTCCATAATTATCGGCATCTATCTTTTTGCGATGGGCGTCGGCTCTTATCTTTCGAAGTTTATTGAAAAACGCCTGCCGGAAAAATTTATCGACATCGAGTTGGCGGTGGCAATTCTCGGTGGATTTTCCGCGCCGCTGCTATTTTTCGCTTTTGCCAAGCTTTCGTATTTCGCCGTCGTGCTTTACGGAACGGTTTTTCTTATCGGAACTTTGGTCGGTTTGGAAATTCCGCTCCTGATGCGGATTTTGAAAGACGAGCTTGATTTTAAGGATTTAATCTCGCGCGTGCTCGCCTTCGACTACATCGGCGCGCTCGTCGCGTCCTTGCTTTTCCCGCTTTTTCTCGTCCCGAAATTAGGCTTAAACCGAACTTCCCTGCTGTTCGGAATGCTCAACGCCGGAGTCGCCATTTGGGCGACGTGGCTGCTCGAACCGCTTATTAAAAAAAACGTCACCGTCTTGCGCGTCAAAGGTTTCGTCATCATCGTTCTGCTGCTCATCGCCTTTATCAAAGCGGAAACTTTAACGTCGCTCGCCGAAGACGCGCTCTTTGCCGACAATATAATTTACGCGAAAAGCTCGTCGTATCAACGCATCGTCGTGACCAAAGGCAAAACCGGCTATTCGCTTTTTTTGAACGGCAATTTACAGTTTAATTCGTTTGACGAATATCGTTATCACGAGGCTCTGGTTCATCCGGCGTTTGCCGCGCACGATGCGAATCCGAAAAGAATTCTCGTTTTAGGCGGCGGCGACGGCTTGGCGGTTCGTGAAATTCTAAAACACAAATCGGTCGAAAGCGTAACGCTCGTTGACCTCGACCCGGCGATGACGCAAATCTCGAAAGCCGTTCCCGCGCTCGCCGAATTAAACCGGCATTCATTCGAAGACCCGCGCGTTTCCATCATCAACAACGACGCTTTCGTTTGGTTAGACAGTGCCGAAACCGAGCCTTTCGACATCGCCATCGTCGATTTTCCAGACCCGAACAACTTCGCTCTCGGCAAGCTTTACACGACGCGTTTTTATAATCTTTTGAAAGCCAAACTAAAACCCGATGCGTCGGTCGTCATCCAATGCACGTCGCCGCTTATCGCCCGAAATTCCTATTGGTGCATTATCAAAACGCTCGAAGCCGCCGGCTTTTCCGTCAAGCCGTATCAAACCACCGTCCCGAGCTTCGGCATCTGGGGCTACGCGCTGGCAAAGCTCCAAAAATTTGAAACGCCGACCAAGCCGCCGGAAAATATCGAATTAAAATTTCTAAACGAAAATTCCTTCGCCTCGATGTTCGAATTTTCTTCCGACACGTCTCTGCCGCCCGAAGAAATCGAAATCAACCGTCTGGACAATCAAGCTCTGGTGCGATACTACGAAACCGAATGGCGCAGATTTGAGTAATTTGAGAGGAATTCAAACAGGATGAACAGGATGGGCAGGATAATGCTTTTTGATGAGTTGACTTCTAAAATCTTAGAAGCGTGTTTTGAAGTAAGCCGCGAGCTTGGCGCAGGCTTTCTCGAATCCGTCTATGAAAAGGCTTTATTGGTGGCGCTCAGGCAAAAAGGCTTAAATGCCGTTTGCCAAGTTCCTTTGCAGGTGAAATTTCGCGGCGTGATTGTCGGAGATTTCTATGCGGACGTTTTGGTTGAAGGAAAAGTTTTAGTTGAATTAAAAGCCGTCAGCCGTATTTTGCCCGAACACAAAGCACAGGTGATAAATTATCTGAAAGCGACGGGAATAGAAATCGGTTTACTCGTAAATTTCGGCAATGCGAAATTAGAATATTTCCGTTTGCATAAATAAAATTATCCTGTTTATCCTGTCCATCCTGTTTGAATTTCTTTATGGATTTCACACGACGCGAAATTTTAAAATCCTTTCTCGGCTTGCCTTTCGCGCTTTCTGCGGCGTGTCGTTCGGATTCCGCGAGGAAGTTTCCCGAAGGCGAGATTGTCGGCGCAAGCGTCGATGTCGGGCATATTTTGCGCGAAAAGAGAAACGCGGAAGTTGCGGCAAACAATTGGGAAAACGTAAAAGTTGCGATTGTCGGCGGCGGCGTGGCGGGTTTGACGGTCGGTTGGAAGTTTTTGAAGGAAAATTTTACGGATTTCGTCTTGCTCGAACTCGAAAACAAAATCGGCGGAACTTCGGCGAGCGGCTCGTCAAACTTGGTCGGCTATCCTTGGGGCGCGCATTATTTGCCCGTTCCGTTTCAGGAAAACGCGGAATTAATTACACTTCTCGACGAGATGAATTTGACCGAAGGCAGAAACGCGGCGGGCGAAATTTTAATCAAGGAACAATTTCTTTGCCGCGAGCCTGAGGAAAGAGTTTTTTACAAAGGTCGCTGGTATGAAGGCTTGTATCTGCGCGCCGGCGAAAGCGAGGAAGAGAAAAGACAGTTTGCCGAATTTCAAAAACACATCGATTTTTGGGTGAATTGGCGCGACTCAAAAGGCAAACGCGCGTTTGTCGTGCCGATGGAAAATTCTTCGCGCGATGCGGAAGTCACGTCGCTCGACAAAATTTCATTTGCCGAATGGCTCGGGCAAAAAGGCTTCACGTCCGAACGCCTTTGGTGGTATTGCGATTACGCCTGCCGCGACGATTACGGTTTGAAATTGTCGCAAACTTCGGCTTGGGCTGGACTTTTTTATTTTTGCTCGCGCGTGCGGCGCGTCGGCGAAGAATCGCAGCCGTTCATCACTTTTCCTGAAGGCAACGGCAGATTCGTCAACCATTTTCACGCGAAAGTGCGCGAAAAAACGCGTCTGAAAACAATCGCGCTCGAAATAATTCCGACGGAAAAAGGCGTCGATGTCCTTTGTCTGAACACCGAAACGAACGAGTTAAAAGGTTTTCACGCCGAAAAAGTCGTCTTCGCCGCGCCGATTTTTACGGCAAATTATTTGATTCGAGATTACCGGCAAAACCCGCCCGCGTTTGTCCGCGAATTCGAACACAACGCGTGGTTTGTCGCCAATCTTTTTTTGAAAGACCGCCCGAAACCGCGTTTTGCCAAAGATTTTCCGCTCGCGTGGGACAACGTGATTTACGAAAGTCCGGGCTTAGGCTACGTCAACGCGACGCATCAAAAAGAAATCGATTACGGCGCGACGATTTTGACATATTATTACCCGATGTGCGCCGAAGAAAACGCGCGCGCAAGGCTTTTCGGCTTAAATTGGCGCGAGCTTGCCGACATCGTTTTGACCGATTTGAGCCGCGCGCATCCCGACATATACGATTTAACCGAGCGGCTCGACGTGATGCGCTGGGGACACGCGATGATTTCGCCGCGCGCCAACTTTCTCTGGTCGGGCGCGCGTGAAGAAGCGCAAAAACCGTTTCGAAACATCCATTTCGCCCATTCCGATTTGAGCGGCATCGCGCTTTTTGAAGAAGCGTTTTATCACGCACTTCGCGCCTCGAATGAAATTTTGGGGAAAATTCAAACAGGATAGACAAGATGAACAGGATAATTGTTTGTTATATTCAAGATTCGAGTTTTATTTTAAACTTTTGAATAAAAAAGTTATCATCCTGTCCATCCTGTTTGAATAATTTTGTAATGAACGAAGCGTTATCAAATCAAAAGTGGCTCTTTTCCCAAAAGATAGATTTGTCGGTTTTTCTCGGCAGCGCGGTCGTGTCGCTTCTGCTTTTGGCGGTCGGCTGGCAGTTGGGAATTTTGGACGACGAATCGCCGGATTGGACTTGGATTTCGGCGGTTTTGCTGATTGATGTGGCGCACGTTTGGTCAACCTCGTTTCGCGTTTATTTTGACGCGGAAGAATTTAAACGCCGCATTTGGCTTTACACGCTCGTGCCGGTTTTCGGTTATTTTTTAGGCGTTGCGCTTTATTCGGAAGGCGAATTGACGTTTTGGCGCGCGCTCGCCGTCGTCGCGGTTTTTCATTTCGTGCGCCAGCAATACGGTTGGGTTGCGCTGTATCGCGCGAAATTGAAAGAGAAAAGTCGTTTGACTTGGTTTCTGGACGCGGCGGCGATTTATCTGGCGACGATTTACCCGCTCGCTTTTTGGATGACGAGCCTGCCGAGAAATTTCGAATGGTTTGTCAAAGACGATTTTTTTCGACTGCCCGCGCTGGTCGAAACGGTTTTGTTTCCCGCTTATGTTCTGGCTTTAACCGCGTATTTCGTAAAATCGATTTATCTTTATTTCGCCGAAGGTTTTTTGAATATCGGGAAAGACATCGTTGTTTTGACGACCGCCGTTTGCTGGTATGTCGGCATCGTTTTTTTCAATTCCGATTACGCTTTTACCGTGACGAACGTGATAATTCACGGCGTTCCGTATTTCGCCCTGATTTATTTTTACGCGCGTTCGCGGCGCGAAACGGCGAACCGATTTTATCGCTCGCTGTCGCATAATTGGATAATTTTTCTGGCGACGCTGTGGGCTTTGGCGTATGTCGAGGAAATTTTCTGGCATCGCGGCGTGTGGCACGAAAAGAATTGGCTTTTTGGCGCAAATTGGGATTGGGCGGGCTTGAAAATGTTTCTCGTGCCGTTGCTCGCCGTCCCGCAATTGACGCATTATGTGCTTGACGGTTTTGTTTGGCGTCGAAAATATAATCGTAATTTTCGTTTGATTAGTTGATGAAAAGGAAATTTTTACTGCTGATTTTTGTGCTCGCTCTCGGCGCGTGTTCGTCGGCGACGACGGACGAGAGCAGCTATTTCGACCAGACGCAGGACGCGGCGAACCTGGTCGGCGAAGCCAACGTTCAGCTCAGGCAAATCAAACAGCTTTTTCAGAAAAACGCGGGCTGGCTCGAAGAATTGAAAACCGCGATGAATAACAAGGACGAAAAAAAGGTCAAGGAAATCGCCAACGAATTGGTCTATCAAATCAACGACGGCACAAAATTGGGCGAAGAAGCCATCGACAAAATCGAGCGCGCGAGCCGTTTGAACGTCAACGACGATTTCAAAAATTATCTCAACTTAAAAGCGCAAAGCTTGCGGAAATACACCGAAGCCTTTGAAGAACGCCGCCAGCTTGCGATTCTTTTGCGCGACCGATACGACCCGAAAAACGCCGAACAGCGCGATTTCGTGCTCGAAGAATTTAAGCGCAAAGAAGAAAGCTTCAAACGCATCATCAAAGAAGCGCAAGACGTGAGCGAACGCGCCAACGAGCTGGCGAAGGAAAGTCTTTCGAAAGCGAAATAAAGAAATAGCCCGCGGATGACGCGGATTTAGCGGATTTTCACGGATAAATTTTTAAAATAAATCTGCGAAAATCTGCCTCATCCGTGTTCATCCGCGGGCTATTTCTTAGCTTCTTTACAAAACGCGCGACGGCATTACCGGCATCGCCGGAATGGCGGGCATATTCGGAACGGGCTGAAGATTCATCTGCGGCAAATTTGCCGGTTTGACGAAATTTTCAAACGGTTTCATTTCGTCTTTTGAAACTTCGGGCGTGACGCGTATGGTTTGACGATTTTTGTCGCGGATAATCGTCAAATTTACGTCGCCTTCCTTCTTTTCGTTAATCGCGCGAATCAAATCCATCTGCCCTTTAACTTCCTTGCCGTCGGCTTCGATGATAACGTCTCCGGCTTTCAAACCGGCGCGAGCGGCGGGCGAATTTTCGCGGACTTCGGTGATGAGCAAACCTTTGCCTTCGCTGATGCCCATATAATCGGCAAGCTGTTTGGTCAAAGGCGTTGCGCCGACGCCGATTTGTCGCGCGCCGCCGAATCTAAAGACAAAATCGCCTTGCGGAAATTCTCTGATTTGGGGCATATTTTCCATCGGCGGCATCTGCGGCATTTGCATATTCGGCATCGGCATCACGCGCATCTGCGGCATCTGCATATCGAATTTTCCTAATTCAAACATATTCGCCGGACGTTTGCCGAGCGTCACGCTGACTTCGCGCTCGCCGCCCGCGCGGGCGATTGAGAGCGTGATTTGATGGTCGGGCGCGACTTCGCCGATTAAGCGCGTGAGCTTTCTGACGCTGGTGATTTCCTCGCCGTTAAAGCGCAGAATCACGTCGCCCGCCTGCAGCCCGGCTTGCGCTGCGGGCGAATTTTCCAGAACCTTTTCAATCGCTACGCCCTGAACTTTGGAAAGTCCGAATTTCGAAAAATTTTCCTTGGTTATTTCCTGCGTTTGAATGCCGAGATAACCGTTTTCGTCCATAAATACAAAGTCGAATTTGCGTTCCGACCTGTTTTCGCCCTGTTGAGCGAAAGCGGCGGCGCAGACTGAAATTAAAAGCAAAAGTACGAATAATGTTTGGCGAAACATATAAAACCTCCGATTTTTTTAATTTTGTGCAAAAGAATCCTTGCAGTTCTTACGTTGTCAGTAAAATTTAGGTTGCAGACGAAAAGGAAAAAGTTGCTTTCAGCGGCAAAATTAAGCTTTTCCCGCGTTGCGCGCTTTTGCAAATTGTCCGTCCGATATACTACGATAATCGAGGAAAGTTTTTAACTTTCGACAGAAATTTTAGGACGAACAGAGGGAATTTAAATTATGAGAAGACTTTTTATTTTAACTTTGATTGCCGCGACGGCGGCGATTTTCGCGGGCTGTGAAACGACCGCCCCGAACACCAACAACGCGAGAGACAACGTTAACAACAACAGGAATGCGAACAACATTACGCTTACTGACAATAACGCGAATAAAAACGTGAACGGCAGCGTCAGCAACACCAATCGCTGGAACTCCAACATCAGCAAGGAAGAATACGAGAAAAATCGCGCCGAATACGAAAAGGACAAAGGCAGCAGCTCCATCGGTCAAGGCGTCAACGACAGTTGGACTTGGTTTAAGGTTCGCTCGGCTCTGATGACGACCGCCGATTTGCGCGAATCGACCATCAACGTCGATGTCAATAACGACGTGGTAACCTTAAAAGGCTCGGTCGCCAACGCCGAACAAAAGAAAAAAGCCGAAGAAGTCGCCAAAGGCGTCAGCGGCGTGAAAAGCGTAACCAATCAGCTTACGGTTGCGCCGAAAGATTCGGTAACAAATCTAAGCACGACCGACTCGGACAAAAAGGCAAATACAAATACGAAAAAACAATAAAGAGAATAGCCCGAAAGAGAATAGCCCGCGGAAGAACGCGGATTCAGCGGATTTTCACGGATAAATTTTTAAAATAAAATCTGCGAAAATCTGCCTCATCCGTGTTCATCCGCGGGCTATTTCTTCTCAGACTTTCAATTTCTCCAATCTCTCCGCCGCCGCTTCGAGTGTTTCGTCTTTTTTGCAGAAACAAAAACGAACTTGATTTTTGCCCAGATTCGCGTCGTGATAAAACGACGAGCCGGGAACGACCGCGACGCCGATTTCGCGAATTAAAAATTTGGTGAACTCGATGTCGTTTTCAAATCCGAAATTCGAAACGTCGGTCATCACGTAATACGCGCCGTCGGGCGCTTCGCATTTGAAACCGGCGTTTTGCAAAACCGGCACGATAAAATCGCGCTTTCGCTGGTATTCCTTTTGCAGTTCCGTATAGTATTTTTCGGGCAGGCTCAAAGCATACGCGCCCGCGTGCTGCAAAGGATTTGCCGCGCCGACGGTCAAAAAATCGTGAACCTTGCGAATCGCGCCCGAAATATCCGGCGGCGCGATTGCATATCCGACGCGCCAGCCCGTCACCGAATAAGTTTTCGACAGAGAATTGACGACGACGGTTCTTTCTCTCATCCCGTCAAGCGTCGCCATCGAAATATGACGCGGGTTATCCGTCGTCATCTGTCCCGCTTCGCGCTTTCCTTTGTAAAGAATATGCTCGTAAATTTCGTCGGTAAAAGCTATCACGTCAAATTCCTTGCACAAATCGGCGATAAATTCCAATTCTTCGCGCGTGAAAACTTTTCCGGTCGGGTTGTTCGGATTGCAGATGATAATCGCCTTCGTTTTTTCATTAAAAGCGGCGCGCAGCTCTTCGCGCTCGAAATGCCAGCCGTCTTCGCGCAGGTAAAGCGGCACGTGGCGCGGCGTCGCGTCCGACAAAATCGCGTCCGGCGCGTAATTTTCATAAAACGGCTCAAAGACGATAACTTCCTCGCCCGCATCGACACACGCCATCATTCCCGCAATCATTCCCTCAGTCGAGCCGCACGTCACGGTAATCTCGGTTTCCGGGTCGATGTCCAAACCTAAAAACCATTTCGTCTTCGCCGCAATCGCGTCGCGAAACGATTTCACGCCCCACGTTATCGCATATTGATTATGGTCGGCGGCAATCGCTTCCATCGCCTTTTGCTTGATGTCTTCCGGCGCGGCAAAATCGGGAAAACCTTGCCCTAGATTAACCGCGCCGTATTTCAAAGCCTCGCGCGTCATTTCCCGAATAACCGATTCGGTAAAGCTCGCCGCTTTTTTGGAGATTCGATTTTTAATTAATTTAGTCTGCGTCATAGAATTTGTGTTTTTATTTTGCCGATTTTAATGAATTATCGCAGATAACGGGCGGCTTTGCATCAAAAATGCGAAAACAAACACCAAGTAAGGGCATTAATATATTTGAGACATCTAAAAAGAATAGGACACGGATTGAACGGACAAGACGGATTAAGACGGATAAACTTTAAAAATAAAATCCGTTCTTATCCGTTGTTTCCGTCAAATTCGTGTCCTATTTCTTAACGTGTGTTTCAAATATATTAATGCCTATTTTTAATCTTTCGCCCAAAAGCGAAACGTCAAACCGAAATTTATGGTGAACGGATAGCCGGGCGTGGCGTGGATGCGTGAAACAACCGGCGCGGTCGGCGAGATGCGCGATTCGAAATAATTTTGGGTTTCGTAATAGCTTTTGTTGAGCAGATTGTCGATTGAAACGTTGAAATCAATCCATTTTTTCAGGCGTTTGGAAACCGCGAAATCGACGACATCGTTTCCGGCGGCGCGAATCGTTTCGTCTTCGCCGTCGAGACGATAGCTCGAAATGCTGCGCCAGTTGAGCGAGGCGTTAAAGCCGCGAAATTCGGATAAAATGAGACCGGCGTTGGCGGTTGTTTTCGGCGCGCTGTCGATTATCACGCGGCGATTATCGGCGGTAAATTGTCCCGGGTAAAATGCTCGCAAAACCTGCGTCAGATTGGCGTTGAAATTTAAATAGCGATTCAATTTTGCCGAAGCTTTAAGCTCGACGCCGTAAGAGCGCGAGCGCCCGGCAAACTCGATGCTGCCGTCGTCCGGAATATAAACCTGCTCGTTTGAACGGTCGATAAAAAAGAAGCTGCCGACGGCGGAAATTTTTGATGAATTATAAGCCGTTCCGAATTGGTAAAAATCGGTCGTCGAGATTTTCGGAGCCTGAGGATTTCTGACAATGCCGCGCGCGTCCTGAGAAGAAATTCCGCGACCGTAGTTGGCGTAAAACGACAGCGGCAAGCGTTCAAACGGCGACCAGGCAAGCGCGAGCTTCGGCTGAAACGCGCTTGCGCTCGTCTTGCCTTTCAAAATCGTCGTCGCGTCGCTCGTCTCAAATCCGTCAACGTCAAACGTGAAATAATCAAAACGCAAGCCTGCTTCGAGTCGCAAATGACCGTTAAAAAAATCGATTCCGTTTTGCGCGTAAACGGCGTAATTATTGACGTTTGCCTGCGCGGAAGTTAAAAGAACGTCGGCGTTATTGATATTTTCCGGCAAAAATTTGCGGTTCGGACTGCGCGAAATCGAAGGATAAAGACCGACGTTGATTTGCGCGGCGAGAAAATTTCCGCCGACGGTTAAAAGCGACTGACGCCCGAAAAATTTATACGGCTGCAAAAATTGGACGTTCGCGCCTTCCTGCAAGCGCGAATCGTGCTGCTGAATCTCGTCGCCGTAAATCGGGTCGTTTAGGAAAAACGTAAAATTCGACCACAAATCGAACAGCGAGCGACCGACAAAAGCATCGGCTTTGAAAGTCGCGCCCGATTTCCATTCTTGGCGAAAATACGCGCCGACCGTTCCGTTCTGAACTTTTCCGCCGTTGTCGGGGTCGATAAAACCGAAACGGTCGAGGTTTCCGTTTGCCACTTCATCAAGCGGAATTTGTCCCGACGAAGTAAAATCGTTGCGCCCGAAATTTAGCTTTACGCCGAAGGCTTTCGTGTCGCTGAATTTGTATGTGAAATTTGCGGTAATGTTGTCGCGCCGGTAATTTAGCGGATTTTCGAAAGGTCCGTCGGTTCGCGAAAATTCGTAGGCGAGAAACGAATCGACCGATTTAATTTTCGGGCTGTAAGCCAAAAACGTGCGAAATGTTCTGAAACTTCCCGCTTGAATTCGCGCCGTGAGTTGTTGCGGCAGAAATTCTTTTTGACGAATCCGCACGACGCCCAAGCCGGAAAAATCGCCGTAAGCGGCGGAAAACGGACCGTTGATAATCGAAACGTCTTCGACCAATTCGGCGGAAAGCGATTTGAGCGCGCCGAGATAGCCTTGCCCGTGTCCCTGCGTCGCCTGATTTTGCTGAATATTATCGACCAGAATTTTTACGCCGCCATTGACGCCGCCGTGGTCTGTGTTGAAGCCGAAACGACGAATTTCCAGAGATTTTCCGCCGCCTTCGTGTTGTCCGGCGTTGATTCCGGCGTTTAAGGTTTGAATTAATTGGTCGTCGCGGTTGAGCAGAAAATTCTTGTAAATCGTATCGTTGCGCGTCTCGACATCGGGCGCGAGCGTGTCGGCTTCAATCGTCACCGTTTCATTTATCGGCGGCACGACGAACGAGACTTTTATGTTTACGTCCTCGATTTTATCGTTCGGCGCAAACATCCGCGTCAGCGGCTCGATGTTGTTGCCGGAAAATTTGACCGACAAAGCTTCCGCCGGAACTTGCAGCGAAAATTTCCCTTCCGCGTCGCTGACGGTCGTCAGCGTTCCGTCGAAAGTTTTGACTTCGACCGTCACGTTCGGTACGACTTCAAACATCTGCGTCAAAATCGTGCCGGAAAACGTCCGCGTATTTTGCGCCGAAGAATTGGCTGCGAAAAACAACAAAATAAAAATTATGATTGAAATAAACTTTTGCATAACTTCCTCATTAACTAACGCGACAATAAAATCAAAATTGGTTTTTATATTTCAACTCTAACATTTAGTAACACGAAAATAAAATCAGTGTTACCGATATTTTTATATACGTTTATTCGTTGTCAATCACTGTACGGATTCGGTTTATTTTGAAGTTATGTCGGAAGACGCAAGCGTAAGAAACAATTTTCCGTTTTTGATGCCTTTCAAACTCAGAAGTTTGTTGGAAAGCTCCGCGATTTCGGACACCGCGCCGCGCAGAGCGAGAATTTCCATACAGTCGTCGTGACTGACATGAAGATGCATCACGGATAAAATTGTTTGGTGAAAATCGTGTTGAATCTCGCCCATTTCTTTGACCAGATTTCGGGCGTGATGGTCATAAACGAGCGTCAGGCTGCCGAGCGTTTGAACGTCTTCCGAAGCTTCGATTTTTTGCTGAATCAAAGCTTCACGAATAAGGTCGCGCAAGGCTTCCGAACGAGTTGCGTAGCCGCGCTCGGCAATTAAACGGTCAAAATTTTCCAGCAAATCTTGTTCAATACTGACTCCAAATCGAATAATGTCGCTCAATTTTTCACCGCCTTTTATTGAGTTTCGAGCGCAGATTGCTGTGTGTTAATTAAATTTTCCGGCGGCGAAATTTTTATATTATTTATTGTCGCCGTTTCCTTGTCTTCAAAAATTTTTGCTTCGGGCAGAAAATGATTGAAAAGCGCGCGGATTTTCGCCGCGTCGTTTTGCTCGACAGCCGTTCGAAAATTGTTCAGAATGTTGCCGACTTCATCGCTTTCGTAGGTGGAAATTTTGCCGATGTAAATTTTCGGATGACGCGTTTTCAAAAGATTTTCGCCCGTGATTTCGAGTTCTTCAAACAATTTTTCGCCCGGACGAATGCCGCTGAAAACGATGTCGATGTCTTCATACGGCTGCAAGCCCGAAAGCCGAATCATATCTTCCGCCAAATCCAAAATCCGAATCGGCTCGCCCATATCGAGAATAAAAATCTCGCCGCCTTCGCCCAAAGCTCCGGCTTGCAAAACGAGCTGTGAGGCTTCGGGAATGGTCATAAAATAGCGCGTCATATCCTTGTGCGTGACGGTTATCGCCTCGCCTTTGCGGATTTGCTCGTTGAAAATCGGCACGACCGAACCGGCTGAACCGAGCACGTTGCCGAAGCGTACGGCGGAAAAACGCGTCTCGTAATTTTGATTAAGACATTGCAAAACGATTTCCGCCACGCGCTTTGACGCGCCCATCACCGAAGTCGGATTGACCGCCTTGTCGGTCGAGATTAGAACGAAATCCCTGACGCCGGCTTCGCCCGCCATTTCGCCGATTAACTTGGTCGCAAAGACGTTGTTTTTTATCGCTTCGGTCGGGTTGGCTTCCATCAAAGGCACGTGTTTGTGCGCGGCGGCGTGAAAGACGACTTCGGGTTTGTATTCGGCAAAAATCTCGCGCATACGCGGCGCGTCGCCGATGTCGGCGAGAAGCGGGACGAATTTTAATTCGCCGAAATTTTTGGTCAACTCGCGCTCGATTTGAAACAAAACAAATTCGGTTCGCTCGACGAGCATCAGCAATTTCGGGCGAAATTCGGCGATTTGCCGCACCAATTCCGAGCCGATTGAGCCGCCCGCGCCCGTCACCATCACGACTTTTCCGGTCAGAAAATCGTGCAGATTTTTGTCGTCCAGGTGAACCGGCTCGCGTCCGAGAAGGTCTTCGATTTGCACGTCGCGGATGCGCGAAACCTGCACGCGACCGTGTATAATTTCGTGCAAACTCGGGACGATTCGCGCGCGAACCGGAATTTCTCGGCAGATATTTAAGATGCGCCGGATGTCTTTGCCCTGCGCCTGGTCGATGGCGATGACGACTTGCTCGATGTTGAATTCATCGACCAGGCGCGCCAAATCGTCGGTCGTTCCGAGAACTTTGATGCCGCTCACGCTGCCGCCTTTTTTGCGCCGGTCGTCATCGACAAATCCTTTTATTTCAAATTCGGCGTCGGCTCGCCCGAGCACGTCTTTGACCGCCAGCGCGCCGATTCTGCCGGCGCCGACAAAGAGCGTCGATTTGCGTTTGACGCGGCGTTTCGAGCCTTGATAATTTTTCTTTTCGCCAAGCTCGTAAACAAACCGGCGCAGCATTCGCAAGCCTAAAAGTCCGCCGAAAGCGAGCGCGGTGTCAATCAAAATTACCGAAATCGGAACTTGCCAGCGATTAAAGCTCGTCAGGCTGAGCAGAAAGCGTACGGCGAGCAGAATCACGCCGGAAATCAGCGCGGCTTTCAAAAAAGCCTTGATGTCTTCGAAGCTGACGTAACGCCAGATAATCGAATACGCGCCGACCAGAAAGAGCGACGAAAGCTGAATCAAAACGACGAACGGAAGCTGATTTATCGCCGCGTCGAAATAGAAATCGCCAAGCTGAATATTCAAAGACGGCAGATATGAGAGAAAAAACGCGGCGCAGAGAACCAATATGTCCGACAAAAACTGTATCGGGCGACGCAAAAACCAAAATCGCTCTTCTGCCTGACTTTTTTCCGGTAAATTTTCCACTTTTTTATTTAAATAAAAGGTTATAGTTTGAAGTTACATTGGTTAAGAGCGTTGAGTCAAGACTCTTGCAAGCAACCGTAGAAGTAAAAGGTTGAATCAAACGTGTTTCTGGGTTATTCTTAGCAGTGAAAAATTTCCATAATAGAAGGTTTTATAATATGAAAATCAAAGCGTTATTTCTTTTTGCCGCGTCGATTTTTTTGCTTCAGACGGCGTTCGGACAAGACACGCGCGGCTATCTGCTCGCGCCGGGCGATGTCGTCGAAGGCAAAGTGATGAACGAGGAACAGTATAATTTTAAATCGACGGTCGATGAAGACGGTAAAATTCAAGTTCCGTTTTTCGATGAAGGCGTCGTGGCAAAGTGCAAAACGGAAAAGGATTTGCGCGACGACATCGTAAAACTTTTGCGGCGCGATTTGAAAAAGCCGCAGGTCAGCATCAATGTGGAAAGAAAAAGCCGTCCGCCCGCAATCGTCTCCGGCGAGGTTTTGATGCCGCAGAAATTTGAATTGCAGCGTAAGGCGCGCCTGCTCGAACTGATTAATTTTGCCGGCGGCTTGAAAAAAGAAGCCAGCGGAATGATTGAAGTTTTCCACACGCAGCCGCCGGTTTGCACCGCCGATGCGGAAGAAGCCGCTTTCTGGAAAAATGAAATGGTCGCCGCTCAGGAAACTCCGTCGAAAATGTATAGCTACACCAGCGTGACGCAGGGCGGCGAGCAATCCAATCCGATAATTTATCCGGGCGATTTGATTTTCGCGCGCAAAGCCGCGCCGATTTACGTTATCGGCGAAGTGATGATTTTGAAGGAAATCACCATCCCCGAAACCGGAATGTCCTTGATGACGGCGATTGCCGAAGCGGGCGGTTTCAGCCGCGAGGCGAAGAAAAAGGAAATCACCATTCAGCGTTTTAACCCGAAAACGCCGGATAAAAGAGACTTTATCAAGGTCAATTACCAACTGATTAAAGAAGGAAAGGAAAAGGACGTGATGCTTCAGCCGAACGATATTGTCGTGGTCGATAAAACCAAGAAAAGCATCGGTCAAACGATTCTGGAAATCGCCACCGGCTCGGTGCAAAACTTCAGCAACGTCCTGCCGCAAAGAGTTCTTTACTAAAACAAGTGAGAAGTGAGAATTGTTTTTACATCTCTCTTCTCACCTCTTTTACTCGCCGTAAATTTTGTCAATTATTCCCTTGTATTTTTCATCGACGATGCGGCGTTTGACCTTTAAGGTTGGCGTCAGCTCGCCGCCTTCGACCGTCAATTCCTTTTCCAGCAAAGCGATTTTTTTGACCTTTTCAAACTGCGCCAAATCTTTTGTATGTTCGGCGACTTGACGCTCGAAAAGGTCTTTGATGCGCGAGCTTTCGCAAAAATCGTGCGGCGTTTTCAAATCGAGATTTTTCAATTTGGCGTAACTTTCAAGCTGTTCGAAATTCGGTACAATCAACGCGGCGGCAAATTTTCGCTCGTTTCCTACCAAGACGACCTGGCTGACAAAACGCGAGCCTTTTATCATCTGCTCAACCGGCGAAGGCGCGATATATTTTCCGCCCGAAGTCTTAAATAATTCCTTTTTGCGGTCGGTGATAATCAAAAATCCGTCGTCGTCGAGCCGCCCGATGTCGCCGGTTCGAAACCAGCCGTCCGTCGTGAAAGTGTCGCGCGTCGCTTCCGGTTTGTTGTAATAACCGAGCATCACGTTCGGACCGGAAACTTCGATTTCGCCGTCCGGCGCGATGCGCACTTCGACGTTTCGAATCGGTTTCCCGACCGAGCCGAGCCGCGCGTCAATCGGGTTGTTCGACGAAATAACCGGCGAAGTTTCGGTCAAGCCGTAGCCCTGCATAATCGAAACGCCCGCGCCGGTAAAAATCAGCCAGATGTCGTCCGAAAGCGCCGCGCCGCCCGAAACGCAGAAACGTAAACGCCCGCCGAAAAACTCGCGCAGCTTCGAAAAAATCAACTTGTCGGCGATGCTGTGCTTTATCGCCAAAGTGCGCGGAATCGCTTGTTTTTTCTCGTTTCTGAGCGCAAATTCCTTGCCGACATCGATTGCCCAATCGAAGATTTTTTCCTTCAAGCGGCTCGATTGTCCGGCTTTTAATTTCGCTTTGGCGTAAACTTTTTCAAAAATTCGCGGCACGCCGACAAAAATCGTCGGTTTCAGTTCCTGCAAATTGTCGGCGACTTTTTCGATTGACTCGGCATAATAAACCGACATTCCGTTCAAAATGTACAGATACATTCCCGTCCGCTCGAAAACGTGCGAGAGCGGCAGCACGGAAAGCGGTTTGTCGCGCTCGTCGAAACGGTATTTTTCGCCCGCGTCAATCACGTTTGAAATCAAATTCGCGTGCGAAAGCATCACGCCTTTCGGCTCGCCCGTCGTGCCTGAAGTGTAAATCAAAGTCGCCACGTCGTTCGGCTCGCTGGCGCGCGTCAAATCCTTTATCAACTCTGGATTTTCCGCCTTCAGCTTTTCGCCCGCGCGCTCTAATTCTTCCAGAGACATCGCGTTTTCGGCTTCGACATTTGCCGAATCGAAAAAGATTAACTTTTCCAGAGCGACGCATTCGGGCAAAATTTCGTTAATCCGGTCAAACGTTTCCCTGTCCTGCAAAAAGAAAATTTTCGCGCCCGAATCTTTGATAATGTAGCAAATCGAATGCGGCGCGAGCGTTGTGTAAATCGGAACATCGACGACGCCCGCAAGCTGACAGCCTGCGTCAGCCAAAGTCCAATCGGGCGAATTTGCCGCCAGAATCGCTGCGCGCTCGCCTTTTCGCAAACCGAGAGAATAAAGCCCGAGCGCGATATTTTCGGCGCGCGAAATCATCTCCGTCGAAGAAATCGGTTTCCATTCGCCGTCCTTTTTGCAATTCAAAGCGCCCGCGAGATTGTATTTTTCAGCCGATTTGACGAACAACTCAGCCAGCGTGCGCGGCTCGTCGCTCAAAAGCGGAATCCGCTGCACCGCTCGCCTGATTTCGTTGTTTACCTCAATCGTCATAATTTCACAGGAAGAATAGCCCGCGGATAAACACGGATTTAGCGGATTTTCACGGATAAAATTTTAAAAATAAATCTGCGCCCATCCGCCAAATCCGTGTTTATCCGCGGGCTATTTCTTCATCCCGTCAAAAAATACTTTCAAAACTTCGTCCGCCATCGGCGCGAGCGGGTAGGATTTTTTCGACAAAATCCAATTCGTCACCATTTCGTCGAGCGCGCCGTAAAGAATTTTCGAGCAGACGGTCGCGTTCAAATCCTTTCGAAAAACGCCGCTTTTCTGCCCGTCTTCAATCGTCTGGTGAATAATTCCGAGATATTCGGCAAAGCCCGCCGCCGAAAATTCTTCCATAAATTTCGTCGAGCCGCGCAGCTCGACTTGAAAGACAATCGCTAAATCGCGGTCTGCGCCTAATCTTTCCAGATGCAGCTCGGCAATGCGCCGCAAACGCTGGTCGGCTTCCGTCAGCTCGGCAATCTCGCGTTTGCCTTCCGAGATAAATTCTTCCATCGCGCGGTCAAAAACCGAGTGCAGAATATCTTCCTTGCTTTTAAAATAAAGATAAACCGTGCCGTCGGCAATTCCGGCTTCGCCGGCAATATCGGCGACTTTCGAGTTGAAAAAACCTTTCCCGGCAAAAACCTTTATCGCCGCGCGCAAGATAGCTTCGCGTTTATCGACCACGACCGCTCGCGCCTGCCCGCTATTTGTGCGTGTTGAACGAGACATAATAGATTTTGGATTTTAGATTTTGGATTTTGGATTTCGTCGAATTTAATTTCGCTGTTTCATTTTCTTAAATCAATCCAAAATCCAAAATCTAAAATCGAAGTGAATGAATCATCATTCAGTTTTACATAAGGCTACACGAAAACTGTGCCGGAAATCAATAAAAATTTTGTAATTTTATTGTCAGCGAAAAAGAAAAAGGATTTGCCGGCGAAAACGCGCAAATCCAAATTCTAAAAATGATGTGGCGGAGAGAACAGGACTCGAACCTGCAAGCCCTTACGGGCGGTAGTTTTCAAGACTACTGCATTACCAATTATGCTATCTCTCCGCAAATCGCGGCGAATTGAAAATATAACGCAGGTGCGGCGCAAAAGACAAATCCGGCGGCGTTACTTTGTTTTTGTTTCCTTTGCGTCGAGCTGTTTTTTGAGCTCGGTTTTGACCGCTTCGACGCCTTTGACGCCTTCGATTTGGAGAGCGATTCGACCTTCTTTGTCAATGACGACGTGCGTCGGGTAGCCGAGATTGTAATTGCCGTTTTTGTCGGGCGTGCCGTATTTGAAAAGCGTAAATTGTCCGGCGTTGGGAATGATTTGGTATTTGAAGGGATTTTTCTTGAGAAATTTTTCCAAATCGGGTTTGGTGTTGCTCGCCAAGCCGATAAAAACTACGTCTTTGTTGTCTTTATAATCATCGACGACCTGATTCAAAAGCTTGATTTCCTGGATGCAGTTCGGGCAATTGACGAACCATAGATTGAGGACGACGATTTTGCCGCGCAGCTTCGCCAAATCGACGGCGTTGCCGTCAAGCGTGATGCCGGTAAAAAGCGGCGCGAGCGGTTTTTCGTCGGATTTTTTCTGCTGCGCAGGCGCGGAAAAGGAGAAGACAAAGAGAGCGGCGAGAACGAGTAAATATTTCATAAACCTTTTTTTAATTTCAAAAAGGATTTATGTCAAGAGCTTTTCGTCTAATTTGCCGCTAAAAGACGATTTATTTCCGAATTGAGCTTTTCGGTCTTGTCGAAACCGCTCGTTTTCAATTCGATTTCGCCTTGTTTGTTAATGACAAAATGCGCCGGATAGCCCATTAAAATATTTCCCTGACTGTCTTTTTCGGCGTATTTCAGAAGGATTCCGAAGCTGTTCGGGATGATATTAAAAGCGAACGGATATTTTTTCGTATAAGCTTCGACTTTCGCCTCATTGTCGGTCGTCAAGCCGAGAAAAACGACATTTTTATTTTTATATTGCGCCGCCAGATTGTTGAGCTTCGGGATTTCCTCGTGGCAAATCGGGCAACGCGTCGTCCAGAAGGAAATGACGACGACGCTGCCTTTCAGGCTGCTCAATTCGACGGTTTGCCCGTTCATCGAAGTCGCGCTGAAATTCTCGGCGGCGACCTTGTTTTTTTGCGCGAAAGCGACACACGAAAAGACAAAAATAAGAAACAAAACAGCGATTTTTTTCATCATTAATTTTCCTGACTGACGATTTGAGATAACGCCCGCGAAGTTCGGACGCCTATTTAAACCAGATTTTTAAAGGGGTTTTGTTTCCAGCAAATTGCGCGGAAGTATTTTGTTGCCTTCGAGGCATTTTCGGTTGCAAATAAAAAACCAAATTTCACCACAGAGAACACAGAGGACACAGAGAAAATTAAAATTGCTTTTAAAATCTCTGTGCTCCCTGTGTTCTCTGTGGTGAATCTTTTCTTACAAGCCTTCAGGAAATGTTTCGGGCGCGTCTTCGTGCTTCCAACCGGCGGTTTTATCGAGCGGCTCGACGGCGCGCGTTTCGTCGAAATGAATCACGCCGTCAAACTGCTCCGACAGATACGCTTCGAAATAATGGCTGAGACGCTCGGTTTCAGGTCGATAAATGACGCCGATGGCGCGTTCGAGACGCGGGCGGGCGAGCATCTCTTTGGTTTCGGAATTTTGCAGGTTGAGAAAAAATCTCGGCAATCCGGTTTCGTGAAAAAGCAGCTCGTAGCTGTTTTTTATGCCCGGAACGACTTTTTTCAATTGCGCCGGCTCGTCCCAATTCGAAGTCGCCGTGACAGTTCCGGTGTACGTCGTAAAGCCGATTAAAACTGCCCGCGCGCCGTATTTTTCGCGGACGAGCTGACCAACGTTCCATTCGCCGCGCGCGCCCATATCGGTCGCGCGCGCGTCGCCGAGGTGAGAATTATGTTCCCAGACGACGATTTTCGGCTTTTGTCCCTGCGTTTCGAGATGCGCGGCGAGCGCGTGCAGAGTTTCAGCCATATGACGATCGCGCAGATTCCAGCTCGAAACGCGCCCGCGAAACATTTCGCGGTAATATTCTTCGGCGTTTTTCACCAAACGCGCGTTTTGCTCGGCGAAAAAATATTCGTCGCGCGCCACGAAACCGTCGCGATTGGCGTATTCGGCGGCGCGTCGGCGAAGCTCGATTAATTGGCTGATAACTTCTCTTTCGCACGAATTTTCCAGGTTATAATTTGCCGCGTAGCCGTAATGCTGCGCGTCTTCGCCGTAGTGGTCAAAGCACGAATAGCGATAACGCGCGCGTTTGGCGGCTTCCGGGTCGACCTTGTCGAGATATTCCAAAACCGACTGCATCGAAGCGTGCAGGCTGTATAAATCCAAACCGTAAAAGCCGATTTTATCGTCGATTTCCAATGTTTCGTTGTGCGATTTGAGCCAGCCGACAAAATCCAAAACGTCCGCGTTGCGCCACATCCAGAGCGGATAACGCTCGAAATCGGAAAGCGCGTCGTTTGCCGTTTGGTCTTTGCCGAAACCGCGAACGTATCGGTTGACGCGGTAAGCGTCGGGAAAATCCGCTTCGACCGCGACCGCCGTAAAGCCCTTTTCGCGAATCAACTTTTTGGTGATTTCGGCGCGATATTTATAAAATTCGTGCGTTCCGTGCGAAGCTTCGCCGAGCAAAACAAAATCGGCGTCGCCGACGAGCGCGAGAATTTCGTCCGGCACGTCGCTCGCGCCGCCGAACCCGACCGCTTTTTCACGAATTTTTTCAGCCAAAACGTCCATTTCTTTTATGATATTTGATTGAAAGTTCAAAGTTCAAGGTTCAAAGTTCAAGGTTTTTACTTTGAACTTTGAACTTTGAACCTTGAACTTAATTCCGGCGTTTGTGTGGTAAAATAAACCTATGTTGCTTGAATCTCTCGAAGCGCAGAATTTCCGCAATCTTCACGGGCAAATCGACTGCGGGAAAAATTTGAACATCATTTTCGGCGAAAACGGGCAAGGCAAAACGAACTGGCTCGAAGCGATTTATTTGTTGGCGACGACCAAATCCTTCAAAACCGCGCGGCTGCAGGAAGCGATAAAATTTGAAGAAGATTTAGCCATCGTGCGCGGCGTCGTGCATCACGGCGAGCATATCGACCGAACCGTTCAGGTCGCCCTGCAAGGCAACACGAAAACTTTAACCGTCAACGGCAAAAAAGAACCTTTGACGCGTTTTTTGGGCGAGCTTCACGCCGTCATTTTCAACTCGGACGAATTGGAAATCGTGCGCGGCTTGCCCGACGCGCGGCGAAAATTCTTAGACGGCGGAATCGTTTCGATTTACCCGCCGTTTGTGCAAACTCTCGCCGATTACAACCGCGTTATTCGTCAGAAAAACTCGCTTCTTCAATCGGCGCAGGAAAACGCGTTTTCCGTCGAAAAAGTCGCCGAACTCGTCGAGCCTTGGAACGAGCAATTGATTGTTTTGGCGACGCGAATTCACAAGGCGCGGATTCGTTTTGTCGAAAGATTAAACGAAGTTCTGGAAAAAAAGCTTTTCGGCAAGGAAGAAGTCGCCATTCGCTACGCCTCGTCGCTCGAAGGCAAAGGCGATTTGAACGATTACGCCGCGCTTTTGGAAGAAAGATTAAAGCTGCGCGTGCAAGCCGAACTCGTTTCGGGACACGCGCTTATCGGCACGCACCGCGACGATTTGGACATTTCGTTTGACGGTCACGATTTGCGCAAATTCGGTTCTTCCGGTCAACAGCGCAGCGCGCTTTTGATTCTACAATTGGCAAATCTTTCGGTTTATCACTTGCAAAATCAGGAATATCCGCTTTTTCTGCTCGACGACATCGACGCCGAACTCGACTACCGGCGCATCGGTCAGCTACTCGAATTTCTAGAGGACAAAACGCAGACTTTCGTGACGACTTCGAAGGAAAGTTTTATCGAAAAATTCAAGGAAAACGCAAACATTTTCACAATCCAAAACGGCGCGGCTCAAATGCAATAAAATTCAATAATTTATTGTCTTTCCGCGCTATTTTTATTTGCAAAAAAATGGTATAATTATTGAGTAATTTATGAGCAATTACCGGGAAAATAATCTGATAGAAAGCGATGCCGAAAAACTCGGCGGAACGCCTGTTTTTCGTGGAACTCGCGTGCCGATAAAAAATCTTTTCGATTATCTGGAAGCGGGCGACAACGTAGAAGTTTTTCTTGATGATTTCCCGACCGTTTCTCACGAACAGGTTATCGGAGTTTTGGAGCTTTATAAAGTGAAACTTTTGGAAGAATATGAGGCTTTTGCTTGACGAATGTGTGCCGCGACGTTTGAAACGTGACTTTGTCGAGTATGAAATTTTGACGATTGACGAAGCAGGCTTCAAAGGTTTGAAAAACGGTGCTTTAATTCGTTCGGCAAGCGGAAATTTTGAAGTCTTAATTACAGTTGACAAAAATATTCAGCATCAGCAGAACAAAGACAAATTATCAATTGCAATCATAATTTTATCGGCTAAAAGCAATCGTTACGAATCACTCTCGCCGTTGATTCCCGACGCGCTGAAAGCTTTGAAAAATATTAAAATCGGCGAAATTATAATAATAGAATAGAGGTTAATAAAATTGGCTAAAGCAAAAACAGAATACGGAGCAGATTCAATCACAGTTTTGGAAGGGCGCGACGCGGTGCGCAAGCGTCCGGCGATGTATATCGGCTCGACCAGCGAAATCGGTCTTCATCATCTCGTTTACGAAGTTGTGGACAACTCGGTTGACGAGGCGCTCGCGGGCTACTGCGACACGATTGAAGTCGCCATCCATATGGATAATTCGATAACGGTCATCGATAACGGGCGCGGAATTCCGGTTGACATACACAAACAGGAAGGACGTTCGGCGGCGGAAGTCGTGATGACGGTTTTGCACGCGGGCGGAAAATTCGATTCTAATTCTTACAAAGTTTCCGGCGGACTTCACGGCGTCGGCGTTTCCTGCGTTAATTTTCTGAGCGAATGGGTAAAGCTCGAAATCTGGCGCGATGGCAAAACTTACGAGCAGGAATATGCGCGCGGAATTCCGGTCGCGCCGCTCAAGCAAACCGGCAAAACCAATAAACGCGGGACAAAAACCACTTTTAAGCCCGACCCGGAAATTTTTGAGACGACCGAATACAGCTTTGAAAGACTTTCCGAGCGTCTGCGCGAAAAGGCGTTTTTGAACAAAGGCATTCGCATTTTTATCAAGGACGAGCGCGAGGAAGAAGAAAAATCGCACGAATTTTATTACAAGGGCGGAATCGCCGAATTCGTCAAGCATCTGAACAAAAATAAATCGCCGCTGCACGACGAGCCGCTTTATTTCGAGCAGGTTTCCGACGATTTATCAATCGAAGTTTCGATGCAGTATAACGATTCTTACGACGAAAAAATCTTTTCCTTCGCCAACAACATCAACACGGTTGACGGCGGCACGCATCTTTCGGGTTTTCGCGGCTCGATTACGCGTACGATTAACTCTTACGCGGAAAGCTCAGGTCTTTTGAAAAACTCGAAAACGACGCTTTCCGGCGATGACGTGCGCGAAGGTTTGGTCGCCGTAATCTCGGTGAAAATTCCGCAGCCGCAGTTTGAAGGACAGACGAAAGGCAAGCTGAATTCGCCCGTCAAAGGTCCGGTCGAATCGTTTTTGAACGAGAAGCTCGGCGAGTTTTTCGAGCAGAATCCGGTTGTGGCGAAAAAAATCGTCGGAAAGGCTGTCGATGCCGCGCGGGCGCGTGAAGCGGCGCGAAAGGCGCGCGAAATCGTTCGCAAAAGCGCATTAGGAACTTCGACACTGCCCGGAAAATTGGCGGATTGCCAGGAAAAAGACCCGACGCTTTCGGAAATTTATCTGGTCGAAGGCGATTCGGCGGGCGGTTCGGCAAAGCAGGGACGCGACAGAAAAAATCAAGCGGTTTTGCCGCTCAAAGGTAAAATCCTGAACGTCGAAAAAGCGCGTTTCGACAAGATGCTCGGACACGGCGAAATCAAGGCTCTGATTACGGCTTTGGGAACGGGAATCGGCAAAGACGATTTCGATTTGGAAAAGCTTCGCTATCACAAAATCGCGATTATGACCGACGCCGACGTTGACGGCTCGCACATCCGAACGCTTCTTTTGACGTTCTTTTACCGCCAGATGCCCGAACTTATCGAAGCCGGAAACATCTACATTGCGCAGCCGCCGCTGTTTAAAGTCAAACGCGGCAAAAAGGAAGAATACATCAAGGACGAGAAGCAAATGTTTCGTTATATGATGCGGATGGCGACCAACGATTTGACGGTTTCTTCAAACGGCAAAACGTTTGAAGGACGCGAAATTTCCAAAGCTCTGGAACAAACGGTCGAATTTCAAAGATATTTCGAACGTTTTGCGCGTCGTCTCGGCAACGATGAAAGACTGCTTCGCGTTCTGCTCGATGCTTTTGTCGGAAAAGACGGCGTTTTGACGACGAAAAAGGTCAAACTCAAAAAAGTCTTCGAGCAGGAAGAATTGATGGCTGAAGTCGAAGGCAAAGTCGCCGCCGCCGGTTACAAAACCGACATCACAAGCGACGAAGAACACGGATTAGCTTCAATCCAGATTATTTTTCCGAATGGTCAGGATACTTTTTTTAACTGGGATTTGGCGAGCTACGTCGAATTTCAAAAGGCAATCGAGTTGAAACGAACGCTCGAAGAAACGTTTCCCGCGCCGTTTACGATGGGCGAAAACGGAACGAGCGAAGAAATCGCCACGCGCGAAGAATTGCTCGACAGAGTTCTCGGTCAGGCGAAAAAAGATTTGTCGATTCAACGCTACAAAGGTCTCGGAGAAATGAATCCCGAACAGCTCTGGGAAACGACGATGGACCCGGAAAAACGCACGCTTCTGCAAGTTCGCATCGAAGACGCGATTGAAACCGACGAAATCTTCACCATTCTAATGGGCGACCAAGTCGAGCCGCGCCGACGTTTTATCGAAGACAACGCGCTCGATGTGAAGAACTTAGACGTTTAGTAAATCATTAATAGCCCGCGGATGAACACGGATAAAGCGGATTTTCACGGATTAATTATAAAAATAAATCTGCGTCAATCCGCTAAATCGGCGTTCTTCCGCGGGCTATTCTCTTGCGAAAAGTTTCTCAAAGTGCAATGATTTTGATTTACGGATGCGGCGCATTTCGCATCTAAAAAGTGAGAGGTTTTTTAGAGAAATGTCATTAGTTTTAGACGAACCGCAAACTTTAGCAATCGAAAATTATCTCGTCATGCCGGACGCCGAAATCGCCGAAAGGATTCAGGCGGCAAAACGCGAGCTTGGGAAAAACGTGATAATTCTCGGGCATCATTACCAGCGCGACGACGTTATCGAGCACGCCGATTTGTTTGGCGATTCTTACCAGCTTTCGGTGATGGCTTCGCAGACGGACGCGGAATACATCGTTTTCTGCGGCGTGCATTTTATGGCTGAATCGGCTGACATTCTCGGAAAACCTTCGCAGCACGTGATTTTGCCGGATTTGGGCGCGGGCTGTTCGATGGCTGATATGGCGACGATTGAACAGGTCGAAGACGCCTGGGAACAGCTTCGCGAAATCGGCGTTTTGCGGCAAAAAGTCGCGCCGATAACTTATATGAATTCTTCAGCGGCGATAAAAGCTTTTTGCGGGCGAAACGAAGGCGTCGTCTGCACTTCGTCAAACGCCGTTCCGCTTTTCGACGTTTATCTCAAGGAATACGACAAGATGTTTTTCTTTCCCGACCAGCATTTGGGAAGAAACACGGGCGCGAAATTCGGCATTCCGCTCGAAAAAATGGTTCTCTGGAATCCGCACGAAGAGCTCGGCGGCAACACGGAAGAACAGCTTCACGAAGCAAAATTGATTTTATGGCGCGGGCATTGCTCGGTTCACGGTCGCTTTAAGCCCTGGCACGTCGATTCGATTCGCGAAAAAGTTCCCGGCGTAAACGTTCTCGTTCATCCCGAATGTATGCGCGAAGTCGTTGAAAAATCGGACTTTGACGGCTCGACTTCGTATATCATCAAAACCGTCGAAAGCGCGCCCGCCGGCTCGCGTTGGGCAATCGGAACGGAAGTAAATCTCGTCCAACGCCTCGCCAAACGTTTTCCCGACAAAGAAATCGTACTGCTCGCGCCCGACCTCTGTATGTGCGCCACGATGTATCGCATCGCGCCGCAAAATCTCGCGTGGGCGATGGAAAACTTAGTTGCCGGAAACGTCGTCAACGAAATTATCGTCGATGAAGAAACGCGCCGATACGCATTAATCGCGCTCGACCGAATGATAAAACTCACGGAGAAAAACCAATAAGTGGTCGGTGGTCAGTGGTCAGTTGTCAGAAAAGACAAAAACTGACCACTGACCACTGACCACCGACCACTGATAAAGATGGCAGAAATCGAAGACAAGCTCCCCGAAAATAGACCGGGCAAATTTTATGTAGACAGTCAGTGTATCGACTGCGACGTTTGCCGCGACACTTCGCCCGCAAACTTTACGCGCGACGACGAAAACGGTTATTCGTTTGTCTACAAACAACCCGAAACGGCGGAAGAATTCGCGCTCTGCGAAGAAGCTCTGATGGCTTGTCCGGTCGAAGCCATCGGCGACGACGGCGGTTAAATTTTTTACGGAATTTGTTCTAAAACGTATTTAGCAAATCTTCTTGCGTCATCTTCCGAAAAGGCATAAACATTAACAAAAACGTCTTTTTTTCTAAACATAATTCTTGCCATCGTGCGATTTTCCTGACTCTGATTTGTCCAGATAAAGCCTTCGTCGCCGAAATTTTCAAGTTTTGTTTTTTCCGCATTTTTGCTAAATAAAGCAACCGTTTTGGCAAAAACTTCAGCCGCCGCGTTTTCATTTCGATTTGGAGCATCAGCCAATTTTGTAATTTGGATGCTCGTTTGAAATTCGCCCGATTTCAAAATAAGAACGTAATCGTAAGCGCCGTTTTGACCGGCAAAATCTTGCGTGCGCTCAATTTTCCAATCGACTTCTTTCTGCCTCAAAACATCTTCCAGCGAAATTATCCAAGCCGGTTTATTCTGCGCGGAATTATCGCTTGAAGAATATGGAATTTGCTGCAAAACGTCTCCGGCAAAAACGCTCGCGGATTCTTCCGACAAAGAAAAAATCTCGACAAAAACGTTCGTTTTTCTAAACCGAATCATCGTCCAGCCGTCACGATTGACGTTTACCCATTTGAAGGCTTCGTCGCCCAAATCGTTAAGGCGCGTTCTGGTCGAAAATCTACCCATTCCGTTGGTCAAATTTTCGACGGTTTCGGCAAATCTTTTTTCGATGTTTGACGCGTCTTTTAAGATTTGAATTTGAACGTTTGTGATTTTTTCGCCGGATTTTAATTCAAAATTATATTCGAAATAATCGCGCGCGACGCGCTCGGATTTTCTTTCGAATTTCCACGTTTCGTTAGCCTTGAGCTTCGTTTCGACCGCATCAATCCAAGCCGGTTTCGTTTGAGCAAAAAAGGCTGGCGCGAGGCAAAAAAGCAGCGCGAAAACGAAAAATATTTTGTCTATTTTCCCCATAAAATTTACTTCCCTTTTTCGCTCAACATTTCGCGCGCGTGCTGTCGCGCCGTTTCGGTGATTTTTTCGCCGGCGAGCATCCGCGCGATTTCTTCGACTTTTTCCGTTTCATCCAATTCCCTGACGCGAATTCCCGTACGGTTTCTGACCGATTCTTTTTGGACGAGAAAATGATGGTCGGCGAGGCTTGCGACCTGCGGCTGGTGCGTGACGCACAAAACCTGCTGCGTTTTGGCGAGCTGTTTTAATTTCAAGCCGACGGCTTCGGCGACGCGCCCGCCGATTCCGGCGTCGATTTCGTCAAAAACCATCGCTTTACGCGTTTCGGAAAACTTCGCCGTCGTGTTCAAAATCAACATCAGGCGCGAAAGCTCGCCGCCCGAAGCGACTTTGGCAATCGATTTGACCGATTCGCCCGGGTTGGCGGAGAAATAAAATTCTACGCGGTCGAAGCCTTTCGAGGTAAAGGATTTGTCGGAATCGTGAGACTCTAAATCTTCGGGCGCGTCTATGCGCACTTCGAATCGAGCCTTTTCGAGCGCGACCATTTTCAAATTCGCCTCGGTTTCCTTTTCAAATTTTCGCGCCGCGCGCTCGCGTTTTTCGTGAATTTCGCGCGCAATTTTCAAGTAATCTTCGCGCGATTTTTTTAGCTCGCGGCGCAATTCTTCTTCTCGTAATTCGGCGGTTTCGATGTTTTTCAGACGCTCTTCGGATTCTTCCAGGTGCGCCAGAATCGTTTCAATCGCGCCGCCGTATTTGCGTTTGAGCCGCGAAATTTCCGCCAGCCGATTTTCGATTTCCTCCAAGCGTTCGGGCGAAAATTCGAGCCGGTTGCGAAAATCGCGGACGGAAATCGCCAAATCTTCCAAAACCGCCTGCGCCGTCTGCAAGGCGTCGGTGTATTCGCGAAAATGCGATTCGTACTCGATTAATTCGTCGATTTTCCGCGCCGCTTTTTCGAGCGTCGTGACGGTCGCATCCTCGTTTTCGTAAAGCAAAGCGTAAGCGTCTTCGCTCAAAGCGGAAAGCTTTTCGACGTTGTTCAGGCGGCGTTTTTCTTCTTCCAGGGTTTCGTCTTCGCCGATTTGCAGATTGACGCGTTTTATCTCGTCAACCTGAAACTGCAAAACGTCGATGAGCTGTAATTTTTGCGCTTCGTCAGCCTGCAAGTTTTCGATTTCGCGGCGGATATTCGCCATCGAGCGATATTTTTCGGCTAGAGCCGCGCGCTGATTCTGCAAGCCGGCAAATTCGTCGAGCATTTCCAGGTGCGTCGAAGGATTAAACAGCGTCGCCTGCTCGCCCTGCCCGTGAATATCGACGAGCAGCGCGCCGATTTTTTTCAAAAAATTCTGCGTAACGAGCTGGTTGTTGACAAAAATCCGGTTCTTTCCCGCCACCGAAAGCTCGCGCCGGACGATTAAATCTATTTCTTCCGCATCGTCCAGCTCGATGCCGCTTTCGTCAAAAATGCGGCGCAAATCCCTTGTCGATAAAACGTTGAAAAGCCCTTCAATCTGCGCGCCCGATTCGCCTTCCTTGATTAAATCCGACGAAACGCGCTCGCCGGTCAGCGCGCCCAAACTATCGACGATAATCGATTTTCCCGAACCGGTTTCGCCCGTCAAAAGATTCAATCCCGCCGCAAACTCAAGCCCGATTTCGTCAATCAGCGCAATGTTTTTGATTTTCAGAAGACTCAACATATTGAATTTAGATTATAGGAAAAATTTACCACAGAGACACGGAGACACAGAGAAAAGAAATAATAAAAATCTCTGTGCCTCTGTGTCTCTGTGGTGAACTTCTTAATTTAATTTCGGCAGCGGCTTTATCCATTTGCCGCCGCTAAAGATTGCGTCGGGCGGAAATTGTTTTTCCAAATCGAGAGCCTTCCAATCGATTTGACGGTCTTTTTTGTAGAACAGAAATTCGCCGATAGTGCCCGCGCGCAGCGCGCCGCCGAATTTTGGAAAAAGATAAAATCCGCTCGTGTCGTATTCTTCCAAACCTCTGAAACTGACCAGCGAGCCGGTTGTTTGCACCGTCGTGATGACAAACTCGCCCGCCGGGCGACGCATCGCGTTGAGCGCGATGTCCGCGACCTGAATCTCTAAAATTTCGCCCGAATTGTTGACGATATTCGCGCGGCGGAAAATATAATTGAAAAGATTTCCCGCGCCGTTTTTCGGCAAAACGTCGTAGTTAAAAGTGCTGAAGCTTTTCTCGCTGCCATCGACCAAAGCGTTGAGCGCGGTGAGAAAAGCGACGAAATTCATCTTGACCAGGAACAGCTCGTCCTTGCCGTAGAGCGCGCCGGTTTCAATCAAAATCACGGGCGTGCCCCAATCGGAAAATTTATCGCCGAAAGCGAGCGGGTTGTAGGCATCGACGTAACGCCCGATGCTGCCGGGAATAAAATTTTGCAGCGCGACAATCATCGCCGCCGTCAGGCGTTTGTTGCGCTCGTTGCCCTCTTCGTTTCGAAGCTCCGGCTGACCTTCGACGACCAGGAACGAAATCGCCGCCTGGTTGGTCGTGCCGCTGACGGTGGTTAAATTATTTTGATTGTGTAGATTAAAACCGATGTGCGGCTGCCACGCGTCGCGCAGGCGTTTGAGAAGCTGCGCCTCGGGCGATTGCAGGTTCGAAGCGTCGCGGTTGATGTCGATATTTTGCAGATTGCGCCGCTGGAAAATCTCCGCGCCGTCCGGGTTGAGCATCGGAACGGCGCGAATGGTCAGCGTTTCCTCCATCCGTTTCACCCAGTCCTTATCGCGATTTTTCTGCAAAAACGCAAACATATCAATCAAAGCGGAAGTCGCCGTCGGCTCGTCGCCGTGCATCTGCGACCACAGAAAAACGCGCGTCGCGCCTTTGCCCCATTCGATTTGATAAATCTCGCGATTGCCGTAACTGCGCCCGACTTCCTCGACTTTTATCTCTAATTTCCTGAGTTGTTCGAGATAATTTTTCAAATCCCTGTGCCGCACGTTCGAGGGAAACATCTTCGAGATATGCTGTTTCTCCCAAAAATCCGCCAAATCCTTCGGCTTCTGCGCGCGCACGTTCGTCTGCACAAACAAACCTGCAAGCGTCAACAAAATGATTAAAGAGGTTTTCATAAATACAAGATGATACCGATTTTCGGAGCTTTGCACAAAAACTCGGTGACTGGAGCGCAAGCGTCCCGCTTGCGCTCCAATCGTTATTTTTGCCGATTTTCGCGCAAAAATAAAACGGTAAGTTTATGAATCCTACCGTTTTATTCTCAGAATTTGTGGTGGCTGGAGAGGGACTTGAACACTCGACCTCGGGGTTATGAATCCCGCGCTCTAACCAGCTGAGCTACCCAGCCACGAATCTATGATTATAGTTTTCAACGCCAAAAGGTCAAGTTAATCGCACCAAAAAGCCAAACTTTTGTTAAAATTATATCATCAAATGAATTTAACGGGCGGGCAAAAAGATGTGTAGAAATTTGGTTTTGAAAATTTTCTGTCTCGGATTGATTGGGCTTTCGGCGATTTCGGCGGCGGCGCAGACGAGAACGATTACGATTGTCAGCGAGCCGAACGCGATTGTCTGGATAAACGACATCCGATACGGCGCGACCGGCGAGGACGGGCGTTTGACGATAAAAAATCTTCCGGTCGGCGCGAAACGCGTTCGCCTGCGCGCCGACGGTTTTAAGGAAATCGCGCAAAATCTGCTCGCCGCGCAAAAAGGCGAGATAAAAATCGCCCTCACCAAAACGACCGACGAAGCCGAGCTTGCCTTTCAAAAAGCCGAATCCTACGCCGCGACCGACCGCGAGAAAGCCGTCGAGATGTACAAAAAAGCCGTCGCCCTGCGCCCGAAATATATCGACGCGCAGCTCGGCTTGGCGCGCACGCTGTCCGCCGCGGGCGACAACGACGAAGCGCTCAAAGCCGTTAAGGAAGCCAAGAAATGGCGTCCCGGTTTTGCCGAAAGCTCGGCGATTGAAGGCAGAATTTACGCGTCAAACGGCGAAGAAGACGCGGCAATCGCCGCCTTCAAACGCGCGATAACGGAAGGCAAAGGCTTCCAGCCCGAAGCGCACACCGGATTAGCCAACATCTACCGCGAAAAAGCGCAGGGCTTCAGCGCGGAAGGCGATTTCGACAGCGAAAAGCAATATTACCTGCTCGCCGCCGCCGAACTGAAAAAAGCTGTCGCGCAGCTCGCGGGCGCGCCCGATGCAATTGTCATCTATCAACTGCTCGGCGATTCCTACGAGCGCGCGAAAATGTACAAGGAAGCCATCGCCGTCTATGAAGAATTCCTCCGCGTCTTCCCCGACGCCGACGAAGCCACCGCCGTCCGCTCGTTCATCGTCCAGATAAAAAAACAGATGAACGGCGAGCAGTAATTAACTGATGACTGGCGGCTTTGCCCGAAAAGTGCTTAATAAAAAAAAGAAATAGCCCGCGGACAAACGCCGATTTAGCGGATTTTCACGGATTAATTTTAAAAATTTATCTGCGTTAATCCGCCTAATCCGTGTTCATCCGCGGGCTATTTCTTTTCACCTTCTTACGCTGTCGGCGGCGGATTATTTTCCCCGCCCTCATTGCCGCCGTTTTTCTTTGCCGACGAGCGTTCGAGGTGCGAGGCGATATTCCACGCGTTGATTTTGTCGGGCTGGTCGCGATATTTGTTGCGGATGTAGATGTCGAGGTCTTCGAAAAACTCCGCCGCGCGCTGGTAGGCGGACGCTTTGCCGCCGGTCGCCGCGCCGCGATGACTCAAAGCAGTGTTGGTTGCGCCGAACGCGGTTTCAAAGGCGGCAACGAGCGCGCCGCCGGAAATTACATAGCTTTCTTCCAAGCCGCGCTTTGTAAAGACGGCTTTTTTATCGACCGCTTTCGCCGCGACGGCGCGCGATTTGGTCAGCAATTCGTCGTCGTTCTCGTCGTGCGGCGCGGGAAAATCCGCGTTAAAGCCCGCCGTTTTGCGCGCCTCGACGTTCGCCGTCCGCGCCAGCGACTTGCGCCATTCCTTCAAATTATGCCGCGCCAGAGAACGCTGTCCCGTCCCGACCTTCGCCGTGTCGCCCGCGCCAGCCTGCGTCGCGCCTTCGGCTTGAATCTCCTCAAACGCCTCGCGCAGCCCGTCCGCCGCCTCCCTTCCGCCCGAATCCGCCGGCATATCCGTAAACTCCGTATCAATACACGTCAGACTGCGCGAATATCTTTCGTTTAATAACCGCTGTGCAACAGACATATTTATTATTCTCCTTTGAATTTAGTTTTAGAAATTAAATTTAAACCCGCTCGAAAAACGATTTAAGTAAACAAACTGTTGAATGGCTTTGCCCAAAAAGTGCATAAATATAAATTTTTACGGGAAATAGCCCGCCGATGAACGCGGATTGAGCGGATATTCGCTGATTTATTTAAAAATATCCGTGCTAATCCGCTTTATCCGCGTTCATCCGCGGGCGATTGCTTTTGTCGCTTATGTTTTTAAACACTTTTTAGGCAAAGCCCTGTTGAATTTTTCAAATAAAACGAAACTTTTTGCCGTTCGGACATCACTTTTTACCGTCGGGACACGACTTTTTATCGTCGGGACACGACTTTTTATCGTCGGGACATCACTTTTTGGAGTCGGGACACGACTTTTTGCTCTCCGGACACGACTTTTTGAGATTGGGACGCGACTTTTTATTGTCGGGACATCACTTTTTGCGATGCGGACGCGACTTTTTACGCCCCGGACGCCACTTTTTGCGACTCGGACAAGACTTTTTGCCAAGGCTTTGCCCAAAAAGTGCATAAATATAAATTATGACGGGAAATAGCCCGCGGAAAAACGCGGATGAGGCGGATTTTCACGAATAAATTTTATAATAAATCGGCGAATATCCGCCGAATCGGCGTTCATCGGCGGACTATTGCTTTTGCCTCTTATATTTTTAAGCACTTTTTGGGCAAAGCCTTTTGCCAATATTCCGACGATTTTGGGCAGAAATTCATATCTCGTCACCGGCTTCTAAAAAATTTATAGGGGTAATTTACAACTTTTTGATAAAAAATGGAAGCTTTTTTTCAAGCGCGGGCAAAATTTTGATTCAGCGATTTTGTGCGCGGGCTTTTTTTCCCGACTTTAATATTATTAATACGATAAATGCGGCAATAATCAGGATTACCCCCGAAATTATTCTCGCCGTCGCGCCGTGATATGTTTCGCCTCTCCTGCCGAAATAGTATAAATTTCCGGTGATAAGCCCGATAACGGCGGATATTAAGAACAAAAGCAGAGGAATGCCGACGGCGGCGGCTAGACAGCCGGTAAGCAGAGTCGCTCTGGTCTTTGCCGCCCCGGTCGCGTCCGTTGGTTTGTCAGGCGTATGATTACTCATAAAAGTCTTTTGGGCGAATAACTAAGATTAAGTAATCTACACCATTTTCAATAAAAAATGGAAGCATTTTCTATCGCCCGCGCGGGAAATACATTCAAACGACTTTGCCAAAAAGTGCTTAAAAATATGAGCGACAAAAGCAATAGTCCGCCGATGAACGCAGATTGAGCGGATAAGCGCTGATTTATTTAAAAATATCCGTGAAAATCCGCCGAATCCGTGTTCATCCGCGGGCTATTTTCCCGTCATAATTTATATTTATGCACTTTTTAGGCAAAGCCCGTTCAAACGACTTCCGTGACCAGCGGTTTCGGCGCAGGCGCGCCGCGCAATAGTCCTTCGGTGCTTAAATCTTCGTCCACGTCTTCCCAATGAATACCGTAACCGCCGCCGCTGATGCGCCAGTTTTTTCTTTGCTCTTCGGTGGCGTTCAAAAGACGCGGATACCAGACGAGCGGCACGCTGATTGTTCTGCCGTCCATTAAGCGAACGCTCAATTCGTCTTCGTTTATTTCCACTCCGGCGACTCTTTCATCAGCCGCCGACGCCAAAATACTCATTCCAAGCCTCCAATAATAGCTGCCGGTTTTCCCGAACTATCCCTTCGAGCCGCCGCAGCTCGCGCGCGCTAAACCCTCGATTACGCGCCAGAGAAACCGGATTCAACCAAAACTTTGCCGACAAACTATCGCGGTCAATATAGCACGTGCGGCGGCTCATTCGGCTCGTGGCTGTAAAAGTAGACGCGATAAGCTTCATACCTTAAAACCGTCGGCATACCTGAAATTATACTTCATTCCAAACGAAAACACCGAATTTGAGAGTGTCGAAGGTGCAACGAAAAGTTTGGTGACACGCAACTATTTCAACCACTGCAAGCCGACTTCATTACGTCTAAATGATTCTCGGCGACGGCGTAAACTTCAGCATCATACGGACAATGAAATGGAGTGTGAACAACCAACTCAATCTTTCCAGCACATTGGGATCCTAAGCTTAGAATTCCACGTGGACAAGTTGTC
>JADMIO010703161.1_pt1 | contig 69278 bp, 32 predicted proteins | sample 8958161 | NCBI WGS metagenome assembly JADMIO01 (sample SAMN16585339, study PRJNA669376) | soil metagenome | isolation source: Crop rotation soil | place: USA: Cullars Rotation, Alabama | collected 2011 | reverse complement strand
GGCCGCGACTTCAAGTCACGTGAATTCCAAGCTTCGGATCCCACTGTGCTGGAATGATCTTGGCACTGGTCCGTGAAGCGCTAACGACCGAAGGCCCGACCACAATATTGTTTTTTCTCTCTCTAGTTGGGTCAACCGGCATAGCGGCGATGATCTGGGCTGGCAGTTATTTGATTCTCGAACGAACGCTCGGTCTGTTCCAAATGAATCACGATCAGCGCTCGGCGGCCGCGATCCATCTGACTGCAGCTTTGACCTTAATCGCCGACGTTTTAGTCGTGAAATACTTCGGCTATTTTATGTTCCTGAATCCATGGTTCTTTTCTATCTTGATACTTCCGATCAATGTCCTTTCCGGTGCCATGAGTCGATCTCAATATTTGCACCAAAAAGAGCTGCACAACCTCAAACTCAATCGGAACCATCCAGGTTTTTTTCCCCGAACACCCGCAGACAACCGAGATAGCTTCGGCCCACGCGCCGGAAAGGTAAAAATTGGTGCGCTGATGCTGTTGATTGCGTTCTTCGGTGTGGTGTTCGCGGTGGTTCATGAGGCGCAGCGCAGCGGCGAGGCGGCCGCGCTGTTGATGCTCGTGGGACTGATCTTCTCCACCGTGCTCGGCTACTTCGTTTGGATCGGATTTTATTTTGGCTTTGAGTCGCTGCTGGCACGCGGACAAACCGATTCCGCACTGCAATCAATGTTTGCGCGGGACCAGCAGATTTTGCGCGCGAGTGCGTTGGCGACGAGCCTGGTCCTCTTCGCTGACGCTTGGATCGGTTTTAAATTTTTCGACGTCATCATCGGCAACGGTGGAATAGCGCTGTTGGTGTTGGCCCCGATTAATCTCATTGCACTCATGAACACCGCGGGGGCCTTCGCGAATCGGAACGATCACGCCAACGATCATTTATCTTGGGGCGGACGCAACGCGGCGCAAGATCCCGCTGGGGATCAAGTCAAAGGTCGTCGCAATTTCCTGCGGAGCTTGCTCGTGGGCGGCGGACTTCTATCGATCGGGCAATCGGCGCGTGCCCAAACCAAAACGAAAAAAGCGCCCACGCCAGGCACGCAACGAACGCTGGTTCCGCCGGAAATGGTGAACGGGCTTTATGGCTTCCTCGACAAGATGCGCACGCCGCAACTTTTCGTGCGCAGCATCGCCGGCCCGGTGATGACGCAGGATTGGGCCTTTCTCTACGACAACGCCGCCGTGTCCCAGAGTCGGATCGCGCGGAAATATTCAAAAGAGGATCTGCAAGCGGCCGCCAGCCTGCTAAGTCGAATTCAGAAACGCTGGCCGAGACATCCCCGTACTTTCATGCGTGACAAATTTGGCAATGAAAAGCCGTTGCCCGCTTGGGTCCGGACCGCCAACGCGGAGACGGGTGCGATCGTCGAACCCGAGCAATACGTCGATAGCGGCCCGATTTTGCACGTGGGCATGGCCGCCATCAACGCCTACAAAAATGCCCAACGCGTCGATGCTAAAAATCTTCGCAGCTATGACTTCTTATTGGAAATCGCTGAAGAAGCAGCCGACTATGCCTTGGCCCTTACACATACGAACGGTTTGGTCCGCCACGGTCCTTTGGGCGACGGCCGCGACTGGCCGTATAACACCGCGACCTGCGAACATCAGTGGGAAGCCCAATTTGTTTGGAAGGAGCTGGTAAGTTTAAAACGGCCTCGCGCCGAGATCTATCGCCGCGCCGCCGAGAAAAACTTACAAGTGTCCTTCGCTACCTTCTGGAATAGACAGCAGTTGCGGTTTCACGGCTCGTTTAATCTCGAGACCAACGAATTATCACCAACGCTTCCGACCGATGTTCAGGCGTGGCCTCTCAGCATGATTGGCGTGGAGGAATTCTTGAAGCACGTATCGCTGGCCGATTTGTATCGACACTTTGCAATCCTGGATAAAGAACATGCGGTCCGCGACGAACAATGGAATTTGTTGGGTTACGATTACGTCCCGCAACGGGGCGAACTGGTATCAATTGAATGGAGCTGGCAAGTTATCAACGCGCGGCTGCTGTTGGCACTTTATCTCAAGCAACATCCCGGCGAGGCGAGAACTGCGGGCACGAGCTGGCAACAGCAAGCGGCGCTGGCGTATTCGGTGGCGCAACGTCTATCGAAAATCAAACGCGGCTCGACGCACGGGCTTCCCTATGCTGCCGATGCCGCCGGAAATATTGCTGCGGACAAACCGACCGGTCACGGTTGGAACACACAGTCGGGCGAATCCACGATCAGCGGCGCCTACACCGCCGCCGCCGGCCGCGGTTTTGATATCGCGTTGCCGGGCGGTCGCATGGAAGGCCAAGCCCAGATGCTGGCCGAATTGACCGACGAAAACATCCGCGCCGCCGAGCAATTGACGCGCCAGTTTGACGGCAATCTTCTTACACAAAAGATGCGCGGCTACCATGAGACGCCGGAATTCAATGCGATGGCGGTCTACTACGAGTTCCCGAAGGCCATCCGCGTGCCGTCCGGCGGCGTGCGGTTGCGCTTTACGCTTCCGAAAGGAAAGCAAGCACGTATCGAACTCGTTCAAGACCACGAGAAACCCCAGGACGTTTCTGAACTCTTTAAAACCTCGCCCGTCGGAACGGGCCAGGTTCAAGAATTTTATTGGCACCTTCCCAAGGATATCCACCTCCGTCGCGTCGTCTTTCAAATCGGCGCCAATGATGCTCACGGAGCAATTCCGAATCCGGCCTGGCAAATTGAGAATCCGGAATTCAGCATCGAGAAGGATGTGTCAGCCCAGGCTGGCATGCGCACAGGCGCCATTAAAAATCAGGGTTCGGAGCGACGCAAATTTCTATCGGGCGTCGGATTGGGCTCCGCCATGGGCGCATTCTGGAGGGCCTTCGCGCTACGGAAAACCAACCGGGAGCGCGCTCATGAGAAAGCGCCGCGTTCCGTCCCGGAGGCCGAGCGAGCGAGGCTGCAATCGTTGGCGGCAATGGTGGTTGCCAACCTGAGCATTGCCAACCGCGATATTGCGCAACTAACACCGCGCCGCCTTGCCACACCCAAGATTTCGCTTTGGACACGTTGCGTGGCATTGTCCGCTGCGGTTTTGGCTGAGATCCAACTGCTGCATGGCGCACCCAGGCCCCATGTCGATCTGCGGACCAACCATTCAAATGTGGTCACCTTTGTCGTCGACAAAGGTACCACGCGCCAGGAAATCGCCCAGCTGCTGGACGGCTCCGTAGCGTCATTGCGAGCTGACTTGCACCGCGCCGAAGAAGGCGGAGCCCCGCCCCATCTTAACGTAACCTTCGCCATCCCCGAACCGTTGACGGAGCAATCCGAGCTCACCAAGAAGGCTGTGGAAGAGTACGTGTCCAACCATTTTTGGCTGCGAACGTTGCCAACCGCGATATCAATCGATCACGAATTATCGTTGGGCCGTCATTATCATGCCGCGCGAGCAGCTTTGGAAGAAGAACAGCAATTTGATCATGAAAAATATCGGGCGCTCTACGACATCACAGAAGGAAATCTATCGGACTTGAACGGCACTGTCATCGCGACCGGCGGCATGCCTTACGACGCCGATGAGGCCCTGGCGAAGTTCTTTGAGGTTATTTTGGCGGGAGCCAAGGTCAGTTTGTCCACGGCGCTGAAAGTCGCCACCATCGCGCTGCGGATGGCTTAATTAATCGGTACGAAGGAAACCGTCGCGCCGGTTTTGGTGTGCGGTGTTCGCAACGCCATGGAGGCTTTTTTCCATAGACGATCGTCGCGATGCGGATGATCGCGATTGTAGTGCAGGCCGCGGCTTTCCTGCCGCGCCACCGCGGAGCGAATCACCATCTCGGCCACCACGGCCAAATTGCGCAGCTCGAGCAAGCCTGCGGTCACCCGGAAATCCCAATAATATTCCTGAATCTCCTGCTGCAGCATTTCCATGCGGTGCAGCGCGCGCGCCAACCGTTTGTCGGAACGTTCAATGCCGACGTAATTCCACATCACGCGGCGAATCTCGTCCCAGTTTTGTGCGATCACCACTTGCTCGTCCGGATCGCGCGCTTGGCCGGGGTTCCACGGCGAGATTTTGACCGGCGGCAATGGCTGCGAACACCACTCCAACGCTTTGGCGGCCGCCCGGTGCGCGAACACAACGCACTCCAATAACGAATTCGACGCCAGCCGATTGGCGCCATGCAAACCGGTGTACGCCACCTCTCCAATCGCGAACAGCCGCGCCAAATCGGTGGCACCGTATAAATCAGTCCGCACGCCGCCGCAAAAGTAATGCGCCGCCGGGACCACCGGAATCGGCTGTTTGGTGATATCGATGCCGAACTCCAAGCACTTGCGATAAATTTCCGGGAAGCGCCGCTTCAAGAACGCGGGGGATTTGCGGGTGATGTCCAGATAAACGCAGTCTTCACCGCGCTTCTTTAACTCGCGGTCAATCGCGCGCGCCACCACGTCGCGCGGTGCCAACTCTTTTTGGCTGCTGTAGCGCTTCATAAACTTTTCGCCGGAGCGCAGGCACAACACACCACCTTCGCCGCGAACCGCTTCACTGATCAAGAATGATTTTGCATACGGGTGGTAGAGGCACGTGGGATGAAATTGAACAAACTCCATGTTGCTCAGCGGAACGCCGGCGCGAAACGCCATGGCCATGCCGTCGCCCGTCGCCACATCCGGATTGGAGGTGTAAAGATACGTTTTGCCGGCGCCACCCGTGGCCAACAGCGTGGCGCATGCCATCACGGTTTGCACCTGTCCGGTTTTGCGATTCAGGATGTAGGCCCCGAAGCAGGATTCTTGGGCGCCCAAGTCGTAGTGACGGCTGGAGAGCAAATCGACGCCGAAGTGATTTTCCCAAACGGTGATCCGCTTCGACTCACGCACTTGTGCGATCAACGCGCGGTGAATGGCGCGCCCGGTGCGATCTGCGACATGCAGAATGCGGCGATGCGAATGCCCGCCTTCCAATCCCAGCGAGAACGGTTCGGCTTCGTCGGGTTTTTCGCGCAACGAAAAATTCACGCCGCGGGCCATCAGCTCTTGCACGCGGGCCGGTCCTTCTTCCACCACCAACTCCACCGCTTTCTTTTCGCAAAGTCCGGCGCCCGCTTTCAATGTATCGCGCACGTGCGACACGTAAGAATCGTCCGAATTGGTCACCGCGGCGATGCCACCTTGCGCGTAATCGGTGGCGCCGGCTTCGAGATTTTCCTTGGTCACGAGCAAGACGCGCCCAGCGTCCTGAAGTTTCAACGCCGCCAACAATCCGGCCACGCCGGAGCCGATGATGAGGAAGTCGGTTTTGATCATAGAGTGCTGTTATAAAAAGCCGTCATTCCCGAACGTCGTTGTCGGGAATCCTCAACGTCTTTCGCCAAGGCAAGGAGGATTCCCGACAGAGGCATTCGGGAATGACGGCAATAGTAAAGGCAAACTTGCTGTATCGCGGCGCTCACTTCCGAATATTCGTGAGATCCTGAAACAATATCCCCACACCGTGAGTTTGGAATTCACTGCGGATAAGAAACGTGCTGTACCCAATGAACAGCGCGGACCCGTTGGGGCGGAGGAGTTCGATCTCTTGACGGCTGGCGCCGGTTTGGCGTTTCAGCGTCACGTCGAGAATTGCGGCGAAGGCGGGATACGCCGATAAGCCGGTGCCAATGGGCTTGTTCAGCAAATCGGAAATCACCACAGCGAGAATGCGGCAGGCGGCGTCGTTGCAGCGCGTCACGTGTCCTTGCAAATCCGTCGAAATGAATCCACCGCTCAAGCTGTTGATGACGCTGTTGGTGTAAATTAGCAATTCGCGTGTCTCACGGTAGAGTCGGCAATTTTCGAGCGCCACCGCCACTTGGGTGCATAGATGCTGCAAAAATTCCAAGTCCGCGTCGCGAAACACGCCGTCCACGCGATTGACCAGCTCGACGACGCCGAGAAGCTTTTCTTTATGAATTACCGGCACGCACAACACCGAGCGCGTGCGCACCCCGGTGATCACGTCCACCGCGCGATTGAACCGGTCATCGTTCTGAGCGTTTTCGACCACCGCGGCCTTGCGGTGCGTCGCCACCCATCCCGCGATGCCCAGTTTTAGTTTGAAAGGAATTTCTCGAATCAGCGACAGCGATACGCCTTTGGCCGCTTCGGGATGGAGTTCGCCGAGATCTTCGCGCATGGAGAAGAAGGTGCCGCCTTGCGCTTTCAGCACATCGCTGCAGCGATTTAAAACAAAGGTGTAGAGATGCGATTCATCGTGCAGATGGTGCAGATCCGACAACGCTTCCAGCAACGCGGTCATGTGGTACGTCCCGAGCATCAACGTCCTCCACTGGCTTTGATGTGCGCCGGCACGTCATCGAACGCCACCGCGGATTGTTCGCGGTTCGATAAATTTTTGACCGAGGCGCTGTTGGTTTTCAATTCGTCTTCGCCAATGAGGATAGCCCAGTTTGCGCCGCTGTCAACAGCGTGAGCCAACTGGTTCTTGAGTTTCTTGCCCACGCTGACCGGTGCCACCGCCACACCTTCCGCGCGCAAGCTGCGCGCAATCCGCAACGCCGTGGGCACTGCTTCGGCCATAAAAGGAATGACCACCGCTTTTGTCGGCATCGAGTTATGGGGGGTGCCGGTCGGCCGGGCCGAAACGAGCCGATCCATGCCGAGAGCGAATCCCACCGCCGGAGTTTTGGGTCCGCCGAGCAGTGCCACCAAGTCATCGTAGCGGCCACCGGCCGCCAAGGCGCTTTGCGCACCCAAATGCGGTGAAACAAATTCAAACACGCTGCGCGTGTAGTAGTCCAAACCGCGCACGAGACGGGGATTCTCGTGCAATGGGATGCCAGCGTCGCGCAGCAACTGGAGGAACAATTCGTGGTGTCGCCGGCAGTCGTCGTTCAAGTAATCGAGGATGATCGGCGCGTCGCTGAGTTTGGGCCCGTCAACTTTGGAATCGAGCACCCGCATCGGATTCGTTTTCATGCGGCGGCGCGACTCTTCGCTAAGCGAGTCGGCGCGTTTCTCCAAATACATCAACAACGCATCGCGGTAGCGGGGCCGGCACTCGGAGTCGCCGATGGAATTGACCTGCACCGTGAAATCAGAAATTCCAAACGCGCGCAAAATCTGCGCGATCATAATCACGGTTTCGGCGTCGGCGGCCGCATCCGCCGCGCCAAAGTATTCGCTACCGATCTGATAGAACTGCCGATAACGTCCCGCCTGGGGACGTTCGGCGCGGAACATGGGACCGATGTAGAAAAAACGCTGCACCCCACCTTTGGAAGCCAAATTGTTTTCAATGAAATGCCGCACCACGCCGGCGGTTCCTTCGGGCCGCAGCGAAAACGTGCGCTCGCCGCGATCGGTGAACGTGAACATTTCTTTTTCGACAACATCGGAAGTTTCCCCCAAGGACCGGGAGAACAGTTCGGCGGATTCGAAGATGGGCGTGCGCAGTTCTTCGAATTGATACAGCTCAAAAACGGATCGGGCGGCTTTTTCGAGTGCCCAAAAGGATGCCACCTCCGCGCCGCTTAAGTCGCGCGTCCCCTTGGGGGCCTGCAGAGTCATTAAAAAATCCAGCTCTTCAGCTTTTCTCGGTCAATGACGGTGAGTTTGTTTTCGCTAAAGCTAATGCAGCCCATGCGTTTAAATCGCGAGATAACGCGGCTGATCACTTCGCGCGCGGTGCCCGCCATTTCCGCGAGCTCTTTGTGCGACAAGGTCATGTTGATTTGCACACCCTCGTCGGTCTTCTTGCCATAGCGTTCGGCCAAGTCAAGCAAGATCTGGGCAATGCGGCCGAGCACATTGTTAAACGAAAGCGCTTCAATTTCGCGGTTGGCTTTCCGCAGTCGGGTGGACATGGTTTTCAAAACGGCCAACGCGATTGCCGGCCGTGACAACATGAGCTTCCGATAGTCTTCGGACTTGAGCATGATAAGGACCGAGTCATCCAACGCCGAGGCCGACGCCGACCGCACTTCCTCATCAATCAGCGACATCTCGCCGAAAAAATCGCCCGGCTCAAGGTAAGCAAAGGTTTTGAATCGTCCTTGCGTGGAGGAACCAAAGATTTTGATCCGGCCCGACATCACCACATACAAACACGCCCCAGGTTGGGATTCGGTGAAGATCAATTCGGCTCGCCGGATACGAACGATCTGACAGGTTTGGGCCACGCGCACCAGGTCTTCCGCGGAGAGACCGTTGAGCAATTCCACACCCCGCAAAAAGCTGGCCAATTGGTGCTCATCGACGCCAGAACGGCTGGATTTGATGGATTTCATGGGCGCCGAGTCTATCACTTTGTTTTTTCGCACCAAATTGACAAAGAACGGTTGCGAGGTTAAGCTGCTAGTGGAATGGAATCGACAACAGAGTGGTTGCCGCTGGTTCGCCGCGTGTTTCTTTTTTCGAGTTTCACCGGAAACCAGTTGGTTACGCTCACGAAACGGATGTCGCTGGTCTCTTATCCCAAAGGGGCGGTGCTCTTTCAAGAGAACGACCCCGGCGATTCCCTCTACATCATCGTCTCGGGATCCGTACGAATTCTCAAATCCAGTTACACCGGAAAAATTTCCGATAAAGACACACTGGCTTTTCTAAATCGCGGCGACGTTTTGGGTGAAATGGCACTGCTTGCCGGCGAGCCACGGACCAACACCGCTGTGGTGGATTCGACCGCTGAGTTGCTGGTTATCACCAAACGTGAGTTTGATGCGCTGCTCGAAAAAAATCCGTCCATGGCGGTTCATTTGTCTCGAATTTTGTCCAGCCGCCTGGCCTCGATTCATCGCAGCGGCGGCATGGGAGCCACACAACCGGCCAAAATTTTTGCGCTGCTTCCCGCGGTGCCGCCAGCGGACCAAGCGATGTTCGCGATCAATTTGGGCATTGCGCTCGTGGAACAAACGCGACGCAAGGTACTGCTCTGCATCGCCAGCGACAGCGGTAGCATCATGGTCAAAGGCTTGGGCGTTCGTGCGCCGGTCATCACCCATCATGCGGTGCGCGAAGGCGTGTTGCAAGACCCGAGCCGATTCGAGACCGCGCTCGGTGTCCATCCTTCCGGTTTGGAAGTGTTGCAACTGGAGGCCGGATTGTTCGCCGGGCCCATCAACAACATCGCGTACTCTTTTTTCTCATTGATACGCGACCTCTACGACATCTGCCTCATGGTCTTACCTTCGACGTTGCACGGTAGCTTGTCGTTTATCGTGAACGACTTCGATAAAGTGCTGGTGGTCGCCGGTCCACAAAGCCAAACGGTCGATTGGCAAGCGGTGCGGACATTGGACAACATGGGACTATCGCGCCGACCGGAACGCGTGTGGCTATCGACGCAACCAAATTCCGCTCCGGCCGAGTTTGTTCCGGATGTGAAATTCGATTGGGACAGTTCGTGGGCGGAGAAAGCCGCCGCGGAGGGGCCGGCGTTTTTAGGACAGACGCAAATCGCTGCGCAGCGATCGATGGACCGCTTGGCGCGCAAGCTGGCCGGACTAACCGTCGGGTTTGCAATGGGTTCGGGTGCGGCATTCGGATACGCGTTGATCGGGATGCTCCGCGTGCTAGAACGCGAAGGAATCACGCCGGACGTGATCAGCGGTACGTCCATGGGCGCGCTGATTGGTGCGTTCTACGCAGCCGGTATTCCGTCGAACGAACTAGAGGAGATCGCCTGCTCCATTACGCGGCGACGGCTCTGGCAGATGGCCGATTTCATCATTCCGCGCACCGGCGTTATTCGCGGCAACGGCATCTTAAAGTTCTTACGCGGCCATCTCGGCGACCGAACTTTTCGTGACCTAATCTTGCCTTTCGCCTGCGTGGCAACCGACATCCAAACCGGCAAAGAAATCATTTTGGAATCGGGCAATGTGGCCGAAGCGGTGCGCGCCAGCCTGTCGTTGCCATTCTTTTTTCAGCCGTATTATCTCGACGGCCGTTACTTGGTGGACGGCGGATTGGTGAACCCCGTTCCTACTTCCATCATCGTCGCTCAAGGTGCGAACGTGTTACTCTCCGCCAACCTCACCTCGAAAGCTTCTGAACGGCGCGTCCCGGGCATGATCGGCTGGTGGCGTCGCCATTTGCCCACCATGATGCGCGGCCCAAGCATCCCCGAGATCATGATGAAAACGATTTACATCATGCAGTACGAAATCTCTCAAGCCCGCTCCGAAATCGCGCACGTGGTCATGAACGTGAAAGCGCACAGCCTGCTGTGGTGGGATTTGGATCAAGCGAAGAGCATGATCCGCTTGGGCGAAGCCAGCGCAGAGGAAATGCTACCGAAGATCAAGTCACTCCTGCCGTTTTTCGCCGACAGTTGCAAAGTACGGTTGGCCAGAAAAGTCCGACGGCATTACTAAAAGCGAAGGCCATCACGACGCTGTAGTCGTGGTGAACTGCTCTTCAAGTCGCACCTGAAACCAAATGCTTAGAACTTATCGGCGACGCAGCAGTGGTGCCGTTCTTTAGGACGCGGTTCCGCCGATGACCATCTTCGGAATGTGCACTGTTGGCATCGCATCGGAGACGGGAACGCCCTGTCCCTCTTTGCCGCAGGTGCCGATGGCGGCGCCGTGGTCGGAGCCGATTTGGTCGATGGATTTAAGCGCGTCCGGGCCGTTGCCGAGCAAAGTGGCCCCGCGAACCGGGTGACGTTTTCCGTCGATCACATGAAAGCCTTCTTCCACCTCGAACACGAAATCCCCGGTCGCGGTGTTGACTTGGCCGCCGCCCATTTTTGTGACCAGGAATCCGTTGCGAAAATTGTTAAGGATCGTTTGCGGATCATCGGGACCGGAGGCAATGAAGGTATTGGACATGCGCGGGATCGGCCGGTGCGCGTAGGATTCGCGGCGACCGTGCCCGTTAGAGCCGCGGCCCGCTTTGCGCGCGGAGATGCGATCGAACAGGTATGTTTTCAAAACGCCGTTCTCGATGAGCTTGGTGGCTTCGGCGGGTGTTCCTTCGTCGTCGAAAAAGAAAGAACCGCGCGCATTGCGCAGAGTGGGATCGTCGTACACCGTTAGTTTGGCGTTGGCCACCACCTGGCCGATTTTCCCTACATAAGCGGGCGATGTTCCCTCTAACACCGCATCGGCCTCCAACGAATGACCGATGGCCTCGTGAATAAACGTACCGCCGGCGCTGGACGCGATCACCACCGGCATCTCGCCCATCGGCGAACGCGCCGCCGCCAGCTTGGCGTGCGCCCGCGCCGACACCTGACGTGCGATCGCTTCGGCGCGCTGGCCCGCGAATATTTCAAATCCGATCAAACCTCCCAACGATTCGTAGGCGGTCTGCCGATCGCCGTCGCGCTCGGCCGTGACCGTGATGCTGAACACCGTGTAAACCCGTTCCTCATCGTACACCTGACCCGCAGAGTTCAAACAGGCCACGCGTTTTACGCGTTCGCCGTAATTAATGGAAATTTGTCGGACGTGCGGCCCTTGGTCAGCGGCACGAAAGGCGCGCTCGAGCAAAGCCACTTTTTCGCGAAGATCGACGCCGTGCGGATGGCGACCAATCGAATGCATTTTCTTCTCCGGCCAAAGCAGTCGGGGCGCAGAGCTCGCCGTTAAGTCACTTGCCAAATCCAGCAGCGACTCCAATCGAACCGCGTTTTCTGGCACGTGGGCGGCCGCAAAGGGCTTGATTAAAGAGGCGTGACCCATTCGCGTCTGCTCACCGTTCACATAACGCAGTCCCGCGCCGGCGTCAGCGGCGCGGCTCGCCGACTCGAGCTTTCCGTCTTCCCACTTGAGCGCCAGCGACTGGGTTTCTTCCAAATAGAGATCAGCGTATTCGCCGCGCGCCAGCAGCGAAACAAACCGGTTTGCGTCTAACATGGAATGACCGTGGGCTTTTTCTTCTGGGGCAAGTGAATCAACGCCCGGGTGCCGGCGTTGATCGTGGACTCGAGCTCGATCCGGCCGTGCAGCGATTCGACAATTTTCCGGCACAACGCCAGCCCCAAACCCGCGCCCGGCACTTGGCCCGTGAACGAGTTTTCAATCTGATAAAACTTTAAGAAGACTTTATCACGTTCCTCCGGCGGAATCCCGATCCCGTTGTCTTCCACCCACACCGTGATCTGGCCCTCTTCAGCCGCCCCCCCGATGCGGATGTGCTTCTCCGCTTTGTCATTGAACTTGACCGCGTTTTCGATGAGGTTCTTAAACACATCCACCATCATGCTCGAGTCGAGCATCACCGGCGGCAACGCTTGCACGCTGGGATCCACCAACACATGCACATTGGGAGCCTCGAGCAACGCATCGAGCGCCATCAGCGCTTGCTCGACCAACGGACCGATGGTCCGCGACTCCAAATGGCGTTCCAGAGATTCGGACTCGACCGTGGTAAATTTCAGCAGCTTGTCGACCAAGTTGTTGAGATGTTCTCCTTGCTCGGCGATCGAGGTCACCGCTTTCTTTTGACTTTCGGTCATGTTCGTCATCTTGGCTTGCAGCAACGGCGCGTAACCGACAATCACGGTCAGCGGCGTCTTGAGTTTGTGGGAGATCAGGGAGAGAAAATTGCTTTTCAATCGATCGCCGCGGCGCTCTTCGGTTTCGTCGCGCAAAATGATCAGCGCGCCCGTGACCACGCCGGGTTCGTCCCCTTCGATGCGCAGCAGCCCCGCGCCCAAATAAAGATCTTTCACCGCGTGACGATCCAGTTGATACGAGGTCCATTTCTCTTTGGTCCGTTCAATCGGGACCAATTGCGGCGTGATTTGAAATCCGGAAAAAAGGTCGGCGCTCCAGAGACGACCGAGAATGTCTTCAACCTTGAGACCGATCCAACGCGACGCCGCGGCGTTGGCCAGAATGACACGACCTTGGGCGTTCAACAGCAACACACCATCCGACATCTCCCGAAAAACCGTGGCCAATTTTTGGCGCTCCTGCATCATGCCGGTGAACAACCGGGCGTTTTCAATGGCGATGGCCGCCTGACCGGCAAAAATCTCAAACGATTCGCGATCTTGTTCGGAGAAAGGCTCGTTGCGTTCTTTGTTGATCGCCTCCACCACGCCAACCAATCGTCCCTTGGCCACCAACGGCACGGCCAGAATCGAGCGCGTGGTGAAGCTCGTGGACTTGTCCACGTTTTTCGCGAACCGCGAATCTTTGCTGGGGTCGTTCACAATCAGCGGCTGGCGTTCTTTCGCCACCCAGCCGGCGATCCCTTCGCCAACCTTCAGCCGAATTTGCTTGATGCTGTCTTTGGCGGTGCCCAACGCCACGTCAAAATAGAGTTCGTTGGTGGTCTCGTCCAACAGCAACAACGATGAGGCCTCCGCATGAACAACCTTGCTCGCCAATTCCAACACGGCTTGCAAAACGTCGTTCGCATCGAGCTTCGAGGCCAAAATTCGATTCGCCTGCAGCAGCAGTTCAAAATCCGCGGTGGACAACGTCATCGCGGCGCCTTCTTTTGGCGAGATTGTTTGTTGCGCGTGTTTACCTTGTTGGTGTGATCGCGAAAGCTCTCAGAAAAGCTGTGGTAGCCCTGATCGGTGGCCAACAAGAAAAGCGCGTTGCTGTCGGCGGGCCACAGCGCGGCGCGTATCGCGTCGCCGCCCGGGCTGCAGATGGGACCGGGCGGCAAACCGTCGTTGAGATAGGTGTTGTACGGAGATTCGGTCTTCCGATAGTCGTCGTAGGTGAGTCGGCTTTTCCAGTAACCAAGAGCGTACTGCACCGTCGGATCGGCTTCCAAACGCATGTGCCGTCGCAACCGGTTGTTGTACACCGCCGACACCATGGGCAACTCGTCCCGCCGCCGCACCTCCCGTTCAATGATCGATGCCAACGTGACGGTTTGGTGTTTGGTCAATCCGCGCTCCTTTGCGCGCGCGTCCAGTTCCGCGGTCCAGTGTTCGTTGAAGGCGCCGGTGAAAGCGTGAGCGATGGTGGCCGGGCTTAGACCGTATCCCAATTCGTAGGTGGCGGGATACAAATACCCCTCCAGCTTTTCTTTGCTGACGAGTTCGCGAAACGCCGCGGCACTGCACAATTTGTTTTCTTCCAGTCGCTCAGCAATCTGCCAGGACGCAAATCCCTCGGGAATAACCACGTGTCCCTTCTCGGTGCGCCCTTGAATCAAATCATCGACAATCCAAAAGGAAGAGCGGCCCTGAGAAATTCGGTATTTGCCCATATGGATCTTGGATCCGGCAAAACGCACGCGGACCCATAACCGGAAAGGCAACGTTCGTTTGAGCAGCCCCTTTTGCTGCAGCACTGCCGCCACGTCGCGAGCGCTTTGACCTTCGACCACATCCAACTCCACAAAACGACGACCCGCGCCGGGCCAGAACGTAACGATCAAAAAAATCGTCAGCACGGCCGCCAGCACCAGGGATAACAGCGAGCCGATCTTCATCCGCGCACAGCGGTGCTGCGTCGCGCTGCCAAACGCAGCGGGGCTCGTTCGTTGAGAAGTTGCGTTACGGTGACAAACTCAAATCCGCGGCGCTGCAGGGTTGGCACAATTAATTCCAACGCCTGAACCGTCGCCGGCAACCCGTTGTGCATGAGCACAATATCGCCGTCTTTGACCTGATCCAACACGCGCGCCGCGATCTCATCCGCCGAACGACCCTCTTGATCCAAGCTGTGAACGTTCCACAACACCAACTTGTAACCGAGCGGCACGCGAAAGCGGTGGCGCAGAAAACTGGCCGTGCCACCCGGTGTTCGGAACAAGTAAGTGGTGCGACCGGTCACCGCCTGAATCATTTCGCGCGTGCGATCCAATTCCGCGCGCATTTGTGGCGCGCTCAGTTTTCGAACGTTCGGATGACTCCAGGTGTGGTTGGCGATCTCGTGTCCTTGGCCGGTTAGTGCCTGGAGCAGCTCGGGGTATTTTGCGGCGACGCTGCCCACGACAAAAAACGTGGCGGGAATTCGATACGTTCCGAGCACCTCGCACAGCTGCAGGGTTGGCAGCGGCCGGGGTCCGTCGTCAAAGGTCAACGCCACCCGCGGGCGGCGGGGCCATTCGTTCCACGTAAGAGGGGTCGCGGGGGAAACCGCGGTTAGGGCGACGCCAGCGGCGAACGCCATGAAAAACAGCTTTTTCACGTCGCGAAGTGTATCAAAACTCCGTCGTTTTTCTCTCTTGAAAGCCCCCTCGCTGAGGCTACACTTACCTGATGATAATCGCTCGGAATGGTTCTATTTTTCGATGTCTTTCCGCCTAAAACTTTTTCCCAAATTTGTCCTGTTGTTGGTGTTGCTCAGCGTGATCCCGGTCATCTTCTTGGGACGCGTTATTGTCAACGTCAACAACGAAAGCCTGCAGTTTGAGGTGCAGCGCTATCATCTGCGCCTGGCGCAATCGCTGGCCGACACGTTTGATGCGCGGTTGTCGTCTTTGATGAGCCAACTGCGCATGGCTTCCGATTCCATTAAGAATCCGGAAGCGAGCTGGCAAGATCGACAAAAAATTCTGAGCGCCCTAATTGACTCCTCCCCTCACTTCGGCATCATCTCTGCCGTGGCCGCCAATGGAGACGAGGTGCTGAAAGCGTACAACCCCCAGATCGCACCGGAATTGGAACAAAATCCATCCCTGATTTCTCATACGCAGCTGCCGCTCTATCAACAGTTTTTGAAGAGCGGCACGCTCACCACGCAGGTCACGCGCGAGAATAACTCCACACTCGCCGAGATGTACATTCCCTTCGACACCGCCGTCGGCAAGGGTGCGGTGTACGTGAAGTTGTCATTGAATGATCTGTGTGACACGATTGCGCGCGAAAGCATTGGCCGCACCGGCTTCGCAACCTACATCGGCCATCGTGGAGAGTTGCTGTCGAACCCAAACCCGGTGCTGCTCCGTCCCGGCCACGAGTTGGACAGATCCATTGTGCAAACCGCGTTGTCGGGAAATCTCGGCTCCAGAGAATTTACAGACGCCTCGGGCACCGAGTGGATCGGCGCCTCGGCACCGGTTGCTCAATTGGGCGGCGCGATCTTCACGTTGCAGACCCGCCAAGAAGCCTATGCGACCAGCAAAAAAGGTCAGCAGCGTGCGATTTGGTTCACGCTCGGCACGATTTTGCTGGCGATTTTTGCGGCGTTTTTCTTGGCACGCTGGTTGGTTCGGCCGCTGTTAACCATCACGCGTGTCGCCAACAGCGTGGACTTGGCCAGCGGGCTGTTCCCGGAACCCATTCAAATCAAGCGGCAGGACGAAATTGCGGAGCTCGCGAAAACTTTTAACCAAATGTTGGACAAGCTGCGCGGTTATGCGGAGCTGCAGGTGGAACGGCTGATCATCGAACAGAAAAAAACCGAAGCGATCATTTTTTCCATCCAAGACGGCATCATCATGACCGACTATCAAGGCAAAATCCAATTGGTCAATCGACGCGCCAAAGAAATTCTGAACATGGACGACAAAGCGGCGAGCTCAAATCAAGCGCTGTGGCATTTTTTGCCGTCGGCCGAGATGAAAACCGCCTGCATGGAACTGCTCACCTCCTCCAATCAGAAAAAGGTAATTGATGTAAAAATAACCCAGAACGACAAAGACGTTTATTACAACCTTTCCGCCGAGCCCGTTAAGAGCCCCACGAAAGACGAGGTCTTGGGCCTGGTCACGGTGCTGCGTGATGTGACGTTGGAAAAAGAATTGGAATCGATGAAAGAAGAATTCTTGCATTCCATCACACACGACCTGCGCAATCCGCTGACCGCCATTCGCGGCTTTATTCGTCTGTTTCAAACTGGCCAAACCGGCGAGCTAACCCCGATGCAAACGAAGATGTTCGAAACGATGGACAAAGCCTCGTTGCGTCTCACCAACATGGTCAACGATATTTTGGATCTCGCCCGCCTCGAATCCAACCGACTGACGCTGCACCTGGAACCGGCCCGGCCGGACGAGATCGCGCAACGGGTCGTGGAATTGTTTGCGCCACAAACCAAGAGCAGCGGCATCACGCTTAGCACGGAGGTGGCCGCCAACATCCCGGAGATTTCGGTCGACCCCAATCTCATCGAGCGTGTGTTCGTGAACCTGGTTGGCAACGCCACAAAATTTACCCCGGACGCCGGGGCCATCACCGTGCGCATCAAGGACCAAGGGGATTTCGTGCGCTGCTCGGTGGACGACACCGGCGAAGGGATTCCGCCCTCGTATCTCGAAAAGGTATTCGAGAAATTCAAACAAGTGGAAGGTCATTTCAAAGGCGGGGCGGGGCTCGGCTTGACCATTTGCAAACGCATCGTCGAGGCGCACCATGGGAAAATTTGGGTGGAATCCCAGGTGGGCAAAGGCTCGTCGTTCATTTTCTTGCTGCCGAAAGACATCACCAAACAAGCGGAGGCGCGCGCCGCATGAAGAAGCGCGCCTCGGTGTTGATCCTTCTCGCATGTACCGGAGTGCTGTTCGCTCAAGACGCGCTGCAGGAAGTGGTGGTGAATCCCGGCGACACCATGTGGAGCATCGCCAACAAATACTTGAAAGATCCGCAGCGATGGCCGGACATCGTGCGCGTGAACAATTTACCCACGGCCGACCCGACGTTGGCACTGCCCGGCACGCGCATCCGAATCCCGGTGGCGTTAATCAAAGAAGAATTTCGCACCGCCCAGCTGGTGAAAATGGAAGCGGATGTTCGCTACAAACGGAAAACCGAGACTGATTTCAAACCGGCCAATCCCGACATGATTTTGCGATACGAAGACTCATTGCGCACGATGAAAGGCGGACTGGCCCGAGTTAAGTTTCCATCCAACGAGACCATTCAGATCAACGAGAATTCATTGGTCGTGCTCAAACCAGAAAAGATTCTCCAAGAGGTGCAGCTGATGCAAGGCGCGGTTCAAGCCAGCAAAGCGCGTGTGATCATGCCGGGCGGAACCGTGGTGCATCCGCAAAACAAGAATTCCCAGTATCAAGCCAAGGTTCGAGAGGACGAATCCGAAGTGGTGTTTGTGTACAAAGGCGAAGTGAACGTGACCGCCCAGGGCAAAACCGTGCGCGTCAAAGAAGGATTTGGAACCCAGGTCCCCAAATCCGCTCCCCCCTTGGAGCCGATGCCCTTGAAAGAATTCAAAGATTTCAATCCCGCCGACTTTCCGACCTCTAAATTGGTCACCAAATCGGCGGCGGCCACAACTCCACCGCCGAAGGCCGCCCCGACCGTCGTGGCGCCGCCACCTCCGACGGAGAACAGCGGCTCCAAAGCCAAATCCATTGTGAACAAGAACATGTTGGCCAGCTATCATTTGCAGCTCGCGAAGGATGAGGATTTCCGCCAAATCGTTTTCGAAAAAACCGATCCCACCGGCGCACCGTTTGATATTCGCACCCAGCCCGGCATTCCCGACGGCACCTATTTCACGCGTGTGGCGTTTCTGGATTTGCTCGGCAATCAAGGGGCCTATTCAACGCCCGCGATGGTCATCAAAGACACAGTGCCTCCGGCCATCACACTGTCATCTCCGCAGGAAGGACAAACCTTTGCCGGAACCGGAAGTTATTGTGATGTGATCGGTCGGGTGCGGGGCGCGGTGTCAGTGACGGTCAACGACCGGAACATCTTCACAACGCCGGAAGGCCAATTCAGCACGGTCGCTCACTTCAAGGAAGGCGAGAACGAAATTCGGATCGTGGCGCGCGATGGCGCCGGGAACGAAATACGACTGATCCGGAAGGTAATTTACAAGAGCAAGTGACATCGTCGTATTGAGGCGCTCAAAAGTCATCCTGAGCGGAGGCAAGGATCTGACATACTTAAAAGAAGGGGAGATCTTCGAGCCAAACGACGGCCCTCAGGATGACAGGATTAGAAATTCTCCAGGAATTTTTGCACGCGCATCTTCAGTCGTTCAGGGCAGGTGTGGTGGGTTTTCTCTCGGATGGACTCTCGCAGCGCGCGTTCGAATTCAATGCGGGTGAAGCAAGCTCGGCAAAGTTCCATGTGTTGCCGGAAGTGAATCAGGTCGCCTTCCTCCAGCCGGCCGTCTAAGAAGACCCAAATTTCCTGAACCACTTGCTCGCAACTTAACACTATCTCCCCCTCATCGAGCGGAAAAGTTTATTTGACCAGCGTTTCATTGGGTTCATAGTCTTGTCGGTAATATACCCTGACTTTACAGCTTCTTCCCAGAGCGCTTTTTGCAAATGCCGACGGCCGCGATTAAGACGCGAACGCACCGTTCCGATCGGAATATCCAACGCATGCGCAATATCTTCATATGACAAGCCCTGTAGGTCCGACAAGATCACGGTTTCGCGATAGCCTTCCGGCAAGTGCTCCATGGCATTAACGATGTCTTGTTCCGCAAATTTTTCCAGCACCGCATTCGCCGGGTCGTCCTCGCCTTTGGCGCCGTTTTCAGCGATCTTGTTGTAGATGTAGAACTCGTCCTGATTGTCGTACTGATCAATGGCCACCGGCGCGCCTTGACGCACTTTGCGGCGATATTCATTGATGTACGTATTGGTCAAAATGCGATAGAGCCAGGCGCGCATGTTGGTGCCGCGTTCAAACTGGTGAAAGGATTTCCAAGCCTTGCCAAATACGTCGGACACCAAATCCTCCGCGGCTTGGGGATTGCGGGTCATGCGCATCGCACCGGCGTACATTTCATCCAAGTACGGCAGCGCGATCTTGGTGAATTCGTCGCGTGTCTTGTCGTTGGTTTCGTTCATGTTTCGTTCTAAGAGGGCCGGCATGCCTGCTTCAACAGCCGACCCAAATCTTTGTTCCCGTGACTTTTTACAGCACCCTTCGTTTCAAAAACTGGCTAAAAATCTCGCCGAATGGCTGCGGGCACTCCAAGTTAAGCAAATGTCCGGCCTGCTCCACCAAACGGTACTCGGTGTTGGACCGAAGTGTAGAAATCGCCTCCATTTCGGCGGAACCAACCACTCTGTCCTCCGCGCCCGAGATAAAGAGAGCTGGAAACTTGGTTTCCTTGAAAGCGTCTGTCATGTCGGGCCGCTGCGCCATTCCGCGCAAAGCGGCCTTGACCCCCGCCGGATTGGCGCTGCCCGCCCACGTCCGGACCTGTTCGACCACCGAGGAACGGTTTTGAAGACTGGTTGGGCCCAAAAGCACGGGGACCTGCCGATCGGCAAATGCCGCGATTCCTTCCTGATCCACCAACTCGATATTCTTAGAGCGCTTAAGCCGCGTTTCTTCGGTGTCGGCCGCGGCTCGCGTAGAAACAAACACGGCCGCCCTTATCAACTCGGGTGCCAATTTCAAAATCTGGAACAACACATATCCACCCATGGACAACCCGGCAAACACTTTTTTCTCGCTGATCTTGGCGTGGTCCAGTGTGAGCAAAACTTCTTTTGCCATTGCTTCCATCGTTGCCACCTCGCCAACTCCGGCCGACTGGCCGAAACCCGGCAGGTCTATCGTAATGACGCGGAAGTGTTTGCTTAGTTCGTGGCGGTTCGGATCCCACATCTGTCGCGAGAGCGGGAACGCGTGCAAAAACACAAGGGGAAGCCCCGTGCCGGCGGATTCCCAATGCAGCATGTCAGCGGTGGTCGTCGCCTGGCAAGAGATGCAGCTCTACCCATTCCGACGCGGAATGCTTCGGACCGGTTTCTCCGTTTCGGCCGTCCCACGCCGCGAAGGCGATGGAATGCGTTGCCTTGCCTTCCCAGTTCTCATCCGGATTGGTATTGAGCGGCCGGGTAATCACGAGAACCCAGCGACCGTCATCATAAACGCCGTCCGAAACCAGCGTCTTGGTTCCGCGGGTGTCCCGAAGCGATGCCAAGTTGCCCTTCTTCCAAGCGGAGCTTTTCGGATTGGAGGCTTGCCAGTACGTTAGATCCAAGGCTGGATCATCATTGCCGTATAGATTGTGCAAATTTCCTCGTGTGTCGCCTTCATAATCGGTCGGCTTAAAGGCTACGAGCAAGGCGTCGGACGGCACGCCCGCTTCCATGGAGGGATCGTCCCAAGCGAGACGCAGCACCACGGCCTTATCGTTGTAGAGTGCCTGGGCCGACACGGCGTTGACTGTCAAGTGCTCCCGATGACCATTGCTGTAAAGATATTGCTGCATGTTCACGTCCGTGCGCGGCGCTTTGTCCCATAAGGAATCGCCGGCGGTGGTCGGTAGATTCTCAGCGACTTTCTCAGCCCTCACGTCATACGACCAGTTGGTTTTCAGCTGCAGGGATGCCACGTAATTGGACAACGCCCAAATTTCCTCGTGAGAAGCCGCCCCTTCGTACGAAGGCATCGGCGCGCCTTCAATGCCGGCCACCACGCGATTGTAAATATCGGCAGGCTTGCTGCCGGCGCGATAGGTCCAACCTTGGGTCAGGTTGGCGGCGCGAATTGGTTTGCCCCAGGCATCCACCAGCGTGAACGCCGAGGTGCCGTTGGCGCGACCGTTCGGTCCGTGACAAAGTCCGCATTGCAGTTTGTTGAAAACCTCTTTGCCCTTGTTCAAGTCCGGCTTGGAACGTTCATTGGCGGGACGCGGCAACGGTTGCGGCGCTTGATTGCCTTGAAACGCTGGCGAAATCGTTTTGATGTACGCCACGAGATCCGCGCGCGTCTCTTCTTTGAGATTCGCGAAACTGGGCATTCCGCCGCCGGCAAGGCCGTGTCCGAGAATTCCTTGGATTATATCGTCGTCGGTGGGAGGCGTCCCCCACACGGTGCTCTTAAATTTGAATTTACCCGAGGTGAGATCCCGCGGAGCGACCGTCAGGCGTTTGGCGTCCATACCGTCGCCCTTGGCGTCGGCGCCGTGGCAACGGGCGCAATGCATCTCGTAGGCGGCCTTGCCGAGGGTGGCGTCGCCTTTGGGAGCGGACCAGCTGGGGGCCGACATAAAAGTGACTGCTAGGAAAAGAAAATTCCAAGCACCAAATCCCAAATTCCAAAAAAACGACAAGCGACAGTTTTCAAACCGGTGTTTTCTCGTTTTCCTGAGGTGACTTTTTAACGTTTCTTTGGGATATGGTGCTTGGAATTTGGAATTTCTCACTTAGGAACTCCCGGTTCGGTTAACGATTTCAAATCTAAAACCTGATTAAGCTGCTCGTCCGTCAAAATCTTTTTTGCCTTAATGGTTTCGACTATGGTCTTGCCGCTGCTCAGCGCTTCTTTGACAATTTCCGCGGCTTTGGCATAGCCAACGATTGGATTTAACGCCGTCGCCAACGACATCGACATCTCCGCGTATCGTCGGCAGCGGTCGCGGTCGGCGGCGATGCCTTTCACGCACATGGACGTGAACACGCTCAGCGCGTTTTTCAAAATTTCGATCGAAAACAGCAAATCAAAAACCATCAGCGGCATCATGACGTTCAGTTCCAACTGACCGGCTTGCACGGCAAAGGACAGCGCGGCGTCGTTGCCGATCACCTGAAAGCAAACCATGTTGAGCATCTCCGGCATCGACGGATTGACCTTGCCGGGCATAATGGACGAACCGGCGGCCAACCCGGGCAGTAGGATTTCCGCAAAACCGGTGGTTGGGCCCGACGAGAGCAAGCGCAGATCGTTGGCAATGCGGGTCAATTCCAACGCTAGATTTTTTAAGGCAGAGGACACTTCGGCCGCAGAACGCTGACTCTGCATCGCCTCGCATTTGTTTTCAGCCGGACGAAACGTCACGGGCGTTTCGTGATTGAGCAAATCCACGACCCGTTTGGCGTAGCCGGGATGGGTGTTCAAGCCGGTGCCGGCGGCACTGCCGCCAATGCCGAGCTCTTCGACATCCCGCGCCGCGGTTTGCAAACGCTCCGCGCAACGCCGCAGAGCGATTCCATAAGCGGTGAATTCCTGCCCCAACCGAATGGGCACCGCGTCCTGCAAATGCGTGCGCGCGGATTTGATCACGTCATCAAATTCTTTGCCCTTTTCAAGAAACGCTGTGGCCGTGTTCTGAACCACCGGAATCAATTCCTCGAGATAAAGCCGGGTGGCGACGCGCATCGCCGTTGGAAACACATCGTTGGTGGACTGGCCAAAATTAACGTGATCGTTGGGATTGACCCGCGCGTAATCGCCTTTTTGTCCGCCCAAGATTTCGATGGCGCGGTTGGCCAACACTTCGTTGACGTTCATGTGCAGCGCGGTGCCGGCGCCCATTTGAAACACATCCACAATAAATTGGTCGCGGAAGCGCCCTTGCAACACGTCACCGCACGCTTGCACAATGGCATCGGCCTGATCGGGTTTGATTTGCCCCAGTTCCTTGTTCGCTTGGGCGGCGGCTTTCTTGATCAACATAAAGGCATCGATCAATTTCGGATGGGCGCGCAATCCGGAGATGGGAAAGTTGTCGCGACCGCGCAGCGCGTTAATTCCGTAGTAGGCGTCGGCGGGAACGTCCTTGGTGCCGATGGAATCTTTTTCGGTGCGCGTTGCAGCCATGGAGGCGGGCGTTAGCGGCGATCGGCCAACGGCACAAACGCCAAGTCGCGCGGACCGGTGTAGAAACACTCCGGACGAATCAGCCGATTGGCGGCGTGCTGTTCCAAAATGTGCGCGGTCCAACCCGACATGCGGGCCATGGCGAAGATCGCCGTGTAGATTTCGATCGGCAACTTCATTAGGTAATAGGCCACCGCGCAATGATAATCCACGTTCGGAAAAAGATTCTTCTCCCGCTTGATCAAATCTTCCAGCCGGCAGGAGAGCACGAACAATTTCTTGTCACCCACCCGCGCCGCCATTTTCTCAGCCAAATCTTTCATGTAGGGCGCCCGCGAATCCTGGTGTTTGTACACGCGATGGCCAAAGCCCATGATTTTCTCTTTGCGCGCCAACGCTTGTTTAAGCCAGGTCTCGACATCCTCGTCCTGGATCTTCAGCAACATCTCGATGGCCGCTTCGTTGGCCCCGCCATGCAGCGGGCCTTTCAGCGCACCAATGGCCGACACCACCGCCGAATGCAGATCCGATAACGTGGAGGCAGTGACGCGGCCGGCGAAGGTCGAGGCATTGAAACCGTGGTCGGCGTAAAGAATGTTGGTCGAGTCGAAGATGCGCGCTTCCTCCGGGTTGGCCTCTTTTCCCAGCGTCATGTACAGGAAATTAGCGGCGTGATCCAAGCTCGCGTGCGGCGCGATCGGCTCCTGATTGTGTTTGAGTCGCGCGATGGCGGCGACCACCACCGGTGACTTGGCGACCAAGCGAACCGCCTTGCGCAAATTTGCATCGGGCGTCGACACTTCGGCGTCGGGATCTTCCATGGAAATCAGCGACACCGCTGCGGCCAGCAAACGCATCGGGTGCGCTTGCCGTGGCAGCTGCGCCAACGCTTCCAAAATGGATGGCGACAAAACACGTTCTTGTCGAAGCTGCGCTTTGTAATTGTTCAGCTCATCGAGCGTGGGGAGTTTGCCGTTAAGCAATAGGTAACTGACTTCTTCATAGGAGGCTTTGGCGGCGAGCTCGTGAGCGGCGTACCCACGATAACTAAGCGCGTCTTTTTGTGCGTCCACTTCGGAGATGGAACTGGTGCCGGCGATGACGCCTTCCAGTCCGGGTTTGTAGCCGTCTGGCAACGCTGTCTTGGTGTCTGTCATGCTGTCCTTCTTAATATTTTGGTGTGCTCGTCGTACCGGATGAGGCGGTACAAATCCTGACGCGTCTGAAGCCGCGGGAGCAAGCTGCGGGTTTCCCCTTTCTTGTGCAAGTGCTTGAGCACGCGGTCCGCTTGATACGCCGCCGCTCGAAACAAGGTCATGGGATACAACACCAACCGGTAACCCAGGCGGGACAACTCCTGAAAAGTCAGCGCAGGCGAGCGGCCGAATTCTGTCATATTTGCCATAAGGACTCCAAGGCTCTTTTCCCGAGCAACGCGAGCGAACTCTCCGCGGCTCTGCAGCGCTTCGGGAAAAATCACATCGGCGCCCGCTTGCTTGTACAACCGGGCACGCCGGACCGCGTCGTCCAGATCGGTCACACCGCGCGAATCGGTGCGGGCCACGATGAGAAAATTTTTATCTCGCCGCGCCGCTACCGCCGCCTTGACCTTGGCCACCATCTCTTGCGGCGACACCACGGTTTTTCCGCCCAAATGGCCGCAGCGCTTCGGAAATTCTTGATCCTCGATCTGCACTGCGGCTGCGCCGCCTTTCTCAAAACGACGTACCGTGACCGCTACTTCGCGTGCGTCGCCATAACCCGTATCAACATCCACCAAAAATGGGATCGAAGTCACCGCGCAGACGCGCTCTGTGACCGCCGCCACATCGTCGCGCTTCAGCAGACCGATGTCCGGTTTGCCCAGCACGCTCACCGACAACCCTGCGCCCGTGAGGTAACCCGCGGAAAAACCGTTGTCTTGAATCAGCAGCGCCGTCAAAGCGTCGTAGGCGCCCGGCACCAACAGCGCCTGCGTCTTAAGCAAGGACGCCAAGCGACGGCGTTTCTCGGCAGCGTTGGTCATTGCGAAACTCGCATTGTGCCAGCCAACTTGGTTAAGCGGGGAAGGCGTTCCAAATCGTAAATGGTATCGATGAGCCGATTTTGCGACGGGCCGGACAATACGCCCGCCGATAAACGACGGAACTTGTTCTCGACATCGCCCCAACTCATAGGACGGCCGGCGTAACCGTAAGGCTTCATAATTTCTTGCCGAAGAACAGCGCCGTTGCGGAGGCGCAGCGTTACGCGCGTTGGCATTGCGCGCGGATAAAGCTGGTCGTAAGGTCGATGATGTCGGACCTTGGTCACACTCATGAGCTTCTTGATATCGGCGTCGCGATAACGCTCTGCCCGATATTGAGCCAACGTCAACTCGCCATCCAACAGCGCCGCCGCCACCAAATACGGCAAACTGTGATCGGCGGTTTCTCGGGTGCGTGGGTTCCATTTTTCTTTTTCCGAACCGATGATCGCCGCGCCAACTTCGAAGATGTCGATGGTGATCTCACGGATCGTCATTCCGGCATGTCTTAAGCCGGGATGACGACGCAGCTGCAACGCCGCCTCAATCGCCGACTGCGCGTGATGCTCCGCCGGGAAAAATTTAATGTGCGTATCGAGAATCCGCCACGGACGCCCGACTCGGCTCCGCGACAAGTTGAAAGCGCCCGACACCTGCGCAAAAAATCCATGCCGGCCAGTAAAAATTTCGGACGGTCCAGTGAATCCCGCGCGCGCTAACAAGGTAGCGCTGAGACCCGCCTGCGCCGCGTACGCGGCGCAGGCGGCTTTCCAGTCCGAAATGGTTCCGACGCGGGTCTGGCGCATTGCGTTGTTCCCAATTATCGCCAGCGCGATCGCGTGGCGCGCTTGGGTCGCGTTCAACCCTAGTATATAGGAACAGCCGACTGCGCTCGCGATCGGCAAGTAGGTAACGTGATCCCAGCCGCGCGTGCGCAACGAGGTGGCATCGCACAATTGGCACATCACGTCGTAGCCCAGGATCAGTGCACTCAACAATGTCCGACCTTGATCAGAGCGCTGACGGAGCTCACAAGCAGCCCAAAACGAAGAGAGCAAATCGCTGGGATGACAAGGTTCTTTCGAAAGATAGGTGTCGTTGTAGTCCAGCGCGCGAACGCCGGTGCCGTTGATCCAGGCGGACGTCGCGGGAAAGGAACTCTTTTGAGTTCCCCACACGCCGCACAGACCTTCACCGAGCGGCGCGAAAGTGGTTCGCACTGTCTTAACTGCGTTCTCGTTCCACGCGCCGTAGAAACATCCGAGAGAATCCAAAACACGCTTGCGCGCCTCATCCCGTGCCTCGGCGGAAATCCGCGCGGCGCGAAAGTGAAGCGCAAAATGAGCGAGCCGCTCTTCTAACGAACTCATAGGGTTCTTCTAACGCAAGCAGTCGGAGTCGTCAAGAACGTATTGGAATCAGTTGCCGCGCCACCTCAAAGGCGGCCACGCCCACCGCGGTGGCGAGGTTGAGCGAGCGGATGTTGGAAAGAACGGGAATGCGGACGAGCTTGGAGCGGTATCGGGTATAAAAATCTTTTGGGAAGCCGTGGCTTTCCGATCCGAAGATCAAATACACCGGCGTTTCGTAGCGCACATCCCAAAAGGATTTCTCTCCGTGCGTGGAAAAAAAATAAAGCTGCGCGTTTGGTTCCAATGATGTTTCGAACGCATCCCAGGATAGGTGGCGCCGAAGATCAATCTGCGGCCAATAATCCAATCCAGCCCGCTTTAGGTAGCGATCATCGAGAGAAAACCCGAGCGGCTCGATCAGATGCAGCGTGGCGCCCAGCCCAATGCAGGTCCGGCCCACGTTGCCGGTGTTGGGAGGAATTTCGGGGTTCAGCAAAACGATATTCATAAGACGATGTTATAATTCCGAGGCTATGAACGCTTCCACCCCCCCGCCCTTTCAACCGTCCTCGGTTGATGAAGCCAACAAGCAATACGAAACCGGTCAAGCCCACCTGAACAAAGCCGAATCCGATTTGGCGCTCACCTGGTTCCGACGCGCGGTGCTCAGCGATCCAAATTTTTTAGCCGCGCACATTCAAGTTGGACTGCTCTGCCGCGATAAGGCCCGCCACGACAGCATGTTCCAACGCTACGTCTGGGAATCGTTTTTGAAAGCAGCCAGCTTGGATTTCTCGCGCGAAGACGTGCACAACTATTTCATCCAAGCCGGCAGCCAATCCAAGAAATTGGAAGAGGTGCTGGTCCTTTACGACAAATGGTTGACGCAAGAGCCGGAGAATCCGCTGCTGCTAACCTGCAAAAAAAATGTGGTGGCGCTGAGTCTAGCGATGGTGCCGCAATCGGTGGGGATGGACGACGGCGCCGGCACATCGGGCGTGAAGCGTTTTCTATTGGTCGCGGCGATCTTTGTCGGCGTGTTGGGATTCGCGATCTTGATCGCGGTCCCGATCCTGCTCAAGTCGGGCAAGTTGTCTCGCGAACACGCGCGAAGCATAACGATGGCGGGGACGGCGCTGGTGGTGATGGCGGGCGGGGCGTTTGTGGGGCGGCGGTTGATTTGACAAGTTACGACAAGTCGTAATTTGTCATCCTAAGCCAACCTGACTTGTCATCCTAAGCCAACCTGACTTGTCATCCTGAGCCAACCTGACTTGTCATCTGAGGGAACCTGACTTGTCATCCTGAGCGCAGCGAAGGATCTCTTTCCGTTTTAACTCGCCAAAACTCTTTGGCGTGCGGCCCTGGTCCTCTAGGCCTCAAATGCAGGGCAGATCCTTCGGCCTACGGCCTCAGGATGACAGCGCGGCGAAGCGCGCTGTCAATTCACCTGCTCCAACGGAATCACCACCACATCCCCCAACGTGCTCAGCGGCGGATCGAATTTCTTTTCGTTGCCGACGATCATGACTTTCATTTGGTCAGCACGGAAGTACGTCCGGGCGGCCTTGGCCACATCGGCTTCGGTGACGGCGGCGAGCCGGGCGGTGTAGATATCGATGTAGTCGGCCGCGTAACCGTAGAATTCGTTCGAAGCACGGGCGGTGGCCACCTCGAAGGGCTGATCAAAACCAAACACGTAGGAATTCGTCAGTGCGTCCTTGGCTAACGACATCTCGGCGTCGGTAACGCGACCATCAGTGAAATGCTTAAGCTGATCGAAAATGGCTTGAACCGCTGCCACCGTCGAGTTGGATTTGGTCTGGCACGCCACGCCCAACAATCCTGGTCCCTTGAATTCCAGCACAAAACTACCGACGACATAGGCCAAGCCGCGGCGGGAGCGCAAATCGCCAAAAAGGCGTGAGGGTCCGCTGCCACCCAAGATATAGTCGGCCACGCTCAGCGAGAAATGATCCGGCGTGTGCCGCGACGGCCCCAGGCGCGCAATGGTAATCCGTGACTGCGGCGAATCTTTAGCAATGAAGAACATGCGTCCCGGCGGCACGCTTTTCGCGGAGTAATCAAAAGGCGGGACCGTGCGGCCAGAGGTTTTCCAGTCACTGAACAGGCGTTCCAGTTCGCCCAGCAACTGTTCGCGGTTGAAATCACCCGCCACGGCCAGCACGGCTTGATCGGGAACCACGGCGCGTCGATGCATCTCCAGCAATACGCGACGGCTCACTTGCTTTATTGACGCCGGAGTCGGTTCGTACGCGTAAAGGTGATCCTTACCGAAAGCCACATCACGGAAGGCCCGGCGGGCGATTTGAGTCGGTGTTTCGTTCTTGCGGAGAATGGCTTCCATTATTTTGGAACGTTCCAGCGCGATTTGGTCGTCGCGAAAAGCCGGATGCAGCAACACGTCTTGAAAAATCTTCAGCGACTTATCCATATCTCTCGACAGGCAAGAAACCGAAATGGACAGCGCCTCATCGTCGGCGGCGGTTTCAATCGAGGCCGGCATCGACTCCAACTCCTCGTTCAACTGATCGGGCGTGCGCCGAACCGTACCGCCGGTGCGCCATACATCTCCAAAAAACGCAAAACCGTCGGGCACCGGCTGATCGGGTGGGCTCACATGAATGCGCATGTTCATGTCGAACAACGGCAGTTCGTGATCTTCCTTCAAGAAAACAACCACACCGTTGGACAACACCACGCGCTCTGCTTGGTCGGGCTTAAACTCCAATGGCTGGATTTGGACCGCGGGTGGAACGGCGAACAACGGTTGTGCGCATACCAACAGACAAAGCAAGCCGACGCGGATCGCACTCATGGCTTTTTCCTCCCTACGGTTCCCACCGTGAGATTCGAGGTGATCAAATACGTTTTCGCAACCCGTTGCACGTCGGCCGGCGTCAACGCACGGATTTGGCGCAGGTAATCCAGGATGTAACTCCAATCGCCCGCCACCGCTTCAAAGTAGCCAAGCTGTCCGGCCAGCCCTTCGTTGGAGGAGAGGCCTCGAATCAAGCCCGCTTCCAAATTGTTTTTTACTTTCTGCAACTCTTCGGCGGTGGGCCCGCGATCTTGCAACTGTTTGATTTGATCGAGCAGCGCTTTTTCCAAATCCGCGGCGGTGTGCGGTGCGCGCGGCGTGCCACCCATCGCAAACAAGTTGGGATCACGATCGCCCGGAAAACTGGCGGAGGCCCAAGCGGATACCGCGATTTTCTCTTTCTCAATGACGTTGCGATTGAATCGACTGGTGCGGCCGGTGCTCAAAATATCTTCCAGCGCACCGAAGGCGGCATTGTCGGGATGGCGCATGTCGGGGCGATGGAACCCCATCAGCAGATCGGGCTCGGCATCAAACTCCACGTCCACTTGCCGCAAACCTTCTTGCGGCGGCTCGACCGGAATAGGCGACGATTGCGCCAACGGTTCGGAGGGAATCGATTCAAAATACGTTCGGCACAGCGTCTCGATCTCCGCGGCGTTTACGCCGCCGGCGATCGCCACCACGAGGCGGCTCACGTCGTAATGTTTTTTGAAAAATTCCTGGGCATCCGCGCGCGTCAGGTGCGAAATATCACTTTCCCAACCGACGATCGGGCGCCCGTACGGATGAGCCATGAACGCCGTGGCGAGAAACGCTTCCATCAATTTTCCATGGGGCGAGGTGTCCACGCGCATACGGCGCTCCTCCATCACCACCGAGCGTTCCTTGTAGAACTCGCGCAACACCGGGTTGCGCAACCGATCGGCTTCGAGCGTAAACCACAGCTTGATGTAATTCAAAGGCAGCGAAACCGTGTAATTGGTGAAATCGAATCCGGTCGAGGCGTTGAGGCCCTGCGCCCCGGCCCGCTCGTAAATTTGCCAATACTCTTCCGGCACCAACAGCGCCTCGTGCTTGGCATTGAGTTCGGCGATGTTGGCGTTCAGCGCTCGGAGGCGTTCCGGATCCGCCTTGTCGCCCTTGTCACGTTCTTGTTGCCACGCCAGTTGCGCGGCATCGATCTGATCCAGCAGCGGGGCTTCCGCTTTGTAATCCTTCACGCCCACGGTCTTGGTGCCTTTGAACAACATGTGCTCAAACATGTGCGCGAGACCGGAGCGTCCCATTTCATCGTCCATTCCGCCGGTGCGAATGTACATCGCAAACGACACCGTCTGCGAAGTTGGCCGCTCCACCACCAACACGCGCATACCGTTTTTTAAAGTGAATTTGTGAACGCGCTGTGGGAACGTGATGAGAGGGTCGATTTCTTGGGATTGAAGCGGCTGGGTTGGCAGCAACAACAAAAATAGCGATAGCACTTTGAGCAGCTTGTCATCCTGAGCGAAGCGAGGGATCTTCCCTGCTTTTAAAGAAGGGAAGATCCTTCGGGGCGAACGGCGGCCCTCAGGATGACAGTCGACGCTTGTGATCGCGGGCGGGTTACTTCGCATACGTATCCTTCACATAAAACGGTTTCCCAAAACGGACGAACGCTTCCTTAAGCGACCCGCTGGTCAACGTGATGTCCATGGTTTTCCCCGGCGGCAGCGCGCCTTCGGCGGCTTTGGCGACGAATCCAGCGATGGCTTGAAACGCTTCGCGCGACTCGTCCTCCAACTTCAATCCCAGTAGCAAACGCGAGCCGCCGTCATCGCGAATTTGTACGAAATCCGCCTCCAAAACTTCGGGATGATTTGAGAACAAATTCCGAAAACGCGCTTCCAGCACGGTGGCGTCGTCGGAGCGCGGGCCGACGTAGATCATGGCTTCCTTGGGAATGGTGCGCTCTTCCTCCACCGGCTGCGTCGGCACTTTGCCGGCCGCCAGCGACTCCAACAATTGGCGACTGAGCTTTAAAGTGAGGCCCTCCGGCCCAATCAGCACAATGTTTTTCTGACTTTGGAGAACCGTGCGCAACAACTCCCGACTCTCCATGGTGACGTAGCGCAGTTGTTGCTCGGTGTATTCCAACATGGCTTCCGGAGAGGTGAACAACCACACCACGTGTTCGCCGTCGGGACCGTCCCCCAACAAAAGCGGTAGCGATTTTGAATCCGGAGCGATTTCGGTCTCTTTGGATTTGGCGGCTAGCGGTGCGATCAAGTTCGCGCCGAGCAACGCATCCCAAAACAAGCCCGGATGGATGGTTTGCTCACGGAACGCCTTGCGCATCAGGCCCTCCAAGGCCTGACTGGGAATCCGCGGGTGCTCGCTCATTCTTTGACCTTTTTCCAGTCGTTGAGCGTGCGCCACCACAGCATCTTGCCGGTTCCCCATTCGTGAGGTTCTTTCACCTCGATGGCGACGATGTCGGCGGGCAAGAGACCGGTGTCGAGCAATCGCGGCTCGAGCGTCACGCGCGACGCAAACACCGCCAACTCCGGCATGTGTCCCACAATCAACAGCGCCGCCTGTTCGCTACGTTCCACCGCGGTTTGCCGAATGGCCTCGGCATAAGCGCCGGCCGCGAGTCGCGGGTCAACCAGCGGCTTCTTCCACCCCAACGCGTTGGTCAACAACTCGGCGGTGGTTTTGGCGCGAATATAGGGACTGGATAAAACCGGGAACGGCCCAAACTTGGCGCGTTTCATCTCGCGCAGGCCCGCATCGAATTTGGCGATGCCAATTGCCGACAATGGACGATCCTGATCAGACCCTGCCCAATCGTTGGGCGATACGGCCTCAGCGTGGCGCATTAAAAAGATCTGCATACGATCGCTATTTCCTCAAAACCTTTGCTCAACTTGCTTTGACATTTGGTCGCTTGGGGTCAATTTGTCTTTGCTAATTTGGTGTTCTGCCACGGAAAGTTTTGGCTGCAATGCGACGATACCCGACAATACCCTTCTCTCCGTTTCCGATTACGCTGCGAGAGTTTCAAATGCGACCTGCATGGATTCTGATTTCGTGGGAGAGAAATTAAGCTTCTCGAATCCAATTACTTGTCCATCCTTATTCTTCATAAGAACAACTTCTTCACCGGTTTCTTCACAAATGTATTCATCTGTTGGTTTGCCAAACCACACGGTAAGCGTCTGACCAGTTTGGTCGTATAAAACTTTCACTTGGGCCATATTTTTACTCCTTCTTTAACAGAATCCGTTACATAAGCGGTGATGAGAAATCCGATTGCGTCCGTCCGTTTGGAGACTGCGCAAACCCAACGCTTGGTTTCCTTTAGACTATAAAACAAATAAACCGAGTCATCCTTCCGGCTTTGTCGAACCTCATTGGGTTGCTGTAGGGCATTAATAACGTCTTGAAGATGGTTCGACATTATGGGGTGTTTGTTAGTAATTAAAAATTCCCAGTAGGCACGGGTTACGTGCACCCGAAAACCAACGGGTGTGTTAACGTCGAACAAATATTCGTTCGGATTGGCCATGAGTTACGGCCATTATAACAGCAGAATCTAATATTAAGCTTGTTTGGCGATGAGGTCGGCAATTTTGGATTGCAGGAAGATGGATCCGAGCACGCTGTCGTTGAGCGGAATGATCAGCTCGGACAGCGGGTCGAACAAGGGCTTGAAGGCGGCGTCTTGCAAAGTGGCGTCGGAGGCCAGCACGGAAACGCGACCGTAGCCGAGGGACCGCGCGTGAGCTCGCAAAGCGGGCTCGCTTTCCGTCTCGTAACCGGCGACAAAACCCAGCAGTTCCACGTGGAAACCAGCTTTGCCGAAGGTTTTCTGGGCTTGAGCCAAGTCAGCGTCGTTGGCAGCGAGAACAATAAATTGGCCGGCGCCCAGTTTGTTCAAAATGCCACGCATGTTGCGCACGCCCAATTTCTGCGCATCGGCAAAGGAAATCTCCATCGCACGACCGTCTTTGTACTGGGTTTTTTTCTTGTCGAGTCGACTATCGGCCATCATACGCTCGAGGTAAGCGGCCGCCCGCGGCATGTCGGCGGTCGCCGCCAACGAATCCGCGTGCGCCATGGCTTCTTGAGCGAGCGTTTCGTGGCGAATCTTCGTGGGCGATTCTTTGCTGAACGTTTCATTAACAACATGCGCAATTTCATGATGAGCCACCGCCACCATGGCCAACAGCCCTTCCACGCCCCTGGGCGTGACGAGCTGCAAGTACCAGCGACCCGACCGCCGAGACACATTGGAATCACGCGCATCGGCGGCGACATCCACCTGCACGTCCACATGAATGGTATTGGCAATGGCCAAAATTTGGGCCTGCGTTAATGTACGGCCGCTGGCCGCCGCCAAGCGCTCGACCAATCGTGGCAGCATCATCTCCACAATTAGCATCCGCACCCGACGATTGGACCATTCCGGGTCTTGAGCGTTCTTCAACAGCGCTCGCAGCGTCCCCTCTGACAAACGAACGGCTCGCCGCTTGGCCAATGCGCTAAGCACTTCGGCCCGCGCGAGCGGATCGGGCAACAATCGGTCGATGTAGCTGAGGATTTCCTCCTCGTCATTCTCAATGCGGCTAAATTTGCGCTTGCGATTGTCTTTGATGCGAATGGCGTTCAGCGGTCGCAGCAAATTCAAGTGATGAAGCGCTATGGCCTTCAGGAACGCCGCATCGCGCGGATAAACCGCAGTTCGGGCGAATCGGTACACCGTCGATAGATATTTGGCCACCGCATGCGGCTCCGCGTTGGCTTCGACCAACAAATCGGCGAGTCGCGTTTGCGAATCAGAAAGGTCATCGCGCTGGCCTTTTGCTCCAGACCAAACACGATTGGCGATGGACTCAAAGGCCGAAATCACTTGTTCTGGTTTCAATTCGCGCGCGACCTCGACGAAGGTGTCGGCGACTTGGTTCCGCCACGTCTGGTCTCTGAGCTTGGCTTCGAGCGCCGGGCTGTCAATTTCTTCAGCCCATCCAATGCGACGGAGCAGTTGTCCCATGAATTTGGTGAGCGTAGATTCCCGGGTCTCGAGCAGCGGATTGGACGGCAAGATCGCCACTGGTTTCGCGCGCGGCTTGATCAAATCGACGGACAGCGTCGGTTTGGATTCGCCATTCTTCTCCAAAATCGCCAGAGCGCCGCGGCTATCAAATACCGTGATGTGCGGCGTGACCGGCCCGTCTTCCCCCGCGGAACGACTTCCGATCAACATGTAGCCGCCGTGTTGACCAACGGCACGACGATCAGCTTCAGTGGCGCGGACCGCCTCGGCGCCTTCGGGATGCAAGTGCATTAGCACGTAACCAGGTCGACGCTTTAGCGTGGTTTCGCTGATCAGCAAGCTATGCGAGGTCGATAAAGATTGGGCGTGGAATGCGACGAGCGCTAAAACAAATCTTTGTTGGTCTTCCGTAACCGTGTCGTCTGACCGCAGTTGGCCAAGCGAGACATTTCCTTGGTCGCGGAGGCGCGCCAAACTCGCCGGCAATTTTTCGTCGCCGGTATAAGCTGCTAACAGCGCCGACACGTTGACTTCTTGGACGGCCGCGCCGAGCAGGTCACCGGCAACCACCTCCGCCACTTTTCCGACGATGAAGGCATTGAATTTGGAAGGTTGCGGCGATGTGTCCCCGGCGTCATCACTCAACCGCGCCAAGGTTTGCGCCAGGAGTGTGTGGATGTCGGCGCCGTACATTTCGCCCGAAACCAGGGTCAGGTTGCGAACCGCTTCGACATTGGTTCCGTTGATCTCGACGAGATAGCTGAGCTCGTGGTCAATCGGGCTGGAAATTTTGTCCCACACCGAGAACGGCAATCGGTTGCCGTCGGGGAGGGTAATACTCTTGTCCAGCAGTGACGGGCTCAAACGTGTTCCCCGCACGGAAGAATTTGCGTTCGCCATCAGCAAAATGCTGGCCGCCAGCGCGCCGACACCCAAGACGGCGGCGGCGCGGAGGTTCTGGGCGGGAACAGCCGCCGCGAAATGGGCGATTTGGGAAATGACGTAGGTCCACGCTTGCGCAAACATTGCCGGGTTCTGCATGACTTGCACCGCGAGCGAAACGCCGACGGCCAAGCCAAAGGCGGTGAGGGCGAGCGGCAAATGAGAGCGCGCCGCTGGCGATTGGATACTGGACGAGGTTGGAATAGCGGCGGGCAAAGTGGCCGCCGTCGCACCAGGTGCTTGATTGGGTACTTCCTCCATCACCCACGTCTCTACTACAGCCTGCGCCGCCTCCTCCATGACCGCTTCAACCCCCGCAACCGCCGGCAGAACAACTCCGGCTGCGGCTTGCACGGACATAACAAAACCCGGATCGCCATTGGATTGACCGGCGACAACTCTCGAAGTGGCCCCTCGCGTCGCAGCGGCATCGATGCTTTGTGTTCGAACTCCATTTTCAAGTTCGTGCTCTGCTGGGGATGCAGCCACTCGAACCAGTGCCGCCTCTGCATATCTATAAAAGATCACCGGTTGGCCGTTGCTGGCGTCGGAAGGATGAGACACGGTTCCGACCCGTGCGGTGGGTCGGAGTTGCCATATTAGCCAAGGGCCATTCTCGTCGGCCGGACCTGTTTTCACGAAGATTGTGGTGATCTCTCCGTTTTTCCCCCGAATGATGGCGGCATTTGCCGGTCGATAAGGGCCTGACGGAATATCAAAGTCCCTCGTTGGGAACAGGTGAGCCGCCTCCGCAATGATTTGTTTGATCGTCTTGCGGCCGGTTTCGGCAAGCATCCATCCCAAGCCCTGCGGGATGTACGGCCAAGGAATCGGTGCAGCCGTTGTGGTCTGCTCGGCTGTGGTCTTGGTCTGCGTCTGAGACGATTTACGCGCATCATTCACCGCCAATGCGGGCGTGGCGTCGGCGCTCTCAGGCTCTACAGATTTTTCCACGCTCGCAGTTACCGCGGGTTTTGCTTTGTCGTCGATTGCGACGACCAGCGGCGGTTCCGCTTTGGCTGTGGGGGCCGCGCCAAACGCTTTGTCCATGGCTTGATCCAAGTTGTGAGCTTCCGCCGCCGTTAATCCGCGCAACGTCCTTGGAAAATTCATCTCCCGATTGACATCGCCATCGCGCAACGTGGCGCTGCGCGCCTCGCCACCGTTCGCTCCCGCCGCCACATCTACCACTTCAAGACCGTGATGCTTCTCGGTTTGGATCGAATTGAACAGCCAAGCCATGCGGCGATCGACGGACAACGCGGCGTTCTCAGACAAACGCCCGCGCAATCCGACCAGTTGGCCCGCATTGTCGGTTAGCGCGGCAAACTGCGATTGGCCGCCCAAGGAGATGATGAAGATGGAGCTGCCGATTTCGCGGTGCACAACCGCCACGGCGCGCAGGCTGTCTGCACCGAAAATAGCCCAGCTCTCTCGTTGTCCATCGTTGCGATAACTAAAGGCGGCTTCAGCAGGATCGCCGACAGTCAGTGTTCCCAAAACCGATTGCACCGCGCGCCATTGCTGCGCGGCCTCGCTGCCCGCCGCGGGGACGGTGTGATGCGCCACAGCGAAGACGAGTCGTACATCCGCCTCCGCGGGTTGCAAGCCCAGATGCGAAATGATGATTCCGAAAATCGGATGCGCGCTTTCATAAGTGCCCATCGCCGCTCGAGCCTGTTTGGCTCGGTCCGGTGACACCTGATCCAACGCGTTTTCGAACGAATTGCGTTGGAACGGATCGCTCAAATCCAGCCACGCCGCCAATTCCACGATCGAGGCGGATCCGGACGCCGCGTAAAGCCGGGTCAAGTAAGTGGTCTGCTGGCGCGCCGCCTCAACGGCCGCGCGCATGACCTTCGGTGACACACGGTTTGTCGGCGCTTGCTGCAATGCCATCAAGGCGATGCCGCTGTAACCGCGTTCGGTTAAAGCGGGTATCGCAATCAATCTCCAGGCCTGACGCTGCTCCAACTTGTTTTCAAAGGACGCCTCGCCATCCAGACCGCTCGCTCGACCGAGCACTGATTTGTAAATGCTCATTCCGCGCGAGAGCCGGCTCATTTGAAAATCCGCGAGCGACGGCCGACCGAAATAGAACGTGTTTGCGCGAACCAACACAGCGGGGTCGGCGCCAAACGCGTCGCGAACTGCCTCCGGAGAAATTTCGTCGGTCTGATTTTCAAACCGGCTGAAGCGGATCAGTTCCGGAACACTGGTCGCCAATTCAAATTCTTCCGCGGTGTATTGAGTCAACGAATCGTGATCGGCGGCGTTCAAGTCGCCTTTTTCAATTTGGAGTTTGAATTGGTCCGCTTCTACCTCCGAGAATCCAATCGCGATCAGCAAATTGCGTGTGAGCGTGACGACGAAAACCGGTTGTTCGTTACGGGCTCCCTGCAAAACCAGGAGCGCCACCAGAGACTTGGAGTCCTCGTCCGACACGCCGATCTCTCGCAAAGCGAAATACAACGCGCGTGCTTTGTCGCGCGGTGAGGCGGACGGACCAGACACCGCTTCGTCGTCCAGCGCGGCGATCATGTCACCCAACGTCCGCTCCGAGCCTTGATCTTCCCACGCCATAACCAGATACGCCGCGATTTCCGCGGCGGTGGCAAAGTCACCTAATGTGCTCGCACTCGCCCCACGGGCGCGTCGTTCTTGCATCACGCTTAATGCGGATCGATTGCTCGGCAGATTTTCCGTCGGCGTTGTTAACTCTTCCATGCGCGTCGCCGCATCGCGGAAGCGCGTGCGACCTTCGTGCGTTGCTGAAAAAGCTTGATGATTCTTGACCATCTCGGGATCGCTGTCGGCCAATTCGGCTTCGTAACGGCGCAGCGCCTCGCCCAACACCGGCCGCTGCTGCGCATCTATGGTTCGTCCGGCGTAAAATTCCAAAGCACGTGTCATGAGCGCGGGGTTGTTCGCAAACGGGGCGTAACTATCCATGGTCGCCAGCGTGAGTTCACGACCGCCCAGCCAGCGCTCAAACGCGTCGAACTGGAATATCTCTAGCGCTTTGAAGCCTTGAGTTTCCTCGTCGGAATAGCGAGCCAAGCGATCCACAAAGAAAACGGCCGCGAGGCCCAACGAATCTTGGCTTAAGGTTTCCAACACAACATTGCCGCCCACTCGTTCTGCAAACGCCGCCAGTCCCGCCACTTCTCGCGTGCTGAAGGTCCGCCCACTCTTGCTGGTCGTGGCCCATTCCGCCACGGACAAATAGTTGTAGCGCGCGAAATCATCCAGCGTAACCAAGCCATTGGCCACATCGCTCGCCGCTTTCGTGATTTCAGAATCGCTGAAGCCCGCTTGTTGCAGCTCTTCGCGCAACGCTGGTGTGAACTTATTGGAACGTATGGGCCCTCGCTCCGCATGGGAAACAACCAGCGCCACAACCAGCAGCTTGACGCGGTCCTGCGGCACACCCGACAATTCCAGTGCCCGACGGAACGGCGACGCGGGGCTGATCGCCGCAGCGAGCGGAGTTTCTGCGGTCGGTGCGGCTTTGGGTTCTTTCTGTCCCGGCAAAATCAACTTGGCGTTGGGGCGCGGCTCCACTTCTCCGGGAAGCACGATGCGCGCCGACGGCTGGGGTTCGGTTTGGTTCCCAACGATGATCTTGGCGTCGGGACGCACATGCCGGTTGCTCTCGATCGCGCCCGCCCCAGCCAAACCACGTAAAGAGTTGTTGGGAGCTGAGCCGATAAGTTTCAATGCCTGTTGATCCAACTCGCTGTCGTTCAGCGGCGCGCTGGTGGTCGGTCGATGACCATTCAATTCCGCGGGCGTCAACGGCGACGAATCTTGCCCGGAACGAAGACGTCGACTTCGTGAGCCCATCGCTTCGTTCACCGCAGCGGCGCCGTTGGACGGGAACCATTGTTCCCACTTCGCGGCAAACCGCTCCCAGAAAGTCGGTTTCAGTTCTTGGTTCCGAGCGGCGGGTTTCGACGGCGGTACAAAAGTTTCGTTAAGCGGCGTCCATTTACCGGGACCCGGAACGCGCAACGACGGCGCCACCTGGGTTCTTCGCGCAAAAAATTTAACGGTGGCGTCCGGACCGTAGGCCAACAGATCTACCATGGATCGCTCCGCACGGACGGTTTTCGCTTTGGTCGGAAACGCCGCCGGACGGGCGGACTTGGCTGGAATATTAACAACGGCTTGAGTCTCCCCTTCCGTGTAAACGAAAAAGTCTCTTAGTTCGTGTTGCGCATCGAATCGCATCCATCCGCGAGTTTGGGACGGCTCGTGCAAAATAGTGATCTCGTTGCTCTTGCCTGGGATGATGCGCGCCAGAGGCACATCGGTCTTGGGGTCGACCTGCTCAAGAGGTTTGCTCCAAATCAACCACACATCTTGCCGATCATCGGGGTAAATGCTGATGGAGCTGTTAAGCGGACGGGCCACCGCGGACACCGCCAGATACATATCGCGTTGTTTGAGCCAGCCTCCGGCGGCTCCGAGCGGCTGTATCCGCGCGATCAATCTAAACAACAATTCCGCATCGACCTGCGTGGCCGCTGTGCCCAATTCTTCGAATATGATTTGTCCAACCGCCACCGCGTCGTAATAATCCCTCATATGGCGTATGGCTGAGTCGCGTGCGGCTTCGACCTCGGCACGTTTTCCGCGGGCTCGGGTGGCCGCCTGTTCCACCCGAATCGACATTGAGGAGTGATGGTGTCGAGATCCCACAATAGACTCGACCACCTCATCAACATCCTTTTTCTTGAAACCGGCCTTGGTCAATTCGTCTTTGATTGTCTTTAGCAACTTCTCTTGGCGACCGCCAATCTTGGTCGCCGCAGCGCCGAGGAACTTGGCGTGATCGTTGGGGCCAGCAGGAAGTGCATCGTTCAAAGCCTGCGCGGCCGCCGGCGAAACGCCGAGATCGGCGCCGAACGGCGAGATCTTCCGTATGTGTTGGCGGCCCTCTTCTATAGACGAAGGTCCCTCCGCGGGAGGCAAATTGTCACGGTTGTGGATTGCGAAATGCAGAATGGGATCTTCGAACGTTTCTTGATACGCGCTCTTTGCTCGACCCAGCTGGCGGTCGTTGACGGCATCGACATCCGCACCCGGGAAATAAAACGCGAACGCTTTCTTTTGCATCTCGCCGGAGAAATAGTCTCTCAGCGCCGCTACTGTAGGAGGTCCAACCAGCTGGCGTTCGAAATCATTGAACGCCGACAAGCTTTCCAGCGTCACGTCGTTCATCGAAACTTCCGTGAGCGAATAGTTGTCCAGCACCGTGAACAGGCGTTGGTTGGCGCGCCAATCTTTGGCTTCAGCGGCCGTCAGCGCGGTCATGACCTCCGCGCGTTTGAATCCGGCGGAAATCAGAAGTTTGGCGCGGCTGTCCGCTCCGCGGTCAAACATATCCGCGCGAACCGCTGCGATAATAAGTGCTTTGGCCACGTCCGCCGGAACGTTGCGCATGCGGAGCACGTAGTAGAACACCCGCACTTGATCGGCGGCTGGCATATCCAACTCTGTGACATGATTTCGCAACGCGAGAGGAACAACGGCGTCGTTCTTGTCAAAACCAACCGCCAGCGTTTGAGCGGTAGCGATAAGTGGATCGATGGCCGGCACCTCGCCAGGCTCCAATTCGACCGTAGTACGGGTTGGCTTGCTCTGCAATTCTCCTTCCAACAGCACACCCTGACGCCGGCGGGCCGCGCCCGTCAACTGCGCGTTGTCTTCGGCCATTCCAAATTTGTCGACGGTAGCCTTAACGGCTTTCTCGTCGCCCAACAAGAAAGGCGTGATCGCATCGGCTTCGCTGGACTTCAAGCCCAATTCGGCGCGGACCGTGGCAATGGCCGCCAACGACTCCAATGCCGGCACCGCCACGCCGTCTCCGACTTCTTTGATGAGAATCGTTTGTGCTTCTTCGCGATCGGAGTCGCTGAGGCGACCCAGCGCCGTTAAAAATTCTTGATCGGTGTCGCGGACCAAACCGGATTTGGTGGACGAGGCCGGCGCTTCGTTTTGCCGTTTCACCGCCGCTGCGTACAGATGCGCCAACAACCCCGGGAACTCGCCGCGGTCGTACAAATAATCTTCCAGACTCTCTTCATCTTTGAAGTGGCGAAGCGGAATGTAATTCAAGCCATCGGCCAACGCGCCCATGCCCGACACGCGCGCTTTCATTTGTTGCAACAGCGCGGGACCGGCGACGCGGTTTGCGTCCGCACTCATGGACATATCGAGCCGGCGGCCGGCGAAATCGTAGAGAGCGTTGCGCGCTTGTATCTGTTGATCGATCGGCTTGTCACCGTCAAGCTTCTGCACCGCGGCATCCACCGCCTCGCGCACGGTTTTCCACGTCGGATTTTTTTGCTCGCTGATTTTCCACGCCACCCACAACTCGGCTTTATCCACGTTAAACTTGGCAGCTGTTTCCGCCAAGGCGGCGTCTTCGTTGCCTTTCAACGTCTTCACTTTCTCGCCCATCGCCTTCGCCGCACCCTGCCAGCGAATCTGTTCGGCTTTCTTCTCGAAACTGATGTCGCCGTCGGCCAACTCCTCGTAACTCACGTTCCACATGGATTCTTGAAATCCGGTCGCTTTCGGTGTTGAAGAGGCTTGGGGTGCAATGGCCGTCGTAACAGCGCCTCCATCCAGTTCCGGAGCATCGGCGTTGGCTGCGCGTGGGGTCGATGTCGCTGCTGCCGTGGAGGGAGCAGATTCAGCGTCCAACGCCTCCATCGCATCGCCCTTCGCCAGCAGCGCTTTTACATTGGCGGCCGCCCTCGCAAGATCGGCTTCCGCTTGTGCCAAACCCGTATGAGCGGCTTTCACTTTTGCATCCCAGATATCGGCGCCCAATCCGCTCGGACGTGGCAGGCCCAGCGCGTCGGCAACCACCTGCTCAAACTGACGATCCGCCTGCAGTTTCGCTTTGGCCTTCGGCGCTTCCTTTTCCACCGCGTCCAGAGCCGCGGCCTTGTCATCCACCGCCTGCTTCTTGGCTTCCAAATCCGCCATCGCGGCGTTGATCTCCGCCTTTAACTCGCTGCGTGGACTGTCGAAGTTCACAGCAACTTCGCGGTTGCGCAGTCGGCCTTCCATCGCAATGAAGCCAATCAATGCGGTGGCCACGCCCCAGAATGGCAACGCTGGCGAGATGGACTGGCCGACGTGGGACCCGATATCCGGAATCAGTTGCAGCGCAAACAGCCCGAACTGGACCACGTGCTGAGCCATCCCAAGCAGGGCGTCTGCCGGGACATCGAGATTGAAATAGTTGACTACACCGATTGTGCCGAGAATCAGCACCGGTATTGCGGCGCGCAGCGCGTTATCCAATGCGTTGCGGAACCAAAAACCAAAACGACCCACTTCCGGTTGGGCTTCCGGCTGGTTCGCCTCCGCGGCACCGGTCTTCGGCTTGGCTGCAGCGGCGCTCTTGATTTGCGCACCAACGGCGACAGCGGCGTTGGCTTCCTGGCCGCTCAGCGTGTTATCACGTTCATAAAGTTCGATAAAGCGATCTACGCGCTTGCCCAGCTCTTCGGGCGAGCTCAAGTCGCTGATCGGTATTGCGGCGATCCATTCCTTGGCTTTGGCGTAATTACCGGTGCGTTCGCCCAATTTCATTTCGGCCTCGCGCATCGCACCCGGATTTTCCAACCACTCCGGATTCTTGGTGAGCGCCGCCAAAATAAACGCGTCCGCACGATCGGCCGCTTTTTGTCGTAACCGGCTGTCCGCCAACGCGCGCGCGAGACGCTTTTCTTCGCCGGGCAATTTCCAACCGGTCGCCTTTAATCCGCCGATAACGATGAGTCCGGTCACAACCACCGTTAACACCACCGGCAAAATCGTCACCATCGCGGTACCGAGAATTCCCGCGCCCCAGCCGAGATTGCCAGCCAACGCCACCCAACCCGCTTTGGTCATCGCGGCAGCTCCAATCGTCTGTACCGCAGCCCAAGCCGAGTTGCTGTGCGCGGCGATTGTGGCAATCCAAGATTGACCCGCGTGAATCGCGCCAGCAACCATCGAAATTTCTCCCGCCTGCGAGAGCGCCGGCACAGCAAAGATCGCCGTCGCGATCATCGCCGCAATTCGTCCGGCAATTTTCACCGGAGACGCAGACGGTGTGCTTGGCCGCTCGAACGGAATGGTCGCGCGCTCGGCGGCGCGCGCTTCGCGGTAATATTTTTCGGCCAATTCTTTGCGGGCCGCAGCCACGTTCTTAAAGGAAAGCTTCGCCGGCTCGGGGAGTTCACCGCCAAGTCCCCGCTCCGCGAGCAATTTTTCGATGTCGTTGGCACCCGATTTTTTAAGACCTTTGGATTCTTTCTTCACGCCCTTCGCCGCCAGCAACAGGTTGCGGTCTTTGTCGCGCGTCTCCGCCGACAAACCAGCGCGATATTTAATGGACATTCCGACGTCAAACGTGAGACCGGCGGCGGTGGCGGCGATGGTGGCCGGCACCAAAAAGATGGTGAGAGGCGAGTACCAGTGCGCGAGGCCGCCGCCGACACTCATAAAGAAACCAATCGTCGGAAAGAGGACCGCACCGACCTTGATTCCAATGTCACGCAACGAGCCGTCGCCGCTGCCGTTCATCTTCTGCTTGAGGTCGGTGAATTTTTGCATCCACTGCGGCCCGCGTTTGGCCCCACCTTCGCCAGCCCCCATTTTCGGTGCGAACTCTTTGCCCAAAAGCATGGCGCCCCACAGTGCGATCCATCCCCAACCTGCGCCGATGGCGAGCAACACCGCAACGCCCGCGCCCGCCACCAATCCCGTGCGAACAAGCTTCTGTGTACGCGTCGCCGCCGGCTCGCCGACGGCCGAAATGGCCAACGTCGCCCAGGCGTTTTCGTTCTTGAGATCTTTGGAATAGGCCACCACATTTTCCATGGTGACATTGCCCAACCGATGAATTTGCGTCTTCGGCAGGCCGTCCAGCGCTTCCGTGAAATCGTTGACACCTTGCGCGGTGGTAATCAGACCCAAGCTCGTGGCAATCACGGCGGCCCGGAGGTTTTGTTTGGGGGTGTTCGGTTGATCAATATTCCAGTCAGCGGTTTGCGCCAAGGTGTTCTCGGCCGACAGTTTCTTGGTTTCTTTCTCAAAGCGAGATGCCGCCCAGTTTAGCTGCGCACCGATCACCAGTTTTTTGATGCCGGCGATCACGGAGCCAGGTCGGGCCTGCAAATCGATCCATGCCGTTTTGAGCGATTCCAGTTTGTCGAATGCATCCACACGAAGCTGCAACGTCTCGCGGGCAGCCGGTGTCAGTTGATCCGAATTGGCCGCCAGCAACGTGCGGGCCACAACTACGTTGTCGCCACCCAACTCTCCGTCTATATATTGCTTGGCATCGAAAGGTTGGAGCGCCACAAAATCTTTCGGGAGAATGAGATCTCCCGGCGCCAACAGTCCCGCGCGCGCCGCCGCACCAACGATTAACACACGATTGAGATCCGCTCCCGGCACGCCCTGCTCGATGAGGCCGGCCTCGGTCAGGTGACCAAAAATTTCGCGAGCCTTGGCAATTCCGATTTTCTCTTGTGGATCGTCATTCAGCGAGAATGAACCCGCGGTCATGTAGTAGCCGAGCGCCGCCAAAAGATTCTGCGCCTGTCGTCCGCTCAAGTTGGCAATCGCCATGACCTGCCGCGCTTCAAAGGTGGCGCCCGCGGTCATGGTTTCCCCACCCTTCTCAAAGCCACCGCGGCTCTTTAAGTCCTTCAAGAATTCGCGGCCTTGGCGCACCGACAGCTTGTTGTCGACCACTTGTTTGCGCACGTCGGTGCGGCTGACTTGGACGGGCTTGGCTTTGTTGCTTCCGGCGCGTGATTCGAAGCCTAGATCTTGTGGAGAAAGTTGCTTGTTGAATTGCTTCACCACGTCCACAAAATCCAAACGACCCAATGCATCCGTGAAAATCGGTGTTTCCATCCACTCGCGCTTTAGCTGCATGCTTTCGTGGTTTCCCAACATCTGTTTGGTGAACACGCCGTCGCCACGAAGATCCAACTCCACGGTTTCTTTGGTCAAAGAATCAAAATAATCGCGCAAAGGCTTGGAGAGATTCTTACGTTCTGCGTTCACCGCATCTCTAAAGGAATGCTGTAACTGTTGCACTCGCGATTTAAGGGCCTCCGCGGCGGTTTGAGTTCCTGCGGATGTCAGCTTATCGTTAACGCTGGATTGGCTTTGGAATTTCATGCGCGCCCGACCCAACGCTTGCATGTCACCTTCCTTGCCGTGCGTCATGGCGTGAAAGAAAGCCGTTTGGAAGCGTCCCACCATCGATTCTTCCAACCCCGTGGTCAGCGCTTCTTGGACCAGTTCTTGGCGGAGTTTCACCTCATTGGCGTAGAGCATGTCCGCCATCTTGTCGAAGTTGGTAATGCTCTTATCGCCGATAACGATGACGGCTTTTTTATCTGCGTTGTAATTTCCGGGCATGTCGGCTCCGCCCTTTTTGGTGGCGTTGTTAGGTCGCTGACGCCCAAAAGCCTGACCAGCGCGTTGCGCGGTGGATTCCGTATCGAGCAAGGTGACAAACATGACATCGGTGCGGAAAACGTTAATCCTCTCTCTGCCTTTTAGATTTCCGTTCTCAATCTCGTTTTCGTAGTGAACTCCCAAGCGGGATGGAAAAGCATTTTTTAATTCTTCCGCTTGTAGCGAGCGACTGTTTCCAAAGAGAAATTGGCTGGTCACCAAATCGGTACCGGTGATACCTCCACCATCGAGATAGACAGCAAACCGTTGTCCCTCGATGCTTCGCGTTGTCAGCTCACCGGTTTTAAGATCTCGGTAAACGATTTCTTTTTGGCCCGGCACATAGAGTTCTTTGAGTGTTCCGGCCTCGATACGGCCAAGCGCTTGGCTCCAATCCGCCCGTTTTGTTTCAGTGTCGAACAAATAAATCTCCCGACCACGTTGCATAACACGTAGACGGCCCAAGGTGCCCTGCATTATTGCATCGCGTTTGGAGTAATCGTCCAAAGCTAACGATTCCGCATTGAATACCAAGTCATCTGAGGAGCCGTTGTATGTTTCCTCGATGACCTTTCCCAACTCCTCGGCATTTTCAACACCACCGATTTGACGGTCTTTGAAGGGATTGGAAGCTGGCCTGTTTGAATCGTGAATATTGGCAGGGTTATAACGCCACAAAGTTCGATCAACCACAAACTCTTGGGCCTCCGCCGGAAGGATGCCGAGACCCAAGTTGAAAGCCATGAGCACCGCGCCCAAGGTTCCGGAAACCAAGGTCTTGGTGCGAAACATGTTCAACACCATCATATCCGTCACTCGCACCGATTCCGGATTGGTTTCGACCAACTTAATCTGCTCCGCGTAGAAGGCGTTGTAGTCTTTTACCGTCTCGCCGGCGATGGCTTTGAAGCGCAATCGGCCAACGAGCTGATTGGCAATGGCTTGATAGACATCACCAAAGCGCATGTTTTCGTCGGGCCGGTTTTCGGACATCGGCAACACCCGGTCATTGCCTTGTTGCTCTCCGTATTCACGACCTAGCACCGCTACTATGGCATCTGAGAACGCCCGCAATGCGCCCCGGGTATTCAGTTCGCGGCCGCCTTCCTTTTGGAGTTCTTCTAATTTAACACCCTGCGTTTCTGCGAACATGTGCATGCCCGGATCGGTAATATCGATCTTCTGTTTAGCGGCGTCCACATCCAACACCAGGTCGCCTTTGTCATTGAGCCTGAGTTTTCCGTCTTCCATGGAAAACTTGAATTTATTTTCTCGGAGGCCAAGCGCAAATTGCTCGAACGTGAGAGTGGGAATCGCTTCGTGCGCGACGTCGAACAATTTGGTGTAAAAATTAAAAACCTTCCGCGAGGTGGGGCCGTAAATTTTCGGGAAATCGTCGTGATCGATAATTTGCTTGGTAAGCGATCCCTGAATCAAATGCGGCGACTTAACAATTTCGTGAGCCTCGTCAACGAGGAGATGCGTTTCACCGAGGACCAGACGCGACAATTTCAAAACCGTCTTGTAGTCGGATTTTGCTTGGGCGGCTGGATTTATCAACATCATGACCAAATTCTTCAGCCCTTGGCGTGTCGCCACGATAACCAACTCCTGCCGATCCAATTTGTTCGCCAGCGCTTCCAGATTTCCGTGCAGATCCGCTTCGGTTAGCCGATGGAAATTTTTCAGCTGCGAACCACGGACACCGTCCATGTATTCGTCTTGAGCTTTGGTGTCGGACAACGAAACCACAATTCGAGGCAAGCGCGATGTGCCGTAGATCTCGAAGAGCAGTTCGGGCAATATGCGATACAAGATGTCGGTTTTTCCGGCTCCGGTTGGAGCCGGCATCATGACATTCAACTGCCCCACTAATTGTCTTAGAAGTTTGGATTGGTCGCCTGTCGGAATCTTTTTGTAATCGGCGTCGAACCGATCTAAGAGCCGCTCAATCTGGCCTAGCAACTTTTTCGCCCCTTCGTTTCCGGGCACGTCCGCCACAACCAACTTTGGTGCAGGCCCAGATTCATCGAGAATAATTTTGTCGGCATCGGCTTTTATTTCTGCTGCCTTCGCTTGAATTGCTAATTGACTTGCTCTGCTGAAAAACATTCCTTCCCGGCGGCCAGTCAAATCAACATCAGCGACGTTCCAATCCCTGCGGGCGGCCTTCCATTCGCTAAAATTGAGCAGCTTGTCGGCCAACCTCATGCGCGGACTGCCCCACCACTCCACCATGAAGATGCTGTTCTTCAATTTCTCGCTCTCTGCTTTGGCGACTTGTTGGGGTGTTTTTCCTTCGGATTTTGGTGGCGCGGAGGCCAGCACGCGAGCGTCGGTGTTGGCGGCGTACCAGCGTTTGATCGCCAGCCCTTCCATCAACGACCATCCCTCCTCGGGATTCGCTTCCACATAGTCGGCCATCCGTTTGCTGCTCTTGCCTTGGAAACCGTTCTTCAAAAGATCCTGCGCCTTCTGGTTGTAGGTCTTGGAATCTGCGCGTAATTCCACCTCGATGGGTTTGCCATTGCCCTTTAGATCCACTTTTAGACGGATATTCCATTCGCCGTTTTCGGTTGGGTTGGCTTTGACTTTCCGCTCCAACTCCCGACCGGCGGCGATGAGTTGGTTGCCCCGTTGGTCGGCGCTGCTCATCAACTTGACCAGCTCGCCCAGCCGTGTCTGTTCGGCTGGCGACAAATCGCGTTCTTCGGATGCAGCCTCGATTTTCGCTCGTTCCACTTCCCAGGCTTTGGTCTGCGCCTGATCCAGCGTCTCGAATTTGCTGGTCAACAGATCAAACGCATGCCAAGGGACCCGCGCATCGACCTTCATAGGTTCGCTCATGCCGAGCACGAAAACGTCTTTGACTGCTCCGGACAGGATGTCCAACAGTTGGCCCTGGTTGAGACTTTCCAGCACGCCACGCTGGCCGACATCTCTGCGACTATCGGCTAATTGTTCGGCGACCAGGGAATTTTTGAAATCGGGAGTGAGATCTTTTCCGGCATCGGTGGTGATTCGTTCCACGGTCGGGGATTTGGTGTCCATGTCCAGGCGGACAATGATGGGCTTGGAAATATCCACTTCGCCGAGAGCGACCCTGGTTTCTTCGTTCAAGCCGCGGCTATCGCGGCCATCACCGAAGTCTCTTTTGACCAATGCCTCACGATCGGCTTTGCTCTCGATGCGAACTTCCAGCGAAGTACGTTCGCTTCCGTCCATATAAAGAATGCGGACTTGCGTGTGATTGGCGGGCGCCTCGGAGGTGTAGGTTCCGCCGACGAAACCATCAATGAAAAACCGCGTTCCGGCGGGCGCCTTCGGAAGAGGTTTCGTAATGCCCTCGGGTCTTTCCCGAACTTCAATACGCGCCTGACCATTGGCGACCACCAAATTCACGGAGTGCGCCCCTTCGCCTTTCAGCGATTGCAGCTTCTCTGCGGGCAAGGGGAAGAGTTCCAGTTGAAGTTGACCGAAGTCCTTGCCAATCTCGAACTTAAGCGCGCCGTCGCGGCCGCGTGTGCCAATGATTCGAGTTCCGCCCACACGAATCTCTGTACCCGCGCGCGTGGTTCGGACTCCATTATCGACGAGATGATGCAGGTCGCGATTGGCGTTTTCAATATGAAACGGCAGACCGCGCTGCTCGGTTTTCAACTCAGCGAGCTTCGTGATTTCCGCAGCGTTCTTGTTGTTTTTGCCCTCAAGTTTTTTGATTTCAGCTTCGTTGCTCTTGAGTTTTTGCTTGAGTCCCTCCATACGCGAAAACAGGAAGGAGGCAACGCCCGCGGCGTCTTTGCCGAGCCGCTTCTCGATGGCTTGCAGCCGCAAATCGTTGGGCATTTTCTCGTCATGGCCCATCGCGCGCAAACCGCCCCGGTTCAAGGTCCCCATGTGCATGTCGGCGGCGGCCTTCTTCACCTCGTCGTTGATGCGATAAAAAGGTTGGTTCTTTTGGAGTTTCAGGAAGGATCGCGCGGTGTCCAAAATTTGTTCGCGCGCCTCCGCCTTTTCGGGGAGAGCGGCTTTGCCGGCGCCCCAGAGGATGTCGCCGGCTTCCGATGCGTCCAAAATCCGTACTTCAACTTGCTCGTTAGCGCCGGCGCGGAAATCTTTCTTCTCCACATCCGCCAGCGGGCCGGCGGCTTCAATGCGGGTCTTGCCATTTTCGCCGGTCACGATGATGAGGACCACAAGATTCCCTTCCTCGCCGGCTTTGCGTTGAATCTGTCGAACGTCTTGTTCCTGCACAACCATTTCAACTTCCACGGTCTTCTTGGCATCGGCAGAGGGTGGATCCACGCCGGTCAGCGCTTCGACTTCGCCTTTCGCGTTGATGATGCGATACAGCGTGGCTTCACCGTCCTCGCTGGTTTCAATGGAGATACGCGACTCGCCCGGCAATTCCGCCAGCGTCTTAACTCCGAAATTTTTCAGGTCGCGAGCTTTTTCACCGCTCAGTGTCAGCTCCGTGCCATCCACCAAACGAAACTTAACGCTGCCGTTGTGATCGGCTGCGTCATTGATGGACTCAACAGCGTCTTTGGTGAGAAGATTTCGAGAGATCCAATCGCGCGCCGCGGCGCGCTGGGAGGCGGACGGACCGAAAAGCCGCGCGAAGAAATGCGTCGGCTCTTGCGCCATTGCCACTTGCTTTTGCGCCGCCACTTCTTCGCGTGACTTGGCACCATGAACCGGCGCATTTAAGAACCCAGCGGTTTTCACTACAGCAACCGCCAACGACTGCCAGAAGGACGCCTTACCCTGACGAACACCGTTTTCATCGACGACATAAACGGTTTGTGTGCGTTCATCGGTCTTGGTTCTCACCGTTAATCCGACGTTGGCGGCGGCCGCGACGGCGCCTTCTTCATATTTGCCAAACGTGCCGACCGTAATAGGGTTGATGACCAAGAAATTAACGGCTTGGCGTGCAACAGCCGCCAGCAGCCCTTTTTCACCGAACTGGATCAAAAGAAGTTCCGCGGGTTTGTTAAAGAAATTGATTCCCGTTCCGCCAAAAGCAAAGAGCGAATGCATAAAGGTTATCGTCCCTGTCGTGGTCCAGAAGCGGCTTCCAGGTGTAAGAATGGCGGTGATGACGGAGCTCCACCACGCTCCAAAAGAATGAACGTGAGTCCGCTGAGATGCGGGCTTTGGCCCATTAAAAAGTTGAGAAATACCATCGGCCCAAGCCAATGGATTAATATAGTCATAGCCGCCGCGGAATTCCCAGGTATTGAGCCCCACTTCCCAAAGCCCCATCATCACGCCCGCCGAAAGTCGTTGGAACGCATAAATCCGCCCGCCGACATCGCCATGAACACCCGTTCCCGCGAGAACGCCGCCCCACCCTTTCACGGCGTGCAACACGCCTCCTCCGAGAAATCCAACGAGCAAGCCCTGCTTGAGCGCGTCTCGCCATCCCGTCGTAATCCAAACGCCCTGTTGAGCATTCGAAGCGACCTGAACAAGAACGCCAGCGACTCCGCCGATGACAGCGTTTGCGCCCACTCGAAGCAGCCCCACTCTTACATCCACTAATGTCTGCCATAAGAATCGGGTTGTCGCGGTGCGATGTGTTATCTCCAAAACACCTTTGTTAAGTGTCTCCTGCAATCCATTGGCATATTTGCCGACGACGGCGATCAACGCGATGGCACCCACCGCAATAAGAACTTTGACGACATTCGCGCCAAATCCATCTGGAATGCCGTTGATATGGAGATGCGCAATTCCCAGAACCGTCGCTGTGCTCACCCCACTCAAACCAATGTAAACAATCATCGGCATCCAACCGCGCGCTGAGATCGCTTCCCGCAACGTGTTCAACCCTTTGGCGATACCGGCGATTTCCGAGCCGACCACCGCCACCGCCGCTTGCCACAGCGCCGCTGATCCTTCTTCGCTCAAATATCCCTTGGATTCGCCAACCGCAATGGCGTTTTGGAGCGCGGAGGCGGCTTCCGAGCGCAGATACACTTGGGTGCCGTGCCCCAAGCCTTCCGCCGTGTTTCTCAGTATTGGACGGACCCAACCGAGCGAGCCCGTCGCATCGGCGGTGGCCGCAGCCGTTTGTCCGGCGCCTTCTGTTGCAGCGGCGCCTTTCTGCACGGCGCCCGCTCCTTCCACCGCGGCGTTAAACAGTTCGTCTGAGACTCCCACCTCGGCAGCGGGATTCAGGATGCTTTTCGAATCCGCTGCCACATTTTTCACGGCATTGGCGCCATCCGCGGTTGTCTCAAGCGCCGCGCGTGCCTTGGCCGCGGATCTCTCAATCCAGTTCGCACTCTGTTTGATTAAACCGTCAAAGTTTCTAACTGCATTCTTAATATTTAGCGAGATGGGAACCTCGCGTGCGTTAACGATTCGAGTTATGGGTTGGACCAGCTCTCCACCGCTGACACGCACAGCCTGGGCTTCGTTGGCCAGAGCTGAAACGGCACGCGCTGGATTGCCCGCCGCCTCAGCGGCCCGTCCGCCGTTCGCAACCGCTTCTCCGGCACGCGTGCCTGCAGCGCCCGCTTCCAGTGAACGCGCGCCGCTCATAGCTGTTTCGACCGCTTCCGCGCCGACAGAGGCTCCCGGTCGCACCACGCCGGCGACCTGCACTGACTTCGCGACGTCAGCGCCTTTGGCCACGTTGGCGAGAGTCGCAGCTCCCACGTTCTTTGAAGCGTTTAGACCTGTCGCAATCTCGGCAGCGCCTTCGACAGCCACTCGGCCTCCAATGACCGTACCCGCAACGCGTTCCGCAGTTCCGAGCCCCGCCGCGGCTTGCGCAACGTGCCCAGCGCCCGATCCGGAGGCCGCCGCACCACGCGCGGCCTGCGCCTCATTGGCCAAAGCCGGAATGGCCGGATTCGCCCGCGGCGCCACCTGAACAGCGCGGCCGCCGGTTGCGACAGCTTCTCCGGTGCGGCCGCCATTCGCAGCAACGGCGGCACCATTCTTAATGGCACGGGCTCCACCGAGGGAACCTTCGAGGGCTTCCCCACCAGCAACCGATCCGGATCCGACGGACTTGGCCGCCTTGGCAATTTGTAGAGCCTCTCCGCCTGCCGCTCCACTTCCCGCCGTAACCGCGTTTCCAAGTTGGTTTGCCGAATTAATCGCAGCAATTGTTTCCGCTCCGGCGTTTGTCGCCACCGCACCCTCAATGGATGTAACCCCTGCCGCTTGAGCCGATTCAACAGCGGCGACCCCGCCGGCACCCGCTTCGGCGACGGCCGCGGTCTTGGCCACAAATGCACTTTTGGCGAAAGAGAAAAGCGGGAAATAAGTAATGACCGCGTGAGCGGAGGCGGCTGAAAAGGACAGCCAGAAACCTCGACTACCAACGCCTCTCTCGGTTTGGATAGCGCTAATTGAATCCAGCGCCGAGACACTTCCCAAAATCCGATAGAACAAGTTGTCCCCGATAGTCGGACGACGTTCAATCTGATCAAGGAGTCCCACCTCACTGGTCCCCGGTGTGGCATAGAGATGAACGCTGCCGGCCATCAAATTGCTGACATCGGCAATGTTTTGCTTAGAGATTCGCACCGCGTTGGTTTGGAACGACGGCTCGTCGAAAAGCAAAGCCGCAACCTCTTCACGCTTTTTCTGACGAGCCTTGTCTGTAGAGGGAGCATCTATAAATAAGCCGGCGAGCCGATACGCCCCCTCATCCAGCAAGCTTCCGATTCCCCAGGCGGCGATGGTTTTTGGCAAGTCCAAGCCGTAAGGATTCAGATTTCCATTCAAACGTTCGGCGGCAAACATTTGATTTTTTGCTTCCTCAATGTGTTTAACACCCAATTTCGAATTACCGGCAAAAACGGTATCGAAGGTGCGGGTTGCGGAGGTGTCTTCGGTCACGTAGGCGGGATCTTGCGCGCTGAATAAAATCTTTGCGTTACCCGATTTGTCCACTCGTTCTACCGCGGTCCGCGCCCCAGAACTTTTTTCTCCGTTCTCCTCGTCGGTTAGATAAGTGACCTTCATGTCTCGCATGGCGAGCACGGGTTCCTCGGTTCTCGATGGGCGCACCATCACCAGCTGTAGTCGTTGGACTTCCACACCGGTCCGGGTTCGTCCCTCAGTTCGGTCCCAAACTGGGTGCGTAATTTCCGTGATTCCATTGGAAAGCCGAACCGTTTCGGTTTTCGCTGAATCATAACGAGCATCTCCCGCGCCATGCTGGACGAGAGCGTCTACTTCAGCAATTTCTTCGGGTGTGTAGGTCTGGTGACGACGTTCTGCTTCGCTAATTTTTATGCCTGCAAGGGTGACGACGGCAACCGATGCCGTGCCAAATCGAGCGACATCTTTTCCGAAAAGAATGACATTGGCGCGCCCACCCACACCCGCGGAGGAGAAATCAAGCTTGTTGGTATCTAGCAGCGTCAAAAACTCTTGGAGAACTCCGGCCTCGCTAGATTGGGTTTCTGACTTATATGCGAGCCCCAGTTCGACGTGACCATTGGTGCCTTGACTTAAAACACGGTATTCGCCCATTCTTACTTTGTCGGTGGGCGCCAAATCAGATCCAAAATTGGTGATGTGTAACAACGTATTCGACTTAAAGTGCACCGCATCATCCACGACGGCGAGTTCGCCCCGTGTGGCCACAAATTTCTTGTTGCTGTCGAGAAACCCGCTCACTTCATCGGTGCCGCTGGACGCTCCACCGCTATGGCCGGCGAGCAATCGCATCCTGTCGAAACTGCCCACGAACAAGCGATCACTGCCGCCTTTCAAAATAATCGTTCCCTTGAGTCCGCCTTCGACACCACGGAACTGCGCTTTGCCATCCACGGCTTCAACTTTCGCGCGGAACGTCGAATCAGCGCCCAACAAAAATTTGTTGTGAATCATCGTCTTCTCGTTGGGCATCCAGGTTCCGGCCACGTCGATAACTTCTTGATCGGCGCCCAAGCGGAACACGTAGCCTTCGCTTTGACGCTCGAGAACGCCCAACGTCCCGGCTTTCAACTTATAGATGCCGCGATCGCCGCCTTCACTTTGGGTGTAAAGTGAGTAGCCCTCAGTGTCTTGGGCGAGTCTGACAAGCGTCCCGGAATGGATGCCTGACGAGGTGACAAAAACAGTTTGTCGGCCTTCGGCGCCGCCGAAGAGCGTCTCAATTTTCTGCGTGCCGTCGGCGCGCTGAGAAATTTTTATGGTGTTTTCGTCGAATTCGAAAGTGTCGCCGACGTTGGCTCCTTCGAAGCGGGCGACGCCGTTGTTGGAAACATAAAGTTGGTGCGCAACTCCCGCCTTGTCCTTCACCGAATACACCGAGCCAGAGATTCCGCCACGGAGCTCGTGTGTGATGTGACCCGTGTTATCGCGAACCGCGGTGTCCAGGCTCACGCCAATGCGAGCTCCGATGAGCGTCAGGCCGGTGTTGATGTCGGAGGCGGGTTTGGGTTTGTCGAGCAACAGGTCATACTGGATGCGGCCTTCGCTGTCCGACTCCGGCGCGACCCGCAGCGTTCCCGATAACGCGGTCCCCTCGGTACCCAGAACGGTAATTTTGTCGCCCTCTCTTCCTTGAAGCGACGCGATGTCGATTTGGAAACGGCCGTCGTTCATCACATATTTGACTCCGTCAAAATTGAAAGCCACTTCCCCGGCGAACAGCGGAGACACTTCTTGTCCATCGACCCGCTTGATGTTCCATTGATTTAAAATCGTTGGACCCGCCTTCTGATCCTGTCCGATCGCCATGAAGCTATCTTCGGAATTGCCATTCGAACCAAACGCGCGCATGAGGTTGGTTTGGACCGTGCTCGTCACCTCGCCTTCTTTCTTTTCTTTGACGATGGTGACCAATTCTGTGGCCGCGACATATTTTTCGTCCGCGGTCCAATCACGCATGGAGATCACTGTACCGGTACCGTTTTTCTCCCCGGCGTCCCCTTGCCAAATCTGGAAATCGGTGGTGCGTAACGTCGCGGGTCCTTGAGAACCATAGCTGCTGGATCGGTTGATGGTAATGCGGAAATCCGCTCCTTCCGCCATCACCACTTGGGGTTGCGCATGAGCCAATTCGGTCACGACGGTGACGGATGTCCCATCCCGGCCGGAGCCAGTGGTCACCAAGCTCAAGCCACCGCCGAGCGTGAACGCCAAATCGGTTTGGCTGTTGGCATCACCTTGAACGGATTCGATGTCGGCTTGCGCGTGCGCTAGAGTTGCCTTGGGGCTCTGTTGCTCTTTCTCCGTTAAACCATCAATGGCCGCCGAAAAATTGGAAAGATCCGCGTTCCTGGCCAAGCCCACGATCTGCCCATAAAACTCATTCCCATAAAAAATTTGCGCCTGCGCAGCCGTCATCCGCGCATTCCCCACCGCATCCACATAAATCTGAGCGCGACCCTCTGCGCCGTCGACGCCGATGATGCGGCTGAGTGAGGCGGCGCCCGGGGCCGTGAAGAACGTATCGACGACGGCGTGCCCTTCAGGTGTGGTCAGTGCATTGACCAGCGCGGCGTCGGCGTCCATCGAGGTCATGGCGGCGTTGAATTGCTGATCGGAGAGCGAGCCTTCGTTGTGCATTTGTTCGAGCAGCGGGATCATCGCGGTGTTCACGTTCAGTCGTTGCAGCGCGGGCGCAACCAACACGTTGGTGGCGAGCTCGTCCCACGACGCCACGCGCGCGGCGCCAAACATATTGACGGCTTCCTGGTGATCGTAGACCAGCGTCCCCTCTCGAATGATGAATCGGCCTTTGCCCTCGCCCAGTGGCTCAAACACCATTTGATCGCCGGCCATCATGGCAGCGGGCTCCCCGTTGGAGGCGTCGAACATTTCCGTCTCGGCGCTATGGCGATCGACTTCACCCAACTGCTGCCAGAATTGACCCTGAAGGGCGGCATCGGATTTGAAATTCGGATTTAAGGCCAGCGAATCAGCGAGGTCTTGCGCCAATTCTTGCCGCGAGGCGGACAGCTGCTGACCGTATTCTTGAACCGCGGTGCTCCACGCGGTCCAATTGTTCTCGCCGTAGAGCGCGATGGCGTCCTGCTTCGACACCGTGACGCCCTCGTAACCGACGGTGAGTCGGCCGCCGCCGTCGCCGTTTGGTTCAAACACACTTCCTTGTGGTCCGCGCAGAGTGGCCGAATCGGATTTTCCGAGCAACGCCACGGTGGCATCGGCGAATTGCCCCATTGCCTGAAGATAATTTTGGGTGGCCTGGTTGAGTGCCGCGCCTTTTCCGGGAGCCACAGCTGGCAACGCGTCCTTGGATTTCTGATAGGTGGCCGCTTTGGATTCGTAAATCGCTTTCGCCAGATTCAGATCGGCCTTGGACCATTTGTTCCAACTGCCTTGACCAAACAAAAGGTGACCGTCTTCACGCAAAACCGTGGCGCCCTCGGTCGTAACAATAATGCGGCCTTTGCCTTCGCCGTTCGGTTCGAGCACCGCGCCCTGCGCGCTGAAGCTGGTGGTGAATCCGCCGACAGGCGCTTCTTGATTGAGCAGTTTGGTCAGTTCCGTGTGAAACTCTTTATCGGAGGCGGCTTTTTCGTACGCCGCGGTTTCCACTTTGGGACCGGCGAACGCGCCAGCAACCGCCACGGCCGGATCCTTCAACACGTTGTCCGCGGCCGCGATCGCCGCTTTCGACGTGGCGAGCACCGCCTGCGCATCGGCTTGGGCCCAGCGCGTGGTGTTGGCTTCGCCAAAGCGGGCGATGCTGTCTTCGCGCGTGATTCCGGGTCCGTTCAGCGACACGGAAATTTGCCCGTCTTTTTTGCCGGTCGGCGTGAACACCGAGCCGGCCGGACCAAATTGGGAAATTGTTTTGGCGGCGCCCGGGGTCGCCAGCGCTTGGGCCATGCCTTGCAGCCGTTGATAATCGGCGGATAATTTTTCGTAGGCCGCGATCGCCTTCGGATCTTTGAGATCGGAGGCCACTGAGACCCCCGCTTTATCGAGAATCGCTTCGCCTTGCTCCAAGGCTTTCTGGGCCGGCGCTTCCAACTGACCAAACGCCACATCGTCTTCCGCGCCGCTGATCCACACCGGCTCGCCAACCACGTCGATCCCATCGGCGTTGCTGTTGATCAGCGGTCCGGCGGAGGTGACCACCACGCGTCCCCGACCTTCGCCTTTGGTTTCGAAGATGGCCCCGTTCGAGGTGAACAAGGCCGCCGGCGTGTCGCTTCCTTTCAACGCATCCGCAATACCCGCGTATCGATCGTGATCCGACACGAGCTTGTTATAAAGTATTTGGTTGTCGCCCTTTTCCAACCCTTTGGCGAGCACCGCCTCGGCTTCTTTGTTGGAGCTGGCGGCTTTTGAGCTGGCCTCGGCAATTCCGAATTCACGGGCGGCATCCGACCAGGATTTGGCGTTGTCCGGGCCGAACAATTTTACGGCGGCCTCATATCCGTACACCATGCCACCGGCGCCCAACACTATCTGTCCGTTTCCTTCGCCTTTGGGTTCGAACACCAAGCCGCTGGTCGTGATCAGGCTTACTTTCAAATCGGGCGACAACAGCGCGGCTTCCGCTTCAAAACGTGCGGCGGCGGCGCTGTGGTTGTCGTATTTTTCCTTTTTGTCGGCGGCGACCGGTTGTCCGCCGTTGGTCAGCTCGCGCGCCTCCGCCAATTCATGCTGCGCCTTGGTCTGGAGATTCGACCGCGTCGATTGCAACGTCGGCCGTTCCCAATTGGACATCCGACCTTCGCCGATCAAACCGACCATCGCGGCGCGGCTCATGGAAATATTGGAAGCCGAACCGCCGACGTTGCGAACCGTGAGGTCGATCGTCAGCCCGCTCAGTTTGCCTTGGACGCCCGCCGCTACATCACCATCGGCGCTCATCTGGAACACAACTTTAATATCGGTCAGTTTGGCGAGACCGCCGGAGATGCTCTGCTGCAACGCTTCTTTCTGATCTTTGGAAAGTTTCGGTGAACCATCGAGCAGCGCCTGCACCATCGGCACCGCTCCGCCTTCGATGGTCTTTTGCATATCGGCGTTGGTGGTGACGTTCTCCGGCGTCTGGAGCGAATACGTCCGCTGCTCGCCGGTGGCAAGGTTTGTCTCCAAAATATTTGGCGTGATCGCGCGCACACCAACGGCGTTCTCTCCGACAAGAAAACCCGCTTGCATCTGTATATCGCCGATCGTTGCGGAAATGCCACGCAGCCCTTGGTCGCGAAGCGCCACTGTGCCAAGATCGGCCGCCGCCGCGCGAAAACCGCTGGCGGTCGTCACCCCATCAAGTCGATTGCTGGCGGTGTCTGCGACCTGGGCCAGATTTTCGACGGAGGCCGCGCCGTCCAGCCGCACACCGATATTGTTGGCCGGGTTGATCAGCAAAATATCGGGATGGCCCGGATTCTGGAACGATGCGCTCAATAGATGGCCGCCGTCCGTCGGGACGCTGACATCGATCAAACCGTTGTTGCGGTTTTCTTCGGTGTCCACCGCTTTGATCGCCGCCAACTGCGCTTCCCGGCCTTGCGTCGGAATGGACCGCAACATGTTGATCGCGGCTCGGAACGTTCCTTTCTCACCAAAGCGAATCTCCGCGCCGCTTTTCTGGTCCTTCAAGCTGGAGGGGACCGCCTCGAAACGATTCGGTGCGCCGGCTGATCGGACCTCCGCCGCCGCAACCGTGCCATTGAAAACGCGTTGGTTGGGACCGGCGCCGGCGGTGATAGTCACTTGTTGTCCCACCATCGCCTGGCCGTTTTGCTCGCTGAAAAAATATTCGCCGCGTTGGACGTTGCCGCCGGGCATGGTGGCAGCGAACTTGTCGATTTGCTGGGCAACCTGAGCCTTGCCGGCGTCCGCTTTGGCATCGCCGTGAAACGTGCGAAAACCGGCTTCATTAAAACTAAAGGAGACAGATTCGTTGCGGCCCGCCACCGCCGACATTGTGCAATCGGTTTTCAGCACGCCTTGCGTCCAACGAACGGTGGCACGAACCTTGCCGTCTTCGCCTTGACCGAAACTGTAGGTCGCACCGGCGGGCGACTTCGCCATGCCGCGCGATTCAAATTTTTTATCCAGCGCGTTCATGCGGCTTTCGATGGCCTTCGATCCGAACAGAAACACCGCGGCTTGAGCGGAGTTGGTGTTGATGCTGAACGTTGGATTGATCGCTGTTCCGCCGCCGTCGCGACGAATTTCCACATCCACTTCTTGTTTGCCGATTTTGAGTGGGGCGTTCACGCGGAGGCCGTCCATATCGATGTGCAATCCGCGCGCGGCGTCTTCCAGTATGGCGCCAGCCGCTTTGCGAATGGCGGCCGGGTTGGCGTTCTCGAGCTTGAGACTTTCCAGCGACGCCAACACCATGCCGATCTTGTTGGCCGACAGCGGCTGAGCCGCGCCGCCGGGACCCGGCAACGCTTTCACTTTGTCCAAATCAACGACGGCCCGCTGCTCCGGGCCGGCCAGATAAACATTTTGAATTGTGGGATTGCCTTGCCGGAACGGGGCTTTTTGATCCAAGAAAAGATTTTGTGCCATCGCCAGTCCGGCCGGCGACGAGTTGCAGTTGAGATCCAGTTTCCCCGGCTCCGTGGAGCTCGTCAACGAACCGGCGACCGAGCCATAGTTGTTGTTCTCTTTGCGCAGCACGGTCTGGGATTTGTCCGAGATGCCGAGTTCTTTTAAGGTGGCGGTGGCGGCCTTTTGCACCGCGGCCGACTCGCCTTTGAGATCCAAAATTCGCGCGTTGGAATACACATACTCTTGGCCGCCGTCGCCCAGCATTTTTCCTTGGTTGAGATCGGCCACCATCACGCGCTGCTCCCCCACCTTCACAAAAACTTTTACGTCGTAGCTACCAGCGGTGTTGAGATTGAACTGCGCGCTTTCCAAATTTCCACTGCGCGTCAGTTGCATGAAATTGCCGGTGAAAGAAATTTCGGCGCCAACCTCTGTCACGACGCCGGTTCTTTTGCCGCCTTCCTTGGTTACCTCAACGCCATGTGTAATGAAGCCGCCGGTGCTTTCGTGCCCGCCACCGGTTCCGTTCCGACCACCGTTGATTTGGTCGCCAACTTCTCCGTCGACTTTTCCGCCGCCGTTCTTCACAAAAATTTGGGAAATGCCGCCCTTGTTGGTGATGTCGAACGCGCGGACCGTAACCGTTCGGCTCTCTCCCGCTTCGTTTAACAAGCTTAACACCAGTACCGAACGGATGATATTTCCGTCGGCGTTGCGGATCGGATCTCCAGCCCCATTGACCAGCATCACGCCCAATTCCAAGCCGCCGGCGTGATTGCGCTCGTCCAGACCAACGACTTTTCCGGCACGATCGAAGAGCGCCACATAAACCTTGTTGCCTTTTCCGTCCAAGAAAAAGAATCCGCTCTTTCCCGTCTTGTCGCCATCCACAGGCTGCAGCGCTTTTTTGTCCATGGCGATCCGCGCCTTGTCTTGTTCCATTCGATCTTCGAAGGCCAAGCGGCGTTGCGCTTTGGGATCGGTGGGCTTATCGAACTCGGTTTTTCCTTCGGGTTTGTTCGACGGCGGTTCGGTGCGCGACGGCTTCCGTGTGGCTTCGTCCACAGCGGCGCGACCGGCGGGCCTGGTGCTTTCGCGGGGCGCCGGCTTCTCGGTGGCCAATTGATCCTTGAGATTTTGCAGCGACACCGGGCCCGTCAAGGTGCGGCTCGCCTGCTCAGTAGCGCGCGCGTCGTTCTTGTCAAAATGCAAAAGTCCGGCCTGATCGCGAGTCAGGTAGACCGCCGCCTGACCGTCCACATTTCGAATCACGACCGTTCCATCTTTGGCCGCATCGGTGACGGCTTTCGGCGCACCGAGCTTTGTGGCCATCGCCGGATCCGCTTCGATCTGCAACACGCTCTTGCCGTTTTCCTCGCCGCGTTGCACCAACACCGACTGACCGTCCTTGGTGGTGATCGCCAATAACTTGGATTCGGAAATATCGCCAGCGCGCGTAAACCCAACCACTTCGATCTTGCGAATATTCTCGACGCCGATCTTGTTCAGCACGCTTTCCGCGACTTTGGGAAACAAGTCGTTCAAAATTCCAAGCACTTGAGGAGTCAATTCCGTCACTTCAACGCCGCGGCCCGCCTGACCATCGGCCAACGTAACTCTGACGCCGGTCGCGGTCCCGTCCGGATTAACGGGGACCGATTCCGTCACCGGTGTTAACTTCGCGATGGCACCGGCCCAATTGTCACCGGCCAACGGACCAGATGTTTTGACCGCGTCGAGCACGAACGCGCGGATCGCATCCACCGATCCGACCGCATCGAATCGCTGCTTCAGCAAACCGTCGGTCGCTTCGCCCGTGGCCAACCCAAATTTTTCTTTCAGCGCATTGACCAATCCGAGCGCTGCCACCGCGTGCGGCTCGTTCCCGCCCACTCCCGACAGATTGATCAAATTCTGCAGCGCCTCTTTCATGTCCGCTTTGATTTCATTGGGGTTGGTGGCGCCCGCATTCAGCAGAAATTCTCCGAGCATCGCGAACGCCTCGTGCGCGACGGAACGCGCTTGGCTGTTGGACAGGCGATCCAAAACTCCGGCTCCAATCTGATTGAGCAGCGCGTGACCGATTTCGTGGCGCAGCGTGCTCTTGGGAGCGCCTTCTTTCTCGTACACCTGGCTGGACCATAACCCGGATTTCAAATCCATGTGTTGATCGGTGTAGCCTTGTTCGTGTTTGTTGATCGGAGCTGTGAGCGGCTTGTACTTGAACACATCCACTTGGCCCTGACCGGGAATAAGAATCGTGCCGGTCTTCCCCAAGATTTGATCCACCTGCAAACCTTTCTGCGCGCCTTCGCCTTGAACCGTCACGTGAAGATTAAAGGGTTTCAGCGCCTGATTAACCGTCTGCAATTTGCCGGCGGCGTCCTTGTCCGAACCGTTGAGAATACTGGCTCCGTCAGTGATCAACGCTTGGAGCGCTTCTTCTTTGATGTCGTCGCTGACCGAGCTCGCTTTGACCAGGGCGATGAGCGCTTGCGTGATCGGCGCGTTGCGTCGCGAATCGGTGTCGCGCGTGTTCTTCAAAGTCTCGATGGCTTGCGCCGGCGTCATGGCCACCGGCGGCTCGATGGCGGTGGTAACCATGGTGAACAATGCCACAAACGCGTTGGCGATTTTCTCTTTGACCAAGGCGCTGTTGGTCGCCAACTTCTCGATGCCGCGCGCCAGCGCGCCCTCGATGCCGGGCATCTTTTTCATCAGCTCTTGCGCCGCGGCTTTCAGTTGAGTCGGCAGCTGTTGCAGCCGTTCGCGGAAGGTGGGCGCCGAGGCGGCCGCCGACGGCGCTTTGGAATTTTCCTCGTCGCGAACCGGCTTGGTTTGCGGAGCGCCCTTCTCGGTTGGCGCCGCCACCGTCGGAGCGGCGGGCGTTTGTGCCGTCGGAGCAGCTTTGCTGGGCTCGGTGGGCGCCGCCCCAGTGACTTGATCAAATTTTACGAGTTGGAATTTTCCGGTCAGCGTGCGCTCAAACGTTGCTTTCATCTCCGGCGTGTTGATGGTGACCCGCGTGTTGCCGTGGTCATCACGGTAGATGGAAACCGCACCGGGGTTGTTCTTCGAGAGGGTTTCCCGCAAAAAATCTTTTTGATCGTTGGACAAGGCTTTCGCGTTCGCCGAGATGGGAAGTTCGCCAAGGCCTTCGCGCAGTTCTTTCTTTTCTTTGGTGGCCTCTTCGCCTTTGACCAACCGCTCGCGATTCAGCTGCAACGCCGGCTTGGCTTCGGCCGAGCTGGCCGCATCAGGACGCTTGGGTTGATTGCGCAACCAATCGGTGGGATCGAAAGGCGCGTGAAACTCCAAGACTTGATCCGTGGACGGATCACGGAAGGGGTTGTACGGTAGGAATTTTTTGATGAGGGAATCGAAAGCGCTCTGAATCGCGGAGGTGACGGGCGCACCCGACGAGGCCGCGGGCAAGCCGGCCCACACCACATTGACGTGGACGTAAATCAAGGCCAGTGCGACAGCCGCGGTTTTCTTTAACGTTCGTGCTTTTTGCATGCGCGCATAGACTCCACGTTCATGTTAGTGGTCACTCATTAAGATCGCATTAACGAGTTGTAAATTAGTTGTAACGGGAGTGTAAACGGACGGTTTTTGCATCGATATGTATGCACCAAATTTAGCCGTGAGCCGGTTAAATCGGCATGAACTTAAGGTTAAAAAGTGATGAAGAAACGAGACGGGGATTGACGACGGTGGGAGCCAGTTTTAGTATGTAACCACTATGAAACGAAACGCCTGGATCACATTAATTTTGGGTTTTATTCTCGCGGCGATTTTAAGTGGCGCGTATTGGCTGTTCAAGCGCTATTTGGACGATCGGAACCGCGCTATGTCCTACCAAGGCTCCCCGGCGCCAACTTCCAACTCTCCAACCCGCCCCACACGCAAGGTCACCTACTACAACGCCGACGAACTGGCCAAAGCCCGGCGCGAAGGCAGAGAACTCCCCGCTACCGCACCATCCACTCCGCCTCCCCAACCGATGGGGATGGACGAAACCGTGCAGCGCAACCTGCGGACGCTGGACGAAATCAATCGAGTGAACCAAATGAATCAGCGGTTGATGGAGCAGAATGAGAGGATGAGGAAGCAGCAGCAAAAGAATTAGTGCCTGGTGCCTAGTGCCTGGTGCACTTTCTTTAAATCCTTTTCGAGGACAACATACGCCGCGGGCACCACGAACAGAGTCAATACCGACGACAGCGCAATTCCCGAAACCACCGTTAGCGCCAGCGGCGCCCACATATCGGAGGATTCTCCTCGGGCCATCGTTAATGGAAGCATCGCGGCAATCGTTGAAAGCGAAGTCATAAAGATAGGACGTGCCCGCTCCAGGCCCGCCTTCAACGATGCTCGATAGAGCGATCTGGTTTGCCGCACGGCGTTCAAGCGATCAATCAAGATAACGGCGTTCGACGTCACGGTTCCGCCCAGCATCAGCAACCCGATGTACACGCCGATGTTGATGGATGTGTGCGTGATCCACAACACGGGAAGCGATCCGGCGGTGGCCAACGGGATGGTGAGCAGCATCAGCGCGGGCTGTGTGTAGGATTCGAAGAAACACGCCAGAACCATGTAGACAAGCGTCGCCATCACGAGAAACGCGTAGAAGAATTGCCGTTCACTTTTGACCAAACGATCGTAATCGCCGCCGAATTCGTAATGGTAGCCCACCGGCACATGCATGCCTTTCAACGCTGACTTTACTTTGGTCACCGCAGTGGAAAGCGGCAATTTGTCGCGATTCGCGGAGACCTGGATCACGCGTTCTTTGTTGCGGCGCCACACTTCGCTCGGTGTAAAGCCAGTTTCGATGTTCAACACTTGCTGAACCGGCACCACGTTTTTCTTCTTGCCACCGGACATCACCGACAAATTGCTCACGTTCTCGACGGTGCGCCGATCTTCTTCCGACAAACGCGCCACGGTTTCCACCTGTTCGCTGCCGGTGTTGAAGTACGTGGCGCGCAAGCCGCGCATCTCGGCGTGGATGGTGTCAGCGACGTCTTTCGAGTTCAAACCGAATAGTGCGGTTCGAGCGTGATCCACTTCCAAACGAATTTCCGGCTGACCGGGCTTGTAGCGTAACTTCACATCGCGCAGCCCGCGTATTTCTTGCATACGTTTCGCGGTGTCCACGGCCAGCTCGCGCAGCTTCAAATAGTCTTTGCCAAACAGATCGATGGTCAGTTCCTTGGCGCTGCTGGCTTCCGAAAAATAGATGAACGCCTGATATTCGGCGCCGATGTTTTTCAGTTTCGGCCGCAACGTGTTGATAATGTCCTGGGCACTGCGCGTGCGCTCAAATCCTTTGTTTAGCGTGACGTAAATTTTTGAGGACCAGCCTTCCACGCGGGCCGACACCGTCTTGACCAAGTTTTTCACTTCCGGCAGCGAATTGATTTCGTTCTCAACCGCCGACACGACTTTGTCGGATACATCCAACTTGGATCCCGACGGTAGTTCCACAAACACAATGAATTCGTCCTGTCCGCCTTGGCCAATAAATTCTTTGGGCAGCTGCCGATAAATAAGGAAAGAAACCGCCAGCGACCCCGCCACCAACAGCAAAACGGTTCGCCGGTTGCGAATCGACCAGGCGGTGCCGCGACGGAGCGTGCGGGAGAAAAAACGTGGACGACGGACCTGCGACCAACCAAGAAGGATGAGGCGCTTTATAGTGGCCGTCATTCCGGCGTGTCGTAAGCCGGAATCGCGATCGACAACGGAGGCGCTGCCGTCAATCTCCGGGGCCCCGGCTAACGACATTCCGGGGCGACGAGCTTTGCGGTGTGCGCGCCACTCACCAAACCGCCTCCACTTGCCCTCCCCCCACTCCACCGCCCTTCGCTCCCACCGAAACATATCGGAGCGATCCGCCGCGTTGCGGGTCAGCGGCAGCCGTGATGCCAACAGCGGAATGATCGTGACCGCCACGGCGAGTGAGCCGAGCAGCGAAACGATAACCGCGAACGCCACGTCGGAGAACTGACGTCGGATTTCTTCGCTGAAAAATACAATCGGCACGAAAATTACAATCAAGATGAGCGTGGATGAGGCCACCGCCACCGCCATTTCGCGGGTGGCTTGGATCGCCAGTGCGCGCTTGTCAAAGCTGGTGTCGCCGGCACGCAGTCGTTCTTGATAGCGATGCAGGATGTTTTCGAAGACCACAATCGAGTCGTCGACCATCCGGCCGATGCCCAGCGCCACGCCGAGCAGGGACATAACATTGATCGTGAATAGAGGCGGATCGCCGAGTTTTTGGCGGATCAACAGATGGATCAACATCGCGAAAAAGGTGCCCATAATGGCCACCGGAATTGACAGCAAAATCACACCGACTTGCCGCGCCCGTCTCAAAAAAAGCCACAGCACCAGTGCGGTTAAGAGCGCGCCTTCAGTCAACGCATCGCGCACGTCCGAAATCGCTTGCTTGATCGCAACGGATTGATCGATCGACACCCCGAGACCGATATCACTGGGCAGTTCCTTCTGATATTCGGCGGCCACGCGCAGGACTTCTTTGGCCGAGCGGATGGTGTTGGCGCCACTTTCTTTTTGGACGTACACCGTGACGGCGGGTTGGCTGTTGATGCGCGAATAGGATTCGGGTTCCAGGTAATAGTCACGCACCACCGCGATATCTTTGAGTCGTATTCGTGAACCTTCTTTGGTCACGGCCACGCCCAGCTCGCGCATGTCGTCCAGTGAGCGGAAATCGCTAGCAAATTGCACCGACATGGTGTCGCGGCTGCCTTCCATGCGACCGGTGGCCATCGCCACGTTGTTGGCGCCGAGCTCGCGGATTACATCCAAAATGGACAGCGAGTGCATTTCTAGTTTGGCTTTCTCGAACTCAACCAGGATTTTTCGTTGGCGGCCGCCCGAGATTTCCACGTTCCCAACGCCCGGCACACGAGACAGACGCGGCTTCAAATCTTTCTCAATCAGCGCGCGGATCGCTTCCGGTGTTTTCACCGAGGAGGTGGCGCTTAGAATCACGATCGGATGATCGTTTTCGTTGTAGCGGGCGACAATCGGCCGCTCGATTTCTTGCGGGAGTTTGCCTTTGATACGCGCCAATCGCTCAGAAACATCCAAGGTGGCGCGCTTGACGTCTTCGGATTCCTCAAAGAACAAGGTGACGGTGCATTTGTCTTTGCGGGACGTGGAGAGCACTTCGTGCAAGCCCGGCATGCTTGACACCGCTTCCTCGATGGGCTCGGCGATCAGATGTTCAATGTCTTCCGAGGGCATCCCGCCGCGCACGCCCACGTACACGGTCACCTGCGACGACTCCGCGCTCGGCATCATGTCGACTGGCAGCACCAGCAAGCCGACCACACCGCCCAAGCAAACAGCGAGCACCGCCATAAGCGTGGCGATGGGACGCTTGATGGCGGCTTCGGTGAAAAGCAAAGAAGTTACTCGCGCCGTGTCATCGCGAGAGTAGTCCTGTCATCCTGAGGCCGCAGGCCGAAGGATCTTCCCTGCCGTACAAGCAAGGGTGATCCTTCGGCTTCGCCTCAGGATGACATGGTAACTCAGCGGCCATCGGCCTGGCAGGATTAAAAACCGGAAACACTAAATGTTTTTCCCGTGTTTTTCTCGATCACGGTGATCGCATCAAAATTTTTAAATCGATAGCTCTTGAACAGCTCCTGAATCTCTTTGGCCGCCAGCGGAAGCAAGCGCTGTTCAATGAAGGACGGCGTCAGCGGCAGCGAAGGCTTGGAGCCGACGTCCAACAGCAAGCGGAATCGGCCGCCCTGCTCGGTCTTCGGCGCGGCGGGTTTTTCAAATTGGGCCGACACCTGGCGCAGCACCGTCGCCTGCTTGATTTCTTTGTTTTCCTTCATCACGCGGCGTACCACGTTCTCAGAGACCCGCTCCAAGAAATCATGGAAATCCACCGGCTCCAAATTAAACGCACCGGCCTTCGCTGGCTTTTCGGAGGAGGAATCCATCGCCATCAGCATCAGCCGCACCAGATCCATGTCTTGCGGATCAAACGGGACATGGCGATCGCCAATGACAAACTCTTCGAGCAGTCGATCTTGATTCTGGGAGTGGGAGAGCGCCTCCGCCATCGCCTTGCGCAAATCTTCCACGTAGCGCGTAAACACCAAATGGAATTTCGGGTTGTCGGAATCGGCGATATCCAAAACAATAAACTCCGGCGGTTCGTCCGTGGACAACACCACCCGAATCAACGCCATAAACATGCCGTTCATCTTGCGGTAGATCTCTTCATCGCCAGAGGTTAAGTCGCCAATCAGATTCGGCGAGCGAAACCGCAAGCCCAGAGTGTCGCCGACTTCTTCGACCTCAACATCGAGTTTGTATTCGCGTTGCACCAGCGTTTTGACGCTCTGCTCAATGTTTTCGCGCTTGTAGGTGGGACCGCAACTCGATAACACGGCCAATGAAATCACCAAGCACCAAATTCCAATAAAATTCAAATTCCAAATTCCGAATTTCGGAGCTTTGGAAATTGATGCATTTATTGGAGTTTGGTGCTTGGTGATTGGTGATTGCCTCATACAGCTAGTGCCTCTCCGGCCAACTTGACATTTCGTCCCGCTTGCCACTTTGCCAGCATGTAATAGAGCAGCGGAATAATGAACCTTTCCAGCACATTGGGATCCTAAGCTTAGAATTCCACGTGGACAAGTTGTCG
>JADMIO011227134.1_pt1 | contig 69279 bp, 67 predicted proteins | sample 8958161 | NCBI WGS metagenome assembly JADMIO01 (sample SAMN16585339, study PRJNA669376) | soil metagenome | isolation source: Crop rotation soil | place: USA: Cullars Rotation, Alabama | collected 2011 | reverse complement strand
CGCGACAACTTGTCCACGTGGAATTCTAAGCTTAGGATCCCAATGTGCTGGAAAGTCCAAGATCGGCGAAGATCAGATCTTCTATCTCAAATCGCGCGGCATGAGTACCGAGCACGCGATTTCGATGATCGTCGCCGGATTCTGCAAAGAAGTGTTCAAGGAACTGCCGATGGAATTCGCGCTCGAAGCGCAGCAGTTGCTGGGAATTTCACTCGAAGGCAGCGTCGGATAGCGCGCGCTTTCCCCGCTCTCCCCGCCTTCCCCACTGTCCGCCATCGTAATGCTTTCCATAAAAGACCTCCACGCCAACATCGGCGAAAAGGAAATTCTCAAAGGGATTTCCCTGAACGTCGCCCCCGGCCAGGTCCACGCGATCATGGGCCCGAACGGCTCCGGCAAATCCACGCTCGCACAGGTGATTGCGGGCCACCCGTCGTACGAAATCACGTCCGGCGACATCGTGTTCGACGGTGAGAGCATCGTTGACGTGGATCCGGAGATCAGGGCGCAACGCGGAATCTTTCTCGCCTTCCAGTATCCGGTCGAAATCCCCGGCGTCACGAACGCGTACTTCCTTCGTTCGGCGTACAACGAGCTGCGCAAGGCGCGTGGCGAACAGGAAATCGACCCGATGGATTTCCTCGACATCATGTCGGAGAAACTCAAGCTCGTCGAGATGGAACCGGAGATGGTGCACCGCTCGGTGAACGCCGGCTTCTCGGGTGGGGAAAAGAAGCGCAACGAGATTCTGCAGATGGCGGTACTCGAGCCCAAGCTCGCGATTCTCGACGAGACCGACTCGGGACTCGACATCGACGCGCTTCGCGTCGTGGCGCAGGGCGTGAACAAGCTGCGCCGCGCGGATCGCTCGACGATCCTCGTGACGCACTATCAGCGCCTGCTCAATTACATCGTGCCTGATTTCGTGCACGTGCTCGCGGAAGGACGCATCGTCCGGTCTGGTGGCAAGGAACTGGCGCTCGAGCTCGAAGAACGCGGATACGACTGGCTGGTCGAAGGAGCCGTAGCGTGACGACGACTGCGATCGCGGCCTTTCGCGATCGGTTCACGACGTTCTCCGGCAACGGCGGCGGCGAAGGGCCGGCGTGGTTACCGGCGCTGCGGCGGCGCGCGTTCGATCAGTTCGCGGATCTTGGTTTCCCGACGACGCGTGACGAGGACTTTCACTACACGACGGTTGCGCCGATCGCGGAGTCTGCATTTGGCATCGCAGGACCCGCGAAATCGGTTCCCGCGATAACGGACCTCAAGGCGCTCGTCATCGATCCGGCGTGGAGCCGTCTGGTTTTCATCAACGGCAGGTTCTCCACCGAGCTTTCATCGTTCGCCGAGATGCCGGCCGAAGTGGAAGTTTCCACCTTGAGCCACGCGATGGCGGTCGAGCCGGCGTTTGTTCAGTCCCGGCTCGGAACCATCGCACAAACAGACCGAAACGCCTTCGCGGCGCTGAACACGGCGTTCGTCGCCGATGGTGTGGCTGTACGCGTCCCTGCTGACTGTGCGGTGGAAGAACCGCTGCACGTGCTCTGGCTGTCGGACGACGCGTCGTCGGGAACGGCGACGTTCCCCCGGCTCCTGGTGGACGTCGGAACGAATGGCCGCATCTCCATCGTCGAGTCGTTTGCCTCCATCGGGGGCAGCGCCTACTTCACGAACGCGGTGACGGAGTTCTTCCTGGCCGACGGCGCGAAGGCGGATCACTACAAGCTGCAGCGTGAAGCGCAGGATGCGTTTCATGTGGCGACGGTCGAGGCGCATCAGGGTCGCGATACCGTGATGCATTCGTTCTCGTTTGCGACCGGAGCGCGGCTTTCGCGCACCAACGTTTACACGAAGCTCGCGGCACCCGGGGGCGAGGCCAGGCTGAACGGACTCTACCTCCTGACGGGACAGCAGCACTGCGACCATCAGACGTACGTGCATCATGCGGCCGAGAGCTGTGCGAGCCGCGAGCTGTACAAAGGAATCCTCGACGAGTCGTCGCACGGCGTGTTCAACGGCAAGGTGCTCGTCGATGCCATCGCGCAGAAGACGGATGGCAAGCAGACGAACCATGCGCTGCTCCTCTCGGACACGGCGAAGATCGACGCGAAGCCGCAGCTCGAAATTTTTGCGGATGACGTGAAGTGCACGCACGGCTCCACGGTCGGCCAGATCGACGACACGGCGCTCTTTTACCTCAAGAGCCGTGGCGTGGGGGCGGACATGGCGCGCGCGCTGCTCACCTACGCGTTTGCGGCGGACGTCCTCGAAACGATTGAGGTGGTCCCGCTTCGGGAGTCCCTCAAGGCGCTCGCGTTCGAGCAGTACAACCACACGCAGCTGCGCTGAGCACCCATGGCGACTGACGCGAGTCTCGAAGCCCTGTACCAGGAGACGATTCTCGAACACAATCGCCGGCCGCGAAATTTCCGCGAGCTGGAAGGTGCGACGGGGCACTCTGAAGGGAAGAACCCGCTGTGCGGCGATCAGGTCAGCGTGTGGGTAAAGGTCGATGGTGATCGCATCGCCGAGGCGACGTTCAGGGGCCAGGGATGCGCCATCGCGAAGGCGAGTGCGTCTCTCATGACGGCGGCGATCGCCGGCAAGTCGAAGGACGAAGTCAACGCGATCTTCGATCATTTCCATGCGATGGTGACCGGGAAGGAAGCGGCCGATCCTTCGCTCGGTTCGTTGAAGGTGCTTGGTGGCGTTTCGAAATATCCGATCCGCGTGAAGTGCGCGACGCTGGCGTGGCACGCGATGAAGGCGGCAATCGAAGGATCGCAGGACGCGGCCGTCTCGACGGAGTAGCGATGGATGTCTCACGCTTCGCCTGAGGACATCGATGCTGAGTTCGAGCGTGTGTGCAGTACTGCTGATGTCCCGGTGGGGACACTCCGCGCCGTGACGATGACGGATGGGGCCCGCGTTTGTCTCGGCAATCGTGACGGAACCATCTTCGCGGTGTCGGACCGCTGTCCGCATCAGAAGTTTCCGTTGTCGGATGGTGAGATCGCGCGCGATGGGACGATCGTGTGTTCGTGGCATGGTGCGGCGTACGATTGCCGCACCGGAGCACCGGTTCGCGGCCCTGTGCGCGACGGTGGAATTCGCGAGGCGCCTCTTGGGCGTGTGAAGGTTTACGAAGTGCGTGTTCGCGCGGATGATGTGTTTGTTCGCGTACCACAGGAGCTGTTCTGATGCTCGTCGATCGTTCTGAATTTCCGATCCTGGTCAACAATCCGGGACTTCGATATCTCGATTCTGCCGCGACGTCGCAGAAACCGCGCGTCGTACTGGATGCGATCCGGTCCTACTACGAGCACGACAACGCCAATCCGCATCGCGGCGCGTACGCCTTGTCGGTACGCGCGACGGAGCGATACCACGAATCCCGTCAGGCGGTGGCGCGCTTCATCGGCGCGGGCGACGACCCTGATACCCTGCTCTTCACGCGCGGTACGACGGAATCCCTCAACCTCGTCGCGTATGCGTGGGGAGAGGCGAACGTCGAGCGTGGTGATCGCGTCATCGTCACGCGCATGGAACACCACGGAGGTTTTGTCCCGTTCCAGCAGCTGGCGAAGCGAAAGGGAGCGGAGTTCTGCATCGTGGAGCTCACGGCGTCGGGGGAGATCGATCTCGATCACCTGAAGACGCTGCTGACCGACCGTACGAAAGTGCTCGTGCTTCCGCATGTGTCGAACGTGCTCGGTACGATCAGTCCGGTCGCGCGGATCGCCGAAATGGCGCACGCGGTTGGCGCAATTGTTGTTTGTGACGGAGCGCAGGCTGTGCCGCACCTGGCGGTCGATGTCGTGGCGCTTGGCGTGGATTTCTACGCGTTCAGCGGCCACAAGATGGGGGCGCCGATGGGCAGTGGCGCGCTCTTCGGGCGCCGGAAGCTTCTCGACGCGATGAAGCCGTGGCAGATGGGCGGCGACATGATTGAGTTCGTGCGCGATCAGGAGACGACGTGGAATGTGGTCCCGCACCGATTTGAAGCGGGCACACCGAACGTCGAGGCGGCCGTTGGGCTCGCTGCGGCTGCGAACTGGCTGACGTCGATCGGCATGGACAAGGTACGGGCCCACGAGCTCACGCTCGTTCGTCGCATGTATGACGCGTTGTCGGCGCTTGATGGCGTCACGTGCTTTGGACCGCCGCCGGAGCTGCGGAGCGGTGCCATCAGCTTCTCGGTCGACGGCGTGCATCCCCACGATTTGTCGCAGTTCCTCGACGGCGAAGGGATCTGCATTCGCGCGGGACATCACTGCGCGCAGCCCCTGACGCTCTGGACGAAGGAGCCGGCGACGGCGCGCGCGTCGGTGTGGGTTTACAACGATGAGAGTGATGTGGATGCGCTGGCGAGCGCAGTGGCGAGAACGAGGGCGCAGTTCGCCGCAGTCTGACTGGGTCCTGTCGGCGGACTGATGGGGGATATATCCTCCACCAGGTCGCATTCCTGACTTCACGCCGGACAGGCCGATGAACCCGAACCGCCGCGCTTTCCTCGGATCACTCGCCGCACCGCTCGCCGCGCCGCTCGTTCCGCGCGACCTGCTGGCGCTCGAGCCCACCCCTGCCGCGGCGCCCAAACCGCGAATGCCTTCGGAGCTGGGGGTGCCGGGCACACCGGAGTTCTGGAAGAAACTACGCGGTGAATTCACCATCCCGCGCGATCACGTCTTCTTCAACACGGGCACACTCGGCTCGTCGCCCCTGATCGTGCAGGAGACGGTGATCGCGCACATGCGGCACGTGGACCGCGACATCGCCAACTGGGATTACGTGGCGGAGCACGAGCAGTTTTTCACAGGCTATGCCGCCGAGCTCGACATTCGAACAGCGTTCGCGAAAGTGCTCGGTTGCGCGGGAAAGGACCTCGCGCTCACGCAAAACGCGACGTTCGGAATGAATTTCGTTGCCCACGGCCTCGAGCTGCGCGCCGGCGACGAAGTCATTGTCCTGCAGAACGCGCACACCGGTGGGCGCCGGGGCTACGACCTGCGCGCGAAGCGAGACGGCATTGTGGTGAAGGAAATGTCGCTCACCGATCCGGTGCCGAATCCGGAAACGATCATCAAGGCCTACACCGACCTCACGACACCGCGCACGAAAGTGTGGGCTATTCCGCACATCACGTCGTCGCGCGCGATCCGTTTTCCGGTGGCGCGCCTCTGCGCGATGGCGCGCGAGCGGGGCATTTTCTCATCCGTGGACGGCGCGCAGGCCATCGGGCACATCGTCGTCGATCTCCAGCAACTCGGCTGCGACGCGTACTTTGCATCGCCACACAAGTGGATGCTCGCGCCGAAAGGCACGGGCGTGTTCTACCTGCGTCCGGAGCACCAGACGAAAATGTGGGCCACGCTCGCGTCGGGGCACTACGACGACGTCGCTGATCCGATGCTGCGCATGCAGGCATACGGAACGGGAAACATGTCGCTCCTCAGGGGCCTCGACGTTGCAATCGAGTTTCACCGGCAGATCGGGTCGAAGGTCGTCGAGGACCGGATCTTCGCACTCGCCGATCGTTTGCGTGACGGACTGAAAAAGATTCCCGGTGCCACCATCGTCTCACCGACACATCCGGAACTGCGATGCGCCACGACGTTGTACGGGATCAATGGAAAAACCGGCGCGCAGCTCCAGGATTACCTCTGGGAGTCAAAGATTCGCGTGCGCGCAAACGGCACGAGTCTCGTCCGTCATGGATGCCACATCTACAACTCTGAAGAGGAAGTCGACCGCACACTCGCGCTCCTCAGGAAGGCAGCCAGCACCTGAGAATCGCGCGCCATCGCGCGATTGGCAGTTTCCGCGGCGATGTTTTCGCGCTTTCTTCAGGACATGTCCAAATTCTGTTCGAACTGCGGCAGCGCACTGAATGCGGCCGCCCGCTTCTGTCACGCCTGTGGCGCCGCCGCCGGAACGTCCGCGGCACCGGCGGCGGCCACGACCAGTCGTCAGGGCGCCTCATTCTGGGTGCCGATCATCGTCGTGATGATCGCCGTCACCGCGTTCATTACAGTAAAGCTGACGTCAAAAGGCGAATCCCAGACAGGGCCGACGGGCGGCGGCTCCGTACAGCCGCGCGGGCCCGACCTTTCGACGATGTCGCCGGAAGATCAGGCCAGCCGTTTGTTCGATCGCGTCATGCGCCTCGCGGAGGAGGGAAAGGCTGATAGCGCGGCGTTCTTCGCACCGATGGCGTTCGGCGCTATCGAAGCTGCCGGCCCCCCCGACAGCCACCGTCGTTACGACATGGGAATGGTCGCGCTCATGACCGGCAATGTTGAAATGGCAGCGGCAAAAGCCGACACCATTCTGAAGGATCGCCCCACTCACCTTCTTGGCCTCACGCTCGCGGCGCGAGTTGCGGATACTCGCAGGCAGAATTCCGAGGCAGCGGCACTTCGAAAAAGACTCCTCGCGGCCGAAGCGTCTGAACGGGCCGCGAACCTCCCCGAATACAGTCTCCATGGCAACGACGTTCAGGCGGCAATTCGCCTGGCGAAGGGGCAGTAAGAAGGGGGGCTACCCGGAGTGTAGGGCTTTCCCCGACATCCGTAATACTGCGGAAGTCGTATGATGGAGATGTGAAACTCCGCTCAGCGTGCCTTGCCTTGCTCGCGTTCGCCGCCGGATGCGCCGACGACAGCATCGTCTATCGCGACCGCGCGCCATTCAATGTGCCGGCCGATACGGCGAGCGGATTTCTCGGTTACTACACGGTCTCGTCGAAACAGACGACGTGCGGCAATTGTCACGCGACGTTTCAGGCAAACTGGAAGCAGACAAAGCACGCGTCGGCATGGCAGAATCTTCAGGCCAACGCGGGCGCCGGTGAAAGTTGCCGCGGATGTCATACGACCAACGGACGCGGCAACGCGTTTGTGAGCCACACTGCTGGTTACGACAAAGTCTCCGACTCGACATATCACGACGTGCAGTGCGAGAGCTGTCACGGCCCCGGACTCGAACACGTCGCCGGTGTCGGACAGGGCACGATTGTTCGCCCTCTTGCGAAGATCGGGATGACCGGCGCCGGCAACTGCGCCGACTGTCACTCCGGAGCGCATCACCCGTTCGCAGATGAATGGAAGCTTTCCGGCCACGCCACTGTGAGCGCATCGCGCGCGAGCAATCCGACGTGTGCCGGTTGTCATGATGGGCGGGCAGCGCTCATCCGCTGGGGCGAGGACGCCAACTTCCAGGAAAAAAACGGCGCGACGGATTATCAGGCCACGACGTGCGCGGTCTGTCATGATCCGCACGGTTCCGACAACCCGGCGCAACTGCGCTTCCCGATTACTTCCGGCGATCCGGAGCTCAACCTGTGCATGAAGTGTCATCTGCGCCGCGACGAGCCCGAGGTCACGGCAAGCACACCTCATGCTCCGCAGGGCGGCGTTCTCCTCGGCATGGCCGGCTATCGCCCACCGGGTTTCGTGTACGACACGGCGCGTATCTACGGTTCGCACGCCACGTCGCTCAATCAGAAACTCTGCGCCGGATGTCACCTCGCAAAATTCACGGTGACCGATGCGGCAACGGGCGCGTTCACGTTCCAGGCGACGGGGCATCTGATGCGTCCCGTGCCGTGTCTCGACGGCGCCGGCAAGCCGACGGCAGACAAGACGTGCGCGTACACCACCACGGCACGTTCGTGGAAATCATGCGCACAGGCCGGATGTCACGCGAGCGAAGCCGTGGCGCAAACGGCGTTCACCACCGTGCGCAATCGCATGAAATTCTTTACGGATCAGCTCTGGCTGAACACCGACGGGGATGGCACGATCGATGCCGCTCCGGTCGATGGCGGCCTGCTGGCCACCCTGAAGCAAACGAGGCCTCTCGAGTTCAGCTCGACGGACAATCAGATCACTCCGGCCGAAGGCGCCGAGTTCAACGCGCGGCTCTGCGGTGAATACAACCAGGCCAACAGCGACAATTCGAAGGGAATACACAATCCGTTCCTGTGCGAAGCGCTCCTACAGGCGACCATCACATACGTGAAGTCGTTCTATGGGCTCGCGAGTCCCGCGGGATTGCACGCCTCGACGCAGGTTCCGTTGACTGAAACGTTCCGGGGCTCGATGCACGTCTCGCGCACCAGGCCGGGCCGGTAATTCCCGCCTTGTTGCAGGACAGCGCGGCGGCGATTTCGCGGGTACATCAAAGCCCCGACACGATCATTGTCGAATCACCGCTCCCGGGAGGAGCGGCGAAGATCGTTCGGTTCGTCTTCAATGACATTCCGTCGTGGCTGCAGATTGGAGGCGCGGCTCTTGGCGCCATTCTCGCGCTCACGTTTGCAATCGTCGTATTCAGGAAGCGCCGGCCCATCTTCATGTGGGTGCAATCGCGAAGCCAGCCGATCCGGTTCGCGCTCGTCGCCACGGCCGTTCTGATAGTCGGGGGGGCAGCAACGGGCGGCGCCGTGACGTGGAACTACATGCAGCACGACAACGCGTTCTGCACTGGTTGCCACATCATGAATCCCGCATTTCAGCGCTTTCAGGCCGGGGACAACAAGCACGGAGACCTGTCGTGTCACGACTGTCACACGCAGTCGCTCTACGCGAGCACCCGTCAGCTGGTCCTGTGGAGCGCGGAGCGACCGAAGGAAATCGGAGAGCACGCCAAGGTCCAGAACAGTGTGTGCGGCAAATGTCATGTCACAAAGGACACGGCGAAATGGCAGCGGATCGCCGGTACCGCAGGGCATCGCGTTCATCTCGAATCAGACTCGACACCGCTGAAGGGCGTCCTGTGCGTCACGTGTCATGGCGTCGAGATTCACCGGTTCCTGCCGGTGAGCCAGACGTGCGGGCAATCCGGCTGCCACAAGCCGAAAGACACCGACATCGTTCTCGGCAAAATGGCCGGACAGACGTCGTTGCACTGTGCGGGATGCCATGGGTTCACCGCGGACGTGCCGTCGCTCGCCACCAGGGATTCCGCGCGCAACGCGCTCGTCCCGGGCGCCCCGCAGTGCCTCGGCTGTCACGTCATGAAGGAGCGACTCGGTACATTCGACATCGCGAAGGATCCGCACGGCGGCAAGTGCGGCACGTGCCACAACGCACACACGCAGAAAACGCCCGCTGAAGCGAAAACTTCATGCGCGAACATCGGTTGTCACTCGAATTACAAGGATGAGCCGTTCCATTCCGGACCGGCGCATGCGAAACGTTCGGCCGACTGTCTGACGTGTCACGTGCCACATCAGGCGAGAGTCGATGCCAGCAATTGCCAGGGTTGCCACGAGGCCGTACGGAAACGCAGTGCACTCGCGCCTCCATTGCGTTTCGACACGACGAAGGCGCTGAGGCGAGGCGACACTGTCAGTGAGCCGGAGCCGTCGCCTCCGGATGACGGAGGCTCCGCGCCGAGTGATGAATCCGAGGGGGCCATTGCGCCCCCCATTTCTTTTGCGGCTCCGCCGCAGCTTCGGGCTGACAGCTTCCCCCATCCACGACACACGTCGATGGCCTGCATCACCTGCCACACGAACGAACGCGGAGGTCGCGGACTGACGTTCGAGCGGCCGCGCGGATGCCTGATCTGCCATCACCAGGCGCCGCGACAAGCCACGTGCAGTTCGTGCCATCAGACCAGCGAGTACAGTCGCGCGTTCACCGCGAACGTCAGTGTAGCCGTGGCGGGGCACGCCGCAAGAATTCGCCCCGCCCCATTCCTGCACAGCGCGCACACGTCGCGAGCCTGCGTTGAGTGTCATACGACTCCCGTGAGCCTCGAGCCGGCTGACGCGGTCACGCGATGCGCGAGTTGTCACGACAGTCATCATGACACGGGGCGTGAATGCGTGTCGTGTCACACAATGAGCAATCCTGCCGCCTCGCATCAGCCGATCGATGTCGCGCATCAGCGTTGCGATGCGTGCCATGCGGTGACGACCGTAGCGCGACTCACACCCACCCGATCGTTCTGCGCAACGTGTCACACGGGAAGGTCCACGGCGCACTACGAACCGCGCGAATGCACCACGTGTCATTTTCTCACCGATCCCGCCACGTACAAGGCGAAGATCGTCACGCGCGGCTCGTGATCGCGCGCCGGGTTTTTGCGTCTCTGTTGCTTACCGCCGCGACTGAAGTGGGGGCGCAGGGATATCGAGCGCAGGTTTCCGCGAGCGTGCAGGATTTATCGTTCCACGGACTGCGAGCCGACAGCATCCCTGCTGCGCTCGCTCGCACGTCTTCCACCGGCGGTCTCGAGACACCCGACGGATTTGCCGTGCGCTGTGGAGCAACGGAGTTCTGCTACTACTTCAGGCCGGCGACTCCGATCCGCGTAACTCCCGCATCGCTTTCGGCGAGTGCCACGCTTTGGGGGTTGGGTGTCACCGGATTGTCCGTCCGCGCGAGTGCCCGTGTGCTCGCGGACTTCGGGCGCGACCGCGTGTGGCCCGGCACTCACCCGGCCGCACAACTGCTTGAAGGTTATGCGGAATACGATCGCGCGCCGTTCACGGCACGAGTCGGCCGTCAGCTTCTCAGCTCGCGACTCGAGGCAATCGGGTTTGACGGCGGATGGCTGCGGTCGCGATGGGAGCAGCGCTCCCTCGAGCTCACTGTCTACGGTGGTTGGGGGCTCGCGCAGGCCACTGCGCTTTCACCTGCGAGCTCGGCGCTGAATCCTCTCGATGAATGGCGCCCGCGCGATCGCCAGCTCGCCGGCGGCGCGGAGCTCGGTTGGGCGAATGCACTGGCCGACATTCGCGTCGAATACCGGAGGGAGATCGATCCCCTGGACGACTACTTCGTATCAGAGCGTGCCGCGCTGTCGTTCACCGTAAGACGCGGGGATCTCCGTGCGACGGGGGGCGGCGATTACAACATCGCCGAAGGAAATTCGGGGAGCGCGGATCTGTCGCTGTCGTACCTCCGGCCGAAGTATTCGCTGACCGGGGGCGTGAGACGCTACCGCCCGTATTTCAATCTCTGGACGCTGTGGGGCGCGTTCAGTCCAGTGCCGTACAGCGCATACAACGGATCTGCTGAGTGGCGAATCAGCAGCTCCCTTTCCCTTCGCGCGCGAGGCGAACGCTACTGGTATGACGATGCGGAGATCTCGACAGCTCTCGTGCCGCATCTGGCCGATCGCGGATGGCGTTTCAGCAGCGGGGTGAGCGCGTCGCTGGGCTCACGTTGGACGACGGACTGGAACGTAAGCATCGATCGCGGGCCAGGAGCGGCGGGAGACTACTTCGATGGGTCCCTGCGCTACGCACCGAACGACCGATTATCAGCGTCAGTGTACGGAGGGTCGCTCGCCCGCCCACTCGAGCTTCGTTATTACGACGCGGAAAGCAAGTGGGTCGGCGCGCGCGCGGACTGGCAAACTGCATGGCCTCGAGTATGGATCGATGGCATGGTCGCCGACGACCAGCGCAATCGTCCCGACGCTGCCGCGTCGTCGCTGAATCAGGTGCGTCTACGGGCGGGAATGAGTATTTCGTTTGGCTCAGCCGCAGATCGTGTGCCCCTCCCGCCGGCCCGCCCGGCATCGCGATGACGTCGCGCTTTGCGTTTGTCCTGCTGCTTCTGCTTGCTGCCGCTGGTACCGGCAACGCACAGACGCAGGCGTTCCCGCATGAATCTCATGCGCGCCTGTTCGTGAGCTGCACGACGTGCCACGCCGGTGTTGTCACGCCGGGTGAGGCGGTTTGGCCGGGAGCGGCTACGTGTGAATCGTGTCACGACGGCACTGTGGCGCGGCGAGTAGCCTGGGCACCTCGAACGATATCGCGGCCAACCAACATCCGCTTCACGCATGATGCGCACAATCGCGTTGTTCTGGTGCGCAATGCGCCTGACAGTGCGCTGCGCAACAGCTGTGGGTCGTGCCATACGCCATCGGGATCAGGACGCATGACGGTGGTGCGTGCGGCGCTGCCGCAGTGCCTGTCATGCCACGGTGTTTCCGCGCCTCATTTTGACGCGCCGGCTTCAGCGTGCGCGACGTGCCATGTGCCGCTGACCGAAGCGCGGGCACTGAGCGCGGCGCAGGTCGCGCAGTTTCCGCGCCCCGCCTCCCATGGAGTAGCGGGATTCGCGACCGGAGGACATGGCAGGGCCGCAACGGCATCGATGTCGAGCTGCGCGACGTGTCATGCCCGCAACCTCTGCGTGGACTGTCACGTGAACACGCGCGAGTCAGCGCAGATTCGTGCGCTGGCAACCGATTCCCGCGTTCCGGGCAGAGCGCGCACGGTTCCTCCGCCGCCATCGCATGCATCGCCCGCATTTTTGCGGGGACACGGGAAGGCCGCATCGGCAACGTGCGCCACATGTCATACACGCGAGAGCTGCGCAACCTGCCATACGAGATCGCTGCCGCGAGCTGCATCGCTCCTCGCAACAGCGGCACCGGACCGCGCGGCCGGTGCACGCACTCAGCGCAGCATGCCCTCCACTCACTCCAGCGAGTTCGTCAAAAGGCAGCACGCGGGCGATGCGAACGCGCGGCCGCGCACATGTGAAACGTGTCATCAGCGCTCCAGCTGCCTCTCATGTCATCGCCCCGATCCGGCGCGGCAGACGGCGTATCATCCTCCCGCATTCATCACACGCCACCCGGCCCTTGTTTACGCGCGCGAATCGAACTGCGCCGACTGCCACAACACAGCACAGTTCTGCCAGAGCTGCCATCAAAAATCCGGGCTCACCGCGGTCGCCAGGCTCGGGCGGTCCGGATATCACGATGCGTTTCGCGGATTCAACCTGGGCCACGGGCAGGCAGCACGGCAGAGTCTCGAAACGTGCGCTTCATGTCACGCGGAGCGCGATTGCACCGCGTGTCATTCGGCCGTGGGCGCAGGGTTTCGTTTCAGTCCGCACGGCCCGGGGTTCAATGCCGAACGGATGCGCGCGAAGAACCCGTCCGTATGCATGGCCTGCCACGGAGCAGCAGTCCCGCGGAGATAGCACCGCGATCCCGCGTCGCGCGCCTACACGTAAGCGGGCGTGCCCGCCATCTCCACGATTATGCCAATGCGGGCCGCATTTACGAACGTGTTGTACGCGGGACACGATGCGACTTTGCGCTCGATCAGCTCGCCATATGCGGCGGGAAGCTGCATCGGCAATACGACGCGGACCTGGAAGTCACCGATGCGGATCGGATTCGCCGCTGCATGCTGCATGACCTCGACGCGCATACCGTCCGCGGGATAACCGCGCGCGTGAAGAAACTGTTCGACGTACCTCGCCACGCACGCGCCAAGAGCTGAACCGAGGAGCTCGATGGGCATCGGACCATCGTCCTGTCCGCCTTCGGCAATGGGCTGATCGACGGTGATGTGGTGACCGCGAACCTGAATGATGAATCGCGCGCCACCATCGGGGGTGACTACGATAGGCCGGATTGTCGAGAGCACTGGAGTGGGCGGTTAGGGAAGCGTGGTGTACCTGCAATCAATTTCCGCTTCATGCCCTGCCCATTCAGTCAGGGCCACCCTGCACTCGTGTAGGGATTCCTGCTCACTCGCGTGCGAGGATTCCGAGCTTGAGCGCAAGTTTTACGTATTCCGCCCGATGTGACAGCCCGAGCTTTTCCTGAATACGCTGCTTGTAGGTGTCCACGGTCTTCGGGCTGATCGAAAGCTTTTCGCCGATCTCGGGCGCCGAGTAACCTTCGGCAACGAACTTGAGCACGTCGCGCTCGCGCTGCGTGAGAGAGTCGAAGCGTTCGCGCTCGACTTTTGCCGGATCCTTTTTCTGGATGCCTTTCACGAGAAGGCGAGACGCGGACGAGCTCACATAAGGGTCGCCGTGGGCAATGGCACGTACCGCCGTGACGAGCTCCCGGTCTGCGACGCTCTTTACGAGGTAGCCGGCGGCACCGGCCTCGAGGAGGGGAAGGAGATACTCATCTTCGGTGTGCATTGTGAGCACGAGGATGCGCACACCATTCGCGAGCGCCGTGATTTCACGCGTCGCGCCCACACCATCGAGCTCCGGCATCGACAGATCCATGACGATGACATCGGGCGTCAACCGTTCCGCCAGCGTCACAGCCTCCCGACCGTTGGATGCCTCACCCACAACCGAGATATCCCTGGCGGTGCCGAGGACCGCCTTGAGGCCCGCGCGCACAACGGCATGGTCATCCGCGAGGACGACGCGAATCAGATCACCGGTCATGGTCTAAGAGTGTGGTTCAGGAAGTAATAGTAGTGGCGCCCGCAGGCATCGTCACCTGAATACAGGTGCCGCCGCGTGGAGATGAATCAACGAGCAGTGCGGCGTTGATGAGGCGCGCGCGCTGGCGCATCATGAACAGGCCTGTGTGAGGGCGGCGGCGCTCCGCCTCTGCAACATCGAACCCTTTGCCATTGTCCGAGACGCGAAGGACGATCGCAGGGCCTGCGGTGCCAACAGAGACATCCACGCGACTCGCACCCGAGTATCTCAACGCGTTCTGGACCGCCTCCTGCGCAATGCGATACAGCGCAGAGGACGTTTCGGGACCAAGATGTGCGAACTTTTCATCACTCCCGCCCAACACCTTGACGCTGACGGGAATTTCCGGACGTGACACGTCGAACGCGAGCGCCCGCAAGCCTGCCGCGAGTCCGAGGTCGTTGAGCACACGAGGGTGAATATCGTGCGAGAGCACATCCACTTCGTCGAGCACATCGCCGACGAGCCGCCGTATCTCCATGATACGCTCGGCGGTTTCGCGCTCAGTGGACTTCGCAGCCAATGCGGTAAGCATATAGGTCACGCTGGCGAGAGACTGGGCAATGGATTCGTGCAGATGCACGGAGATGCGACGATGCTCACGGTCCCCGGCGCGCACGACTTCCCCTGCGAGTGCGCGCATTTCCACGCGGTCCCGTTCGAGGCGGTCGAGGAGTGAGTTGAGCGTCTGCCCGATACGGTCCAGTTCCGGATCCGCCACCGCCGACGACGTAACGCGAGACTCCGTATCACCGCGCCACATCCGCATGATGGTGCCTTCGATATCCCGTATCGGGCGCAAAGCTGTATGGGTGAGGAACACATTGATCGCCGTGCCAACGATCAGTGCGAGAAGGAGGATGCCGGTCGATGCGCTCGCGCCCGCGCCAACGCCGCGCGCGTACAGCTCGGCAATCACTGCGGCGGCGACGATTACGATGTTCGCTCCGATGAGCTTCGCGGCGAGCGACACACGAAGAACACTTGCGATGACCCGCGCCGGGACGGGTTCGCTCGACTGCGTACCGCCCAGGGCAGGACGAGTGAGCGGCGGCTGAACTGCGGCGGTAATTGTCATGGGCGGAGTATGGCGGTTCTGTTTTCGCCCCGGTGTCAGGCACCTCAGGGAACCCCGCGCGGCGTTGGCACCACACCCGCATGAGGGAATGCCCTACACGCGGGGGCGTAGTCCTTTCCCCGACCCATTTCCATGGAAATCCCCGGCACCGGAGGCATCCTGGGGGAGCCACCCTTAATCCACCCGAACCTTCCCCTGTCATGGCCGTCATGGACCTTGCCCACGCCATCATTTCGCCGCCGCCAGCACCGGTGGAGCCCCCACGCTCCGTCGTACTCGCGATCGATGGAAATGCTGACAGTGACGATGCCGTCGCCGTCGCCCTCCGGCTCGCGGAAAAGAGCAGCGCGCGCATCAATGTCGTCTCGGTCGCTGAGCTGTCACCAACGGCGGGCCCATGGCCGGTTGGTTTTGGGGACATCATGCTCATGCCACCGATTCCGGCGGACTCGCGCGCCGCGGAATCTGCGCAGCTTGCACGCGTGCGTGCTCAGCTGGCCCGCGTCCAGGCATCGGGTTTCGACTGGACGGTCTCGATGCGGTCGGGAATCATGGGCGTCGAAGTCGCAAAATTCGCATCAGCCGCGAACGCCGACTTGATCGTGCTTGGACGCGGTCGACACGGGATGCTCGACCGACTCCTCGGCGAAGAGCATCTCACGCGACTGCTGCGCGTTGCCGGCGCGCCGGTGCTCGCAATTGAGCCGTCGTTTCAATTTCCGGCCAGGCGGGCAGCGATCGCCATCGATTTCAGCGAACGGAATCTGTCGGCGGCGCGGCGCGCGATTCCATATCTCGCCGCAGATGCGGCCGTCTATCTCGTTCACGTGAAGCCAGATCCACCGTTTGGGGTTCCGCACCCGGGGCAATGGATTCGCTCGTATGAGGATGGCGTGCGTACCGGCCTGAGGCGCTTTATCGACGAGCTCGGTTTTCCACCGGAAATACAGGCCGAGCCGATTGTGCTGAATGGGCATCCCGGCGTCGCCATCGCAGATTTCGCGCGTGCATCGCGCTGTGATCTCATCGTGGCGGGTTCACATGGATCCGGCTTCTGGAACCGGTTGGTGATTGGCTCTGTGACATCGCATCTGCTTCGTCACGCTGTGTGCTCACTGCTTCTCGTTCCTGACCGGGATTAGCGCGCGCGAGACCGGTGCATGCCGCCGCCCGCGGTTGCAATCGGAACGGCCGCGGGTGAGTTTGTGCACGTGTCAGCCTTGATGCCATGCAAGAACAGTTAGGGCGCCGGCGGTCCGCCGAGAAAGCGCTCGCCACCGCGCTTGGAGCGCTCGGGCGATCGGACGGAAACCACCATCAGGAAATTGTCGATCGCGCGCTGCAGAGCATCGCTGTATTGACACCCGACGGATTGATCCTCGACGTGAATACCCAGGCCGTGGAAACGCTGGGCACCTCGCGCGACGCGTTGCTCCTGGTGCCGCTGTGGGACGCTCCCGGATGGGCAAAGGTCCCTGAGATACGGCAGCGCCTGCGCGCTGCGCTGTCGGCGGCCAAGCAGGGCGTCACCGTCCACCAGGAATCCGAAATTCCAGGGGATCCGGAGCCGCTGACGGTCGACCTCGTATTCAATCCGGCGAAGGATACCCACGGTCACGTCGCGCTGATCGTCGCAGAATGGCGCGACGTGTCCGGGCGGCATCGCGCCGAGACAGCGCTCCGGGAATCAGAGGAACGCTTCGAACGGATCGTCGCACTCGCCGTCGATGCCATTATCTCGATCGATGAATCGCAACACATCACGCTGTTCAATCACGGCGCGGAACAGATCTTTGGATACCAGACGGCCGAGGTGCTCGGCAAACCGCTCGACATGCTGCTGCCGCGGGAGCTCGCCAAGTTGCACGGAAAGGAAGTGAGGGCGTTCGCTGAAGGACGTGACGAAGCGCGGCGTATGGGACAGCGCCGCCAGATTTTCGGGCGTCGCAAGAACGGCGAGATCTTCAGCGCCGAGGCGTCTATTTCGAAGGCGACGATCGGCGGGCGTATCGCCTTCACCGCCGTGCTCCGCGACGTCACTGAGCGATGGGCCGCCGAGCAGGAAAAGACCGAGCTTCTGGCAACGACTCAGCGCGCGCGTGACATCGCCGAGCGCGCCGTGGCGCAGCGCGACGAAATGCTCGGTATCGTTTCACACGACCTGCGGAATCCGCTCAGTGCCATCGGCATGTGCGCCGGCGTGATCGCCGACGATACCACTACGCCAGATGAGCGTGCCCGCCTGGCGGACACAATTGTCGAGTCAGTCGGTTGGTGTCAGCGACTGATCGCCGACCTCCTCGACATCTCGAGCATTGAAGCGGGAACGCTTTCGATTACCCGCGGCGATGTCGACCCGCTTATCGTCGTGGGACGCGCCCTCAACCTCTTCGAGCTCCCTGCGGCCGAGCGCGAACTTGCACTGCGGGCGGAGGGGATGGAGCACCTGCCGCACCTTCACGCAGATGGGGGGCGGCTGCTGCAGGTGCTCGTCAATCTCATTGGCAACGCGATCAAGTTCACGCGCGCCGGGGGATCTATCGCCGTAAGCGCGGAACAGGTCGACGATTCGGTCGTGTTCTCCGTGCGCGATACCGGCATTGGCATTGCGCCCGATGAAATTCCCATGGTATTCGAACGGCGGTGGCGCAGCGTGGAGAAGAGCACGGAACCGGGAAGCGGCCTCGGGCTCGCCATTGCGCGCGGTGTCGTGCACGCGCACGGCGGACGGATCTGGGTGGACAGCGCGCCGGGAGAGGGAAGTCATTTTCGGTTTTCAATCCCGATCGACGCGGCGAAGACGGCGCACTAGCGCCTTGCGTTGCCGGCCGCCGTTTTCATTCGACGGCGGTAGGCGCTCCAGCCAAGCACGCACCCCGTTGCAAACAACATCGTGCTTGCAACGAACAGGGCTGTTTGTTCGCGGGCGCTCAATTGCCTTGCAAGGGTCGTCGCCGCGAACACGCCTGCGAGCCCGATCACGAGATCAATGGCGCGGTTTTCATTCTCCTCACGTACTCCCGCGGCGAATTCCACGAACTCCCAGGCGATCAACATCGCAACGGCCACCGACCAGAGCGCGACCGGCGCGAGCTTCAGAAAGACGTTGGCGAACCCGCCCGCGATCCCCGACAGAAAGTGTACGACCATCCAACGATCCCAGTACCGTCCCTCTTCCCACGTCGCGGAGAGGAGCGGAACAGGCGGCATCGAATCACGCGCTGGCGGTTCCATCGCCCATGCCGCCGCGTCAGGCCGGTACGGGGCGCGACACCAACCCGGCGATGCGCGAGGCGAAATCCTCTACCTGATTCCAGTCGGTGTATTCGTGGTCACGTGAGGTGTCTGTCGAACCCCCGTTGAGCTTCGCGGCGTATTTCATGTACTGACGCAACAACCAGTTGTACTCTGTGAAGTTGATCGCGCCCGCGAAGGAAACATCGAGTGATGGATGCCACCCCATCTCCTCGAGGAAATCCTTTCGAAGCGTCGCCGCCGCCTCCCGGTTCTTCGCATGCACACTTCCCGCAGAGGCGCTCACCGAGAAAAACGCGGACGGCATGGCGTTGAGATCGTCGAGATTGCGCATGATGAAATCGCGCACGGTCGGCTGATGTCCACGGGCAATGATGGATGCACCGACGACAACCGCGTCCCACCTGGCCGACCGTACGAAAGGCTTCCGCTCCCTTGCGTCGACGATGTCGACCTCGATGTCATGCTTCGCGAGAAGTTCGGCAATACGGCCGGCGATCCGTCTCGTCTGCCCGTAGCTCGACGCGAAAACGATCAGGACTCGGAACATGGCGGCTATTTCTGAACGATGAGCGCCGTCACCATGCCGAACATGCCATGCGCGGACTCGGCATGTGGCAGAATGTGGCAGTGAAACGCCCAGGTGCCGGGATTGTTGCACTTGACGATTACGTCCCAACGCTCGCCGGGCGCGATGTTGAGCGTGTCGCACTTCCATGGGTTGTCGAGAGCCCAGCCATCCTTCGCGATCACGGTTTGATGCATGCCATGCAGGTGCATCGGATGGATCATCATCCCCTCGTTCATGTAGCGGATGCGAACTGTCTGGCCGAGCTTCGCGACCACGGGTTCTGTCGCGGGGAAGCTCTTGCCGTTGAACGTGTACCCATGAGATCCGTCGTTCAGGATCATCACGTAATCAACGTCAACATTGTCGTACCTCCCCCTGGTCTTCGGCTCGACGATGAACGCGCCGAGAAGTCCGAGACCTACCTGCTTGGCCGCGTTGTGATGGGAGTGGTACATGTGCGAACCCGAATTGCCGGCGGGGACGGTGAACTCATAGGTGTACGATTGGCCGGGCTTGATGGGCGGCTGCGTGATGAACGGCACGCCGTCCTGATCGTTTGGGAGCTCGAGGCCGTGGAAGTGAATGGCGGTGGACTCGGGCAATTCATTCTTGAGATTGACACGAACACGATCACCTTCGCGCACGCGAATCTGCGGCGCCGGCACCACCTCGTTGTATGTCCATGCTTCGACCATCCTGCCTGGCTCGACTTCCCACTTGATCACCTTTGCGGTGAGGTCATAGATCTTCACGCCGCCTTCGACGCGTGGCGCGAGAAGCTGGTTTCCCTTCCCGGCGGTCTTGGCGGGGAACGCCTTGATGCCGGCTTCGTGCATGGCGTCCATCTGATCGGCAGCAGCGGCGGCATTGGCCGTGGCTGCGGCGGTATCGTGCGCGCCCATGGTACCACCGGAGTTCTGCGCGGCGGGGGCGGCAGCGGCGGCCTTTTCGTCGGCGCACGCCGCAATTGCGACGGCACTGACCGCCAGACCTGTTTCGCGGAGGAACGCGCGGCGTGAGCGGGTGGGCATTTCTGTATTGGGCATGGTATCGAGGACGTAGCGTAAGGGTGAACGGTGCCTTCGTCTTCAATATTCGGAATCGCGTTGCGGGGCGAAGTCAGACAATTCTCGCGGCAATCGGGGCTCGTTCCTCACGCGCGTGTCAGTAAACCCCCTACAGTCATTCCATGCTGAAGGAGGGATAGCCCGAATCAGCGCGACGCAATCACGATTCGTTCCCCTGCGATCGGTGAGGAGTTTTTGCCTCGCGTCCGGTCAGCCGGTCGATGTGCAGGCACAGCGCAATGGGGCGCTCCGCGAGCGGATCAGCATCGTGGGCGCTGCCGGGAGGAAGAAGATCGCGCAGACGTTTGACGACGCGCGCGTGCATGGCACGATCATGTTCGGCGCCGTGGCGTGTCACCGGGTATATGGTCCCGTGAATGACAACGCTCTTCCATTGCTGTAGCCCTTCGACATCGTCGACTTCGAACGCAACCCACGGATGATGCCGCAGGACATCGACTTTCGAACCCGGCCCGGTGCGGAACGCGATGGTCTCTTCGTTGACCACCACATAGTTGATCGGTTCGATGTCCACTCTGTCGTGAAACGTGAATGCGAGCCGTCCGACGTTGTGCTTCTTCAACAGGGCCCGGCACTCGTCTGGGCTGAGCTCCCGGAAAATCGTGCGTTTCATGGCACTCCTCGATTGTCGTAGGCCAGCAGACAACGCAAAGGGGAGGAGGCGAACGCCTCCTCCCCTCCCTCGGCATTGTTCAGAAAGACACGACGCCTTCCAGCATGAATCCTTTGATCTTGCCTCCGTTGCGGATGTCATTGACCGGGAAATCCTTGTACAACTGCTGCATCCACTCGGCCTTCATCAGTATGCTCGGGGTCATGAACCAGCCGGCGCCGAACTGCGTGCGTTCGACGGTGACGTCCTTCTGCATGCCGGCGTAGCGTCCGATCGCGTTGTTGAACCGCGCGCCCACGTACACCTTCTCCCCCGGCAGGAAGCGATACACGAGCTCACCGACGTGCTGCGTCCACTTGCGCGCTTCCGTTTCCGTCGCGGCCCGGCCGCGTGACCATTCAATGTTGCCGAAGTACTCGAAGCCCTTGTACTTCAGGAACGGGTTGATGACCCATGCGCGCTCCTCGCTCTTGAAGCCGGGCTGAATGTTGGCCGTCCAGGCACTGTCCTTCTCGGTGCCCGAGGTGTTGACCATCACCTGGTAGTAGCGGCTGCCGCCGCGATCGCCGCTGTACAATGTGCCGCTGTTCGCCCGCGGGTGAGCATAGAGAGACGTCGTGAGCCGGAGGCGGAGATCGTCGTTGATCTGCCTGTCCGCACCGACCTTGCCGAACCAAGCGATCGAGCGTTTCTCGGGGACGGTCACCTGTCCGCGACTCTCACCATTCGCGCCACCGGCCATCGCGAGGAACGGCCCGGTGCGGAAGTACACTTCACCGCCGATCTCGGTCGTGAACGCATCCATCAGGAAGTTGCCGACGAACGGGTTGAACATCGCATTGCCGTTGTCGGTGCGGCGGAAATGCTCGTCGCCGTAATTGAGCTCGAAATGCCCGACCCGGAGTGTCACGTACTTCATCAGGTTTTCGAGCGGCTGAAGCTTGATGGGAGACGCGTCGATCAGCAGGAAGCCGTCCTTGACCCACGTTTCCTGGTGGTGGCGCGCCGACAGGTAGCTCGTCATCGACACCTTGATGCCTTCGGCGAGTTGTGCGTCGAGATACAGGTTGGCGACGGCGTTGTTGAATCCGTTGCCGATCTTCATCAGCTGATTCCTGTCCACGTTATTCACGACGTTCGGCGCCGCGGTGTTGCTGTGATCGAGCGCCTGGAACTGCTGCGTGAAGGCCGCACCGAATTTGAGCCTGAAGCCGGTGTACGGCAGCGTGTCGTTCTTCGCGGGCTCGAAGACGTTGATGCCGCGCTTGTCGACGGCGCGTGTGTGCTGAATGACGAGGTCGGCCTGCGTTTCGATGCGGGGCGGCACGGGCTTCGCTGCCGCGGGCTTTGCCGAGTCGGCGGCGACTCGAGTCGTGTCCGGCTGCTGTGCGGCCGCGAGACTCGCGAATGATGCCGCAAGGATCAGCGACGGGATGTTGTTGGGGGTGCGCATATGGATATGTCTCCTTTGTATTTGCGAGTCCTACGGTTTGAGCAGCAAGTCGAAATTCACCGTGACCAGTTCATTGACCTTGAGCGCGCCGAGCATGAGCTTCGGCGGTTCCAGTCCATACTCCGTCATTCTGAGCGGGTACGCGCCGGCGATTCGCAGTGCGCCATCGGGTCCCGCGCTGACCACTGCCGTCAGGCTGATGGATTTCGTGACGCCGCCGAGCGTCAGCGTGCCACTCAGGCGCGCGTGAGTACCGTCACCAGCACGCTCCAGCGCATACGACTCCAGGCAGAACTCGACGGCGGCGAACTGCTTCGCCTTGAGCGCCTTGAGCATGTGGTCGTTCATTTTGTCATTCCTGCAGTCGAGCTGCGCGGCGAGCACTTTAACCTCGACCGTCGTGACGCTCTTCTGCCCCGCCAGGACGTCTGTCACCACTGTGGGCGCGTCCGCTTCAATTGCGGCATCGAATGATTTGGCACTGCACTCGAATGCTCGCACTGTCGACGTACCACTGATCCAGAGGCGCGTCGCCGGCTGTACGCGGACCGGTATTGTCCCCACCGTCCACGCGACCAGCGCCGGCGCAGCTGCCAGCGACATCGTGGTGACCAGGCTTCGGATTCTCATGTGGTGCTCCCCGCGTTGAAGGCTTCGTGCATCGCATTCGTTGCGATGACGAATCCATCATTGTGTGCGGCGAACACGAGAAGAGTCGGGGCGAGCCCGCGACATGGCGTAGGGAAAACGCTGACGCCAGAGCTACTTCGAAACTGATTCGAGCGTGAAGATGGCAGTGCCGAACATCGGCGCCGGCGCCTCGATACGCACTGGCACCCGGCGCGCATCGTCGGTCAGAAACAGCATGACGATGCCGCCGTTCCTGAAACGCTTCGCATCGGTGACCCGCATTTCGACGACCACGACTGGGAACGCTCCGGCGCCAGCGGTGATCGTATCCCGCCTCAGAACGCGGATGATCACCGGATTCTTTGCCACGTCGTAATGCCGGTTGCTGACGTACGTGGTATCCGCAGACAGATCGAGCGTTCGCACATAGTATATGAACGAGAGCTCGTCGAGCGGGGTCGCGGTGGGTGAACCGCCGGTGCCGCCCGCAGCATTCACCCATCGCTGCTCGACAGGAAACATCTCGACGCGCTCGTGCTGCTCGCTGAACGGGCGCGTTTCGTGCTTCTCGTAGCGGAGCGTCGCGCCGGATACCGGGTCTAGCCAGGAGTCAGAAGCGGCCGTTGCGCGGATCAGTCCCTTACGGGCTTCAAAGCTCGAGCGCAGAAGAAGTGTCGGCGTCCCCCGCACATCCACCGGACCCTCGATCCACATCGACCCCTTTCCCACAGACCCGATGCCGCTCATCCGTACGCGATAGTCGAGACGTTCACCGATCGCGAACGGAAGCGGCGGGGCGGGATCCGATGCTGACTGCGCGCGCGCGCACACCGGTGTAACCTGTGCGAGTGTCGCCGCCACGACTGCTGCGCAGACGGTGCCGATCGCTCTTGCTTGTGCGGCGCGAGACCTCATGTTGACGAGGGTGCGCGCGGGGCACGGGCGATGCATCCGTGCAATGCGCAGCGCCTGTACTGGGCGGGACTACGATCGTGTCAGGGATTTTGCGACTAGATTCACGGCAACGGAGGAAGGACAATTCGGCCGTCCGCGCAGGAATCGCCTACCATAAGGACCATCCGCCGCATGCTGCTGGCGACGCTGGTCGTCGGGCTCGTCGGCACCGAAATCGAGCTCGTCCTGCTCAAACACACCGAAGGGTTCTATCAGCTCGTGCCGGTTGCGCTTAACGCCATCGCCCTCGCCTGCGTCGCATGGTACGGGGTCGCACGATCAGCATCGTCGCTTCGGGTATTGCAGGGGATGATGCTGTTCTTTCTGGTGAGTGGCGTGGCAGGAACCGTCCTTCACTACATCCGGAATCTCGCGGATGCGAAGGAGTCGGATCCCTCACTGTCCGGCAACGCTCTTTATCTCAATGCGACCATGGGCTCGACCCCCGCGCTGGCGCCGGGTACAATGATTCAACTGGCGCTGATCGGCCTTGCATTCGCCTTCCGCCATCCGGCTTTTGGCGGCGATATTGAAACACCGTCACCACCTTCTACTCCATCATGAAAACACTTACTCGCACATTCGCAACGATCGTCGTGTCGGCGATCGCCGTGACGCTCGCCGGCGAAACAGCAGCCGCGCAGCTCGGAAAGCAACAGGGCCTCGTTGATCCAAATGTGACCGCAGACACGGTCCTCGCCACGCTGCCGCACATGAGCCTGCCACTGGCGCAGGCACTGCGTGAGGCGCGCCCTGTACTCGGCCCTGTTCCGATGGACAGCATCCTCGGTGCAAAAGGCATGAGCAAGGCCAACCGCGCGGATCTGTATGCAAAGATGTTCGTGCATGTGGACGTGAATCGCGGATCGGACGCGGAGATCATGCTCATTCCCGGCATGGATGCGAAGAAGCTTGCTGCGGTAAAGTCCCGGCGACCCTGGAAGAGCTTCGCTGATTTTCAGGCTGAGGTCGGAAAGGCGACGAGTCCAGCCGAAGCGGCCCGCCTCGAGCAGTACTTCTTCATCCCGGTCGACCTGAACACGTTCACAAACGACATCATGGACACCTTCGCCTCGATCGGCGTGGGTACGACGCGGTGGAAGCGCGAGTTCGCCGAATACCGCCCGTGGACGTCGCAAGAACAGTTCGAACGCGAAATCGGGAAGTACGTTCGCACAAACCCGAATGAGGTCAAGCGCCTCTGGCGCTACGTGATCATCAACAAGTAGTTCATCCGGTATATCGAACAGCGCGCGAGCTCGATCGCGCGCTGTTTTTTGTTGTGACAAGGATGTGTTGTCTCACACCTATCGAACCGCAACACCAGATCGCTCGGCTTCCGCGGTGAATGTGAACGTCCGGCCCACATACCGCTCTCCTCCTGGACTGCAAGTCATCTGACAGGACGATATGTACGAAAACAAGACTCAGCGCACTACGGCGAGTGTCACCGCCTTTCTTGACTCCATTGCGCACCCCGCACGCCAGCAGGACGCAAAGGCATTGGCAGCCCTCATGCGTGAGGCAACTGGTAAGCGCCCCTCGATGTGGGGATCGAGCATCGTAGGTTTTGGAGACACGACGTACCAAACCAAAGCTGGAACCGTCGATTGGTTTCCGGTCGGCTTTGCGCCGCGTAAAGCAGCGCTGGTCGTCTATCTCATGGGTGGCCTCAAGGCGCACGCCCCGCTTCTCGCGAAACTTGGACCCCACAAGGTCGGGGGCGGGTGCCTCTACTTGCCTCGACTCTCAGATGTGAACTCCAGGATTCTCCGCCGACTCATCAAATTGAGCTACACCGGAAATCGGGGCATCGCGAAACCCGCACAGGCAAAGAAGGCGAAACCCGCCGCGACTCTGTAATCGGACCGGAAATTCGCCTACTTCCAAAGCCACATCATCACCGTGGCTAATCCTGAGACAGCCACGGACGCCAGCGCGACATCACGGTGGTGGCGCCCACCTTCTGACTGCGGGCCGGCGTCGTGCGCTGTCTGAGCCGTCAAGACGAAGCCAGCGTCCGCGCCGAGCATGAGGGCAGTGTGCAGATATTTGCGTACTCTGCCGTTCGATTCGTGGCGTGAGTCCCAGAGATTCCACAGCCCCGTTACGGTATTTATGCCAAACAGTGCGGCGACACCGCCCGCGAGTGCACTGTGCGTACCCTTGGCCCAGCCAGGCGGAGTCGGATCGTCCAGGAGCTTGTCTCCCGCATAGTACTGCGCGACGAAGAGCGGGAAGATTGCATAGCTGCCGATCCGGTGAATCTTCAGGCGCGTGTAATAGAGGTCGCTGTGAGTGACAGCGCGCGGGCGCTCCTGCGAATCGGGCAGGGCAAGGGCGACGTGAAAACGCGCCGTAGATGTGTCGAACGCGTGTGGCCGCAGAGACGCCGTCGACAGTTGTGCGTGCGCTGCAGACGAGAACGCGGCGCAGAGCGCGCCGCTCAGTGCGAATCGGGAGATCGTCGACATGGATTTCTATCCGGGAGGAAGCTTGACCAGTGCGGCCGCCCAACCGGTGGGATCGGCATCCTGCTTGTGCATCGCGTTCACGTCCACGACAACGTTTGCGCCCTGTAGTGAAACCGCAAACCGGTCCATCCCGCGCGTGGCGCGTCCATCGATGAATACGCCGTTGGGCTGATATCGCGAATTGTGCTTCGGGCATTTGAACTTGCCGTCCTTCTCGTTCCACTTCAGAGCCGTGTTCTGATGCGGACACGAAAGATTGAACGCGTATACGGCGTGCTCCCAACGCACCAGGATGATCTCGTTCTTCCTGTCGATCTGCACACTGTCGCCTGCGGGGATGGGGTATGTCGTCGCCAGCGTTCCCTCACCCACTGGCTCGGCGAGGCCGAAGGCGAGCTCTGCAGCTGCCTCCCGCGTGACGCCGAGGGCGCTCAGAGCCCCCGCGACCGCCAGGGAAAGATCACGGATGAACTCGCGACGCGTTGGGGGGATGGCGCAGCCGATACAGTCGGCCCGCTTGTCGGACTGGTTACGCGACATTTACGAGTAGCACGCCCGCCACGAGGGTCGCGCTCCAGAGGAAGACACTGCACACCGCTTCACGCCGCCACGCCTGCCACGCCTTCATTGATTGCTTGTCATCGATAGCGACGAATTCGCGTAAACGAGTTTCTGTTCTCGTCAGAAGGAAACCATTGAGAAGCAGCAGCGCGACGAGCGCGAGTTTTATCCAGAACATCGGCGAACCCGCAAATGTCTCTATGTCGGCCGCCGCGAGTGCGATGCCGGTCACGAACAGGACGGCGAGAGATACAACGACAGGCCTGTGGATCTCGCGTACCTCGGCAAGGTGCAATGCGCGGCGCTCTGCATTGCTTCGCGCGAGACGCAGCGTCGTGCGATCGGCGGCGACTGCGAGCCCGCCGCCTGCGAGCATCGAAAGAAGATGACCGGCTTCCGTGACGGCGGGGACGATTCTTGAGTTGCTGTAGAGCGACTGCCACGGAGCGAACAGATGCACGAGCTGTTGAACAATCATTTGCATTAAGGCGATGAGTTGGCATCGACGCGGTGCGCGGAGACGGCCTTGCTGTTACTACACACGCGAGCAGGGGCTGGTCCTATGTCGAAGCAGCGCCGGTTGCATCAGTCTATGCCGTCGCGCTCTCGAGGCGTCCGGAGAATCCCTTACACGCCTCAGCGATTTCGCCCGCTTGAGATGGTGTCTGCCGATCGGAATTGTTGGATGTCGCCGCATCCGTCCAACGCGCATCCAGGGAGAAACATCATGCTCAGAATTCGGGACATCATGACTGCAGATGTCGCCACGGTCTCGCCGGACGCGTCGTTGCGCGAGACGATGGAAGTGCTGACACGGCGCCAGATCAGCGGCGCCCCCGTGATCTCGGCAGGAAACATTCTCGGCGTCGTTTCCGCGTCCGATCTGATTGCCTTCGCGTCGATGCTTCCGGCCACGCCGCTGACGCGCGGCGGCACACCTGACGAAGTGGAGTGGGACACGCCTGCAAGCGCCGCTGAGCTCGATGAGCTCGACATCTCCGAAACGGGATTCTTCGCCGAGATGTGGGATGATGCCGGTTCCGACGTCGCCATTCAGTTCGCCGCGGCGGAAGCCGACCGGCTTAACGAGCTGGAGCAACACTCAGTGCGGGAGGTGATGACGACGGATCTCGTCACGCTTCGGAGCGACACGACAGTCAGGGAAGCCGCAGACGTGCTGCGCCGGCGCCGGATTCATCGCGTGCTCGTGGTGGATGACGGCAGGCTCGTCGGCATACTGAGCACGCTCGATGTCGTCGATGCGGTTGCCGACGGCCGTCTTGTCACGCGCGCGTACGTGTTCAACCACGACGCTGAGTTCGCAGAGCGCTGAACGGCGAAGGAGTGCGGGAAGCCTCTGAAAATGCTGGCCCAGGGGTTTCCCGTACACGAGCGGCGCAGAATGCTGAAGAAAGTCCGGCGTTCTGCCGACTTCGGATAGTTCGGTTCCGAACGAGTATCCAGCCATGGCATCGCGAGGATCGCAATGCCGGACTCTCACCGGGGCTGGAACATGTCGATCAAACTTGCGCTCGGACTTCCGACCACGTTCGCCGACGCGGAGCGCGGAGCCGTCGGCCTCATTCAGGTGGGAACGCCGAAGTCGTTCACCACCATGAACCACTAGCCAGATGCACGCCGTCAAAGCGATGGATGCGCTGCGCCGCATCGTGCGCGGCCTCCGCGCGACACACGCCGCCGCGCGCGAACATGAGATCAGCGCGGCGCAGCTCTTCGTGCTGCGGCAGATCTGCGCGGCGCCGGGACTTTCCCTTACCGACATCGCCCGCCTCACAATGACGTCGCCCAGCTCGGCGTCAGAGGTAACGGGCCGCCTCGTAGAATCGGGACTCGTGGTCAGGAGTGTGCGGGCCAACGATCAGCGGCGTGCGGAATTTCGGCTGACATGTGCGGGTGAGCGCGCGATCTCCGGCGCGCCGGCTTCGGTACAGGAGCGGCTGCTCGCGGGGTTCCAGCTCCTCGACGAGCGCGATCAGCGTGACCTCGCGCGCGCGCTCGATGCCTGGGTTACGACGTCGGGCCTCTCGTCTCTGCCGCCGACAATGTTCTTTGAACCGTCCGGCGCTGAGGCAGTCGGCGTGGATTCCGATCACGATGTAGGGGAATCCCCCGCACGCCACGCAATGTTTCCCGCATTCGGAAACGCAACTCACCTGACACCGCGCTGATCCTGCGGGCCCTAACATGCTCCTACCCTCCACAGGGACCGGAACATGTCTGTCGCACTCTCCAGAAGCCATCCAGCCAACCGCAAGGTTGCTCCGCAGCGCTCCACAGCGGCGATCGATGTCTACTTCGGCGAAATCAGCAAAGGGCCGCTGCTCTCGGAAGCGGAAGAATATGATCTGGCTTGCCGCGCTCAAACGGGGGACGAGGCTGCCATTCAGTCGCTCGTATCGAGGAACCTCCGCTTTGTCGTATCAGTCGCAAAGCGATTCCAGCACCGGGGTCTTGGACTCGATGATCTGATCGCAGAAGGAAATGTCGGCCTGCTCGCGGCGGTACACCGCTTCGACCCCGGTCAGGGGGTTCGCTTCATTACATACGCGGTCTGGTGGGTGCGACAGGCCATCCTCGTGGCACTGACGAAGCAAACGCGTCTCGTGCGGCTCCCTGCGAGCCGGGTCGCCAGGAATGTGAAAGTGTCGAGAGCGCGCGACTTCCTGCGCAACGAGCTCGGGCGCGAGCCTGCCACCGCCGAAATTGCGCGACACGCACAGATCACGCCCGACGATGTCGAGCAGTGGCGTAATACCTCCGCCGTTCAGATTTCCCTCGACGCACCTCCGTCCGGCGCGGAGGGCCGAAATCTCAGCGAGCAGCTCACCGTCGAGCCTACCGCCGAGGAGCTGGCGGAGGATGCGGTCCGCGTTGATGCGCTTCTGGGCAACGCGCTGAGGAGTCTCCTCCCACGGGAGGCAATGATTCTGCGGCGCTACTTCGGACTCGGTGGTTCGGAGTCACAGACACTCGATGTTCTTGCGCGCGAGATGGGAATCACTCGGGAGCGTGTCAGGCAGCTGCGCGATCGCGCACTCGGCAAGCTCCGGCATGGGAAGTATGCAGAGGCTCTCGCATCACTCACACGGTGATGCCATGAATTCCCTGAACGACCCGCAGCCTCCAGCTGGATCTCCTGCGCGTGCAAACGACGACTGTGGACGCCTTCTCGCTCGCTTCCGGGCGCTCATCGAGAACAGCGCCGAAGGAATTGCGACGATAGACGGGGAGGGCAAATTCCTTTTCCATAGCGGCGGAGCACGACGCATACTTGGTGTCGATCCCGCCGAGCTGGTCGGCACCGCATTCTTTACTCGCATTCACGCGCACGATCAATTCACGGCGATTCAGGACTTTCGCCGCCTTCTCCTCGTGCCCGGGGCGCACGCCACGACCGTCTTCCGCTTCCTGCACGGCGATGGATCATGGCGATGGCTCTCCAGCCACAAGACGAATCTTCTCCACGACCCCGACGTGGGAGCTGTTGTTGCAAACTATCGCGACATAACGGAGCAGCGCGAATCGGAGCAGGCGCTGCGCGAAAGTGAAGAGCGGTTTCGCGAGATGGCCGACCACATCAAGGAGGCGTTCTTCGTCACGGACGTTGCGACGCGCGCGCCACTGTACGTCAGCCCGTATTGTTCGGAAATCTGGGGACGTCCCATGGCCGCGGGTCCCTCGAAAGAGAACTGGATCAACTGGGTGCATCAGGATGATCGCGTGTCGGTTCGCGAGGTGTTCGGGCACACACTGATGGGAGAGCCAACGGATCAGGTGTTCCGGATTGTGCGACCCGACGGCACGATCCGCTGGGTCCGCGGACGCGCCTACCCGGTTCGCGACGCCGCTGGAATCGTCCGGCGCGTCGTGGGGGTTGCTGCAGACGTCACGGAGCTGCGCGAAGCCGAGGAACGCTTCACACAGGCGCAGAAGATGGAGGCTGTGGGCCGGCTCGCCGGCGGCGTGGCTCACGATTTCAACAACCTGCTCACCGTCATCATCGCCGAAACCGAGCTGATGATCACCGATGACACGACCGACAAGAAGGACATCAACCTTCTCAAGGAAGTTCGAAGCGCCGCCGAAAGCGCCGTCGTCCTCACGCGGCAGTTGCTCGCGTTCTCCAGGCGTGAGCTCGTGGAGCCGACGGTCTTCTGCATAGATGATGCGGTTACCGAAACGTCGAAGATGCTCCGCCGCCTGATTGGAGAAGATGTGAGTCTCACGGTAAAGCTCGCATCCGGTGGTGCCTCGATCCGAATGGACCGCGGGCAGCTCGATCAGATCCTCACGAATCTCGCGGTGAACTCTCGTGACGCGATGCCGCACGGCGGATCGCTTTGCATCGAGACGTCGGTGGAAATCGTTGATAGCGCATTCGCGCGGAATCACCCGGCGGTGAAGCATGGTGAAGTTGTGCTCATCACGGTGACGGACACTGGCGGGGGTATGAGCGCCGAGGTATGCGCGAGGGCGTTCGAGCCGTTCTTCACCACCAAATCACACGGGAAGGGGACGGGGCTCGGACTTGCCACGTGTCACGGCATCGTGCTGCAGTCAGGAGGCGATATCGTCGTGCGAAGTACGCTCGGGAGCGGGACGACATTTCGGATCTACCTTCCACGCGTCGATACCAAACCCCCGGACCCGGAGACCGGGGTGCGCGACGTCCCGCGCGGGCAGGAATCGATCCTCCTCGTCGAGGATGAGCCTGGGGTACGCCGCGTCGCGGCACGCATGCTCCGCGCACAGGGCTACAGCGTGCTCGAGGCGCGCGACGCGTCCGAGGCATTACGCATTCTCAATTCGGGGAGCGCCCGTATTCACCTCCTCTTTACAGATGTTGTCATGCCCGGAATGGGCGGGCGGGAACTCGCCGAGCTCGTGCGGTCGCAGCGCCCGGACATCAAGGTGCTGTATGCGACCGGCTACACGGACGATGTCATTCTGCAGCATCAGGTTCTCGAGCATGGCGTGTCGTTACTCCGAAAGCCCTACACAGCGGCCGCGCTCGGTGCGAAGATTCGTGAGACGCTTGACACAATTCCGCCCGATGTCGCTGCGGCGGAGCAGCGGCGCATGGCGAACGCAGGCAAGGAAGCATTGCCCGAAGTCCCGTAGCCACACGTGTTCGTTCCGAAGCTTGTCACGACACTGCGCTCGTATGATCGCGCGCAATTCACGAGGGACCTGGGCGCCGGCGTAGTCGTCGGCATTGTTGCTTTGCCGCTCGCGATCGCCTTCGGCATTGCGAGCGGCGTGACGCCGGAAAAGGGACTATGGACGGCTATCATCGCCGGGTTCATTATCTCGGCGCTTGGCGGATCCCGCGTACAGATCGGCGGGCCGACGGGGGCGTTCGTCGTCATCGTCTACGGAATCGTCCAGCAGCACGGCGTGGAGGGGCTTGCGATCGCGACGCTCATGGCCGGCATGCTACTCGTCGCTTTCGGCCTCGCGCGATTCGGATCGGTGATCAAGTTCATTCCACACCCGCTGGTGACCGGTTTTACGGCGGGCATTGCGATGATCATCTTCGCTGGCGAGATCAAGGATGTACTCGGCCTGCACATGGGCGCCGTGCCACCGGGGTTCGTTGACAAGTGGATTGCGTACTCACACGCCGCAACGTTCACACCGGCAGCGGTGGCCGTCGCGGCAGTCGCGTTTGCCATCATGCTGGGCTGGCCGCGCGTCAGCCGCCGTGTGCCGGGTCCGTTCGTGGCGCTCCTGGCGGCGACGGTGATGGTCCGTGTGCTCGAACTCCCGGTCGAAACGATCGGATCGCGCTTTGGGGACATCACGGCATCCATGCCAACGATTCGATTCCCCGACGTGTCGCTCGCCCGGATAACGGGGCTGGTGGGACCTGCGTTGACGATCGCAATGCTCGGCGCAATCGAGTCGCTGCTGTCGGCTGTCGTTGCTGATGGAATGATCGGCGCGCGGCACCGATCGAACATGGAGCTGGTGGCGCAGGGCGCCGCGAATATCGTTGTACCGTTCTTCGGAGGCATCCCCGCCACGGGCGCCATCGCCCGGACCGCAACGAACGTTCGCAACGGAGGGCGAACCCCGATTGCAGGCATCGTGCACGCTGTCACGCTCCTGGTGATCACGCTTCTCGCAGGACGATGGGCGTCGCTCATTCCGATGGCGGCGCTCGGCGCAATTCTCGTCTTGGTCGCGTATCACATGAGCGAGTGGCGTACGTTTGTCGCCGAGTTGCGCTCGCCGGGAGGGGACGTCGCGGTGCTCCTCGCGACATTTCTCCTCACGGTCTTTGTCGATCTTACGGTTGCGATTGCCGTGGGGATGATTCTCGCGGCCTTTCTGTTCATTCGCCGCATGGCCGCCGCGGTTACGGTGAGCTCGATTACCGGGACCGACGGCGACGACGGCGAGCATGATGAGCTCGAGCTGCGCCGTATTCCGCCGGGCGTTCAGGTGTTCGAAATCAGCGGAGCGTTCTTCTTCGGCGCGGTCGACACGTTCAAGGACACCCTCGCGCAGATAGCCACACGGCCCCGCGTGCTCATTCTCCGCATGCGCAACGTCCTGGTGATCGACTCATCCGCGGTAAAGGCCCTGCGCGACGTCGTGAAACGCAGTCATGGCGAAGGCACGCTGGTGCTGCTCTGCGACGTGCACACGCAACCGCTCGGCGTGCTCACCGGGTCACGTCTTCTGGATGACATCGGACGGGACAGGTTGTTTGACGATCTCGATGCGGCGCTCGCCTTTGCCGCCAACTTCGCTGACTTGTCGCCCGTCAGACAAGCAGAATCGTTGCGCCCCCCGCTATCGCCATCAGCAGGAGGCTGACGGCAGCGCGACGACGTACGTCTCCCGCACCCACACTGAAGGCGATCAGTGCCTTCATGACGTTGTTGGCACACATTCCAGTGGCGATGATGGCGGCGGCAACACCGGGATCGTCCGCAATGGCGGATCTGTTGGTCGAGAATGTCAGGGCATCCATGTCCGCGAGGCCCAGAATCGCACCACTCGCGTACCCGCCGGTGGCGCCCCACCAGTCATGCGCCAGCCTGAGCGCGATCATCGCGACTTGAAATGCAATAGCCATCTGGATGGCGGTCGAGAGATCGAGAGGACTCCCTGACTTGACTGGCGAGGCCGCCGCAGGCGCGTCACCGCGCACCCGCACGAGCAGAGTCAGTATGCTGCCCACGATCAGCACGGGTGCAAGGAGCGGCGCGAGCGCCATTGCAACCCCCTGATTGAGAACGACGGTTACTCCGAGCACGCGCAGAGGCAGAATGGTGCAGGCCGCAAGAATGCCGCGCGCGAGCGAGGCCGCGACAACGGGCTCCCGTTTGCTTTGCCGCGAAAACGTCAGAGTGACTGCCGTTGACGAAATGAATCCGCCCAGTGCACCGGCGATCCCGTACCCAAGCTCCGCGCCGACCGCGCGCCGGACGAGATACCCTGCATAGTTAAGTCCTGAGAAAATCAGGACGACGATCCACAGCGAGCGAGGCTCGATCTGAAGGACACCGAAGAGCGGACCGCGCGGAAGAAGCGGGAGCACAACGAGGGCCAGCGCGGCAAACTGAAGCGCTGCGCGCAACTCATGTTCGTCGAGCTTGCCGACGAGCGAGTGTAATCGTTCCTTCTCGCGCAACGCGAGGACGAGGATCGACCCCGCGCCAGCCGCGATCGAGATCCATCCGACTCCTGCCACTACTCCCAGCGCGACGACCACTATAGCGGCTGCTTCGGTCGTGCCGTCGATTTCCGCTCCATCGCGACGTACCGCCATGACATACGCCACCACCGAAAGTGCGAGTGCGGCAGTTGCGATAGACGATGCTACGAATTCGAATCCGGATTCAGCCAGCGCTCCGGCGATCCCCCCGATGAGGCCGAGGGAGAAGAATGTGCGGATACCGGCGAAGCGCGCATGCGGGCCACTGGCGTGCCCCGACCATTCGCGTTCCAGACCGACGGCGAGCCCGACGAGCGCGGCAATGCCGAGGCGCGTTGCAATCACCAGGTCGGAGGGCGCGCCCATCACGGTGACCTCTGGGCGCGCCCTTCCGCCCTGTCGCGAATACCGTGCAGCATCGCGCGCTGCATGATGAAATGCACGGGCTCGAAGCCGAATACGTTGAGCGGTGCGAGCACAAAGGGGAGCACCCCCGGCGCCCCTTCACCGCGAGTGCGGACGATCAGTCGGGAATGGCTTTCGCCATCTGGCACCACCACGAACGCTCCCCAGTTCTCGAGCACCATCGCCCTCCCCGGAAGGACCGCGCTCACGCGCCAACCCGGATGATCCCCGAATATTCCACCGAGATATCCGGGCTGCGTTGCGAACACCGTGTCGCCGACACTCCTGCGTTGCCATTCATCACGAATTTCGCGCGCGTTGTGAATCTGGGCGCCGAACGCGCGTTCGAGCCAGTCATGACCGTAGAACCCCGCGCGATCCTGACCAATCTGAACAACCCACGCCCATACGCTCTCTGCCGGGGCCCGGACGGTGACCGCGTGATCGACGCGGTATCGCGCACCTGCCGGCAGCGCGCTGTCACCCGGCAGTGCCGCGACTCGCTCGATGCGGGTTGAACCCCATGTGATGTAGATCGGTCTTGTGGCAGCCACAACGGCCATGTACAACGCGATGTTCAGTCCAAGTATCCAGCCTGCGCGTTCCCAGTTCGGGTGTCTGACCGCCCGCTCGCCCAGTGTATTGATGGCGGTGATATCTGCATCGATTCTCCTGTACGATGGGACGAGGGCAATCACGGCCAGTCCAACCGAGATGAAAGCGCCAATCAATGAATACAGGCCTGGCGCGACCGCAGTGAGAATGATCGACATCGCAACGCCGATCATCAGCCACGTCTCCCATTGATTGCGGAGCCATGGAAATCGCAAAAGGCCGAGCGCCGCCGCGAAGTATGCGGTCACTGCAAGGCACCACAGCGTCGCAACCAGCCATGGGTCTCCCCCCATGGCCCACATCGCGACCCCTGCATGCGCGGTGGCGTGCAGCATGATGAACCAGCCGAGGAGAGTGCGTCGCACGGTTCGCCTCCGGAAGCGTGACTGATTCACGTTACGAACGTGTATTGCACCTCCGCAGGCGGTTGGATGCTTCATGCGGTAAGGGAATCGCGGCCCTCGGTGCAGGGGTTTCCCTGTCGCGCTGCGCGACGCTCCGCAGTCGGCGGAGCGGCGGAACGATGTAGCGAATTTGGGTACGATATCCTCCACGGCGACGTACTCTGCAGAAGCGCGAGGCAGGCTTCTGGGAGAGAGGATACCCGTTCAGGATTCGGAGATGACCGAACCCGACGAACGGCGCGACGACGCTGCCCACGACATGGTCATCCAGCTGGAATCGCTCTCGAACGAAGAGCTGAAGACATTGCGTGCCGCATTTCCGTATGACCCGGGCGACGCGTCGGATCCGAGAAAGAGCTTCAACCGGAAAATTGATACCGAATTCAGGCGAAGAGCGCTGCGCTAACGCAGCAAGGCGCCCCGATGAACCGGGGCGCCTTCTTGTGCAACGCGGTGCGCTACGTGGACCGCCCCGATTTGGATCTGTTGCCGCGGCTCGTGGCTTTTGACGAGCGTGATCGGGACGCGGCTGATCCCTTCGCTCCTTTGCTCGAACGTTCGCCGTCGTTCTGGCCTCCCTTGGAACGCGTCACGCTTCCCTTTCGCGCTCCCTGCGTGCCCCGCTTCGACGCTGCCATCGGCTGCTCCGGAATTGGGTGAGTCCGATTTCACGACGAGCATTTCGGGCGCGCCGCATCGGTGTGTGCTGTGCCGTACCCCCGCGCGATTCCGAAAGTACCAATTCGGTAATCGCGATACTGTGAACGCGGCGAATGGCTGAGAGCACGTATGTCCTCTCAGCCATTCGGCCCGACCAGACTTACTGCGACTACCGCCGGCGCCCCTGCTGCGAATGGCCGCTCTCGCTGTATTCGCTGTCGCTGTCGTCGTCTTCGTAGTCCTCCGAATCCCAGTCCTGGTCTTCGTCGTCCTCCATGTTCTCGCTGCCGTAGTTCATTTCGGCGCGCGTTTCGTACTCTTCGGTATCGTCGTCCTGATCGAAGCCGGAGTCGAAGGGTCCCTGCTCGTTTTCGTCGTCGTACTGGTGGCTGTTCGAACCACGTGACTGGTTTTGCTCACCGTAGTCGCCGCCGCCCCAGTTCGAGCGCTGCATGCCACCCCGGGAGCCAGAGCCGCCGCGATATTCGGACTGGTCGCCGCCGCGGCCTCCACGCATTCCGCCCTCATTCGAGTAGTCGTTGCCACGCGAGTAGTCATTGCCACGTGACTGGCCGCTCCCCTGACCACGACCATTGCCGTAGCTGCGGCTGCCGCTGTTGCCGCTGTTGCGGGAACCGCCGCCGTAATCATTGCCGTACTCGTTCCCGTAATTGTTCTCGTCACCGCGCGATCCATAGTTGCCGCGCGAGCCGTAGTTCTGATTCTGTGAACCGTAGTTCTGGCCCTGGCTGTTGAAGTCGCGCCCGCCCCCCTGACCACGGTTCTGGTTGCCGTTCTGTTCGCGGTTCTGGTTTCCGCCGCGACCACGATTCTGATTCATCCCCTGACCGCCCTGACCGCGACCCTGATTGTCGCGCGTCTGATAGCGCCCTTCGCTCCCCTGACGCCCCGATTGCGAGCGATTGCGGCCTTCCTGAGATCCCCAGCGCTGATTCCCCGACTGGCTTCCCTGATTTTCGCGCCCGCGATTGCCGCCTTCACCGCCCTGCCCTCTCATCCCGCCGTTCCCTTCGCCGCTTCCGCGATTCGATGAACGCGCCTCGCTTCCACTGCGCCCACCTGATGAACGATAGCCGCCCTGCTGTGACCGGCCGCTCTCACCGCTGCGACCGCGCGATCCCCCACCGTTTCCGCTGCTGCTGCCGCTTGAACGCGACGAGCCGCTGCGGTTCGATGAGCTGTTCCGGCCGGAACTCCGGCCTTTTTTCGTTGACGTAGCCATGACCCTCTCCTTATGAAATTCAACGAAAATTTCTGTGGATTGACTGATATTCATTCGGAATTATTTGGTTCCTGTCAGCGTCGTATTCATCCCGATGTACGGGAACCGGGAAATGCATCCGCGGTACTCTTTTAAGGGGCAATGTGCCTGACCCCTGTTCAATGCGAGGGTATTTGTATGTCTGACACGGTCCCTGCGCGCACGTAGCGCTCGGAGGGCGGGCGGCGCGGCCGTCACACGAGCAGTCCGGAAACGCCGAGGTCGTTACGCCCGCCATGCAGCGCCGCACGTTTGCCGCACGCGTTCTGAAGTTCTATCAGAACCTGGCCCCGCCGTGCGCGCCGCGGGGCGTGGTCGTCGTGAATCCGTACGAGAATCCGGATGCGCTCGCGTACACCCGCGCGTTCCTTGAACGGTACTTCGCCGACAACATCTCCCGCACGCTCGTTCTGGGAATCAATCCCGGCCGATTTGGTGCCGGGATCACCGGCGTCACGTTCACTGATCCCGTCGCGCTTGCCGAGATGTGCGGCATTCCCAACTCCCTCCCGCGGAAGCGCGAGCTTTCGTCGGTCTTCATTTACGATGTGATCAACACCATGGGAGGCGCCGAGGCGTTTTACTCGCGCTTCTTCCTGTCGGCCATTTCACCACTCGGCTTCACGCGCGGGGGTGTCAACCTCAATTACTACGACGTTCCCGAGCTTGCCCGGCGTGTGACGCCTTTCATAGTGGACTCGATCAGACAGCAAGTCGACCTTGGCGTTCACACGCGCGACGTCGTGATCCTTGGGCGCGGCGCGAACGCGAAGTTTTTCAACGCGCTGAATGACGACCATGGGTTTTTTCAGCACGTTCATGTGCTCGAGCATCCCCGATGGATCCTGCAGTATCGTCGCAAGCAGGCTGCCGAGTACAACGCGAAGTATGCGGCAGTGCTCAATGCGGCGAACGCCTCATGATCAGAAGGGGATGGTTCGATCTGTGAGATGAAGACGGCGAAGAACCCGCAGCCCGGCCGCATGATCGGTCGCGCGTTTTGAGGCGCAGGCTTTCTCCATCACGCAGGTTGCAAAGCCGGCATCGAACGCGTCCAGGGCCGTCGCGAGCACACAGTCGTGCGTCTCAATGCCGGCTATGTGAACGTCGCCAATGCGGCGTCGGCGAAGCCCCGCGGCGAGCTCGGCACCGTTCCCGAACACCGAGCGCGTCCGCTTCGGGATGATGATTGAACGCCGTGCGTCGAGGAGCGCGGTCAATGCCGGCAGGGTTTCATCGCTCCTCGCGTCTGATCCGCGGGCGCGGAGCGAACGGGCGTGCAGTCGGCCCTTGGTATGCTCCGCGATGATGATGAGTGAATAGCCCCCATCCTGGATGAGCCGGGCGACGCTCGAAGTCACGTGACGAGTCCGTGGCGTCACGAACGTTGGCACAACATCAACAACGATCAGCGCCCGGCGCTTCCGTGGATGGGGAACCGAAATCAAACGTCGAACCGGATTATCGATCCTCTTCCTCGTCCGACCCGCTGCGATCTTCTGCGTCCCCCCGGTAGTGGCCGTCGAAGTTCGACCGAATCCCCTCGCCACCATCGTCCGGCTTGAGTGGATCGTCACTCCAGTCGCCGCGAGGCACGCCGTTATCCTCGGTCTGGAGATCACGCGGAGGCTCGGCGGCCTTTCGGCCTTTCTTCTTTGTCGGTTCCGCCGTCGCGTCCGGCGTCGTTCCCTTTCCTGTGCGGCGCTTGCGCGTTGTCGTCATAATTTGTCACGGGAAACAGGTGATCGTGCGAACGTGCGTGGGAGCCATATCTACCATGAGCATCCGCCCGCGTTCCGCACCGGTGCGCACAGAGGAACGCGTACCGCAAAAACGGGTATGGGACACTCCAACGACGGCGACGTGAGCCGTGATTACCCCGGCTGGAGCCCCCACCAATGTCCCTCGATACACTCAACGATCTGTTCATCGAACAGCTGCGCGATACGCTCAACGCTGAAAAACAGCTCGTCAAAGCCCTTCCGAAGCTGGCCAGAAATGCCAACTCCGAAATGCTGGCCGACGCATTCGAAACGCACCTCGAGGAAACGAAGGTGCACGTCGAGCGCCTTCAGGAGGTGTTCGAGCTGATTGACGAAGCGCCTCGCGGCAAGAAATGCAAAGGCATGGAAGGGCTCCTCGAAGAAGGGCAGGAAGTCCTGGACGAAGATGGCGAGCCCGCGGTGCTCGACGCGGCCATGATCGCGGCCGCGCAGCGGGTGGAGCACTATGAGATCGCGGCCTACGGTTGCCTCGTTCACTATGCCGAGCTTCTGGGGCACAAGGAAGCAGTGGCGCTCCTGCAGAAGACGCTCGACGAGGAGAAAGCCGCGGATGAGAAGCTGACGCAGATCAGCGACGCCGAAGTGTTCTCTGCGGCCATGGCCGCGGGCGCCCAGGAAGAAGAAGGAGAGGAAGTCGAAGTCTGAGCTCCCGATGTACCTGATCGAAATCCTGCTGCCGACCTCGAACAACGAAGGCCAACGTTTCGAGGCGGCAGTTTTCGATCGTACCCAGCACGAGCTCATTGACCGGTTCGGCGGTCTGACGGCGTTTTTCCGTTCCCCCGCATCGGGAGTGTGGGAAGCGCCTGATGGTTCCGTGCAGCACGACTCGATTGTCGTGTTGGAGGTGATGTCCGAAACGCTCGATCGTACGTGGTGGAGCGATTACCGTACTCGCCTCGAGAAACGTTTTTCACAGGACGAAATAGTGCTGCGCGCCCACAGCATTGACCTGATCAGGCAGCGCGGCGAGCGAAACGCATAGGCGCGCTCCGCTTCACGGCGAAGCACGACGCCGGAGGAACCATGCCCAGGCTGAAGGACAGGCAGCGAGAGGAGATGGTACAGCAGCATGTGGAAGCTCGCGGCATCACTGACCCGCGACTCCTTGAAGCCCTCCGCGATGTTGATCGCCAGGACTTCGTCCCCGACGATCTTCTCGATTTTGCATATCACGACGCGCCACTGCCGATCGATGAAGAGCAGACCATCTCGCAACCGTACATCGTCGCGCTGACGCTCGACGCACTCGAACTCACGCCGGCTGACCGGCTGCTCGACGTGGGAACGGGATCCGGGTATGCCGCTGCGATCGCGAGCCATCTCGTTCGCGAGGTGTGGAGCATCGAACGACGCAAGTCCCTGGCAGACTCCGCTGCAAAGCGACTCGTGGATCTGGGTTTTCTCAGCGTGCACGTCGTGCATGGGGATGGCAGCAAGGGGTTGCCGGCGCATGCCCCCTACGACGCGATCATGGTCGGCGCCGCGGGTCCCGACGTGCCTCGCGCACTCAGGGAGCAACTCGCGATCGGCGGGCGCATGGTGATTCCCGTCGGCGACACGCCGCGTGTTCAAAGTCTCCTTCGCATCCGACGCACGGGCAAACGGACCTGGACTACAGAAGACCTTGGGCCCGTGATGTTCGTTCCGCTGATCGGCGAGGAGGGATTTCACGATGAGGCAATGGCGGTGCCGGACGCGCGCGGCGTCGCGCTTCCGACGCTGGTCAGGTCATCCGCGGAGCCCTTCGAGGATATTGCGTCATCGCGCGTCAATCGCCTTCTCGAGCGAATGGGCGATGCGAAAGTGGTATGTATCGGGGAAGCGAGTCACGGCACCGCAGAGTTCTACGAAATGCGCGCCCGGATCACACGCGCGCTCATCGAGGAAAAGGGATTCACCGTCGTGGCGCTCGAGGCCGACTGGCCGGAAGCGCAACGACTCGATCGCCATGTCCGAGGCACAACCGTCGATCCCCACCCTGAAGAAGCATTCGATCGCTTTCCCACGTGGATGTGGGCGAACCGGCAGGTGATGGATTTCGTGGACTGGCTCGAGACGCACAACCACTCCCTCACGGCGCGCGATAAGCGCGTCGGGATCTACGGCCTGGACCTGTACAGTCTCCACCGTTCGATTGCCTCCGTCCTTCGCTATCTCAGCGACGCCGATCCCGATGCGGCTACTGTAGCGCGGCGACGGTACGGATGCCTCGATCCGTGGGAACAGGACCCCGCAGCCTATGGTGCCGCCGTGTTGAGCGGCCGGTTCAGGGGATGCGAGAATGATGTGGTCGGCGTCCTCGCGGAAATGATGCGGCGGCGGGTCGAGTACGCCGCGCGGGATCCGGAGCGTTCGTTCGATGCCGAACGCAATGCAGCGCTCGTCGCAGGCGCGGAGGAATATTACCGCGTGATGTATTACGGATCCGTTGCCAGCTGGAATCTTCGCGACCAGCACATGTTCGACACGCTGCAGGCCGTGCTCGAACACCGCGGGCCGGACGCGCGCGCCGTGGTGTGGGCGCACAACTCACATCTCGGCGATGCGCGCTGGACGGAAATGGGCGCGCGCGGAGAACACAACGTGGGTCAGCTGGTCAGGGAGCGATACGGCGAGGATGCGTATCTCATTGGTTTTGGCACCGACCATGGGACGGTCGCCGCCGCAAGCGACTGGGAGGCGCCGATGGAAATCAAGCAGGTGCGTCCGTCACACGAAAAAAGTTATGAGCGCGTGTGCCACGAGTGCGGCGTGCCGCGATTCTTCCTTCCGCTGCGTGCCGGGAGCCGTGAGCTCAAGCACGCGCTTGGCGATGAGCGTCTCGAGCGCGCAATCGGCGTGATTTACCGCCCGGAGACGGAAGTCCAGAGCCATTACTTCAGCTCCCGGCTGCCGCGGCAGTTCGATGAATGGATCTGGTTCGACGAGACGCGCGCCGTCGATGCACTCGATGTGAAAACGCGACAGGGAATGCCCGAGACGTATCCGTTCGCTGTCTGAAGTGCGGGCGCGCGTCACAGTGTCATTCTGGGCACTATGTTACGCACCTTATGCCAGCGCCCACCGATCGCACCGGCGATTCCTGCACCCTCGCGCCGACGCCGCTCCTCCAGCCGTTCGTCGCCCTCCCTCCCACGGATCCATCGCGCGCGATGCCCCTCCTTCCCGCGCGGATTGCGGGATTGCGGGACCTGGCTGGCAACCTGAGCTGGAGCTGGAACCGTGACGCGCGTGCGCTCTTCGATTCCGTCGACGACCGCCTCTGGCACCGCACCCTTCACCATCCCCTCCGGTTTCTGAGCCAGCTCGATCCTGAGCGGCTCGCGAACTGCGCCTCGGACAAGAAATTTCTCGAGCACTACGATCGCGTCATGGCATGGTTTGCCGGGGAGCGCGACGATTCGCGAACGTGGTTTTCAAAAGCCTACCCTGAGCTGCGAGGCGGAGCGCCGATCGCGTATTTCTGCGCGGAATTCGGCCTCCACAACTCGATTCCGATTTATTCCGGCGGCCTCGGCGTGCTCGCCGGCGATCACTGCAAGACGGCATCGGACCTCGGCGTGCCCCTCGTCGGCGTCGGCATTCTGTACCGCAACGGGTACTTCGACCAGCGCGTGAATCTGGAGGGCTGGCAGGAAAACTCCGATGATCTGCTCGACATGAGCATGGTGCCGATCGCGCCGATTCCAGGCCCGAACGGCGCCGAGCATCTGGTCTCCGTCTCCATGTCCGGGCGCGAAGTTCACATTCGCGCGTGGCGTATGGCGGTCGGTCGCGTGCCGATCATCCTCCTCGATACAGATCTTCCTGCGAATCATCCGGACGACCGGCCGCTGCTCAGCCGCCTCTATGCCGGCGGTCCGGAGATGCGTCTTCACCAGGAGTGGCTCCTCGGTGTTGGTGGCGTTCGGGTGCTGCGCGCGCTCGGTATCGCGCCGGGCATGTGGCATGCGAATGAAGGACATGCCGGGTTCATGCTCATCGAACGCGTTCGTGAGTTGACGGCGCAGGGCATGTCATTCGCCGATGCCGTGCAGCAGGTGCGACGATCGTCGCTGTTCACGACGCACACGCCGGTGCCGGCGGGGCACGACATTTTCTCGAGCGATCTCATCGATCGCATGATCGGCAACACGTGGGACAAGGTGGGCGTCACCCGCGAGGAGTTCTTCTCCCTCGGCCGTCATCCCGAGATCGATCACAACAGTTTCCACATGACCGCCCTCGCCATCCGGCTTTCTCGCGGACTGAACGCTGTCTCCGCGCGCCACGCCATCACGACGCGCGAGTTGTGGAAGCCCCTGTGGCCGGGACGCGAGCCCGCGAAGATTCCGATCGGGCACGTCACCAACGGCGTGCACCTCGCCACATGGATGGCGAACGCAACCATGCGCCTCTTCGACCGTCATCTCGGTGACTGGGGAGCGCATCTCGACGATCCCCAGACATGGGAACGCGTCCTCGACATCCCTGATCTCGAGCTGTGGCAAACCCACAGCCACCTCAAGCGTACGCTCCTCGAAGCAGTGCGTGAAGAAGCGCGCCGCGCATTCACGACGCGGACCCTCGAAGCGGCGCAGATCGTCGGCGCCGGTACTTTGTTGAACACGCGTTGCTTCACGATTGGATTTGCGCGGCGCTTTGCGACGTACAAGCGCGCCGACCTGATCTTCCGCGATCCCGAGCGTCTTCGCCGAATCGTGACAAACGCGAAACATCCGGTGCAGATCATCTTCTCCGGCAAGGCCCATCCGGCCGACACGCCGGGCAAGCAGGTGCTGAAAAAAGTCTACCAGTTCACCCGCGACCCGCAGTTCGAGGGACGCATCGCGTTCCTCGACGACTACGGGATGCACCTGGCGCACCTGCTGGTACAAGGCGTTGACCTGTGGATGAATCTCCCGCGCGTCCCCATGGAGGCGTCGGGCACCAGCGGCATGAAGGCGGCGCTGAATGGCGTGCCCCAGCTGGGCACCATCGATGGCTGGTGGGAGGAAGGCTTCGACGCCGGCAATGGCTGGGCCGTGTCCGAGCGCGGGGGCGACGATGCTGACGATGAGGCCGCCGAGCGTGTGTATCAGCTCCTCGAGAGCGAGGTGGTTCCCCGCTTTTACGACAGGCCGCAGGGCGACGGGCCGCCCGCTCGCTGGCTCCTCATGATGAAGCACGCGATTCGCCGTGCGGGGCTCCAGTTCACCGGGCGGCGGATGCTCTCTGAGTACGTGAGCACCTTCTACGCCCCGGGTCTCAAGGGCCTCTCGGCGCCGGACGATCCGCCGACCGGCTGACGAGGTATAAGGGCGGCGCGCCGCGCCCCGCTCGCGGCGGTGCGCGACGCGCGGTATGATGACCATCCGCCGATGCCCACACGGAAAGAGCCTGCAGCTCCAGCGAAGCCACGCAAGAAGCCGACGAAGTCGCCGGCAAAGCGCGTGCGAAGCACGGGTGACGCAACGACTGCGCCCGTCGCCGCTGCAAACGTCCCGGCGGAACCCGCGCCGCGCCGAGCCGGCATTGTACACATCGTGGCCGAGCTCGCGCCGTATGCGCGTACGGGGGGACTGGGCGAGGCGGTAGCGACCCTCGCGCGTTTTCAGTCGCAGGCGGGGCTGCAGGTCACGATCATCATGCCGCTGTATCGTGAGGTCGCGCAGAAGAAGCCGAACATACGTCCCCTTGGCGATCCGTTCCCGATTCCTATCGGTGACCGGCTCGAGCAGGGGCAGCTGTATGAAGCAATTCCATCGGGGAATACGCCGCAGGCGCGCGTCATCTTCGTGGCGAATGCGAAATACTTCGACCGCGACGGCATCTACGGGGACGCGAGCGGCGACTTTGCGGACAACGCACGACGTTATGCCTTCTTCAGTCTCGCGGCGCTGCACGCCATGCCGCGCGTAAGCGAGGCGCCGGTGGTGCTGCATGCGCACGACTGGCACACGGCACTGGCGCCGGTCTACCTGCGATCGTGGTTCCGCACGCACCCGTACTACAGCCAGGTGGCGACCGTACTTTCCGTCCACAACGCCGGCTTTCAGGGGCACTTTCCTACGGCAACGATGAACGATCTCGGCCTGCCGTGGGAGCTCTACAACCTGCATCAGCTCGAGTGGTATGGCCGCGTGAACTTTCTCAAGGGTGGCATGGCGTTCGCCGATGTTGTCACAACGGTGAGCCCAACGCACGCAGTCGAATTGCGGACGCCCGGAGGTGGATTCGGCCTGCAGGAAGCGTTCAGCGCGCTGGGGGAACGTTTCGTTGGAATTACCAACGGCATCGACCTGCAGGTGTGGACCCCGTCCACCGACAAGGAAATCGCGGCGAAGTATTCGCGCGAAGACCTTTCCGGGAAGGCCATGTGCAAATCATCGCTGCAGCGACTCTTCGGGCTTCCGGTAAACCCCCGCATTCCGCTCTTCGGCATGAGCTCACGGATGGTGTACCAGAAGGGTCTCGACCTGATCTTCGGGTCGGGGTTTCTCACGCTCGACGCGCAGTTCGTTTTTCTTGGAGCCGGTGAAGCGCGCTACGAGAATACGCTCGCCGACCTGGCGCGCGCCCATCCAAAGAAAATCGGCGTGCAGACGAACTTTACCGACCGGCTCGAGCACAAACTCCTCGCCGGCGCTGATCTGTGTCTGATGCCGTCGATGTACGAGCCGTGCGGTCTCACCCAGATGCGCGCGCAACGGTATGGCACGCTGCCACTGGCCCGGCGCGTCGGCGGGCTCGCCGACACGATCGAGGATGGCGTGACGGGATTCCTGTTCAACGACTACACGTCGGATTCGTTTCTGGACGGGACCAAGCGCGCCGTGTACGCGTATCGCGATCAGGCACGATGGGCGGCGATGCAGCAGGAGGCGATGTCGCGTGATTTCGGCTGGGAGCGCCCCGAGCGGGAATACGCCCGCGTGTACCGCTACGCGCTCGACCGTCACCACGCGTAATACACAGCCGCCGCGGATGGACTTCGTCCTCGCTCTGCATACGCACCTGCCGTACGTGCTCAACCACGGCCGGTGGCCGCACGGTTCGGACTGGCTCTGCGAGGCGGTGCTGGATACGTATCTGCCGCTGCTGGAAACGCTCACCGCGCTTGAACACGAAGGCACGCAGACGCCGGTTACCATCGGTATCACACCAGTCGTCGGCAATCAGCTCGAGAGCGACGACCTTCGAAACGAAATGGCGGCGTTCTTTGCGCAGCGTCTCGAGGCAGCACGCGAAGCGCCCGCGCAGCTCGCGGGGACGCACGATGAAGCTCTCATTCCGATCGCGCGCTTCTGGCAGGAGCGGCTCACGCGTCTCCAGCGCTACTACGAATCGATCGACGGCGATATCGTCGCAACATTTCGCGGCCTCGCGCAGCGCGGACGTATCGAGCTCATTTCCAGTGCAGCCACTCATGCCTTCCTGCCGCTCCTTGCCAATGACGCCAGCATTCGTTTGCAGCTCGACGTCGGACGGCAGGAATATCGCCGTCTCTTTTCCGGTGACCCGCAGGGTATCTGGCTTCCCGAATGCGCGTACCGCCCGCGCGGCCCCTGGCGGCCATTCTCCGGCATGCCCGATGGTCCCTATCGCGCGGGCATCGAGGAACACCTCGGCGACTTCGGATACCGCTACTTCTTCGCCGACGCGCACATGGCGCGCGCCGGGGAGCCTCTCGGATTTTACGGTGGCCACTCGCGTCGCGGATGGCCCACCGACGTTGCGAATCAGTGGACACCAGGGGATCCGCGTAACACGCCGTATCGCGGCTATCGCGTAAACCTCCCGTCCGATGGTGCACCCGTTGCTGCGCTGATTCGCGATCCGCGTTCGAGCGCGCAGGTGTGGAGTCGCCACGGTGGATATCCGGGCGAACAGTGGTATCTCGAATTTCACAAGACGCGATGGCCCGGAGGTCTCAAGTTCTGGCGCGTATCCGAATCCGGATCCGATCTGGGCGCGAAGCGCGCATACGAACCGCAACGCGCCTTCACACTCGCCGTCGAGCACGGACGTCACTTCGCGTCACTTCTGGCCGCTGTGGCGCTGCGCGAACAGGGACGCGTGGGTGATGACGGCGTGATCGTCGCGCCCTTTGATACGGAACTGTTCGGCCACTGGTGGTTCGAAGGGCCGGAGTTTCTCGCCTCAGTGTGGCGCGCATTTCGCGAGCCGGGCGTCGTGCGGCCGGTCACGGCGGGAGCACACGTCGCGTCGAGTCCGCTCCGCGAAGGACTCGCGCTCGCACCGGGAAGCTGGGGGAAGAACGGTGACTGGTCCATGTGGAATGGCTCAGCCGTCGCGTGGACATGGCCGAAGTTGTGGAATATCGAAAACGCCTTCTGGGCAGTGGCGCCTGCCGCGCTCGGCAACGAACACGCGCGTCCGGTGCTTGCGCAGACCGCGCGTTCACTGATGCTCGCGCAATCGTCGGACTGGCAGTTCATCATCGCTACGGGTGAAGCGGACGATTACGCAATCAAGCGTTTCAACGAACACGTCGCCGACACCGAAGGGTTGTTGCAGGGGCTGCGCCATGGGCTCGCCACAGGGGAATGGGATGGCGTTCGCGCGTTCAGCGAACATCTCGGGAAGCGCGACAAGCTCTTCCCCGATGTGCTCGCGTCAGTGGCAACCGCCGCGCAACTCACGTAGCGACGCTCGCGCATAGTGCCTCCCCGCAGACGCGTCATTATTCACGGGCATTTCTACCAGCCGCCGCGGGAAGATCCGTGGCTGGAAGAAATTCCGCGCCAGTCCGGCGCTGCGCCGTGGCATGACTGGAATGAGAAGATCGACAGGGAATGCTATCGCGCCGTCGTCGCTGCCCGGGTGCTCGACGGTGACGGGAAGATCTCTCGCGTCATCAACACGTTGTCACGAATGTCCTTCGATGTGGGGCCAACGCTCTTCGAGTGGATGGAGCGTGCAGCGCCCGCGACGTATGCGGCCATCATCGAAGCCGACAGGATGTCGGTGCGACGCATCGGGCACGGCAACGCCATCGCGCAGCCGTACCATCATGTGATCCTTCCCCTGGCATCGCGGCGTGACAAGGTCACGGAGGTCCGGTGGGGGATCGCCGATTTCGTTCGGCGTTTTGGCCGGGAGCCCGAGGGAATGTGGCTTCCCGAAACGGCGGTCGATGATGAGTCGCTCGATGTCCTCGCCGAAGCCGGAATCAGGTTCACCATTCTGGCACCGTCGCAGGTGGTCACGCCGCCCCCGCGTGGCATGATGGGGAACTACGTCACGGAGAACGGACGGAGCATCGCGATCGGCGTATATCATGGCGATCTCTCACATGGCGTCGCATTCGGCCGTCTGCTCAGCAACGCGCGTGTCTGGAAAAGCGAGATCCTGCAGGATATGGATCTGCAGACTGAGCCGACCGTCGTTTCGATTGCGACAGATGGAGAGACCTACGGGCACCATCACCATTTCAGCGAAATGGCGCTGGCGTGGCTGCTGGACAATCTCGACCATACGCCGGACGTCGAAGTCACCAACTACGCTGCGGTGCTCGAGGCATTTCCGCCGGCAGACGACGTCGAGCTGATTTCACCGAGCAGCTGGAGCTGCGTGCATGGTGTGGAGCGGTGGCGCGCCAACTGCGGGTGCCGGATCGTGCACGACACGCCCGCGCGGCAGGAATGGCGAGGGCCTTTGCGCACCGGGCTCGAGAAGCTGCGGGCGCAGCTCGACGAACAATACGAACGCGAGGGCGCACGGGTATTTCGTGATCCGATGGTCGCCAGGGACGCCTATGGCGCTGTCGTGGCCGCCGAGCCGTCGGTGCGTGATGCCTTTGTGGAAGACTTTCTGCTTCCCGGTCTGACGCAGCGTGAAAAGACACGCGCGCGCGAGCTCCTCGAGATGGCGCGTGATGGCCTGCGCATGTTCACCTCGTGTGCGTGGTTCTTCGATGACCTCACCGGACTCGAGGCGGCGCAGAACCTGCGATACGCCGCGCGCGCGATTGAACTTGCGGGACCAACAGGCGGGGAAATGGAAGCCGGCCTCATGGTGCAGCTCCGTGCCTCACACAGCTCCGAGCCGGGAAGCGTGACCGCCGAGCAGGTCTGGGCGCGCGAAGTGCAGCCGATCGTTCCGCCACTCGCGCGACTCGCCGGCGGCGTTGCTGCCGCCAGTGCCTGCGTCCCCGATTGGCCGGCGCCTCCGACCCCTGCATTCGATATCGACGTTGATCACCGACGCGTGACGCTGCGTCACCGGCGCACCGGCCGCGAATTTGCATTCGACGTATCCGTCGCGATGCAGGGCCTCGCCAACGTACACGCCTACGTGCGCGAGCGCCCTGATCTGATTGGCGACGGTTCATCGGGTATTCCCGCCGGGACCGTTCCAGTTGATCTCGAGGATTTTCCGGAACGCGAACAGACCGCGGTGCGTGATGCAGTGCGTGTTCCGCAGCGCAGGGAGCTCGCGCGCCGCCTCCTAGGATCTGAAACCCTGACGCGCGTCGCACACGGTGACATCACCCTGATTGACGCAACCGTCGAGGCACTGATCACTGAAGTGACCGGCATCGCCGCCGATCCATCGCCCGAGCGTGCAATGCGCGCCAGCGAAATGGCGGATCTGATCGAGCTGCTCGGGCGGAATGTGCCATTCGACGTGCAGACCGCGTTCGCCTATGCGCTGGCGCATCTGCCCCTCGCGCAGCATGGCGTGTTTGCCGACCTCGCCGAACGCCTCGGTTTCGCTCCGTCGATCGTGGACCTGGCGGAGGACGTATTGTGAGCCTGCCACCGGTACGATTCTGTTTCGGCATCCACCTGCACCAGCCTGTCGGCAACTTCGACAAGGTGTTCGTGCAGCACATGACCGACGTGTACCTGCCATTCCTTCAGCGTGCGCGTGCTGCGGAGTTTCTGCCGCTCACCCTCCACATCTCGGGGCCGCTCCTCGAGTGGATGGAGGCGAACGACGCGCGGTACATCGATCTCGTGGGGGAGCTTGCATCTGCCGGCAAGCTCGAGTTGCTCCTCGCCGGAATGTATGAGCCCGTCCTCGTATCACTCCCGCGCGAGGACCGCCTGCAGCAGATCCAGTGGATGCGGGAAGCGTTGCGCGCGCGCTTCGGTGTCGATGCACGCGGGCTGTGGCTGACCGAACGTGTGTGGGAGAGTGAGCTTGCGGCTGATCTTCACGATGCGGGTGTGCGTTACGCGCTCGTCGATGACCGGCATTTCGTGGTGAGTGGGTTCGATCGCGAACGCCTGCACGCTCCGTTCTGGACGGAGAGCGGCGGCAAGCGCGTGGCACTGTTCCCGATCGACGAACGTCTTCGGTATCTCATTCCGTTCCAGCCCCCTGAAGACACCGTCGCGTATCTCCGGAGCCTGCGTGCGTCCGGTCAGCGTCTCGCTGTCCTCGCCGACGACGGAGAAAAGTTCGGAGGATGGCCGGGGACATTCGACTGGGTGTACACGCGAGGGTGGCTCGACCGGTTCTTTACCGCGTTACGCGCGCCCATCGAAGCAGGTGAGGTGCAACTTTGCACCTTCGCCGATGCGCTCGACAACGTGCCGAGTGGTGGCCTCGCGTATCTGGGGACGGCGAGCTATCGCGAGATGGAGGCGTGGTCGCTTCCGCCGGATCGCGCAGCGCGCCTGGAATCCCTCGAGGCGCAGCTTGGTCCCGATCGCATTGCGGGGCCCGACGGTGCGCTCGTGCGAGGATCACACTGGCGGAATTTTCTCGTGAAGTATCCCGAGTCGAACCGGATGCACAAGAAGATGCTTGCGCTCTCCGATCGCTGCAGGGCACTTCACGATCCCGCAGACGCGCGCCGCGCTATTGCCCGCGGGCAATGCAACGACGCGTACTGGCACGGCGTGTTCGGCGGGCTGTACCTCCCGCACCTGCGCGACGGAAACTGGCGCAGCCTGGCCATCGCCGAGAGGCTGCTGCGAAAGGGAGAACCCCTGGAAGCGGAGGTGCTCGACTTCGATGCCGACGGCCACGACGAAATCTGGATTCATTCGTCGGAGTTTTCGGCGCTGGTGAGTCCATGGCGCGGTGGCGCAGTCGAAGAGTGGACGATGTTCGATGCGGAAGTGAACATTGCGAACACGCTCACCCGCCGGCGCGAGGCGTACCACAAGGTGGAAGTAACCGGGGTGTACGTTGCACAGAACGCAGACCAGGCGCGTGACTCGGCGCCGAGCATTCATGACATAGAGTCAGGAGTGCGACTCGATTCATTGCCTCCCGTTGATCTCGATGACCGCGCGTTGTTCGTTGACCGCATTGTTTCGAGCGGGACGACGCGGGAATCATTCATTGAGGCGACGTACGTGCCCGAGTACACGTGGGCGCGCATGCCGATGACGTTCACGATCGAGCGCGGAGTGAACATGGTCACGGTCGTCATGCATGACGTCGCGCGCACAATCGAGAAGCGGCTGAGCTTTTCGGCAGACGGCTCCCTCGCCGTCGACTGGAGATGGAAAGCGGGACTCGGTTCCGCTGATGCATGGTTCGCGACGGAGATCTCCACTTCCCGCCCGCTTGATATCGTGGCCGGCGCGGGCGCACGGGCATGGAGTTACGACATCGATACCGTGGCCATGTCGGAGCGCGGCCTCGACAGGACGAAGCAGGGCACGGCCGAGGTGCGCGCCTGGCCGGCAGACTCATGTGCGGCGCGCCTCTCGTGTCGCCTTGCCGCGTCGCCCCCCAGCGCACCAGCGCTCCAGCGCCCCAGCGCCTGATGTTTGCGATTTTCGTCTGCCCGCTGCTGTCAGAGAACGCGTCGCGCATGATCGTTGCCGCGGCGGGACTGAGTGGCGTGCGCCTCGGCGTGATCAGTCACGATCCACAGGAGAGTGCGCCGGACTGGGCTCGCCGCTCGATCGGCGCGCACTGGCGCGTGGACAGCATTCTGGATCCGGATCAGCTCGTTCGCGCCGTGCACGGCCTCGCGCAGATGACCGGAGAGCCCGTGCATCGCCTGTTTGGCGCGTACGAGCAGGCGCAGGAGCCCATCGCCGTTGCGCGCGAACGACTTGGCATTGCCGGGATGTCGAGCGCCAACACGCACAACTTCCGCGACAAGGCCCGGATGAAGGACGTGCTGCGCGCGGCGGGCATTCCGTGCGCGAAGCACGCGCTCGCTGCGACGGCGGACGATGCGATTCGTGAAGCCGCGCGCATTGGATATCCATTGGTGATCAAGCCCCCTGCAGGCGCGGGCGCGATATCGACCTTTCGCGTCGAACGAGAATCGGAGCTCCGATCGGCGCTTGCGCTGGCACCGCCGTCACGCGAACACCCGGCGCTGCTCGAGGAGTTTGTCCTCGGCGAGGAACATTCCCTTGAAACCATCTCCATTCGTGGGAAGGCCGTCTGGCATTCGCTGACCAGATATTCGCCGACGCCACTCGACGTCGTGCGGAATCCGTGGATTCAGTGGTGTGTCCTCCTTCCTCGCGAGACGGGGGCGCCGGAGTACGACGACATCAAGGGGGCGGCGGGGGGCGCGTTGCGCGCACTGGGCATGGAGACGGGGCTCTCGCACATGGAATGGTTTCGTCGCACCGACGGCTCCATCGCGATTGGCGAGGTCGGCGCGCGTCCCCCCGGGGCGCAGATCACCACGATGGTATCGCGTGCGAACGACATCGATTTCCTCGCGGCCTGGGCGCGCGCGATGATCTTTGAAGAGTTCACGGTTCCGGTGCAGAAGTACGCGGTGGGCACGGCATTCCTCCGCGGCCAGGGAAGCGGACGCGTCCGGAGTATTCACGGCATCGAAAACGCGGCGGCGGAAGTGGCGCCACTCGTGTGCGACTACAAGCTTCCCCACGCGGGGCAGGTTCCGACGGGGAGTTACGAGGGAGAAGGCTTCATCATGGTGCGGCACCCCGAGACCGCTGTGGTCGAACGGGCGCTAACACGAATCGTGTCATTGATTCGCGTCGAGCTTGACTGACAGGAGGAGATGAACGTGAACGTGATCTTTATCGCGCCGGGGTACCCGGATGAGATGCCGTTTTTCGTGCGCGGACTCACCGTACACGGTGCGTCGGTCTACGGAGTCAGCGATGTTCCGGAGACGCAGCTCCCCGAATTCGCGCGGAAGCACCTGAGCGGCTACGTGAAGGTCGCGAATCTCAACGACGAGATGGCGGTCGTCGGTGCCGTTACAAAAGCGATGCGCGGGAAGACCATCGGGCGCGTTATCTGCCAGTGGGAGCCCGGCGTCGTGCTCGCCGCTCGCATGCGCGAAGCGCTCGGCGTCCCCGGCATGGAGCTCGAGCAGGCCACGCGGTTTCGCGACAAGGACCTGATGAAGCAGACCATCCACGCCGCCGGTATTCGCGCGGCCAGGCATGGTCGTGCGGCGTCGGTGAAGGAGGTGCGTGAAGTCTGCGAGCGTGTGGGATTCCCGGCCATCATCAAGCCGATCGCAGGCGCGGGATCGATGGACACGTTCAAGGTCGAGAACGCGAAGGAGCTCGACGTCGCGCTCAGCCGCCTGACGCACGTACCCGAGGTGAATGTCGAAGAGTTCATCACGGGCGAAGAGCATACCTACGACACGATCTGCGTGAACGGCGTGATGAAGTACCGCAACATCGGCTACTATCGGCCGAATCCCCTCATCGCCCGCAGCAACGAATGGATCTCCCCGCAGACGCTGTGCCTGCGACATACGGAAGATGCCTATTACGCGCCGGCCCACGCGCTCGGCCAGGCCGTGATCGACGCCATGGGTTTCCAGACCGGCTTCACGCACATGGAATGGTTCATGACGTCGAGTGGCGAAGCCGTGTTCAGCGAAATCGCCGCCCGTCCGCCAGGGGCGCGAACCGTGGACCTCATGAACTACGTATCCGACAACGATCTGTTCGTCGGCTGCGGTGAGGCGGAGCTGAAGGGCACGTTCTCGCAGCCGACCGATCGAAAGTACACGTCAGTCAACATCTTCAAGCGCGCGCAGGGGCACGGACGGATCACTCGGATCGATGGCCTTCCTGGATTGATGCAACGCTACGAAGAGCACGTCGTCGGAGTTGATCTTCTCCCCGTGGGTGCGCAGCGCCGCGACTGGATTCAGACGCTCATCTCCGACGGGTACGTCACCATCCGGCATCCCGACTATGCGATGGCGTGTGAGATCGCCGACGCATTCGGAAATGAACTGCGGATGTACGCCTCCTGAGCGCATCAGTGGCGGAACCGCGGCACTTCACGCGCCGGCCCCGGCGGACGGGCACGCTGCAGATCATGTCTGCCGTGCACTCGCCCGAGCTTGGCAACACGCGCGATCTGCACATCTATCTCCCGCCCGGGTACGGCGATTCCGCTCTGCGGTATCCCGTCGTGTATCTGCAGGACGGTCAGAATCTCTTCGATCCCCGCCTGTCGTTCGCCGGGGCGTGGGGCGCCGACCTTGCGGCGGATGCGTCCGCGCGACTTGGCTACGACGCGATTCTCGTCGGCGTTTCGAACGTCGGTCACGCGCGCGTCGATGAGTACTCGCCATTCATCGACCGCCGTGTCGGCGGTGGGCAGGGAGAGCGTTATCTCGCTTTCCTCATCCGCACGGTGAAAGCACGGATCGACCGGGAGTTCCGCACGCTTGCCGACCGCGAGCACACGGTGATCGCCGGAGCGAGCATGGGCGGGCTCATCGCGCTGTATGCGTTTTTCCGCCACCCGGAAGTGTTTGGCCGGGCAGCGGTGCAGAGCCCCGCGCTTTGGTTCGCGAATGGCGCGATATTCGACTACATCGAGGCGGTGCCGTACGTTCCGGGTCGCATTTTTCTCGACGTCGGCCGCCGCGAGGGCAAGGAAACGTTGCGCAACGCGCGCGAGCTGCGCGATGCGCTGTTGCTGAAGGGATACACGAAACGAAAAACGCTGCACTGGGTCGAGGATCGAACCGGCGCACATCACGAGTACGCGTGGGGGCGACGGCTGAAGAAAGCGTTGCCATTCCTGCTGGAGCCCTGAGACCATGAGCACACGCGTACCTGGAAAGCACACGTCGTGGCATTCACCGAGCGTCGGCCGTGAAATGCACGTCCGCTGGTTCGGGCACGGAGGAGCACGCCTCCTCGCGTTTCCGACGACGATGGGCAATCACAATGAATGGCCCAATCGCTACATGCCCGATGTGCTTGGCGAGCACATAAAGAACGGGTGGGTGACGCTGTTCTGCCTCGACCACAATCACGACGTGAGCTGGTACAACAAGGAGATACCGCCGCGTGAGCGTGCCAGGCATCACCTTCGATACGACGCCTATTTTCGCGACGAGCTGCTGCCGTTCACCGCGAGCGTGAATTCGAACCCGTTCGTGATTGCGACGGGGGCGAGTTTCGGCGCGTTCCACGCGATGTCACTCGCGCTGCGGAATCCAACCCTGGTGCATCGTGTCATCGGCATGAGCGGCATGTACGACATCGCCGGCATGGCGAACGACTCGTCCGACGAGCTCGTGTACAAATGCAATCCCGCGGCGTTCATTCCGAACGAGTGGCAGCAGGATCGCCTTGATGCGCTCAGGAAGCAGGACATCATCATTGCGATCGGGAAAGGCGACCCGTCATATCAGGAAAATGAAGCGTTCTCGAGCGCGCTGTGGCGTAAAGGCATCGGGAATGCGCTGCGGGTGTGGGACGGCCACGCACATGACTGGCCGTGGTGGGAGCGGATGATCGTGCAGTATGTCCGCGGACACGACTAGCACCGGAACTGTCACTTCGGGATGTCACGCATTACGTTCGTGAGTGGGGCGACGCGGCCGACCATCCTTCGGTGCCGGAAGATTCCTGTGAATCTGCCGTGTAAGTGCTCGCGCAAGGCCGATGTCCTCGTCCCACGTTCCGCCCCCGCACGCCCCTGGCAGTGCCCGCCGGTTTGATCTTCCGGTTCGGGCAGTTCGGGCAGCGCTCGACGTCATCGACACCCTCGGTCCGTCCGCCACACACAACGAGATCTTTCAGGCCGCCCGCCGGTTCAGTGCCGCTGCCGGTTTTCTTGCCCGTGAACTGCACCACGCGGACGAGTCGTCCCGCTTTCGGCAGGGAATTCCCGCCCGCCCTACAGGTGAGCAACAATTCGGTATGGGGATATCGGAGCCACACCTGGTCAGTCCCCCGACATCGCCAACCGTCCTGTCCTCCACCGCAGAACAATCTGCAACACCGACAGCTGCGCCCAGTGCTCCGGCCGCGGACTCTCCGCCGCCGATACAGGCGCCTCCTGCGGAAAGTCTTTGATCGGATTTGATCCGTTCTCCCGCCACGCCACCGCCGCTGCGATCTGACTCACGCGGCAGCGGTGGCGGTGTACGCAAACGCGCTCGCTATTTCTTCGTGTAATCCGCCGGTATTTCGAACTCGCTCGCGGCCGGAGCGGTTTTCGAAATCGACAACACCTCCGTCGTCGCGGTGAAGACGACGGGCCGTCCGCTGCCCGTCTTTGCGGGCTCTTCCTTTTTCTTGCCCATCAGTCCGCCAAGGCCGCCGAGCGGATTCGGCCGCGCCTCCTTGTTCTCTGCAGCGGCGGTTGAATCCACGGCCACTTCGAAGCTCAGCGTGGTGAGAATCGGATACCCTTCGATTTTCGACATTTCCGCGTTGACGTCCTTGAGCCACTTTGCATACGGGTTCGCCGCCATCGTTGGATCAATACCCAGCGCCTGAAGCTGTGCCTTTGCGAAGGCCGTGCTCGTGCGAGCCGCTTCGGCCTGCGATGGGTCTACCCACAGATCTCCAATGAGATAGAGATACGGTGCGGTCTTCTTGGTCTTCGTATCCTCGCCCATGACGGTCAGCTTGACGGCGAACTGTTCGGTGTTGAATCCGTTGATGGCCTTCCGCTGACCGGTGCGTTTCGCTTCCTCGACCACCACGGAGTAGCGCACGTCATCCTTCTCTCGCGCATCGGCGGCCTGCTTCTCGGCGTTTTTCTGCTGCTTCTCGAGCTCCGCCCGCTGTTCGGCAAGACTCTTTATCTCGAATTTCTTTTTCTTGTCGTCGAGTTTGATGACCTGATCCTTGTCGAGGCGAACGATTTCGCTCCCGCTTGCATCGACGGACATGATCACGACTTTCATCTTGCCGGTAGTGACCGTCTTCGAGCGATCCGTGCCAAGGATGGACACTGTCTGCTGCAAATCAGCGCTCGTAACGCTGGGAATGCTGAATGTCGTTTTCTGCTGCACGACGATTCCGGACTGCGCCGTGAGCGCGGATGGGGCAACGACCATCACCGCCGCGGCAAGGGCGCGGCTCATCGGACCGATACTTCGCATGGTATCCCGTTCAGGAAGGTGGCGAGGCGAATCGCCGGCGTCGGCGAACTTGCGACGTGCGAACGAGCTATCGCAATCACGCAAACCTCCCGAGCGGAGTCAACCTCCCTCCCCGGGCAGAATTGCCGCCTCCGGCAGCGCGGGGTAAGACACGGCCCTCTTCGAAAATTCTTCGGGGCGCTGGCGGAAGGTTTGCCCACCACGCATTCTGTCCCCAACCAACCACCCCTGATCTCCATGCCCAAGGCCACTGAGAAAGCCTCGAAACGTGTCGGCCTCCTCGTCGGACGCGAGTGGTCGTTCCCTCCGGCATTCATTGATGAGGTCAACAAGCGCGACGCCGGGGTCGTCGCCGAATTCCCCGCGCTCGGCGGAACGCATCACGACGCGCCTGTCGGCTACGACGTTCTGATCGACCGCATCTCGCATGAAGTGCCGATGTATCGATCGGTCCTCAAGCACGCGGTGATCCAGGGTAGGACGGTGGTGAACAATCCGTTCATGTGGTCGGCCGACGACAAGTTTCTCGGCGCATCGCTCATCACGAAACTCGGCGTCGTCTCTCCAAAAACCGTCGTGCTTCCCAACAAGGACTACGTACCGGGGATCGTGCCGAGTGAGTCGCTGCGCAACCTCGCGTATCCACTGGACTGGCAGGGGATCGTGGACCACGTCGGCCTGCCCTGCGTTCTGAAGGATGCGCACGGGGGCGGCTGGAAAGAGGTGTATGTGTGCCGCTCCCTCGAGGAGCTGATACACAACTACAACGAAACCGGACTTCTCACGATGATCGTGCAGGAGTTCGTCGAGTGGGACCATTTCGTCCGCTGCATCTGTCTTGGCCAGGAGGAAATTCTGCCGACGCAGTACGATCCCCGCGCGCGCGCGTACATCGTCAACGACAACTACCTCGCACCGAAGCTGAAGGAGCGCGTGGTCAGGGATGCCCGGACGATCTGCGCCGCTTTCGGCTACGACATGAATTCCGTCGAGTTCGCCGTCAAGGACAGTGTCCCGTACGCGATCGACTTCATGAACCCGGCCCCTGACATGGACGTGAACTCCCTCACGCCCGTGTATTTCAAGTGGGTGGTGGAGCACATGGCCGACATGGCAATCCGCCTGGCGAATAATCCACGGAAGCAGGCGGAGATGCTCGGCTGGTCGCCGCTGTTCAAAGCGAGTCGCGCGTGAGCGACAGCATGATCTCGGCGTGGCACGCGCTGCTCGACAGCGATGCCGCGCTGAGTCTGGAGTCCGCATCGCAACTCGAACAGGCACAGCGTCGCGACGGCCTCGTGTTCGGCGAGCGGGTGCTCTGCACGGTCCTGCGCCCCCGCTTTTTTACCTTCGCGCAATACAGCGCGCTGTGCCAGCAGCTCGGCGTGCTCATGCAGGGATTCGCCGTGGCGTACGATCGCGCGCTCGCAGATCCAGCGGCGCGCGCCCAGTTTCTGCTCGAGGATTGGGAAGAGCGCCTCGTCGTCGAGGACAGAAGCGGTATCGCGCCGAGCCCGACGACGCGCATCGATTCGTTCATGACGCCGGACGGCGCGCTCGCGCTCACCGAGTTCAACGGCGAAACGCCGGCCGCTCCGGCGTACAACGACGCGCTCGCTGACGTCTTCACTGACCTCCCTGTCACGCGCGCCTTTGCGAGCGACTGGTGGGTGCGCCCCCTGGCCGCAAAGCACGGCGTGCTGCGCGTCCTCCTCGACGCATACGCGAAATGGTCTGGCACGCGAGACATTCCGCGCATCGCGATTCTCGACTGGCACGATGTCCCCACGCGCTCGGAGTTCGAGCTCTTCCGGCGTTACTTCGAGTCCCGCAGTATTCCGTGCATCATCGGCGATCCGCGAGATTGTGAGTACCGCGGCGGACGGCTCTGGCTCGGGGGTGCGCCCATCGACCTCGTGTACAAGCGCGTCCTCATCGACGAGCTCCATGATCGTGAAGGGATCGACAGCCCAGTCATGCGCGCCGTGCGCGACAACGCGGTGTGCTTCCTGAACGGATTCCGGTCGAAGATTCTCCACAAGAAAGCGTCGCTCGCGGTGCTCAGCGACGAGAACAACGCGGGCTGGTTTTCTTCGGAAGTCCGCACAGCAATCGCGACGAATATTCCGTGGACCCGGGTGGTGAAGGAGCGAAAGACCACGGGCCCCGACGGTACCCCGGTCGACCTGCTCGAGTGGACCCGCGACAATAAGGACCGCCTCGTGCTCAAGCCGAACGACGACTACGGCGGTGCCGGGATCGTCCTCGGCTGGACGGTCGATGACGCTGAATGGGGCGCGGCGGTTGCACGGGCGGTCGCCGAGCCGTACATCGTGCAGCAGAAAGTCAGGATTCCGAAGGAGCCCTACCCGTCCATCGTGGATGGTCGTGTGCAGTTCATCGACCGCCAGGTCGACACGGCGCCGTTCGTGTGCGACGGGCGGTACGTTGAAGGGGTGTTGACGCGCCTTTCGACCGCCGAGCTGCTGAACGTGACCGCGGGCGGCGGAAGCCAGACGCCGACATTTCTTGTGGACCCTCGTTAGAAAACGGAGCAGCGCACGATGATGAAGCCGCCCTCGCTCACGATCGGCGTCGAGGAAGAATATCAGATCATCGACCCCGAGACCCGTGAGCTGCGCGCGTATATCACGGAGATTCTCGAGGCCGATCACGTCGTGCTGCGGCAGGTAAAGCCCGAGCTCCACCAGTCGATCGTCGAAGTCGGCACAACCGTCTGCAAGACACCCGGCGATGTGCGCGCGCAGCTCGTGCAGCTGCGGGGCGGCGTCATGGAGCTTGCCGCGCGCAAGGGTCTCAAGATTGCTGCGGCAGGTACGCATCCGTTTTCGCACTGGAAGGATCAGGCGATCACGCAGATGGAGCGGTACGCCGACACGCACGCCTCCATGGCGCAGCTCGCGGAACAGCTGCTGATCTTCGGCACGCACGTTCACATCGGCATCGAAGACAAGGAATTTCTCGTCGATGCGGCGAATGTGGCACGCTACGTCCTGCCGCACATCCTGTGCCTCAGCACGTCATCGCCGTTCTGGATCGGCCGCAACACCGGACTCAAGTCGTACCGATCGGCGGTGTTCCGCGCGTTCCCGCGGACGGGAGTGCCCCCCACGCTGACGAGCTGGTCGGCGTATGAGGAGCACATCGAAATGCTCGTCGCGACGGGGTGCATCACCAACGGCAGCAAGATCTGGTGGGACATCCGCCCTCACCATCTCTTTCCGACGCTCGAGTTTCGCATCTGCGATGTGTGCACGCGCGTGGAAGAAGCCGTATGCATCGCCGCCATCCTGCAGACCCTCGTCTTCAAGCTGTGGAAGATGCGGCAGGACAACATCACGTTCCGGGTGTACAGCTCCGATCTGATCGACGAGAACAAGTGGCGCGCCGTCCGCTACGGGCTCGATGGCAAGCTGATCGACTTCGGCAAGCAGCGCGAACTGCCGGCGCGCGAGCTCATCGGCGAGTTCATCGAATGGTTTCTCGGCGACGCCATGGACGAGCTGGGCACGCGCAAGGAAGTCGAGTACGCGTTTACCATCATGCGCGATGGATCGAGCGCCGACCGTCAGATCAAGGTCTTCAACGAAACGGGTGGCAACCTCAAGGCGGTGGTGGATCACCTCATCCGCGAAACGGAAGAAGGCGTGATTCAGAGCACACCGGCCAACATCTTGCGCGCCTGATACGGTAGGTTTCAGCATGCTCCGCTACCGGCCACTCATCGGCGTCACGACGCAAACGCTGCAGTCCATCGAGGGAATCCCCGAAGGCCTGCCGACGTCGGTCGTCATGAATCAGCGGTATTACCTCGCGGCGGCAGCCGCAGGGGCGGTGCCGGTGCTCGTTCCGCTCCTCGGGAATGACACGAGCACATTGCGTGAGATCTATGATCGCCTCGACGGAGTGCTCATTCCCGGCGGCGTGGATATCGATCCGTCACAGTACGGCGAGGCGCCACACGAGAAGCTGGGGCATCTCGACCAGCCGCGCGACACGACCGAGTTGCAGCTTGCGCGGTGGGCCATTGAAGAAAAGAAGCCGCTGCTCGGCGTGTGCCGTGGTGTTCAGGTGATGAACGTCGCCTGCGGGGGGACGCTCTTTCAGGACATCGAAGCCCAGGTGCCCGGCGCGATCAGACATGATTGCTTCCCGCAGTTCGGCTTCGCGCGTGACTTTCGCGCGCACGAAGTTTCCCTCGAGGCCGGGTCGAAACTCCGCGAGACGATGCAGGCCGATCGCGTGCAGGTGAATTCGTTGCACCATCAGTCGATCAACAAGCTCGGCGCGCGACTCCGTGCCACGGCGTTTGCGCCCGATGGTGTCGTCGAGGGCGTCGAGATCGTCGGCGATGACAGCTTCGCTGTCGGCGTGCAGTGGCACCCCGAGGCGTTCGATGCAACCGACCGCCCCGCGAGTCTTCTCTTCGAGGCGTTCGTCAGGGAAGCCGAGCAGTACGGGGCGGCTCGCCAGCTCGCGTCCAGCCGGTAACGGACACCCGGTGATCCCGCCGAAGCGGGACCACCGGATTCCTGATTGCCTCAGGCGTTGAGCTTGGTCTGCTCGACGTTGCCCCGAATGGCAATCTTGCGCGGCAGCGCCGCAACCGCCTTCGGAACCTGAATCGTCAGAACACCCGCCGCAAACGTGGCCGAGATTTTTTCAGCGTCCACGTAGTTGGGGAGACGCACAGAGCGCGAGAAACTGCCCGTCATACGTTCAGCGTTAAAGACACGGAGCTGCGCCTTGTCGGCGGCGGGAAGCGTCGCGCCACGCGTGCCGCTGATGGTCAGCGTCCCGCGATCGAACTGAATGTCCACGTTCTCCTCATGCACGCCCGGAAGGTCGGCCGCGATCACGAACTCACTCTCAGTTTCGTACAGATCCACGGCAGGAATCCAGAGCTGGACGCGAGAGGGCGACTCGTTCATGCCATTGCTGTTGGCCTCTTCCATCGCCTGGCTGAGGGTCAGCATGCGATCGAGCACGGTATTGAAGCTGGTTGCAAACATGGTGGAACTCTCCCTGGTGATTGTTGATTGGATTATTCCGCCATCGGGTGGCGGGAGACGTGCAGCCCATTCGGGTCCGCGTCCGTCCTTTTTGCACGCCGTGTGCCAGAAATCCCCGGTCATGATGGCAAACGGATTTTGTCAGTTCGGCAAAGGAACCTTGTCGAAATGACAAAGGGCCCCCCTCCCTTTCGCTATGTTGTACTCTGGTATTTGCCAGCCTCATTCCGGTAATCGTTTTGTCATTTACGTCATTGCAGTTGCATCCGAGCCTCCTCCGCGGCCTCAAGGAGCTCGGCTTTACCCGCCCGACCCCCATCCAGGCGGACGCGATTCCCCCCGCCCTCGAGGGGCGCGACCTTCTCGCGTGCGCCATGACGGGCAGCGGCAAGACGGCCGCCTTTCTCCTCCCGGTTCTCCATCAGCTGATGGAGCGGCCGCGCGGACGGACGCGCGCCCTGGTCCTTACGCCGACCCGCGAGCTCGCCGCGCAGATCCTGGAATCCCTCAATGGGATGGCGGTGCATACGCCAATCACAGCGGCCGCGATATTCGGCGGCGTCAGCATGGGACCGCAGGAGCACGCCTTTCGCACCGGCGTCGACGTGCTGATCGCCACTCCCGGCCGACTCCTCGATCACCTGCGCGCACCATACGCGAAGCTCGACGGCATCGAGTTCCTGATTCTCGACGAAGCCGACCGCATGCTGGATCTCGGATTTCTTCCCGATATCCGCAAGGTGCTGAAACTTGTCCCGGCCAAACGGCAGACGCTGTTTTTCAGCGCGACGATGCCGACGGCGATCGCCACGTTGTCGCGCGAAATGCTGCGCACTCCTGCGACGATCAATCTCGAGCGCCGCTCGGCGCCGGCATCGGGCATCACGCAGGCGGTGTACCCCGTCCAGCAGGATCTCAAATCGAGTCTCCTCATCGAGCTTCTGCGTCGCGGTGAAATGCCGCAGGCGCTCGTCTTCGTGCGCACGAAGCATCGCGCAAACCGCCTCGCCGAGCAGCTGGTCAAGAGCGGGCTGAAGGCCGACCGCATTCACGGCAACCGATCACAGCCGCAGCGCACGGCTGCGCTGGCCGGCTTCAAGGCCGGGGAGTACCAGGCCCTCGTGGCGACGGATATTGCGGCGCGCGGAATCGATGTCGAAGCACTCGGACACGTGGTGAACTTCGACGTGCCGGCGGCACCGGATGACTACATCCATCGTGTCGGCCGTACGGCGCGCGCGGAAGCAACCGGACATGCGTTCACGTTCGTCTCGCCCGAGGAAGAGAATGATCTGCGCGCGATCGAAAAGGCGATTGGAAAGCGGTTGCCGCGCGTGACCATTCCTGACTTCGACTACAAGGCGCGCGTCGCAGGAAAACTCGAAGTACCCATTGCGCAGCGCATTGCGGAAATCAGGGCGCGCAAGGCGGAGGAACGCGCGCGCGCGAAGCTGAAAGCGGAGCGTCGCGGTAAACCATCGGCGCCGCCATCACCGCGCGGACAGTCGTCGGGCTCGTCGCGGGGACCGTCATCCGGGCCATCGCGTGGGCCGGCGTCGGCGCCGGCGCGTGGTCCCTCGTCAGGGCCGTCGCGCGGACCCTACGCGGCTCCGTCGCGGGGACCATCGTCGGGACCATCGTCCGGACCGTCGCGCGGCGGCTCGTCTTCGCCGCCGCCGCGCGGACGCCGGGCGCGCTGACCTCAGCACCTGTCACCCGGAGGAACTCACTTTCCCCGGGTGTGTAGGTCGGCGTGATGAGCACCGCCCCGGCAACTGCCGTGGCGTCGCGCAGACGCCGCGGTTCAGAGCAGATACTCGGCGAGCTCCTCGCCCTGGCAGGCGTAACCGTCGGAGGCGACGCGCCGCACGATATCACCGTGCACGACGAGCGCTTCTTCAAGCGCGTCGTGCGCGACGGATCGCTCGGCTTCGGCGAATCGTACATGCTCGGCTGGTGGGACTCGCCAGCTATCGACGAGCTGACGCGACGGCTCCTTTTGGCGAACCTGGCGCATGCAATCCGCCACAGTCCGAGATTGCTCGCGCACTCCCTGAAAGCGCGCGTGCTCAATCTGCAGTCACGTGACCGCGCCTTCGAAGTTGCGGAACGGCATTACGATCTCGGCAATGATCTGTTCGAGGCGATGCTCGACCGTCGGATGATCTACTCCTGCGCCTACTGGAAGGACGCTGGCGATCTCGACGCGGCGCAAACGGCAAAACTCGATCTCGTCTGCCGGAAGATCGGCCTCGATCGCGGCATGACCCTTCTGGACATCGGATGCGGCTGGGGCGGATTCGCGCGCTTTGCCGCGGAGCGCTACGGTGCAAAAGTGACCGGCCTGACGGTTTCGAAAGAGCAGGCAGCACTGGCAGCGTCCCGCTGCAAGGGCCTTCCCGTCGAAATACAGCTGCGCGATTATCGCGAAGCGACCGGTTTGTACGATTGCGTCGTGTCCATCGGGGCATTCGAGCACATCGGCCCGCGCAATTATCGCTCGTACATGGAGGTGGTTGAACGGTGCATGAAGCCCAATGGCGTCGGGCTGCTCCACACGATCGCGGGAAACCGCACCACGACCGCGATGGATCCATGGGTCAACAAGCACATCTTCCCCAACGCAGTACTTCCGTCAATCGCGGCGATAGGCACGTCGATGGAGGACCAGCTCGTCGTCGAAGACGTGCATAACATCGGCCCGCACTATGACCGGACGCTGATGGCGTGGCTCGCCAATTTCGAGCAGGCGTGGCCATTCCTGCGCGCGCGCTACAGCGAGCAGTTCTTCAGGATGTGGCGATACTATCTGCTTACATCGGCTGGAAGTTTTCGCTCGCGTTATCTGCAGCTGTTCCAGATCGTGATGACGCGCGCTGGGCGCGCGCAGCCGGACTGCCGGAAAACATGATGCGGTGAAACCCGAAACGGAGAAGCTCGTAGTCGTCTGCGACTCTCTGTTCGAGGCAGCTTCGTGTACACTGATCCGCGCCGGACTCTGTCGTATCAGACGCTCATCTGGTGGACCACACTCGGCTTCCTGACCTCGTGGCTTCCACTGGTCCGGGGCGTGATGGACGGCCCGAGTTATCAGTGGGGGACGTCGTGGTTCGGACTTCAGTTCGCGGGGCGCGGTATCGACGGAGACTTCCCCTATCTCATTGCGCGGGCATTACTCGGCATCGCGCTCATCTATTTCGCGTGGCACCGGCCGACGTTGTTCACGCGGCGTGCCCTGGCGCTATGGACTGCCGTGACCGCCGCCGACATTACGTTCGCCGCTATTCAGAATCCGGCGGGCTTCCGATTTCAGGGCGACACGCTGGGAATCGACGTGTCACTTACATGGGCGGCGCCAATACTGAGCGTTGCGTTCGCTGCGATCGCCATTCGCTGGGCGTCGAGGTCGGTCCCGCCCTTGCCTGTCTTCGTGCTCTTCGACGTCGATCGCGCGGCGACTCGCCGCTTCGGCATTGCCGTCGCACTTCTGCCCGCGCAGTGGACGCTTCTGCATTCCGGCAAAGGCATGGACTGGCATGACATGGTCGGCGTCGTACTGACAATTGCGCAGTGGTGGCTCCTCTGTGCCTCGTTCTCGACGGCGCGCCGCGTACGCAATCTCCCCGGCGCCGACGCCGTGGCTTCCTGATTACTCGATCGCGTGCACTACGATCGTGCCCCCGTACCTGACGTGCGGTGACGTTCTCGCGATCTCGGCCGCCGCGGCGAGGTCGGGGGCGTGAATGATGAACAGGCCTGTCGGCGATCCATCACCTTGCACTGGCGCCGCCACGTTCCCAACCGAGCGAGCAAGCGCGCCGAGCTTTTCGCCGGATTCGAGCTTGCCTTCAGCCGCGAGCGTTCGCGCCCATGCAGTGTATTCGGCCACGCCACTGCCTGGTGTGTGCGCTGCGCGAAACGTGCTGTCCTCATACAGCAGGAATGCAAACCGGGGCCCGCTGTATCCGGTTTCAGTCCGCATCCTGCCCACGCCGAACCCGGCGGCAAGGGCGGCGAGTACGATGATCGCGGCGAGCACTCCACGCATCCGCGGTCGCGATGGTTCGCGCACCAGGCCCTGATCCTTCAGCGAACGCAGCACACGCTGGCGAAGCGCATCGGGTGGTCGTTGCATGTTCATGATTCGGATGATTGAGTATCCGCAAGCACGCGACGCATGACGCTGCGCGCCCGGCTGAGCTGGCTCTTGGAAGTTCCCGGTTCGATGCCGAGCAGTCCCGCGATTTCCTCGTGGGTATATCCCTCGTAATCGTGCAGGAGGAGTACCTGACGATATCCAGGGGGAAGTTCGGCGATCGCGCGTTCGAGATCGATCATTTCAGGGGGATCCGCCGTCCCCACCGTTTCGTCGACGGATTCATGTGCCGACACTTGTGCGACCGACCGCCGGGCCGCGTTAGCAACGAATCCTCCGATCCACGTTCGCAGGGAGGCGCGCCATTCGAACGACGAAAAACGCGCCACCGCGCCTATCCACGCGTCGTGAACGATGTCCTGCGCGAGCGTTTCGTCGCCGTTCGTGAGGCGAAGCGCATAGCCGTACAGAAACGGAGTGTGCCGGTCATACAACTCCGTGTACGCGCGCTCGTCGCCGTTCGCGATTACACGAGCGACGAGCACACGATCGTCGAGCCCCGAAGCCTTCACTTCGGAGGCGATACCCGGCGCTGGATGAAGTCCCTGACGACCACCATGATGCTCGCGTCCGCACGTCCCTCGGACGCAACGATCGCCGCCTTCATGTCGGGCGTGCTCATGCCGATGTCACCGGTGCGAAGGAACGGGTAGTAGATCATGATGTGCGGCTGCCACGCGCCCACGCGCTTGCCGTCGTCATCATACAGTATCTGGTGTGCCGACATCATGTACGACATCGCGGGGCGCATGGGCAGCCGGAAACGTCCGTCGGCAAGCGCTGCATTGATCTCCGTGTTCGCCTCTTCTTCCGTCTTCCCCTGATGCAGGAGCTCGGACTTTCGCATGTGCATGCGCATGATCGTCGCGGCTCCCTCGGCGTCGAAGCAATGTGGTTCGATGGCAAGGGACCACGAGCGATCGACATAGCACGCCGACTTCCACGTGCCCTTGGCCCCGATCGCGTACCCCGTATCGGTGAGCACATAAATGGTTGCGGAGTCACTCACCGATGCGGGCGCGGCACTCCGGGCGAGCGCGATCTCTTCTGCGACGGGGAGCTGCACCCGTCGCCCGGTGCGCGTCGCTGCGGGCGCATTTTGCGCGTGTACGGCTGACGAGCATACGACCAGCACAATGCCAATTCCCATTCGCATACGACGGTCACTCCGATCGGGGTCACCATGAGTGCAACGAGATGCCCGAATGGTTGCGTGACCGTGGCGCCGAGGTCAGGTGCCGTTCATCGCCACCGGACGCCCCTGATTGCGTGCGGACTCGTAGAGGGCGAGGATCGTCTGGACATTCGCCGCCGCTTCAGACACCGGATACCGGAGCGGCCGGTCATTCAGGACACAGTCGGCGAAATGCTCGACCATCAGGCGATACTGATCGGTGCCGGCGATTTCATGCCGCACCTCTTCCCGTTTCGCGCGATGCTCGACGATCGCCACGTCGGCGGTGCCGGGGGAATAACCGGTTTCGACGGTTATCGACGAATCGGTACCGCCGATATCATAGAACTCGCGGCGTTCCATGCCGAGTGAACAGTCGAAGTGCGACACGATGCCGCTGGCGAAATGCATGACGCCATTGAGGCGTGAATCGATTCCGCGATTCGTCCAGGTCGCCCATGCCTGAACCTCCACTGGCTCGGCGCCGGCGATCGTGCGACTCACGTTCACGCAGTAGCAACCCACGTCCCACAGCGCGCCGCCTCCGAGTGCCGGATCCCACCGGACGTCTTCCGCCCGTGTGAGGCGAAACGTGAATGCACTTCGGATGGACAATACGCTTCCGAGGGCTCCGCTCCGCACGATGGCGATCGCGCGCTCGGTACGCGGATGAAACCGGTACATGAACGCTTCCATCAGCTTCACCCCGTTTGCATCCGCGGCGCGCTGCATGTTGCGGCACTCGTCGATCGTCAGCGCGAGGGGTTTTTCGCACAGCACGTGCTTGCCGCGCTCCGCGGCCCGAATTGTCCACTCCGCGTGCAGCCCGTTCGCTTTCCAGCACAGTGGGATCCGAAGCTTGGAATTCACGTGACTTGAAGTCGCGGC
>JADMIO011583376.1_pt1 | contig 69282 bp, 60 predicted proteins | sample 8958161 | NCBI WGS metagenome assembly JADMIO01 (sample SAMN16585339, study PRJNA669376) | soil metagenome | isolation source: Crop rotation soil | place: USA: Cullars Rotation, Alabama | collected 2011 | reverse complement strand
CGACAACTTGTCCACGTGGAATTCTAAGCTTAGGATCCCAATGTGCTGGAAAGCGGTTCGATGCCGCGGGCGGCATCGACTATTCCACCTACGCGGGAGGCGCGGACGACGACGAAGGCGACGGCATCGCCGTCGATGCGGCCGGCGCGCTGTACGTTGCGGGCACCACGCGCTCGACGGATTTCCCGCTCGCGAAGGCGTTCCAGACGAGCCTGCACGGCAGCCAGGATGCGTTCGCGATGAAGATCGTCGCGAAGTCGGCCTCCGAGGTGTCGATCGCGTACGCGTCCTATCTTGGCGGCAGCGATGACGAAACTGCCCGCGCGGTGGTCGTCGACGCGAACGCCAATGCCTACGTGACGGGCTCGACGGCCTCGCTCGATTTCCCGCTCATCGCCGCTACACAAGCGACGCTCGGCGGCGCGAAGGACGCGTTCGTCGTGCGCATCGGCGCGAACGGCACGCCGAGCTATGCGACGTTTCTCGGCGGAAACGACGTCGACGAAGGCTGGAGCGTCGCGCTCGGGCCGGGTCTGATGCGCTATGCGAACACGATCTACGTCGCCGGCACGACGTCGTCGACCGATCTTGCGACGAGCGGCGCCGTGCAGCAGGTCCTGCGCGGCGCCGTCGATGGTTTCGTCGCGAAGCTCGGTTACGTGCCGTGAGTGTCGGCTTCGCGCGATGGGCGCCATGACGGCGCCCGGCCGCGTTTGATCCGGCGCGCTGTTTCATGTGGAATCGTCCGATGCCGATCCGATCGCGCGCCGCATCCGCCGGCTACTCGGGCAAGCCGGTCTGGCAGAAGCTCGGACTTGCGCCGACATCGCGCGTGCTCGTGCGCGCCGCGCCGTCGGACTATGCGCGGCTGGTCGGGCTTTCCGATCGCGAGATCGCGTTTGCGCCGGCGCGCGGCGCGTTCGACATCGCGCACGTGTTCGCGACATCGGCGAAGAGGCTCGCGGCCGAGATCGAGGCGCTTGCGCAGCGCCTGCCGGCGCAGGGCGTGCTCTGGGTTTCGTGGCCGAAGAAGTCCGCCAAGGTCCCCACCGACATCACCGAAGACACCGTGCGCAGGATCGCCCTGCCGCTCGGTCTCGTCGACATCAAGGTCTGCGCGGTCGATGCGATCTGGTCCGGCCTCAAGCTCGTCTGGCGTCGCGAGCATCGCGCCGCAAAGAGCTGAACGCGCCGCGCTGTTATCCTGCCGGTTCCGAACCGACGACCGCCGCCATGTCCTATGTGTTCGATGCGCCGCGCACGGCGAGCCTGTCCGTGATCGACAGCAGCGCGCGCTTTCCGGTGCACCGCATCTACTGCATCGGCCGCAACTACGCCGACCATGCCAAGGAAATGGGCGCGACGCCGGATCGCGCGCAGCCGGTGTTCTTCATGAAGCCGGCCGACGCGGTTGTGGCGGACGGCGGCGATATCGCCTATCCGCCCGGGACCGCGGACCTGCATCACGAGGTCGAGATGATCGTCGCGCTCGCGAGCGGCGGCCGCGACATCCCGGCCGATCGCGCGCTCGAGCACGTGTTCGGCTACGGCGTCGGGCTCGACCTCACGCGGCGCGACCTGCAGGCGGTCGCGAAGACCAAGAGCCTGCCCTGGGATGCCGCGAAAGGTTTCGACCAGTCGGCGCCGGCCTCCGCCCTGCGACGCGCCGCCGAGCTTCGCCATCCGCGCACGGGGCGACTCACGCTCTCGGTCAACGGACAGCTGCGCCAGCGCGCGGACATCGCCGACATGCTGTTCTCGGTGCCCGAGATCATCCACGAGCTGTCCAGGCTGTGGACCCTCGCGGCCGGCGATCTCGTCTTCACCGGCACGCCGGCCGGCGTTGCGGCGCTCGTCCGCGGCGATCGTTTCCGCGCCGAGCTCGAAGGCGTCGCGGCGCTGGAGGGACGGATCGTTTGACGGCTTTTCAATTTTCCACCATCCCCGAGCCGCTCCGGGTATACAGTCGCGGCGATCGTCCGCAGAAAAAAGACCGGAGGGGCACATGGGCATGGTTTCCGAGTTCAAGGCTTTCGCGATGCGCGGCAACGTCATGGATCTCGCCGTCGGCGTGGTCATCGGCGCCGCGTTCGGCAAGATCGTCACCTCGCTCGTCGATCAGATCATCATGCCGCCGATCGGCCTGCTCATCGGCGGTGTCGATTTCTCCGCGTACAAATGGATACTCAAGGCAGCGGGACCGGACGGCAAGGGCGAAGTCGCGATCCAGTTCGGCGCGTTCTTCAACACGATCATCCAGTTCGCCATCGTCGCGCTCGCGATCTTCCTGGTCGTCAAGCTGATGAACCGGGTGATTCGCAAGGAAGAGGCCGCTGCGGCGGCGCCGCCGGCCGATGTCGTCCTGCTGACCGAGATTCGCGACATCCTCAAGAACAGATAGTCGATGCGGCGACGGCTCGAGCCGACGCGCTCCGGCTGCCGCTCGCGGCGCCGCTCGATCAGCCGAGCGACGCATGACCTTTCGCACCTGTCATCGCGGCGAACTCTGCGATCATGGCGGCTTTTGCCGCGGAGCCCGCCATGATTCGCTACCTGCCGCTCGCTGTCGCCGTCGCCGCCGCTCCGGCGCTCGCGGCCAACAGGACGACACACATTCCTGCCGCTGCCGTCGCCACGGCGGCGCAACTGCGCGAGCGCGCGCTCAAAGACGACACTGCATACGATTTCGTCGAAGGACTCACGACCGAGATCGGCGAGCGCCTTGCCGCGAGCGACAACGATCCCAAGGCGCGCGAGTGGGTCATCGCGAAGTTCAAGACGCTCGGCTTCGACAAGGTCTGGACCGAACCCGTCACGTACCCTAAGTGGGTGCGCCGCAGCGAGCACGCCGACATCACGGCGCCGTTTCCGCAGCCGCTGGCAATCCTCGCGCTCGGCTATTCGCCGGCGACGCCGCCCGGCGGCATCCATGCCGAAGTCGTCGCCTTCGATTCGCTCGACGCGCTGAAAGCGGCGCCCGACGCTGCCGTGCGCGGCAAGATCGTCTACGTCGGCCCGCGCATGCACGCGACGAAGGACGGCAGCGACTACGGCCTCGTCGGCTCGCCGGTGCGCACGAAGGGACCTTCGATCGCCGCGAGCAAGGGCGCCGCCGCGTTCCTGCTGCGCTCGGCCGGCACCGACGACAATCGCCTGCCGCACACCGGCGTTACGAATTTCGAGAAGGACATGAAGCCCATCCCGGCGGCAGCACTCTCGAATCCCGACGCCGACATTCTCGAGCACGTGCTCAAGCGCGGACGACGGACCGAGATCGCGTTGACGCTCGACTGCGGCATCGTCGGCGAATACACCGGTGCAAACGTCATCGGCGAGATCGAGGGTCGCCGCGATCCGAAGCACTACTTCGTCATGGGCGGCCATCTCGATTCGTGGGATCCCGGCACCGGCGCGATCGACGACGGCGCCGGCGTAGCGATCGCCGTCGGCGCCGCGCATCTCATCGCCGGCCTGCCGAAGCATCCGGATCGCAGCGTTCGCGTCGTCGCGTTCGCCAATGAAGAAGCCGGCCTCTACGGCGGCAAGGCCTACGCGGCGACGCACGCGAAGGAAATCGCGGCCGCGCTGCTCGGCAGCGAATCGGATCTCGGCGCCGATCGCATCTGGAAAATCACGGCCAGCGTCGAACCCTCGGCGCGCGACGCGATCGCAACGATCGCCGACGCATTGAAGCCGCTCGGCATCGAATACGACGCGAGCGCGCCGGGCCGCGGCGGCTCGGACCTTTCTGCCGTGCACGCGGTCGGCATGGCCGCGGTCTCGCTGCATCAGGACGCCACGCGCTACTTCGACTGGCATCACACCGCGAACGACACGCTCGACAAGATCGATCCCGTGCCATTGCGCCAGAACGTCGCGGCCTATGCCATCGTCGCCTATCTCGCCGCCGAAGCGGACGGCGATTTCGGATCGGCGCCCGGTGCGTTCGCGGACGACAAGGCCGAATGACTACGCGCCCGCGAAGTTGACGCTCGTCGCGTAGAACATCGACATCAGCGCGAGCAGCGCGGCGGCGATCGTCCAGGTCGCGATCTCGACGTAGCGATGGCGCGTCCAGACGCCGAGCACGATCGCGAACGGAGCAAGGCCGATCGCATAGCGCGCGCCCGACATCACCGTCGCGGTGCCGAGCGGCGCCGCGAGACCGAGCGCGAGGAAGATCGCGGGCGCAAAAAGCCGCTTCGACGCGAGCCAGATCGCGGCTACGAAACCGGCGAGCATCGCCGCCGCGTTGAGCCAGCGGAAATTCCAGCCCTCGATGATCCAGTTCCAGCGGCTCAGCGCTCCCTCGATCGCCTCGCGCGTCGGCGATGCAGGGCGCGCGAAGGCGCCCTGGATATGCACGAACGCGAACGCGTCGCCGGTGACGGCGTGCAGATGCAGCAGGAATGCCGCGAACGCGAGCGGTGCGATCATCAGCGCGAGCCAGGTCCAAACCGGTACGCGCCGGCGCGCCTGCCACAGCAGGATGGCGATCGCCGGCAGCAGGAACAATCCCGTCAGCCGAGTCAGCGCGGCGAGCGCGGCCAGCAGTCCCGCGAGCCACCAGCGCTCGCGATGCGCCGCGAAGAGACACGAAGCGCTCAGCAGCAGGAACAGCGATTCGGTCCACGGCAGCGCGAAGAAATAGCTGACCGGGAACAGCGCAAGGGCGAGCACGGCGCGATCGGCAGATGAGCGGTCGAAGTCGAGCGCCAGCGTCAGCCGATGCACGACGATCAGCGCCAGGAAAAAGAAGACGTTCGCGAGCGCGATGCCGGTCAGCGGAAATTCGCCGGTGACATCGGCCGCGGCGCGCCACAGCAGAGGCTGCAGCGGAAAGAACGCCCAGTTGTGCTGGGCACTCGCTTCGAACGGGCCCTTGTCGTATCCGTGCTCGGCGATCGTGGCGTACCAGCTCGCGTCGTAGAGGCGAACGAGACCGGCGAGCGAGTCGCCGAAGCCGTGTGCTGCAAGGACGAGCTTGGGTTCCCACCAGTTGGGCTCCGGCGGGGCGGCGGGCGTCGGGTATTGGAGGACGCCGAACCAGACGGCGAAGATCAGCGCGCGCGAGAGTACGAACGCGAAGGCGACGATCGACAGCGTGCGTGCCATCGACGTTGTGCGCCGGGCACGCTCTCTTGATGTCTCGATGCGCTTGGCTACGTCGTATGGCGTCGATGCCAGATCGCCCTCGTGCCAGCCCTCAACGGGCGCGAGCGGGGAAATGACCGGATCGACGCGTGGGCGTGTTGCCGGCGGACTCATCGCGGAGAATGCGACGTGCGCGACGGAGCGGCGTGGCGCTGCCGCCAGTACTCGCCGAGCACCACGGCGACGCTCGCGGCGACGTTGAGGCTCTCGATCGCGCCGCTGCCCGGAATCGTCAGGCGGAGATCGGCCGCGTCGATCAGTGCGCGGCTCATGCCCTCGCCTTCCGCGCCGAACACGAGCGCGAGGCGCGCTGCGAGCGGCGCAGCATACAGCGACGCGCCGTCGCGCGTTACCGTTGCTGCAATCGCATAGCCGGCCGCGCGCAACATTTCGCGCGTGCGCTCGCTCGCGGGAGCGCGCGCGATCGGCACGATCTCGGCGGCCCCTTCGGCAACGCGCGCGGCGGCGCCTGAAACATCGAGGCTCGATCCATCCGGCACGATCACGCCCGCGACGCCGAAATGCGCGGCGCTGCGCAGCAGCGCGCCGAGATTGTGCGGATTGCCGACGCCGTCGAGCCACAACAGCAGCGATGCGGCCGGTGCTTCGGGCTGCGATGCGAGCAGCGTCGCGAGATCGATCGGCGTGGCGCGCAGCATCTCGAAGCAGACGCCTTCGTGATGACGCGAGGCGGTCAGCTTGTCGAGATCGTCGTCTTCGACGATGCGATAGCCGAGCCGGTGCTTCACGCACCAGGCGAGCACCGCCTTCAGTGCCGGAATGCGCGCCCGGGTGAGGTAAACCTTGCGCAGCGCCTCCGGCCGCTTTGCGAATGCGGCGAGACAGGCGTTGAGGCCATACAGCCTGACTTCGCGCGGCGCGTTGTCTTCGCCCTCGCTGCGGCGCGGCGAACTTTCGCGTTCGGCACGCTGCGCCCGCTCGCGCGGCGGCGCTTCGCTGCGCGCGCGCACACGCGACCACGGCGATTCGCGCGTGCCTGCGGCTTGCTTGGGACGATCCGGTTTTCGCATGCGCGCATGCTACACGACGCGCGTTGCGTGTCGCCGGCGCGAGGCGCTCAGTGATCGGCGACGACGGCAGGCGCCGCGGCGTTGCGCACCGGCTTCAGCAGCAGGAGCAACGGAATCGCGACCGCGGTCATGACCATCATCAGCCAGAAATCGTTGAGGAACGCGATGCCGGACGCCTGCCGCGTGACTTCGCCGTTGAGCGCAGCGAGGCCCGACGCGGTGTTCATGCCGAGCATCTGCGCCGTCTCGGCGGCGTTGTCGTTGAATGGCGTCAGGCGCGAGGCGATCTCGGCGTGATTGATCTGCGTGTTGCGCGCGAGCAGCGTCATCACGATCGAGATGCCGACGCTCGAACCGATGTTGCGCATCAGGCTGAAGATGCCGGCCGCTTCGGTGCGCTTGGCCATCGGCAGCGTCGAATACGCGACGGTCGAGATCGGCACGAACACGAGCCCCAACCCGAGGCCCTGGATCACGCCGCTGGCGATGATGAGCTTTTCGGGCACGTCGAGGCTGAAATGCATCATCTGCCAGAGCGAATAGACAGTCAGCGCCATGCCGATTCCGGCGAGCAGGCGCGCGTCGGCGCCGCGCGCCATCAAGCGGCCGACGAGCATCATCGCGATCAGAGTGCCGACGCCGCGCGGCGCGAGCAGGATGCCGGTCGTGACGACGGGATAGTTCATCAGCGTCTGCAGGAACGGCGGCAACAGCGCCATCGTCGCGAACAGGACGACGCCGAGCACGAAGATGAAGATGTTGCTGGCGAGGAAGTTGCGATCCTTGAAAAGGCCAAGGTCGAGGAACGAGCGCTCGCGCGTCTTCCAGTGCACGGCATAGAGGTAGAAGCCGAGGAACGCGAGCGCGGCCTCGATCTGGATCTCGGTCGAGCCCCACCAGTCCTTCTGCTCGCCGCGATCGAGGAACAGCTGCAGAGCGCCGATGCCCATGGCGAGGAATGCGAAGCCGCGCCAGTCGAAGCGCGACGGACGCGTATCGTCGGTCGGCAGGCTCGCGGCAACGCCGAACAGCGCGAGCGCGCCGACCGGCACGTTGATGAAGAACACCCAGTTCCAGTTGTAGTTTTCGGTGAGCCAGCCGCCGAGCGGCGGTCCGAGGATCGGGCCGACCATGACGCCCATGCCCCAGAGCGCCATCGCCGCGCCGTGCTTTTCGCGCGGATAGACGTCGAGCAGCGTCGATTGCGACAGCGGCACGAGCGCCGCGCCGAAGAAACCCTGCAGCAAGCGGAACGCGACCATCGCGCCGATGCTGGTGGCCATGCCGCACAGCACCGAGGCGACCGTGAATCCGGCGATCGCGATGAGCAGCAGGCGGCGGCGTCCCATCACGGAGGCGAGCCAGCCGGTCGCCGGCGTCGCGATGGCCGCGGCGACGATGTACGAGGTCAGCACCCACGAGATCTGATCCTGCGTCGCCGACAGCGAGCCCTGCATGTTCGGCAGCGCGACGTTCGCGATCGTCGTGTCGAGCGCCTGCATCAGCGTCGCGAGCATCACCGAGACGACCAGAAGGCCGCGGTTGGCGACTTCGCGATGGGTGGGAAGGGTCTGACTCATGGTTCCGTGTCGAGGTGCGTGCCTGTCGCCTCGCCCGCCTGCAGGAGAGGCCGCGCCATCAGGCGTGGGGAGGGCTGGCTAGTCTTGGAAAGTCCCGCCTTCCGGCGCCCTCATCCGGCGCTGCGCGCCGACTTCTCCCGCGACCGGGAGAAGGCAAAGCCGCTTCAGCGCAGCACGCTGCCGAGCGTGCTTGCGTGGCGCGTGTACGCGTTGCGCGCGATGCGTCGCGCGATCTCGCGGTAGACGTGCGCGACGGCGCCGACTTCGTCTTCGACGAAGGCGGCGACGCCCGCCCGGTTGCGCGTCGTTGCGGCAGCCGGCTCGGCCGATTGCCAGAACGCCGTCGCGGGTTCGATCGTGTGGGTGTCTCTGAACATGACTCGTCTCTCTGGTCTCGTTTCAAGTCGTCTGAGCGCGCGGCCAATGGACCGTCGCTGCATCCGATTTCATTCAGCGGTTTTCCGCAACGCGTGCGGCCGGCTCGGTCCCGCCCTGCCAGCGGCCGAGGATCGAGTTCTGCTTGCCGGTGTCGATCGCGACGACCGCGCTCATGCCGGCGCGCAGGATCATGCCGTCGTGATTGGGCTCCTCGATCGCCAGACGCACCGGAATGCGCTGCACGATCTTGACCCAGTTGCCGGTCGCGTTCTGCGCCGGCAGCACCGAGAACTCGGCGCCGGACGCGGGACTGATCGAGGCGACGCGCGCCTGCCATTTCTTGCCGGGGAACGTGTCGACTTCGATCGACGCATCCTGACCGACCGCGACGTGCGTGAGATCGGTTTCCTTGAAGTTGGCGTCGACCCAGAGCGTCGTCGCGATGAGCGGCATCGCGGCCTGGCCCATCGTGAGGAAATCGCCGGGCTGCAGCGTCGTCTTGCCGATCACGCCATCCATCGGCGCGCGCACGACGGCATGCTCGAGGTCGAGCTTGGCCTGGGCGAGCTGCGCGAGCGCCAGCTTGTAGCCGGCGAGCTGCTCGTCGGGCGTATCGGGCAGGCCGCCGAGGATGTTCTGGGCTTTCGTGACGGCTGCATTGTTCGAATCCTGCTTCGCGCGCGCGGCGGCGAGATTGTTCGCCGCATCGTCGAGCTGCTGCTGCGCGACGAGGCCGCGGCCGCGCAGCTCTTTCATGCGATCGAACTGCTGCTCCTTGTACTTGAGGTCGGCCGCCGACGAGCGCACGTCAGCTTGCGCGGAGCGATAACCGCTGCGCGCCGCGTCGAGCAGGCTCTTTACCGACTCGACCTGCGCCTGCATGCGCGCTGCCGCGATTTGCAGCGGCTCCTGATCGATGCGGAACAGCACGTCGCCCTTCTTGACCGGCTGGTTCTCGCGCACGTCGACTTCGACGACGCGACCCGAAACCTGCGGCGCGATGGTGACGCGATCGGCCTGCACGTAGGCGTTGTCGGTCGACGCGAATCGGCCCGACGTGACGTACATGTAGCCTGCGATGGCGAGCACGACGGCCGGCCCGCCGATCCACATCAGCGTGCGCGACCATTTGCGTTTCGGTGCGGGTTTCGCGGGGGCGGCATCCTGCAGCACGGGTTGCTTGTCCGTCATGACACGTTCCTTTCTTGTTCGGTCGCCGCGTCGAGCGCGGCCAGGTTTTCCTTCAATTGCGTGAGCACGCGCATCAGCGCGTCGAGATCGGCGTGCGGGATGCCGCGCAGCGCGTCGTCGCGCAGCTCGCCGGCGATCACTTCCATCTCGTCCACGACGGCCAGCGCCTTCGCCGTCAGGTGCAGTCGCCAGCGCCGGCGATCGGACGGATCGGCGCGACGCTCGACGAAGCCGGTCTTTTCCAGGCGGTCGATCACGCGGCCGACCGGGATCGGCTCCATGTCGAGGTATTCGGCGAGCTCGGTCTGGCTGATGCCCTCGTTGCGGCTGATTACCTTGAGCGCGCGCCACTGGGCGCGCGTCAGCTCGAGGCGCGTCGCGCGGCGGTCGAAGTGCTTGCGGATCTGCCGCGTCGCGTCGTGGAGCATGTAGAAGATCGTGTTGTCGGCGGGCTGGGTCATGGTTGCCGCGTATATTATGTCCTAGGCAATATAATATCAATACCCGCGGGTTCTGTTTTTACATGACGGTGTCGACGCTGCGCGCCGCAAAAGGACACCGTTTTCAGCGATATTTTTTCCGTGAGTAAAAACAAGGCCTTAGGGATCACGAATGGATTCGGCGAGACGATCTGATGCGCTACGCCGCGCCGAATCCGGCACCGGCCGCTAAGCTTCGCGGCATGGCTCCCGAGGTCATCCAGGCCGACATCACGACGCTCCCGCTCGATGCGATCGTCAACGCCGCGAACGAGGCCCTGCTCGGCGGCGGCGGCGTCGACGGCGCGATCCATCGTGCGGCCGGGCCCGATCTGCTCGCCGCCTGCCGGGCTCTTCCGGAGGTACGACCCGGCGTGCGCTGTCCGACCGGCGAGGCGCGCCTGACTCCGGCATTCCGCCTCCCCGCACGCTACGTGATCCACACGGTCGGCCCGGTCTGGCGCGACGGTCGCAGCGGCGAACCGGATCGGCTCGCAGCCTGTTATCGATCCTCGCTCGGCCTCGCCGAGGCGAACGGCATTGCGAGCATCGCGTTTCCAGCGATCAGCTGCGGCGTCTACGGCTATCCGGTCGATGCGGCCGCCGCGATCGCCGTGCGCGAGGTGCGCGCGTGGCTCGTCCGCGGCGCCGCGCCGGATCGGGTGGTCTTCTGCTGCTTCGGCGCGGACATCGCCGCCGCGTACCGGCGCGCGCTCGGCTCGTAGCCCTGACGCGCGCGACCGCGCGCGCAAATAGCCACGCCTTGCGCCTTGTGTCATAGTGATTCGCAGATGCGCCCGCCATTCCCTGGACGCGGGAGATCCATCATGGCCATCTTCATCCGCGGCTGTGTTCGCGCCGCACGAGTGTCTTTTCTGTTCGGAATCGCCGCGGCGTTGAGCTGCGCGCTCGCCTATGCCGCCGACGCGTCGATCTCGCCCGACAAGGCCGAATTCGGCGGTCAGTGCACCGAAGGCCTCGCCGAAGGCAAGCACGTGATGACCGACTGCTCGGTCAACTGGAAGGACAAGGACGGCAAGGTCTACTGCTTCTCGAACGACGCCGCCAGGACCGAGTTCCTCAAGAATCCCGCCGAGTCGCTCGAGCGCGCGCGCTCGTTCGTCGCCGCGAGCAACGTCGAGTCGACCGAGAAGGCGATGGAGAACTTCGATTCGAGCGACGCCGAAAAGCTCGTCGACGGCATGGTCAAGGGCCAGCTCAAGGCGAACGACAATCTGTTCCCGATCGAGGATGCGCTGACCGGCGACAAGCTCAAGCTCGCCTACGACGGCATCGATTTCACGCGCACGCTCGAAGGCTACGGCTATTTCCCGGACGTGAAATTCCACGATCCGCAGAACGCCGAGAGGAAATACCTGATCGATTTCTGGGTCGCGCCGAAGAACGGCGGGCTCGCCGTGCTCGACACGCGCATCTATCAGGCGCCGCAGCAGGTTGAAGGCGTGTGGAAATCGGTCGCGCGCCAGCCGGTGCCGTGGTGGTGGATCCCGGCGTCGGAGCATCCGGGCAAGATGGCGCAGAAGCGCGGCTGGGAAGTGATGTCGGCCGTCGAGGAGAACGCGCTCAAGGAAGTCGGCAGCGACGGCATCTTCAAGCTCAAGGACGACAAGACCGGCCAGACGCTCGATCTCAAGTTCATCGACGCGCACCAGCCCGTGCGCCAGCTCGACAACGGCGAGTACTTCGCGTGCTCGGACTTCCGCGCCGCCGGCACCAAGGACCAGATCTACGACGTCGACTTCTGGGTGAAGGAGAAGGACGGCAAGATGGTCGTCGACCAGGTCCGCGTGCACAAGGTGCCCGAGCTCAAGAACGGGCAATGGGTGCAGGTGCCACGGTATAGCTGGAAGGAACTTGGAAATTCCAACGTAGTGCCTTGATTGCGTGAAGGCAGCCGCTACGCTGCGTCGTGAGGCGTGAGGTCGGGCGCTGTGCGCCATCGTCGGGTGCGAGATTGAACTCCATCGCACGACCGAAACGTCTTTCTCACTCCTTACGCCCGCAGCGCACGACCTCACGAGGCGCGAAGCGTCGACCCCACGCGAAGCGGATATCGCGATCCGGAAAATAGAGAGAGGCGAAACCATGATCTACGAAAGCATCCTCGACACCATCGGCAACACGCCGATCGTCAAGCTGCATCGCCTGCCGCCGAAGCACGTCGACCTCTACGTCAAGGTCGAGGCATTCAATCCGGGCGGCTCCGTCAAGGATCGTCTCGCGATCGCGATCATTCTCGACGCCGAGCAGAAGGGTCTGATCAAGCCCGGCGATACCATCGTCGAAGCGACGTCTGGCAACACCGGCGTCGCTCTTGCGATGGTCTGCGCGGCGCGCGGTTATCGCTTCGTCGCGCTGATGGCCGATTCGTTCTCGATCGAGCGCCGCAAGCTGATGCGCGCCTATGGCGCGAAGGTGATCCTGACGCCGGCGGCCGAGCGCGGCAGCGGCATGGTGCGTCGCGCCGAGGAGCTCGCGAAGAAGAAGGGCTGGTTCCTCGCGCGCCAGTTCACCAATCCGGCGAATCCGGCCTACCACCGCAACACGACCGCCGCCGAGATCCTGCGCGATTTTGCCGGCAAGCGGCTCGACTATTTCGTCACCGGCTGGGGCACCGGCGGCACGCTGACCGGCGTCGCCGACGTGCTGCGCGTCGCGCGGCCCGAAGTGAAAGTCATCGCGACCGAGCCCGCGGAAGCATCGCTTCTCACCGGCGCCGAATGGAAGCCGCACAAGATCCAGGGCTGGACACCCGACTTCGTGCCCGAAGTGCTCGATCGCAAGGCGCCGAGTGAAGTCGATGCGGTCAACGAAGTGCTCGCGCGCGACACCGCGCGGCGTCTCGCCATCGAGGAAGGCATGTTCGTCGGAATCTCCGCCGGCGGCACGACCGCCGCGGCGCTGCGCGTCGCCGAGAAAGCGCCGAAAGGCTCGGTGATCCTCGCGATGCTGCCCGACACCGGCGAGCGCTATCTCTCGACGTTCCTGTTCGAGGGGGTGCCGGACGGATCGGACGACGAGTGGCTTGCGGCGCAGGGCTGATCACTTCTTTCGCGCGCGCCGCCGCGTCGTTGCAAGGCCGAGGAATACGAGCGCGGCCCGATTGAGCCGCACGAGATCCTCGTCATCGAGCCTGCCGATGCGCTTGCCGAGGCGCGATTTGGGCAAGCTGGTGATCTTGTCGACCATGAGGCGACATGGCGCCCGCAAACCGTTCTCGCCGTTTGGGTCTATCGGCAGGCGAAAAAGCGGCGCGTCCGTGGGTTCCGTCGTCAGCGCGCATACGAGGATCGATGCCGTGGCGTCGAACGCGTCATCCTGGATGATGACGGCCGGACGCGGTTTCCCCGCGTAGCCATTGCCGCCGGCGACGGTCCAAATTTCGCCGCGTTTCATTCATCCCAGTCCGCGATGGCTTCGATGAACGCCTGATCGGCGGCTTCACCCGCGCTGTTTGCGACGGCGAGCGACTGGCGGTGCGCCGCCGCGCGGAAGCGCCGGGCGTCGATATCGGGTACCCAGATCTGGATCGGACGCAAACCTTGCTCGCGCAACCCGTCGCGATGACGCTGCACCTTCATGCGGACGGACTTCAGATGGGACGCTGCCATGCGGATGTTCTCCGGTTACATGTAACACTGCTTCAGTTACATGTAACTTACCACGCTGGCTCGCCGCTCTCAATCGCACACAAAGAAAAACGGGCGCCGAAGCGCCCGTTTTCATCCGTAGGACAATGGCGATCGAGCGTGTCGGCTCAGGCCGCCTTCTTCCACTGCCCGAGCGCCGCAAGCCCGTTCTCCTTCGCACGCAGCGCCACCGTCTTCTGCGCCTCGGCGAAGTTCGCCTGCATGTCCTTGCCCCAGAGCTTCAGCGCCGCCTGCTGCATCGCGCGGCCATACGAGAACGACAGTGGCCAGGGATGCGGACCGATCTGGTTCATCGCATTGAGGTGCGCCGTGGCCTGCTCGTCGGACTGGCCGCCCGAAAGAAACACGATGCCCGGCAGCGACGCCGGCACGGCGGCCTTGAGGCAGCGGATCGTCGCCTCGGCGACTTCGTCGACGCTCGCCTGCTCGGCGCAGTCCTTGCCCGAGATGACCATGCTGGCTTTGAGGATCGTGCCTTCGAGCATGACGTTCTGCTCGTACAGCGCGCCGAACAGCGAGCGCAGCGTCGCTTCGGTTACTTCGTAGCTGACTTCGAGATCGTGGTTGCCGTCCATCAGCACTTCGGGCTCGACCATCGGCACGATGCCGGCTTCCTGACAGAGCGCCGCGTAGCGCGCGAGCGCGTGCGCATTCGCTTCGATGCAGGTGCCGCTCGGCGTGTCCTCGCCGATCGTGATGACGGCGCGCCACTTCGCGAACTTCGCGCCGAGACGCGCATATTCGTTCAAGCGGTCGCGCAGGCCGTCGAGACCTTCGGTGACCAGCTCGCCCGGAAATCCGGCCAGCGGAAACGGACCGCGATCGACCTTGATGCCGGGCAGAATGCCGGCATCCATCATGACCTTCGTGAACGGCACGCCGGCCTTGGTCGACTGGCGGATCGTCTCGTCGTACAGGATCGCACCCGAGATGTGTTCGTTGAGCCTCGGCGTCGTCAACAGCATCTCGCGGTACGCGCGGCGGTTCTCTTCGGTGTTCGGCACGCCGACCGTGTCGAAACGCTTCTTGATCGTCGAATTGGATTCATCGATCGCGATGATCCCCTTGCCCGGCGCGACCATCGCCTGGGCAATGCTTTCAAGCTCTTCGATACTCATGGGTGACTCCGCAATTTCAAGCGCGAAAACGCAAGCGCGGCCGCGAACGGGCGCGACCGTGGGCTGAATTTCAGGGGGCGGGATTATAGGCCGTTTCGGGGCGTGCTGCCGGCCTGGACGCTGAATGTTTGCAACGTCGCGGAGCGCCGCTCAATGATCCTTCCAGTCCACCTTCTGGATTAGGCACTTTTGCATGACCGCAGTCTGTCCGGCTTTGTCGGCCGGCAGGTTGAACGGAAAGATCAGCCAGCTGAAGACGCGGTCCTTGCCCGCGTTGAGCACCGTCGCCTCGAAATGAAGGTTCGCCGCCACGCTCTTGGCCACCTTGCCGAGGTCGCCGTCGGGCACCACGCGCTGCACCTTGATCGTGCTCGTCGACCCATTCTTCTCGATCACGAACGACACCGCCGCGCAGCCCGGCTCATTCATGTTGCGGCCGAAGTTCGGCACGTCCGCATCGACCGAGGTATTGGTCATGACCCAATACCTGGAGAGCTGCTCGGAAGGAATCGTGCGCGGCGGCGTCTGGTCCATCGACTGCGCGGCGGCGAGCGACGAGACGAAGATTGCGAATAGAGCGGGACGAGCGCGCATCGGATTCCTCGAAGCGGAGGCGGCATCGAGTTTAGCAGCGGCACGCGTGCGAGGCCGGGTGCCGTCGCGTTGGCTTCAGCCGACCGTCATGGTTTCAGAATGCGCGATCGGTGGGCGGGAGCCAAACAGCGGATCACTACAGGTCGCCCAGTCCCTCGGCGATGCCGTCCTTGCCGACCTTCAGCAGCCGCAACGTATTCGTCCCGCCCAGCCGACCCGTGTGATCGCCGGTCGTCACGATCACGCGATCCTCTTCGGCGAGCGCGCCGAGCTTGAACAGCGTGAGGATCGCCTCGCGCGCGGCCTGTCCCGGGCTTACGCCTTTCGGATCGAACTCGACCGGATTGACGTCGCGGAACAACAGCATGCGACGCCGCGCGGACGCGACGCGCGACAGGCCATAGATCGGCACCGTCGATCGGAAGCGCGACAGCCACTGCGCGGTCGCGCCCGATTCGGTCAACGCGACGATCGCACGCACGCCGACCTGTCCGGCGAGAAACATCGCGGCGCGCGCGATCGCCTGGTCGGTACGGTCGAGGCGGTGCGCGGTCGGGCTCAGGTCCTCGATCGGCATGAACTGGCGCTCGGCGCCGAGGCAGACGCGGCGCATTGCGGCGACGGCCTTGTCCGGATGTTTGCCCGCGGCGGTTTCCTGCGACAGCATCACGGCGTCGGTGCCGTCGATGACCGCGTTCGCGACATCGAGCACCTCGGCACGCGTCGGAATCGGCGACTCGACCATCGACTGCATCATCTGCGTCGCCGTGATCACCACGCGATTCTGCTCGAGCGCCTCGCGGATGATTTTCTTCTGCAGGCCCGGCAGCTCCGCATCGCCGATCTCGACGCCGAGATCGCCGCGCGCGACCATGACGGCGTCGGATGCATCGACGATCTCGGCAAGATTCTCGATCGCCTCGGCGCGCTCGATCTTCGCGACCAGCGCCGCGGTGCCGCCGGCGGCTTTGAGCAGCTTGCGCGCCTGCTCGATGTCGTCGGCCGTCTTGACGAACGACACGGCGAGGAAATCGGCGCCGAGCTCGGCGGTCAGCACGATGTCCGCGCGATCCTTGTCCGACAGCGCGGCCACCGTGAGGCCGCCGCCGAGCCGGTTGATGCCCTTGCGATCGGACAATCGTCCGCCGGCGAGCACGATGCAGCGCACTTCCTCGCCGACCACGTCGACGACCTCGAGCGAGACGAGCCCATCGTCGAGCAGCAGCACGTCGCCGGCGTTCACGTCGCGCCAGAGATCGTGATAGCTGACGCCGACGCGCGTCGCGTCGCCAGGTGGCGCGTCCTCGCGGCAGTCGAGCGCAAACGGCTGATTGGGCTCCAGCAGCACCGGCCCCGAGGCGAAGCGCTCGATGCGAATCTTCGGACCCTGCAGGTCGGCCAGCACGGCGACCTCGCGGCCGAGCCGCATCGCCGTGTCGCGTACCGCCGCGGCGCGCTGCTTGTGATCGTCCGGCACGCCGTGCGAAAGATTCAGCCGCACGACATCGACGCCTTCGACCAGCAGGCGCTCGAGCATGCCGGGCGCGTCCGTCGCGGGTCCCAGCGTGGCGATGATCTTGGTACGGCGCAGCTGCAGGGCCATCTCGCGCGTCCTTTGGGACAAGCCGCTAAACTTAGCACAGGGCCGGGAACCGACTCATGACCGACATGTCGACGGGCATGCGCGCGCTGCCGCTCGAAGGCTCGCCGCACCGCGTGCTGCTGTGGCTGAGCGTGCTCGCGTTCGGCATTCCGGTGGTCGTCGTCGCCGCCGCGTTCGGCTACGCCTATGCGCAGGGCGCGCCGCGGATGCCGCTGCTGATCTCGGCCGTCGGCGTGCTCGCCATCACGCTTGTCGTGACGCTGTGGATCCTGCACATGATCCGCACGATCGCCGTCACGCTGGATGCGCATGCATTGACGGTCGTCAGCGGCGTCGCCACGCAGCGCTTTCCGCTCGCCGCGCTGCGCGCCAGCGGCGTGCGCACGGTGAACCTCGCCGAGCACGTCGAGCTCAAGCCATTCCTGCGCACGTGGGGCATCGGCATGCCGGGGCTCGCCTCGGGCTGGTTTCGGCTGCGCAACGGCGGCAAGGCATTCTGCATCGTGACCGAGCGCCGCCGCGTGACCGTGCTGCGCGCCGACGACGGCACGTGGATCCTGCTCTCGCTCGCCGATGCCTCGGCGCTGCGCGGTGCCCTCGCGGCGGCGTGATTCTCAGCGCGTCGCGCTCCGCACTTCGTCCAGCAAACGCAAAAGGTCGCCCGGCGCCGCAGCGATCGCGTCGGCGCCTGCGCCGCGCAATTCCTCGATGCTGCCGAAGCCCCAAGCGACGCCCATGCCGCGCACGCCGTTCGCGTGGGCGCCTTCGATGTCGAAATGGCGGTCGCCGATCATCGTCGCCTGTCCGGCATGCGCGCCGAAATCGACGAGCGCCTGCGCGATCATGTCCGCTTTGGATCGATGCTCGTGGCGATCGTGCGGACCGTACACGCGCTCGAATGCCGGCGCGAACGGAAAATGATCGACGATGCGCTGCGCCTGCGCTGCCGGCTTCGTCGTCACGATCGCAAGCGTGTCTCCGCGCGACGCCAATGCCGCGATGAGCGCCGGAATGCCGTCGTAGATCGCGTGCTCCGACCAGCCGACATCCTCGAAGCGATCGCGATAGTGATCGATCGCCGCGACGATGCGCGCTTCGTCGTCGCCGAGCACGCTCGGAAACGTCTGCCGGAACGGCGGCCCGATCCAGCTGCGCAGCACGTCGCGCGCGGGGAGCTCCGCGCCGATGCGCTCGAACGCATGCGCGAGGCTCGCGACGATCCCGGCTTCGGAGTCGATCAGCGTGCCGTCGAGATCGAACAGCACGAGCCGGCGCGACGCCGGCGCAGGTGCCCGCGTCATCCGCGCGCCTCGAGCGCCGCGACGGCCGGCAGCTGCTTGCCTTCGAGGAATTCGAGGAACGCGCCGCCGCCGGTCGAGATGTACGAGATCTTGTCGGCGACGCCGTATTTTTCGATCGCGGCCAGCGTATCGCCGCCGCCGGCGATCGAGAATGCGCTCGAATCGCCGATCGCATGCGCGAGCGTCTCGGTGCCTTTGCCGAACGCGTCGAACTCGAACACGCCGACCGGGCCATTCCATACCACCGTGCCGGCCTTGGCGATCAGCGCGGCATACCGCTTCGCCGTCTCGGGGCCGATGTCGAGGATCATGTCATCCGCGCCGACGGCATCGGCGCGCTTGATCGTCGCCGGTGCGTCGGCCTTGAACGCAGGCGCGACGACGACATCGGTCGGCACCGGCACCTCGGCACCGCGCGCTTTCGCATCGGCGATGATCTTCCTGGCCGTGCCGATCAGATCGCTCTCGACCAGCGACTTGCCGACCGAGCGTCCCTCCGCCGCGATGAACGTATTGGCGATGCCGCCGCCGACGATGAGCTGATCGACCTTGCCGACGAGATTTTCGAGCAGCGTGAGCTTGGTCGAGACTTTCGATCCGGCGACGATCGCGAGCAGCGGACGCGCGGGCTTGTCGAGCACTTTTGCCAGCGCATCGAGCTCGGCCATCAGCAGCGGGCCGCCGCACGCAACCTTGGCGAAGCGGATCGCGCCATGCGTCGAGGCCTGCGCGCGATGCGCGGTGCCGAATGCATCCATGACGTAGACGTCGCAGAGCGCCGCGTATTTCTTCGAGAGCGCTTCGTCGTCCTTGGCTTCGCCGACGTTCATGCGGCAGTTCTCGAGCATGACGAGCTGGCCCGGCTTGACGTCGACGCCGCCCAGCCAGTCGCGAACGAGCGGCACCTCGCGGCCGAGCAGCTCGCCGACGCGTTTCGCGACGGGCGCGAGCGAATCTTCGGCCGTCCATTGCCCTTCCTTCGGCCGGCCGAGATGCGAGGTCACCATCACCGCGGCGCCCTTGTCGAGCGCGAGCTTCAAGGTCGGCAGCGCCGCGACGATGCGCGCCTCGGATGTGATGCGACTGTCGTCGATCGGCACATTGAGATCTTCGCGGATCAGCACCCGCTTGCCGGCGAGATCGAGATCGCTCATGCGCTGGATCGACATTCGGGCACCGCGTCACGTGTCGGAGGGAACGCAATTATGACGGCTCGGCGCGACGCGGCCAAACCGGCATCACGAGCGCGCGTCATCGGCTCGATGGAGCCAATCCGCAGAGCGAAGCCACACGCCGGATGCGAGTGGCTCCGTCGTCGAAGCGGGCACGGCGTTACGATATCGCGGCATTCGCGAGGAACGATCATGAGCGAGCACACGGCCGCAGTCGCATGGCAACGCGGCGAGCACGTATTCGCGCGCGGCCACTATTCGCGCGCGCACGAATGGCGCTTCGACGGCGGCGCGATCGTGCCTGCATCGGCATCGCCGACGATCGTGCGCGCACCATGGTCGGACCCGTCCGGCGTCGATCCCGAGGAAGCGCTCGTCGCGGCCGCGTCGAGCTGCCACATGCTGTGGTTTCTTTCGCGCGCCGCCGACGCGGGCCACATCGTCGAAAGCTACGACGACGATGCGGTCGGCACGATGGGCAAGTTCGCGAACGGCCACGAAGGCATCGTCGAGATCGTGCTGCGCCCGCGCATCGTCTTCGGCGGCGAAAGAGTGCCCGACGCGGCCGCGATCGAAGCGTTGCACCACGCGGCGCACGAGCGCTGCTTCATCGCGCACTCGGTGAAGTCGAACATCCGCGTCGAGGCGCGCGCGTGAGCACCGGCGCCGCGCTCGCGTGGCGCGATGCGCTCGCGCGGCTGCCGACGCCCGAAGGCAAGCGCTTCGTTGCGGCGTTCGAGCACGGCACGCTGCTCGTCGAGCTGTATGCGCCGCGCGGCGAGGATCGACAGAAGCCGCATACGCGCGACGAGCTCTACGTCGTCGTCGGCGGGCGCGGCACGTTCTTCTGCGACGGCGCGCGCAGGCCTTTCGAAACCGGCGATGCGCTGTTCGCACCGGCCGGCGCCGTGCATCGCTTCGAGGATTTCGGCGACGACCTCGCGGTCTGGGTGATGTTCTACGGCCCCGAAGGCGGCGAAGCCGCGTCGGTGCGCTGAACCGGCGCCGGGCCCATCGCGTCGCCGCGAATCAGGAGGCCGATGCCGTACGCGAGGTAGTAGCCGATCACGATGGCGAACATCGCGAACGTGAGCGGGCTGCGCTGCAGCACCGCGAACGGATCGCCGCCGCCGGCCTGTGCGGCCTCGAGGCCCGGATAGATCACCTGGAAACGATAGACCAGCCGGCCGAGCAGCAGCGCGGACAGCACGGCGCCGATGTAGCCGTTCGGCGTATAGAAGAGGCCCCCGGGCATGCGATCGAAGCGCGTCAGCCGAAGGCCGACATAGGCGAGCGCGGCGCCGGCCGCAAAACCGCCGAGGCCGGCCGAGGCGAGCAGCGGCGAATGCAGGCTGCGCACGATCAGGAGCAGCGTGACCACGGAGAGCAGCGCGGCGCGCACCTTGAGACGCGCGGGCTGAAACGGCTGGCGGCCGAACAGGCGGCGAAAGCGCCGATAGAGCACGAACAGGATCAGCACCGCCATCGCGGCATAGACGTAGGGGTCGTGGTTCATGGGTACCGGCGACAGACAAAGGGCGCATTCACTCTACACCGGGACTTCACGCCGGCGAGTTTGCTCGGAGTAAAGGCGCACGCACGGTCACGCACGCGGCAACCGCATGCGACCAGCGACGGCGCATGGCGCGTCTACGGCACGACGCGACATCTCCGGCCGCTTGCGCGCGGCCAGCTCCGGCGCGATGGAGCCCGCGAGAAGCGTTCGATCACGGCTGAAAGTGCCAAAGTTTGGCAGCGGCGCGGACTCGCCCGAGGCCGATCCGCGCGGTTTTCCACTTTTTGCGCTCTGGCACGCGGCTTGCTTGCATTGCAGCAACCCGCACCGGACCACCTTCCATGGGACTTATCGCCGACGAGCTCTGCCAGGATCTGCACGACATCGGCAGTCCTGACGACGACCTCATCGACTGGCGGCAACGCTACGAAGGGGTTCTGGTCGTCGCGTACCTCGACGGAAAGGCCGTGGCCGGCATCTCGGGACCATGGCCGGTCAATCAGTACGCACTAACCTGGTGGGATCGTCCGATGCCGGCCCGCCAGCTCGAGCTGTTCGATTCGCTCGCCGCGGCGCAGAAGCGCGTCGAGGACTGGGCGTTCCGCATGCGTACGATCGGCGTCGTCGACCGGCCGCCGGCCAACGATCCGATCCTGCCCGAAGCGACCGTATCGATCGCGCCGGCGCGCGAGCTTTCGCTGTTCGACAAGTTGCGCGGCGCCATCGGCGTCAAGCCGATGCATCGCACCGCGGGCAGTCCGCGCATCCACATCGATGCCGTGCGCCACGCGCCGCTCAACGACGACGACTTGCGCGAGCTGCACTTCGCCGCGTTCGAATAGGTCGAGCCCCTCGTTTCTTCTCGCACCGAAGTCCGGACGCCGCCGTTCGGGCCATCGGTCCGTATCGCTCACGCTCCGTCGAATCCGTTGACGAAGATCGAATCGACGGGAAACTCGTACGCGCCAATGTCGTAGCCCGCGCCTTGCGGTCGCGGCCGGCCCTCGATGTCGACCGGCGGCGCAAGATCGGGGCTGCCGGAGTCGATCGCGGCGGCGCCCGGCAAGAGATGCAGATCGAACGGCGGTGCCACGAACAGCGAGGCCGCATCGTCGAACTGGATGTTGTGATCCGCGACGATGTTCGTGCCGCTCAATTCGAAGTCGGCGGCGAGATTGTTGCGCACGACGACGTTGTCGCTCGGCGTGCCGTCCTTGTGGTCGGTGACCATGATCCATGGCGGTCCCGGCTCGCCTTCGATGTTGTCGACCACGCTGTTGTTGACGATGCGCGAGTCGCGCATGCCGTAGAAGCTGATGCCGTGCCAGTGGTCGGTGATGACGACATTGTTCTCGACGATCCAGTCGACGAAGAACCCGTCGAAGCAGCCGATGCCCTGCATCGAGTTGCGCAGCGGATCGCCGGGATCGACCGAGTTGATGAAGAGGTTGCCGCGCAGCACGACACCGGTGACCTCGCCGGTGCCGACGCCGCCGGGACCGACCGACCAGCTCTGGAAGCCGTCGTCGTGGTTGTCGTCGAAGTCGTCGCCGATCTTGTCGTTCTCGACGGTGTTGTATTCGAACACGTCGTTGTCGCCGAGCCCGCGCATGCCGTCGGCGGAGAACCCGTCGACGAGATTGCGGCGGATGCCGGCGTCCGCGCCGTCGACGCTGATGCCGAAGCGCACGTTGCGGAACGTGTTGTCGTGCACGCTGATGCGCGCCGCGCCGACATAGATGCCGCTCGAGGCGAGATTGACCCATTCGTCCGGGCCCCAGCCCGAGGCATCGTCGACGCTGAACACGTCGCTGTCGCCGAGCTCGATGTCGTAAGTCGGGCCGAAATAGTCGTGATCGCTGATCACGACCATGTCGATCGATACGTTCGTCGCCGCGTACGAGGGACTGATCGAAAGACCTCGCACGCTCCAGTTCTGCGCGGCCTGCACCGTCAGGCTGCGTACTTGCGGACTTTGACCCGCTCCCGCCGCGATCGTGATCGGCGCCGTGTTGTACGCGTGCTCGACGACGAGATCGCCGTGATAGCCCGTCATGAGCCATAGCGTGTCGCCCGCGTGCACGGGCGCGCCCGCGTTGACCATGACGAGCTGCATGCCGTCCTCGTACGGATACGACGGCCAGTCCTGCGTCTGGATCAGACCGTTGTCGAACACCGCTTGCAGCGAGTGCCATGGATGCGCGGCGCTGCCGTCGCCGCCGTCGCTGCCGTTGACGGGATCGATGTAGAAATCGTTCGCCCACGCGCCCGACGCGGCGCAGAGCAGCAGAACAAGGAAGGTCAGACGTGCGGTTTTCATCGTGCGGCCCCAGTCGGCGTGCTCGGCGGCGCGCCGGATGCATCACATCACGCACGACGACAGAGCGTAGTGACGCGCGTCGCGGAGCGTCGCGGTTAGGCTTGCCCGTTTGCGGGAGAGGCCGTGCCGCAGGTGCGGGTGAGGGAGGCTTGCGAGATGCTTCGCTCCGACGGCCCTCACCCTGCCCTCTCCCGCAAGCGGGAGAGGGGAAAAGCTTGCGCGAGCGGGACGCGGGAAATTGCGCGAGCGGGAAGGGGAATCTTGGGCGGTCGTCGCTAGCGCATCGCACCGGGCGGCGTGTCGAAGCCGTCGCTGAAGATCGTATCGTCGGGTCCGAGATCGAGCCGATAGACGACGCCGTCGAACGACGCGTCGTAGCCCGCGCACCAGATCGTCCTGCCGACCGTCGCGCACGCATCCATCTCGTTGCCGTTGCTGTCGAGATCGAGCGTCCACGTCGCGCCGCCGTCGTCGCTGAAATAAAGGCCGCCGACGTTCGAATAGATGTTGCCGCCCGCGGCCCAGCCCATGTCGGGCGAAACGAACAGGATCTCGCGGATCGGCCACGGACTGTCGAGCGTGCGATCGCTCCACGTCGCGCCGCCGTCGGTCGTGCGGTGCAGCCAGCCCTCGACGTCGGGTGAAATCTCGCCGCCGCCGACCCAGCCGTTCATCTCGTCGAAGAAGAACGTCGGCCCGTCGAATACCGAATCGACCGGCGGGCCGCACGTCCACGCCGCGCCGCCGTTCGCGCTGTCGCAATAGGTGATGCCCGATGCGCGCGCATGGCCGCTCGGCAGCAGGCTGAATTGATCGCCGAACCAGCCGCCGTTCGGATCGACGACGAGCGGCGTCCAGTCGGACGCGCTCGCGCCGCCATCGGTCGTCACGTGCGCGGCATTCGCCGCGTTGAAATTGACGAGGTCCATGACCAGACCGTTCAGCGCATCGGAAAAGCGCACGCGCGTCGACCAGCCGTTCGAGGTGAGCACGATGTCGTCGGACCACGTCATGCCGCCGTCGTGGCTCCAGCGCACGATGCCGGTCCCGGCCGAGTTGTCGAACCCCGAGATCACGACGTCGTCGTCATCGAGCGCATCGACGCCGTACCAATAATAAGGAAAACCGAGATTCACGATGCGATTCCAGTGCGCGCCGCCGTCGATCGTCTTCCAGACCTGGCCGAGCTCGGCGGCGGCGTAGCCGACGTCGGCGTCCGCAAACGCGAGATCGTGCACGACGGCGCCGGGCAGGCTTTGCTGCAGTTGCCACGCGTGCGAGGCGCCGCTCGTCCGCGGCGGCCTGCCTCGCGCAACGGCGCGAAACGTCGCGCGATTCGCCGCGAGCGCGCGCGAGGCGCCCTGCACCGGTACGCGTGCTGCGATGTGGTGCGTCGTCGCGGCGGCATCGGCAAGCGCTGTCGCCGGGATTGCGGACGCGACGAAAGCCGCGATGATCGCCGCTCGCTTCAGTGCTTCACGCATGATGCAATCTCCGGGCGCGGCGCGCGCCTGCGCTTCAGGTTTCCGCGCGCGACTCGCGCCGGCGGCTGCGCACGTAAGTCGACGTCGTCGATCCGTCGCCGATCTTGCGCTTCTCGATGTCGAACAATCCGCTCGCCGCGACGAGCTCGCTGAGCTTGCGATAGCCGTAGTTGCGCGCGTCGAATTCCGGTACCTGCTTGGCGATCGTGCTGCCGAGCGTGCCGAGCTGCGACCAGCCGGCGTCGTCGGACGATGCGTCGGCGGCGTTGCGCAGCAGCGCGACGAGCCGGCGGTCCTGCTTGAGCTGCGTCGACGAGCGCGGCTTCAGCGTCGCGTCGCCTTCGTCGTCCTTGGCGACGAGGATCTCCGTGTAGATGAACTTGTCGCAGGCCGAAACGAACGGCGCCGGCGTCTTCTTCTCGCCGAATCCGTAGACGACGAGGCCGGCCTCGCGGATGCGTGCGGCGAGCCGCGTGAAATCGCTGTCGCTCGACACGATACAGAAGCCGCCGAGCCGGCCCGTGTAGAGCAGATCCATCGCATCGATGATGAGTGCCGAATCGGTCGCGTTCTTGCCGGTCGTGTAGCGGAACTGCTGGATCGGCTGGATCGCATGCGTCAACAGCGTTTCCTTCCAGCCCTTGAGCTGCGGCCCGGTCCAGTCTCCGTAGATGCGCTTGACCGTCGCGGTGCCGTACTTGGCGATCTCGGCGAGCAGGCCGTCGACGACGGCCGGTTGCGCATTGTCGGCATCGATGAGAACGGCGAGTGTCGTCGAGGCGGAGGCCATGGTGCGCGCGTTTCGGAACGAGGGTTCGAGCGTACTCCGACGCGCCCTCGTCGCGCCATCTGAAACGCCCGATCGGCTGCTGGACTTGCCGAGCCCGCTTCAGGACGAGGGACGACGATGCCGCAGCGCACGCCGAGCGCGGTCGAATGGCCGCTGATCGCGCGCTTCGAGGCAGCCGAAGCACGGCTCGGCCGGAGCGCCGCGCGCAAGCGCTGGACGGCCGCCGCCTACGAATTCCTGCGCTTCGGCGTCAAGCAGGCATGGGCGTGCCTGTTCGGCGGTGCGATGGTCGCGCTGCTGATCGCGACGCATGCCGTGTATCCGTCGTGGATGCCGCTCGCGCGCGCGGATTTTCTCTTCGTCGCCGCGCTCGCGATCCAGCTCGCGATGCTGACGCTGCGCCTCGAATCGCTGGACGAGGCGAAAGTGATCCTCGTCTACCACGTCATCGGCACGATCATGGAAGTCTTCAAGACCGATATCGGCGCATGGACCTACGTCGGCGTCGGCATCTTCCGCGTCGGCGGCGTGCCGCTCTTTTCAGGCTTCATGTACGCCTCGATCGGCAGCTACATCGCGCGCTGCTGGCGATTGTTCGATTTCAGGTTCACGCATCATCCGCGTCTCGTCGCGCTCGCGCCGCTCGCCGTCGCGATCTATGCGAACTTCTACGCGCACCACTACCTGCCGGATCTCCGCTACGCGCTGATGGCGGCAGCGGCGCTGCTGTTCCGGCGCACGTGGATCTGGTTTCGCGTGTGGCGCGTGCATCGCCGCATGCCGCTGCTGCTCGGGCTTTTTCTCGTCGCGCTGTTCGTCTGGATCGCGGAGAACATCGGCACGCGGACGGCGACCTGGATCTATCCGCACCAGCACGGCGCGTGGTCGATGGTGCGACTGGGCAAGCTCGGCTCGTGGTTCCTGCTGCTGATCGTGAGCTATGCGCTCGTCGCGGCGCTGAACCGCCCGCGCGCGTTCGCGAAGTCCCCTGCCGATGGTGGCGCGGCCGACGCGGCCCGGCGAAGCGCCGCTGCGCCGGCGCTTCAGGCCGGGCGCGGGCGCGGGCTCAGGCCGTGACAGATCGCGCTGATCGCGGCGAGCCCGGCCGGCTTGACGAGATGGTGGTCGAACCCGGCTTCGGCCGTGCGGCGACGGTCGTCGTCGTGGCCCCAGCCGGTCACCGCGACGAGCACGAGGCCTGATCCGTTCGCGCGCAGCTCCCGCGCGACGTCGTAGCCGGAAAGGCCGGGCATGCCGAGGTCGAGGAACACGATGTCCGGATCGAATGCCTGCACGGCGCCGACGGTGAGATGCGGATCGTAGACACAGCGTGTTTCGTGGCCGAGCAGGCCGAGCACCGCAGCCAGCGTATCGGCCGAATCGCGATTGTCGTCGACGATGAGCGCGCGGCAACGCACCTGCGGCAACGAGGCCGGTGCCGTCTCGACGACGCTTGCGCCGGCCGCAGGCGCCGCCTCGATCGGCAACGTGACGGTGAAGCGGCTGCCGCGCCCGAGTCCGTCGCTCTTGGCGACGACATGGCCGCCGTGCAGCTCGACGATGCGCTTGACCAGCGTGAGCCCGATGCCGAGCCCGCCGCGCGCACGCTCGATCGACGTGTCGATCTGCGCAAACGCCTCGAAGATCTCGTCGATGCGCGTCCCGTCGAGGCCGATGCCGTGATCGGCGATGCTGATCTCGATCGAGGCGCCGTCGCGCACGGCCGTGAGCTCGATCGCCGTGTCGGCCGGCGAATACTTTGCCGCGTTGTTGAGCAGGTTCGAGAACACCTGCGAAAGCCGGTCCCGATCGGCGTACAGCATGATGTCGCCTTCAGGCATGCGCACCTCGAGCCGATGCCGGTCCGCCATCAGCAGCGGCATCGCCGTCTCGATCGACGCATCGATGATCTCCTGCAGCGTCGTCGGCGCGCGCTGCACGGTCAGCTTGCCGCGGTTGATGCGCGCGATGTCGAGCAGGTCGTCGATGAGCCGCACCAGCAGCTGAAGCTGGCGCTGCATCGCCTCGTGCAGCGGGTCGATGCGCTCGGCGAGCGTGAGCGCGTTGAGCGCGTTGCCGAGCGCGGCGAGCGGATTGCGCAGCTCGTGCGCGAGCGTCGCCAGGAATTCGTCCTTGCGGTGATTGACCTCGAGCAGCCGTGCCTCGGCGGCCATGCGCTCGGCGATCTGCGCCTGCAGCTCGGCGTTGCGCGAAGCGAGGTCTTCGTTGGCCTTGCGCAGCGATGCGTTGAACGCGACCAGCTCGCGCGCCTTCTCGACGCGCAGCTTCTCGTTGGCCGTCTCCAGGCGCTGGTTGGCGAGCTGCAGGTCGCGCCGCTTGCGATGGAGCTCGGCGAGCACCACGACCTTGCTGCGCAGGATCTCCGGAATGATCGGCACGGTGACGTAGTCGACCGCACCGAGCTTGTAGCCGCGCATGCGATCCATGTCCGACACGTTGATCGCGGTGACGAAGATGATCGGCGTCTTCTCGAAGCGCGGATGCTGGTGGATCATGCTCGCCGTCTCGAAGCCGTCCATGCCGGGCATGTTGACGTCGAGCAGGATCAGCGCGCACTCGCGCTCCATCAGATGCTTCAGCGCCTCGGTGCCGGAGCTCGCCTCGATGAGATTTTCGGCGAGCGGCGCGAGGATCGCGCGATACGCGAGCAGCCGCGCCGGCTGATCGTCGACGAGCAGTATGTCGACCGGATCGACCGCGGGCCCGATGACCGGCGCTGGCGTCTGCGATGTCATCGATGCAGCCATTGCCGCAGCACGCCGAGCAGCTGATCGGTGACGACCGGCTTGGCGAGATAATCCGACGCGCCGGCCTCGAGGCATTTTTCGCGGTCGCCCTTCATGGCCTTGGCGGTCAGCGCGATGATCGGCAGCGCGCGCGATTCGGGATTCTTGCGGATCTCGCGCATCGTGTCGTAGCCGTCCATGCCGGGCATCATGATGTCCATCAGCACGAGATCGATGTCCTGATCGTCGGCGACTTTCTCGATCGCCTCCTGTCCGTTGCCGGCGGTGACGACGCCCATGCCGTGGCGCTCGAGCACGCTCGACAGCGCGAAGATGTTGCGCACGTCGTCGTCGACGACGAGCACGCGCTTGTCGCGCAACGCCTCGTCGGACTCGTGCAGGCGCTGCACCATCTTCTGCTTCGCCGGCGGCAGATCGGAGATCACGCGATGCAGGAACAGCGCGGTCTCGTCGAGCAGCCGCTCGGGCGACTCGACGCCCTTGATGACCACGCTCTTGGCCGCGCGGCGCAGGCGCGCATCCTCGTCGGAGGTGAGCTCCTTGCCGGTGAACACGACGATCGGCACCTGGCGCAGGCGCGCCTCGGCCTCGATGCGGTCGAGCAGCTCGAAGCCGGACATGTCCGGCAGGCGCAGGTCGAGCACGATGCAGTCGTATTCGCCGTGCATGAGCTTTTCGAGCGCCTCGGCGCCGCTCGAGGCGGCATCGATCGTGATGTCGTCGTGGCGGATCAGCTCCTCGATGCTGAGCCGCTCGCCGGCGTCGTCCTCGACGATGAGCAGGCGCTTGGTGCGCGGCAGCGTGTAGACGCGAATGCGCTCGAGCGCTTCGCCGATCGATTCGGAAGTCGCCGGCTTGGCGAGATAGGCGAACGCGCCGCGCTCGAGGCTGTGATGGCGTTCCTCGTCGACGGTGACGATCTGCACGGGAATATGCCGCGTCTGCGAATCCTGCTTGAGCTGCGAGAGCACGGCCCAGCCGAGGATGTCGGGCAGGTGGATGTCGAGCGAGATCGCGCTCGGCCGGAACTGGCGCGCGAACTGCAGCGCGTCGACGCCGCGCTGCGCGACGACGACGTTGAAGCCGCGCGAGCGCGCGAGATCGCGCATGACGACGGCATAGCGCGGATCGTCCTCGACGACCAGCAAGGTCGGTCGCGCGGGATCGAGCGCGGCCCGGTCGTCGGCGATCGCGTCGATCGGGTTCGTCGGTGCGCCGTCGGGCGGCGCGACGCGAAGGTGCGCCTGCGGCGCGCGTTCGCGCGTTTCGCTGCCGACGTAGTTGAGCGGCAGGTACAGCGTGAACGTCGAGCCCGTGCCCACGGCGCTCTTGAGCCGCAGCTCGCCGCCGAGGAGGCCGGCGATCTCGCGGCTGATCGCAAGTCCGAGGCCGGTGCCGCCGTACTTGCGCGAAGTGCCGGCGTCGGCCTGCTGGAACGCCTCGAACACGATGCGCTGCTTGTCCGGCGAGATGCCGATGCCGGTGTCGACGACTTCGAAAGCGACGACCGTGGCCGCGTGGTCGAGCACCGGATGGCCCGCCGTCCAGCCGCCGCGCGCGACGCGCGCCGAGAGCTTCACGCTGCCGCGCTCGGTGAACTTGAGCGCGTTCGAAAGCAGGTTCTTCAGGATCTGCTGCAGGCGCTTGGGATCGGAGGTCAGCGAACGGCCGAGCTCGGACGCGAAATGCACGCCGAACTCCAAGCCGCGCCGGTCCGCTTCGTGGCGGAAACCGCGCTCCATGTTCTCGCGCAGGCCCGTAAACGTGATTTCCTCGCTGTCGACGGTGACCGTGCCCGATTCGATCTTCGAGAGATCGAGGATGTCGCTGATCAGATGCAAAAGGTCGGTGCCGGCCGCGTGGATCGTCTTGGCGAACTCGACCTGGCGCGTGGACAGGTTCTCTTCCGGATTCTCGGCCAGCTGCTGGCCGAGGATCAGGATGCTGTTGAGCGGCGTGCGCAGCTCGTGCGACATGTTGGCGAGGAATTCGGACTTGTACCGCGAAGTCAGCGCGAGCTCGGCCGCCTTCTCCTCGAGCGCGAGGCGCGCCTGCTCGATCTGCTGGTTCTTGGTCTCGACTTCGGCCTTCTGCTCGGCGAGCAGCGCGGCCTTCAGCGCGATGTCCTCGTTGGTCTGCTGCAGCTCCTTCTGCTGCGACTGCAATTCTCCGGCGAGCTGCTGCGACTGCGCGAGCAGGCTCTCGGTGCGCATCGACGCCTCGATCGTGTTGAGCACGATGCCGATCGAGCCCGACAGCTGATCGAGGAACGCGCGCCGCGACGCCGTGAACTCGGCCAGCGAAGCCAGTTCGATGACGGCCTTCACTTCGTTCTCGAACACGACCGGCAGCACGATCACGCTGCGCGGCATGAGGCGAAGCAGCCCCGACTGGATCTGGCCGACGCCCGGCGAGATGTCCTCGATCAGGATCATCTCGGCCTGCGCGGCGCACTGGCCGATCAGGCCCTGGCCGAATTCCAGCGTCGTTTCCGAGTCGATGCCGCCGGGATCGGCGTAACCGGCGAGCTTGCGCAGATGTGGACGCGAGCGCACGTCGTTCTCGTCGGTCTCGACGACATACATCAGGCCCTGCTGCGCGTTGACCAGCGGCGCGAGCTCGGAGAGCAGCATGCTGCCGAGCGTGATCAGGTCGCGCTGGCCCTGCATCATGCCGGAGAACTTCGCGAGGTTCGTCTTCAGCCAGTCCTGCTCGCGCGAGGTTTCCGTCGTCGCGCGCAGCGTGTTGATCATCGCATTGATGTTGTCCTTGAGATCGGCCACCTCGCCGCGCACGTCGACCTGAATCGAGCGCGTGAGATCGCCCTGCGTCACCGCGGTCGCGACTTCGGCGATCGCGCGCACCTGCGTCGTCAGGTTCGCGGCGAGCTGGTTCACGTTGGCGGTCAGATCTTTCCAGATGCCGGCCGTGCCGGGCACGTTGGCCTGACCGCCGAGACGGCCTTCGACGCCGACCTCGCGCGCGACCGTCGTCACCTGGTCGGCGAAGATCGCCAGCGTTTCGGTCATGCCGTTGATCGTATCGGCGAGCTCGGCGATCTCGCCTTTCGCTTCGACGGTCAGCTTCTTGTGCAGATCGCCCGTCGCGACCGCGGTTACGACCTTCGCGATGCCGCGCACCTGCGTCGTCAGGTTCGACGCCATCGAGTTGACGTTGTCGGTCAGATCCTTCCACGTGCCAGCGACGCCCGGCACGCGCGCCTGTCCGCCGAGCTTGCCTTCGGTGCCGACCTCGCGCGCGACGCGCGTCACCTCGGCGGCGAAGCCGTTGAGCTGGTCGACCATCGTGTTCAGCGTGTCTTTGAGCTGCAGGATCTCGCCCTGCGCATCGACCGCGATCTTGCGCGACAAGTCGCCGCGCGCGACCGATGTCGCGACTTCGGCGATGTTGCGCACCTGCGTCGTCAGGTTGGTCGCCATCGAGTTGACGTTGTCGGTCAAGTCCTTCCAGGTGCCGGCGACGCCCGGCACTTCGGCCTGGCCGCCGAGCTTGCCTTCGGTGCCGACCTCGCGCGCGACGCGCGTCACTTCCGCGGCGAAGCCGTTGAGCTGGTCGACCATCGTGTTGATCGTGTTCTTGAGCTCGAGAATCTCGCCGCGCACGTCGACCGTAATCTTGCGCGAGAGATCGCCCTTCGCGACCGCGGTCGTCACCTCGGCGATGTTGCGCACCTGCGAGGTCAGGTTCGACGCCATCGAGTTGACGTTGTCGGTCAGATCCTTCCACGTGCCCGCGACGCCCGGCACTTCGGCCTGGCCGCCGAGCTTGCCTTCCGTGCCGACTTCGCGCGCGACGCGCGTCACTTCCGCGGCGAAGCCGTTGAGCTGATCGACCATCGTATTGATGGTGTTCTTCAATTCCAGAATCTCGCCGCGCACGTCGACCGTGATCTTGCGCGACAAGTCGCCTTTCGCGACCGCCGTCGTCACCTCGGCGATGTTGCGCACCTGCGCGGTCAGGTTCGACGCCATCGCGTTGACCGAGTCGGTAAGATCGGCCCAGGTGCCCGCGATGCCGGGCACCACGGCCTGACCGCCGAGCTTGCCTTCGGTGCCGACCTCGCGCGCGACGCGCGTCACTTCGGCCGCGAAGCCGTTGAGCTGGTCGACCATCGTGTTGATGGTGTTCTTGAGCTCGAGAATCTCGCCGCGCACGTCGACCGTGATCTTGCGCGACAAGTCGCCCGTTGCGACCGCCGTCGTCACCTCGGCGATGTTGCGGACCTGCGCGGTCAGGTTCGACGCCATCGAGTTCACGTGATCGGTCAGGTCCTTCCACGTACCGGCGACGTCCGGGACGACAGCCTGGCCGCCGAGCTTGCCTTCGGTACCGACCTCGCGCGCGACGCGCGTCACTTCGGCCGCGAAGCCGTTGAGCTGGTCGACCATCGTGTTGATGGTGTCCTTCAGCGCGAGGATTTCGCCGCGCACGTCCACCGTGATCTTGCGCGAAAGGTCGCCCTTCGCGACCGCGGTCGTCACCTCGGCGATGTTGCGCACCTGCGAAGTCAGGTTCGACGCCATCGCGTTGACCGAGTCGGTCAAGTCCTTCCACGTGCCGGCGACGCCGGGCACGATCGCCTGGCCGCCGAGCTTGCCTTCGGTGCCGACCTCGCGTGCGACGCGCGTCACTTCCGAGGCGAAGCCGCGCAGCTGGTCGACCATCGTGTTGATGGCTTCCTTCAGCTGCAGGATCTCGCCGCGCACGTCGACCGTGATCTTGCGCGAAAGGTCGCCGTTCGCGACCGCGATGGTGACTTCGGAGATGTTGCGCACCTGGCCGGTCAGGTTCGACGCCATCTGGTTCACCGAATCGGTGAGGTCCTTCCAGACGCCGGCGACGCCTTTCACTTTCGCCTGACCGCCGAGCTTGCCTTCGGTGCCGACTTCGCGCGCGACGCGCGTCACCTCGCTCGAAAACTCGGTCATCTGCTCGAGCATGCGGTTGACGAGCGTCGCCGAGCGCAGGAACTCGCCCTGCAGCGGGCGGCCGTCGCCTTCGAGCGGCACGCTGCGCGTGAGGTCGCCCTTGGCGACGCCCGCGATCGCCTCGGTGATCGTTTCGACCGGACGGACCAGATCGTCCATCAGGCCGTTGACCGACTGCTCCATGCTCGCCCACGCACCCTGGCGGTTCGCGGATGGCAGGCGCTGGCGTGTGCGACCCTTGCGGCCGACCTGCTCGCCGGCGCGGCTGAGGCCGTCGGCGAGCTGGCGGTTGCGGCTGACGATTTCGTTGAACGTCTCGGCGAGCTTGCCGGCGATGCCGTCCCAATGGCTTGGCAGCGTGACGGAAAAGTCGCCCTCGCCGACGGCGCGCATCGCCGCGAGCAGCGCCTTCAGCGGATCGACTTCGTTGCCGGATTTGACGGCGACGCGCGCACGCAGAGACTTCGAGGCAGCCACGGGGGAAATCCTCGCGAAAAAATCGGCGATGAACGCCGCAATGGCAAAAAACTACCACAACGCCGCGCCGTGATGACGGCAATCGCAGACGCAGGCTCTATCGCTGAGCCCGCTGCGCGGATCGCGCGCGGCGTTTCATGCACATGATCAATCGCTTCATGCACTGCAGCATCGCTGCGCGACGCGATCATCTCCGATCGAGCGATCCGTGCCGTCGGTGCCACGCTTGGAGCGATTCCCCGGAGAATTTCTCGTAGTGCGCATCGTGCCGCCCACGCCGCGGCTGGCACCACGGCGCCATGAAGGCGAGGCAGATATGGACACGCTCGGGCGCCTTCGGCAGCGGCGTATCGATCGCCGACGCGAACGGATGCACCAGCTTGGGCCACTCGGGATCATAGAGCCACAACGCGCTGCCGCAATGCTTACAGAAGTGCCGGCGGCCGCTGCTCGTGTAGCGCTGGCCGTCTTCCTCGATGCGCGCGCGGTAGACGCCGATCCAGCGCCGTCCGATCACCGCGAGCGTCTTCTTCCATGCGCCGAGGTTGATCGCGTAACCGCCGCCGCCGGCCGTCTTGCGGCAGATCGAGCAATAGCAGCGCTGATACGGCACAGGGGCGTAGGCCTCGCACGAGAAGCGCACGCGGCGGCAATGGCAGGAACCTTCGATATGCATGGACGAAACCCTCGATGCGATGCGAGATCACTCTCGCGACAGATGACGCACGCCGACGACGCAGGCGACGACGCCGAGCGCCGCGAGCACGCCGGCGAAAACGCGGTGCGCCGTTTCGGCGCCGGCGACGAGCGCCAGCAGGCCGACGCCGATGACCGGGATCGCGTTCGCGGCATAGCAGACCAACAGAAAGCTCGACACGACTTCCGCGCGCTGCGCGCCGGGCGCGATCTCGTTGACGATTTCGAGGCTGCTGCGATAGCCGAGCGCCATCGCGGCGCCTGCGACCGGCGTCGCGACGAGCAGCCACGTCATCGAGCGCGCTTCGTCGGCGACGAGCAGCAGCGCGAGACCGATCCAGAGCAGCGTCGACGCTGCGAACAGCGCCGTGCGGCTCCGCATCGATTTCGTCGCGATCGCCGTTGCCGCGCCGGCGGCGAAGAACAGCGCGACGACGGCGCCGATCGCCGCGTGATCGCTGACATCGAGGCGCCTAACGAGCAATCCCGGCGCGAGCGCGGCGTAGAAACCGCCGAGCGCGAACGCCGTGAACGCCATCGCCGCCGGCGCGACGAATTTCATGCGGATGCCGCTCGGCACGCCGAGCCGAGGCCGCAGCGAAAGCGGCCGTTCCTGCTGTGAGCGCACGATTGTCTCCGGTGCGCGAGCGAGGAGCGCGGCGATGAGCACGAGCAGTCCGATGAAGCCGACGAACGGCAGTCGCAGCGGCCACGGCGCGTACTCGGCGAGCAGTCCCGCCGCGATCGCGCCGAGCCCGAGACCGCCGAGATTGCCCGCGCTCGCGAACACGGCCGCGCGCGCGCGATCACCCGCCGGCTCGAGCTCGGCGATCCACGCGGTCAGCGCGCCGGCACCGAGACCGGCTGCGAAGCCGTTGATGATGCGCGCGACGAACAGCCACGCCGTCCCGGTCGCGAAAACAAAGGCGAATGCACTGACGATCGTCGCCGCCAGCGCGACCAGCGTGATCGATCGACGCCCGACCTGGTCGGACAGCCGCCCGAAGAAGAACAGCACCGCGAGATTGCCGACGACGTAGATCGCATAGATCTCGGTGACGACGAGCTCCGAAAACCCGAACGTGCGCTCGTAGATCGGATAGAGCGGCGTCAGCAGCGTGCTGCCGACGTAAACCGTCGCGATGCCGGCCGCGCCGGCCCACATCCATGACGTCGCCCCCGCGCCTTCGGTTTTTTTCGTTGGCATTGTCGCCGGCCGGTTCGCTCGAGGGGATTGCAGCGGCCGGTCGCGGAATCGCCGCTTAATCGACGGCAGGATGCGCGCGGGTCGATTTCGCGCGAGTGGACATGGCCGCGTCCGCTTCGTAGGCTCTGCCGCGATAGCTCGTGGTCGACACCCCAACGGAGACGCGTGATGTCCGATATCGGTACGTTCTGGTCGAAGTGGTCGCCGGCTTTGCTCAGCATCCTGCGCATCGTCGTCGCGTTTCTCTTCATGGAGCACGGCGCGCAGAAACTGTTCGGCGTACCGGGCGCGGGCGATCACACCGTCGAGCTGATGTCGCTGATGGGCTTCGCGGGCGTGCTCGAGCTCTTCGGCGGCGGACTCGTGCTGCTCGGGCTCTTCACGCGGCCGATCGCGTTCATCCTGTCCGGCGAGATGGCATTCGCGTATTTCATGGCGCATGCGCCGCAGGGTTTCTGGCCGGTACTGAACCATGGCGAGGCGGCGGTGTTCTATTGCTTCGCGTTCCTCTATTTTTCCGCGGTCGGCGCCGGGCCGTGGAGTCTCGATCGCGCGTTGCGGCACGTCTGACGCGAGCGGCGCCGCGCGTCACGCGCGGCGCCTGCAACGGCAGAGATCGTTGATCCGTCCTCTGCGGGACGGATGCGCTGACGCGCCCGTGCCGGACGAACGAAAGGACTCATGACTCCCCGCGCATCGCTGCCGACTATTCCGACGCCGTCCGCCGGGCGCTTCGATGGCATCGCCTATGCGCTCTTGTCCACGCTGCTCGCCGCGAATGCGCTGCGCGTGCGCCTGGGCGCCGTGTCTCCTGCGGACGGCGCAGCGGGGATCGCCGACGTCGCCGCGATCGGCGTCGCGCTGCTGGTACTGCTCGTGCTCGGCAGGCTCGCGGTCCGCCGCGAGCGTCTCGACGGCGCGCTCGCGTTCGCGATCGGCGCGTCGGTCGGCGTGCTGTTCTTCGCAGGCACGCTCGGCCTCGCGCTGGCCGATCCGACGGCGATTGGCTGGCTATTCACCGGGGACTGGGCGCAGCACTACAGCGGCTGGGCGATGTTCCGCCACGCGCCATGGCACTGGCCGCCGGGCCGCATGCGCGAGATCTGGTATCCGGTCGGCACGTCGGTCGTCTACACCGATTCGCTGCCGCTGCTCGCGCTAGCGCTGAAGCCGTTCTCGGCGTGGCTGCCCGAGCCGTTCCAGTACATCGGCCCGTGGCTGATGCTGAGCTTCACGCTGCAGGGTGCGTTCGCCGCGGTTCTCGTCGCGCGCGCCGGTGCAAGATCGGCGGCCGTGCTCGCCGGCGCCGCGCTCTTCGTGCTCGCGCCGGTGCTGCTCGAACGCATCGTGCACGACACGTTGACGGCGCAGTGGCTCCTGCTCGCCGCGCTCGCGCTCTATTTCCGCGGCGGCCCGCCGGCGCGGCTTGCAGCCGAGGCGTGGCCGTGGTGGCTGCTGACGGCCGTCGCCGCGCTCATCCATCCGTATCTCGCCGCGATGACGCTCGCGATCCAGTTCGCGGCGTGGTGGAAGCGCACGCACATCGATCGCGCGCGCACGACGCGCGAGGCCGCGACCGCACTCGGCGTTTCGCTGGCGATCGCGATCGTCGCGTGGTGGCTCGCCGGCGCCGGCATCATCCGCGCGGCCGACAGCTCCGGCGGCATCGCGTTCGGCCGCTATTCGATGAACCTGCTCGCATTCGTCGATCCGCTGTACGGCTCGCCGCTGCTGCCGACGTTCCTCGTGCCGCCGGGGCAACTCGAAGGCTTTGCATATCTTGGCGCCGGCGTGCTCGCGCTGCTGCTGCTCGCGCTCGTCGACCTTGCGCGCGAGCGCCGTGTCGAAGGCATCGGCCGCGAATGGAAGCCGCTCGCGATCGTCGCGCTCGTGCTCCTCGTCTGCGCGACCGGCGGCACGATCGCGCTCGGCACGTGGACACTGGCCGACCTTTCGTTCCAGAGCCGTCTGCTCGGTGCGTTCCGCTCGTCGGGCCGCTTCGTCTGGATCGCGTACTACGTGCTGATGCTGCTGGCGATCGTCCACGTCGTGCGGCGCTATTCGCCGGGCGTCGCCGTCACGCTGCTAGCCGCAGCGCTCGTCGTGCAGCTGTTCGATCTCGCGCCCGAGCACGCGCGCGTGGCGAGACTTCGACAGCAGGCGAACGCGACGCTGGCCGGCACGCTCGACGATCCGCGCTGGGCCGAGCTTGCGGCTGGCCGGCATCACCTGACGCTGCTGCCGCCCTCCGCGTGCGGCCACTCCGCGCCGCCGTATCTGCCGCTGCTGCTGTTCGCGGCGGACCACGGCATGACGTTCAACTCGGGCTATCTCGCGCGCTGGAATCAGCGCAAGACGGCCGGCTACTGCGAATCGCTGCAGCGTCGTCTCGCGAGCGGTCCGTGGAGCGCGGACGATCTCTACGTCGTCGGCGACGAGTGGAAAGCGCGCTTCGAACGATCGGCGCCGAACGCGCGCTGCGAACGGATCGACGTCCACGACGTGTGCGTCGTTCCGCCGTCCTCGCTCGCGCCCTGACACGAGGTCGGCTTCATCGCCGCGGGCGACGATGAGCCAGAACGTGCGAGCCGCGCGCCGACCGCTCTGCGAACCGGGTCGTTCTCGCGCACGCGCGCGCTACCGTGACCGCAGATAACCGCCGGAGCGCACCATGCCCATCACGACACCGCTGCTCGTCCTCGCCATGTCGCTCGGCGCGACGACGCCGCCCGCGCCGCCGCCGAACGGCTGCAAGGCATCCGAATCGCACCAGTTCGATTTCTGGATCGGCGACTGGAACGTCACCGATCCCTCCGGCAAGGTCGCCGGCCACAATCGCATCGAGGCGATGCTCGACGGCTGCACGCTCGCCGAGCACTGGGACGGCGCCGGCGGCGGCCATGGGCTCAGCTACAACGCGTACGACGCGCCGACGAAAACGTGGCAGCAGTTCTGGGTCGACATCCACGGCGGTGTCCTGCATCTCGCCGGTGGACTCCAAGGCAAGAGCATGGTGCTGCGCTCGACGCGGCCCGGCGCGCACGTCGATCGCATCACGTGGACGCCGAACGACGACGGCAGCGTGCGGCAGCTTTGGGAGGCGTCCGAAGACGGCGGGAAGACATGGAGCACGGCGTTCGACGGACGCTACGAGCGGACTCGATCCTAGCTTCGGCGTCGTTCGCCGTCGCCGCAACGCGACGCGCGAAGAAGCATTCCGTCGCCGAAGCGCTTCTTCGCGAAATTCCGCGTCAGTGCAGACCGCCGCTCGCCACTAGCCGTTCGCCGGTCATCCAGTTCGAATCATTCGAAGCGAGAAAGCTCGCGATCGACGCAATGTCGTTCGGCTGGCCGGTGCGGCCTAGCGGCGTGCGTGCGACGGTGCCGGTCTCGAAATCGGAGCCGATGAAGCCTGCGGCGTGCGTGCCTTCGGTCTCGACGATGCCGGGCGCGATCGTGTTGACGCGGATCTTGCGTGCGCCGAGCTCCTTGGCGAGCACGCCCGTGATCGCGTCCACCGCGCCCTTGGTCGCCGTGTAGACCGCGCTCTCAGGCGGCGTCAGCGTCGAGACGACCGAGCTGATATTGATGATGCTCGCGCCCTCGCCGAGGTGCTGTATTGCCGCTTGCGTCGTCAGCAGAAGGCCGAGCACGTTCGTGTTGAACTGCTTGTGGAAGCTCTCTTCCGAGAGCGTCTCGATCGCGCCGAATTCGTAGATGCCCGAGTTGTTGACGAGGATGTCGAGCTTGCCGAACTGCTTGATCGCCGCGTCGATGATGCCTTTCGCCTCGGCGACCTTCGATACATCGCCCTGTACCGCGACGGCCTTGCCGCCTGCATTCGTGATCGCCTTGACCACCGCATCTGCGCCGGTCTTGCTCGACGCGTAGTTCACGACGACGGAGGCGCCGTCGCCGGCGAGCTTCTTCGCGATCGCGGCGCCGATGCCCTTCGAAGCGCCGGTGACGACCGCCACTTTGCCTTGCAGCTTGCTCATGATGGTTCCTTGTGAGGTTGAACGGAGTGGGAATTGGGGGGCGGATACGGTTCTCATGTTCCGTAGTTCGTAATCTATGAACTATGGAACTATAAGTCAAGATCTGCTATCTTGAGCACATGAGACCGCTGATTCACCCTTCGATCGACGACGTCACGCTGGAAGGCATCCTGCACGCGCTCGCCGATCCCGTGCGCGCCGCGATCTATGCGCAGCTCGCCGTTTCGGACTGCGCGGCGACGTGCTCGACGTTCGTCAATGTCATCGATCGCGAGATTCCGAAATCGACGCTGTCGCAGCACTTTCGCGCGCTCCGCGAAGCCGGCCTGGTGCGCAGCGAGCGCGCCGGTGTCGAGATGCGCAACGTGTCGCGCTGCAAGGAGATCGAGCAGCGCTTCCCGGGACTCTTGCCGGCGATCCTGAAGTCGTACGCGGTGGAAGCTTCGGAACGCGCACGCGCGACGAGGCGCAAGCCGGCCAGGAAGAAGACGCGCTCCGCCTAGCCCGTTCGGCGGTCGCCGAACGACGACCTGACGGCGCAGCGGTCGCGACGAGCGCCGTTACGAACCTCTAGCGCGCGACGCGCGCGACGACATCGACCACGTGGCAGTTCGGATAGTCCGCCGCCACCTTCGTCCGCATCGCCTCGTCGAGATCCGTCTTCGGCACGACCGCGTACGTGTCGCCGGCGTCGACGGTCGCGCTCACCGGCACCGCGACGGCATAGCAGGCCGTCGGCCCCGTCTCGTTGACGATGGCGAACGTCGCGTTCGAATTCGCCTGCTCGGCTTCATCGACGATGCGTACGGTCGCAACTTTGACCATGACCGGCTGCGAGCCGGTCGACACCGAATCCTGGGCGTCGCCCGCATGCGCCGGCGCCGCGGCGAGACTCACGATCAGCGCAAGAATTCCGGTGCGGAGCAGCATGGGCGAGTCCGTGCGTCGGGGGATGTCGCGCGCACTCTATCGCGAGACCGGCGCGCGCGTCTCGCCCGGCGACGGCGGCCTCAGTTCAGGCGCGAGAAGAGCAGCGCGACATACGCCGCGAACATCAGGGCCGCGACCGGCGCCAGCACGCGATGGTAGGTCTCGTTGCGCGTGATCGCGGCGATGATCGACGTTGCGACGAACGAGAGCTGGAACAGCAGATTGCGCGTCTCGGGCAGGTGACCCTCGAGCACCAGATCCTTGATGATGCCGAACGCGGCCGACAGCACGACGAACGCGAAGAACCAGCGACGGATGTCGTAGTAGTGCTCGCGAAGGTCGACCGTTTCGTCGCGCTGGATATCGGGCAGCACGAGCGCGGCGAGCATGTAGAGGCAGATCGAATGCGCGACGACGATCGAGAAGCCGAGGAAGGTCCAGCCCTGGTATCGGCTGAGATAGAACTCCGACCACCACGATTGCACGAACACGACCAGCAGCACGACGGCCCAGATCAGCGTCGGCAGATACATGCGCACACGCGAGCGCGCGTGCATGAGGCTGCGCAGGCCAAGCAGAACTTGCGTGATCGCTAGGCCGAGGATGATCGAGAGGAGGACGGAGAGGTAGCTGAAGGCGTCCAAGGGGGCGCCACCTCTTACGCTATGAAATTACGGCTCTATGCCTATCAGAACTAGCGGAACCGCCGGAACGCCGCGACCATTGCGGATCACATTGTAAAGCTCGCCCTCGTAGTAACCGGGGCCCGAGGACATATGTTGCTGCATACGCTTCATCGGGAGGATTTCGACGCCGACATCGATCTTGTCGCCGACATAGAAAGCCAAGTGTTTCACAAAGAGGTCGTACGCGACGAACGCGTACTTACCAAATTGTACCTCAACAGCAACGCGGTCTTTCACGAAATCAGTTTGATTGTAGCTGTAGATTGCGGTTAGACCCGCCGCCTCGATCTCATTTTTTTGCTCGTCCGGTTCTTTGGTTAGCGTCTTTCGAATCACGGTCTGATCTTCAGAAACCCAGTAGGAAACTCGACTCTCGTTCCAACCCAAGGCCGCCAGCTCAAACTGAAACGCACTGTTCAGGTGTTTTGGGCTGTACTTCAGCTGTCCAACCATCCGCTTTTCCTTGCTAATTTTAGTTTTGTGCGCGGTTGCGTCTATCTTCGCTATTACGTGTTCGATCTCTTTCCACAGAGCGCCATGATGTACTAGTAGATATTCATGTCCATTGAGGTGCGAATATTTTGCAGCAATTTTCACGGGACTACCTTAGTAGCCGTACTCGAATCGAGAAGACGCAGTTGCTCCGGCTGCGCGGTTGGTCTAACACTTCTGCACGCATCCCACGGCGATTGGCGCAGTGCGCATCCGGCTTTCTCCGGATCGAAGACCGGTGTATTTCTCTCTCTAACTCGTAGCTGGCCCGCCCCAGCTGCCCTAATCCGATGCTTCGCGATCTCCACATAATTTTTGTCAATCTCGGCCCCGGCGCCGCGCCGACCGCAACGAACTGCGGCCGCCATAGTCGTTCCGACGCCCGCGAAAGGATCCACGACCCAATCGCCGGGTTGACTCATGGACAAAATGAGTCGCTCTACGAGCTCAATGGGAAATTGACACGGATGATCTGTCTTCTCGACATGATTGTTCTTCACGTTCGGAATGATCCATACATCACCTGGATTCTTTCCTAGCGGATTGCTCGAAAACTGACCGATTTTTGGACCCTTGAAATGTTTCTTCCCTGGATATTTCTGCGGAACGCGAACCGGGTCAAGAGCAAAATAGTAGTCGTCTGATTTTGTGAACCAGCAAATTGTTTCGTAACGTCCCGAGAAACGTCTCGAGCAATGTAGTCCATGCTCGAAATGCCAGACTATACGATTGCGCAATCGAAGGCCCTGCGCGGCGAATAAGGGATATAACGCGACGTCAAGGGGAACGATGCCGCCGCCACGACTCTTATCAATGTAGTTCCCGACCTGCCAACAGATACTGCCGCTCGGTTTTAAGATGCGCGCAGCCTCGCCTATTACCGGAGCCTGTTGTACAAGATATTCCTCGAGAGTCTGCTTGGTCTCATAAGATTTGCCGACGTTGTAGGGTGGAGAGGTGATGACTATCTGGACTGTTTCCGCTGGGATGTGCTTGAGCAAGTCTTGGCAATCGCCTGGATAGACGACGGCGTCGGCTGCGGCGTTGAATGTTGAAGTGAGCTTCATAGGGAAAATTCCGTCTTTACCCGCACTTCGAATATCCACAATTCAAACACGTCGCACACCCATCCATCATGATGACGGCGCTCGTGTTGCACTTGCTGCACATCGTCGCGCCGGGCGGGAATGCACTCGATTCCGCAGGCTCCTTGCGGGCGGACTCACCGCCGGAGCCGGCCATGTCGCTCGAAAACGCAGGCTCTGCGACAGGCGCCGCGCTTACTTCACGATTTTTTTTTACGCGAGCCTCGTAGGCCGCGCGCTTCTCCGCGATGAGCACTCGTTGTTCGGGCGACATCTCCGGATCGTGCAACAGCCCGATCGATTTCATGTGCTGCTCGATGACCGCGCCGAGCTCGGCGACGATCGACGGCATGTAGACGCCGCCGGCCTTGAAGTAGCCGCCGCGCGGATCGAACACGGCTTTCAGTTCCTCGACGAGGAACGTGACGTCGCCGCCCTTGCGGAACACCGCGCTCATGATGCGCGTCAGGGCGACGATCCACTGGAAATGGTCCATGTTCTTCGAGTTGATGAAGATCTCGAACGGACGGCGCAGCTCGTATTCGGTGCCCTGGTTCAGCACGATGTCGTTGATGGTCACGTAGAGCGCGTGCTCGAACAGCGGCGACTTGATCTTGTATGTCGCACCGACGAGCGTCTCGGGACGCTCGACCTTCTCGTGCATCTGGATGACTTCGGCGGTGACGACCGCGGGAACGCTCGGCGCCTCCTCGGCGGGCACGAGCTTGGTCTTGTCCTCGGGCTTGAGGACGCTGTAGCCCTTGATCTTCTTGCCGATCTTCATGGCCATGGTGCTGGCTTGCTCCTGATCTGTACCTTGCGCAAACGTCGATCCTGCGCTCCACATGAAATGCGGTGCGATGGCGGTTTGCGCAAGCGGTCAATTCACCTGTGCTGGATCACGTCCGGCGTGCGGCCTTCTTGGCGGCGCGCTTTCGGGCGGGGGCTTTCCGTGCGACTTTCTTGGCGGCCTTCTTGACCGCCTTGACGGCTTTCCTGGCGGCCTTCTTCACGACCTTGCCCGCCTTGCGCGCGCCGGCCGCGAGCTCGGCGGCGCTCTTGTGCGCGATGTCGTCGCGATGGGCGCGCTGGTATGTCTGGATGTCCTTGAACGAACCGTCGGCGTTGCGCACGGCATAGAGTTTCCTGCCGCCGCTCGAGTACATCGTGGTGCGTCTCATCGCCATGAACGTCTCCCGCGGCGATCAGGGTGTCACCGCCGGACGGCGCCGCGGCCGACCGGCGGTGTTCCGGATCATTTCCTCCGGCGCGCGCCTTTGCGAGCCGACTTCTTGGTCGCGCGACGAACGGCCTTCTTGGCCTTACGCGCCACTTTCTTGGCGCCGCGCTTCACCGCGCCCTTCTTCGCCGCGGCCTTGCGCGAGACCTTCTTGGCCGCCTTCTTGACCGATTTCTTCGCGGCCTTGGCCTTCTTGGCGGCTTTCTTCACCGCCTTCTTGGCGGCCTTCTTCGCCGGCTTCTTGGCGACGGCGCTCTTGGCCTTGGCGACGACGGTGCGCACCGTGCGCGCGGCCTGCTTGCGCGCCTTGGCGGCCTTCTTCGCGACTTTCTGCGCGGTGTTCGTCACCGCGGTCTTGGCGTCCGACGCGGCGGTGCCGACGGAGCTGACAACGGCGCTCGCCGCGTCGGCGACGGCGCCGCCGATCTGCGCCGCGCCTTCTTTCATGCTATCGAACGAATCGCCGAAACTGCCTTGGTTCTGCATGGTAGGTTCCCCTCTCCGGTTATTGGCCTGACTGGATGTCGACGTGAGAGATCGTGTTGCGAGATTCGATGGCTGCGACGGCCGCGTCCGCGGACGCCGCGTCCACGGCGCTAAGCATACTCAGAATTTGCCGTAGTAGCCTTCTTTCAGCGCGTCGAACAGGTTCGCCGCGGTGTGCGTCTCGCCGTCGTATTCGATCTCTTCATTGCCTTTGACTTCCACCACCGAACCGTCCTCGAGCTCGAAGCGGTAGGTGGTGTTCTCCAGATCATGCTCCTTGACCAGTACTCCCTGGAAGGCCGCCGGATTGAAGCGGAACGTGGTGCACCCTTTCAGACCCTGCCGGTAGGCGTAGCGGTAGATGTCCTTGAAGTCCTCGTACGGGTAATCGGTGGGGACGTTCGCCGTCTTCGAAATCGACGAATCGACCCATTTCTGCGACGCGGCCTGGATGTCGACGTGCTCGACGGGGCTGATGTCGTCGGCCGCGACGAAATAGTCGGGGAGCTTTTCGTCCGGCTCGTTCGAGAACGGCATCGCCTTGCCATTGATCAGCTCGCGATAGGCCAATAGCTCGTAGCTGAATACCTCGACCTTTTCCTTGGTCTTGCGGCCCTCGCGGATCACGTTGCGGCTGTAGTGATGCGCGAAAGACGGCTCGATGCCGTTCGAGGCGTTGTTGGCGAGCGAGAGCGAGATCGTGCCGGTCGGCGCGATCGAGCTGTGATGCGTGAACCGCGCGCCGGTGTCGGCGAGATCCTTGACGAGCTCAGGCGCCACTTCGGCAACGCGCTGCATGTAGCGGCTGTATCGCGCGTGCAGCACGCGGCCCGGCACCTTGTCGCCGACCTTGTAGCCATCGGCGACCATTTCCGGACGCTTGCGCAGCATGTCGCCGGTGACTTCGAATTCCTGGCCCATGATCGGCGCCGCGCCTTTTTCCTTGGCCAGCGACAGCGCGACTTCCCAGCCCGCGAGCGCCATTTCGCGCGAGACGTCTTCGGTGAACCGGCACGCGTCCGCCGCGCCGTAGCGCATCTTCAGCATCGTGATCGTCGAGCCGAGGCCGAGGAAGCCCATGCCGTGCCGGCGCTTGGACGTGATCTCGGCGCGCTGCTGCGCGAGCGGCAGGCCGTTGATCTCGACGACATTGTCGAGCATGCGCGTGAACACGCGCACGACTTCGCGGTATTCGTCCCAGTCGAAGCGCGCCTTCGGGCCGAACGGATCGCGCACGAAGGTCGTGAGATTGACCGAGCCGAGCAGGCACGAGCCGTACGGCGGCAGCGGCTGCTCGCCGCACGGATTGGTGGCGCGGATGTTCTCGCACCACCAGTTGTTGTTCATCTCGTTGACGCGGTCGATGAGGATGAACCCGGGCTCGGCGTAGTCGTACGTCGAGACCATGATCATGTCCCAGAGGTGCCGAGCGCGGATGTGGCCGTAGATCTTGCACGCGACGAGGCCGTCTTCGCGGACGACGTAGTTGCGATGCGCGGGCCATTCGCGCCAGACGACCTTCTCGGCGTCGCCGAAATCGATCTCGTCCTTTTCCTTGACGTGGATCGGGAAAACGAGGGGCCAGTCCGTATCGTTCTCAACCGCATCCATGAACCCGTCGGTGATGAGCAGCGACAGGTTGAACTGGCGCAAGCGCCCGTCCTCGCGTTTGGCGCGGATGAATTCCTTGACGTCCGGGTGGCTCACGTCGAATGTGCCCATCTGCGCGCCGCGGCGACCACCGGCCGACGACACGGTGAAGCACATCTTGTCGTAGATATCCATGAACGACAGCGGGCCCGACGTATATGCACCCGCACCCGACACGTACGCGCCCCTCGGACGCAGCGTCGAGAATTCGTAGCCGATGCCGCAGCCGGCCTTCAGCGTGAGGCCCGCTTCGTGCACCTTGTCCAGAATGTTGTCCATCGAGTCGTCGATCGTGCCCGACACGGTGCAGTTGATCGTCGACGTCTTCGGCTTGTGCTCCTGCGCGCCGGCGTTGGACGTGATGCGACCGGCCGGGATCGCGCCGCGGCGCAGTGCCCAAAGGAACCGCTCGTACCAGTACTTCTGCTTCTCGGGCGTCGCCTCGGTCTCGGCGAGCGCCTTCGCGACGCGCTGGTAGGTATGGTCGATCGTCGCGTCGACGGGCTCGCCCTGCTTGGTCTTCAGGCGGTATTTCTTGTCCCAGATGTCGTACGACGCCGGCTGCAGCGGAATCTCCGCCGCGCCACGGGCCACTTGCTCAAGGCGCACTGTGCTCATGTTGTTTTTCGCCTCCTCCCGCCGCGGGATCGTTCCAGGTCCCGCGATGTCGCTTTTGTCGTTCGTCCTTTTCTCGCTTTCGCGTGGGAAAAGGGCACCCCGCGCCGGCCGGAAAACCGGTCCGCAGCGCTTCAATTCAACTGATCTTTAGCCTCATCGCGGGTCTTCAACCACCCCGGAACCAATCATTGACGCCGTTCCCCAACCGCTTCAGCGAACCCAATGTATTGGTTAAATCGTAACCAATAAACACAACATCTTGTGGATGTCGCGAGGGTGTAACCTACGCCCGATCGCCACCGATGTAAAGCGTCTTCTCGCTCGCGCGGGCGAAGGCCGCAGCGCTGCTTGAAAGCGCGCGGTTTCACCGCAAGGCTTCTGCCCCGCGGGAGCGAAACCGCATCCGGATTCTGCGGTCTCAAGCCCGCCTCTCCCCATTTCCAGCGACAGGATGGTCCGCATGCACTCTCGCCGTTTCCGTGCTCGTTTCGTGGTCATGCTCCCGCTCGCGGCGGCGCTCGCGATGGCGATCGGCGGTCTCGTCACGACGGCGAAAGCGGCGTTGCCGCCCGCGATCGACGGCCAGACGCTGCCCTCGCTCGCGCCGATGCTCGAGCACGTGACGCCGGCGGTCGTCAACATCAATTCGAAAACGCGCCTGCGCGTGCAGCGTGACCCGTTCTTCGACGATCCGATGTTCCGCCGCTTCTTCGGTCTTCCGAACGGACCGCGCGAACGCGTGCAGCAGTCGCTCGGCTCCGGCGTCGTCGTCGATGCCGCGAAAGGCTACGTGCTGACGAACAATCATGTCGTCGAAGGGGCCGATGACATCGCCGTGACCATCGCCGACGGACGCACCGTCAAGGCGAAGGTGCTCGGCACCGATCCCGATTCGGATCTCGCCGTGATCCAGATTCCGGCCGAGAAACTGACCGCGCTCCCGGTCGCCGATTCATCGAAGCTTCGCGTCGGCGATTTCGTCGTCGCCGTCGGAGAGCCCTTTGGCCTCGGCCAGACCGTCACCTCGGGCATCGTCTCGGCGCTCGGCCGCAGCGGCCTCGGCGGCTCGGGCGTGCAGAACTTCATCCAGACCGACGCGTCGATCAATCCCGGCAATTCCGGCGGCCCGCTGGTCAACCTGCGCGGCGAGCTGGTCGGCATCAACTCGATGATCTTCTCGCCGTCGGGCGGCAACGTCGGCATCGGCTTCGCGATTCCGTCGAATCTTGCGCTCGACGTGATGCGCCAGCTCATCCAGTTCGGCGAAGTCAAACGCGGCGCGCTCGGCGTCGACGCGCAGGACGTGACGCCGGAGCTCTCGCGCATGCTCGGTCTCGCCGACAACCAGCACGGCGCCGTGGTCACGCGCGTACGCGCAGGCTCGCCCGCCGAAGCAGCCGGCCTCAAGATGGGCGACGTGATCGTCTCGCTCGGCGGCAAGCCGGTCGCAAGCGATCAGGAGCTGCACAATCTCGAGGGCCTCGGCTCGGCTGGCGCCGCGGTCAGCGTCGGCATCGTGCGCGAGGGCAAACCGATCACGCTCAACGCGACGTTGAAAGCGCAGGAGCTGCAGACGGCGAAGGGCGACGCTCTCGACGCGCGTCTGGCCGGCACGATGTTCGCCGATTCGAGCGACAGCCTGCGGCGTCGCGGCATCACCGGCGTCACCGTCACGCGCGTCGCCGAATCGAGCCGTGCCTATGCAAGCGGCCTGCGCAATGGCGACGTCATCGTCGCCGTCAATCAGCGCGACATCGACAACGCGGCCGGTTTCCAGCGCGCCGTCGCCGGCAAGCCGCGCCAGCTTCTGTTGACCGTCGTGCGCGGCGAGAACGCGTTCTTCATGCTGATCCAATAGCTGAACGCGAGACCATCATGAACGTGGCGCGCGTCCGCGCAGGCGGTGCGCGCGCATGCTAATGTTGCGCCCGATTTTTCAGCCGCCGATCACGCCCATGTTCCGTCGCTCGTTCACGCTTTCGCTGTTCGCTTCGATCCTCATGCTGTGCCTATCCGCGCATGTCGGGGCCGCCGCGAAAGGCGCCGCGAAGAAAGCGGCGGCCGCGCCGACCGCGACGAAGGCCGTCGCCGGCGAAGACGAGCTGCTCTGGCGCGGCGACCACATCACGGGTCGCGCGATCATGGACGACCTCGCGGCCGAATACGCCAAGGAGCGCAAGGGTCGCATCACGCTGCAGCCGTTCTCGACCGTGTCGGGCCTGGATGCCGTCGCGCAAGGCACCGCCGACATCGCCGGCAGCGCGCGCGGCAAATATCTCAAGCGTCCCGAGGAAGCCGGCATCAACTTCGTGCCGGTGGCGCTCGACGCGGCCGTGCTGATCGCGTATCCGAAAAATCCCGTGCAGTCGCTGACGCTCCGGCAGGTCTACGACATCTACTACGGCCGCATCACCAACTGGAAAGACCTCGGCGGCGAGCCCAAGGACATCGATCTCTACGGCATCGCCGCGCCGCTCGACGGCGTCGAATTCAGCGTGCGCGATCTCGTCTACCACAACGGCGATCAGCGCGTCGCAGTGCCGCGCCTGTACCTCAACACGGTGAAGCTCGAGGAAGGCATCGCGATCGATCCGGCCGGACTCGGCCTATCGACCCTGTCGGTCATCCAGGGCAACAAGGGCGTCAAGCCGCTCGCGATCGAAGGCATCGGCGCCTCGACGGCGACGATCGCCGACGGCAGCTATCCGCTCTACATCACGCTCTATCTCGCCGAGAAAGTCGACTCGCCCAAGCAGGCCGCGATCGACCGCTTCGTCGAGTTCCTCGGCACGCCGACCGCGAAGGACATCCTGCGCAAGCATGGCCTCGTGCCGTATGCCGACGCGGCCGATCCGGTCGGACGCGCGGCCACGCGCACGGCGTTCATCGATGCGCATCTCGGCCAGGCCAGCGTCGCCGCCGCGACGCCGGCGGCGCCGACACCGACGCCGGTCTCCGCGCCGCGCGCGACGCTCGAATCGAAGACGCGCATCGCGCCGACTGCAGAGACGACCGAGCAGGCCCGCGCGAATCTGGCGCGCAGCGAAGCGGCCGCCGCGGAGAAGAAGGAAGCGGCCGCCGCCGCGCCGGCGGCGTCGACGCCCGATCCGAAACACTGAGCGCGCCCGTCGCGACGCAATGCGCATCCTCGCGATCTCGCTCGATCTCGACGATACGCTGTGGCCGGTCGTTCCGGCGATCGAAAACGCCGAGCGCCGCCTCGACGAATGGCTGCGCACCGAGCATCCGAACGTCGCCGCCGCGTATCCGATTCCGGCGATGCGCGCGCTGCGCGATGCGATGTCGCTCGAGCGGCCGGATCTTTCCCACGACTTCACCGCGCAGCGGCTGTTGACGCTCGAGCGCGCGTTCACCGCGTGCGGCATGGGCGTCGAGCACGTCGATGCGGCGTTCGAGGTCTATTACGCCGCGCGCAATGCGGTCGAGTGCTACGCGGACACGCTGCCCGCGCTCGCCGCGTTGTCGGCCTGCGTGCCGCTCGTCAGCATCTCCAATGGCAACGCCGACCTCGGGCGGATCGGTCTCAGGCATCATTTCCACGCCTGCGTCAGCGCGCGCGAGGTCGGCTACGCCAAGCCGCACGCGGCGATCTTCCGCGCGGCGTGCGATGCGCTCGGGCTTGCCGCCGAGCATGTGCTGCACGTCGGCGACGATCCGCTGCTCGACGTCGCCGGCGCCCGCGACGCCGGCCTTCGCGCCGCCTGGTTGAACCGAGCCGGCGCGACGTGGTCCCATGAGCCCGCACCGGATCTCGTGATCGGCGATCTCGACGAGCTCGCCGCCTGGATACTCGCCCGGGCCGCCTGAAAAGCGGCCGCAAGGAGACGATGGATGCACGCATGGATCGAAGCCGCGGACGCACCGTCCGCGATTCCGCTGCTGGCCGTCGACAAGGACAACATCGAGGCCGTCTGCGCACTGTTCGGCGCCGAAGTGCGGCGCTGGTGCGCGGCGCACGCATTCGCCGGCGAGCCCGGACGATTCGTGCTCGTGCCCGGCAAGGACGGCGCGCCAGCCGCAGTGCTCGCCGGCTGCGATCGCCGCGATGCGCTGTTCGGCCTCGCCTCGCTGCCGCTGCGTCTGCCCGACGGCGACTACGCGCTCGACGCGCGCGGCCTCGCGCTCGACGCGAAAGACGCCGCACTCGGCTGGGCGCTCGGCGCGTATCAGTTCGACAGGTATCGCAAGGCCGCGCGCAAGCCCGCGCGCCTTGTCGTTTCGAACGAAACGATCGCGGCGACGGAACCCGTCGTCGATGCGATCTATCGCGTGCGCACGCTCGTCAACACGCCAACCGAAGACATGGGACCCGCCGAGCTCGCCGCCGAAGTGCGCGATCTCGCCGGACGCCACGGCGCGAGCTATCGCGAATGGGTCGGCGATGAGCTGATCGCGTCGAACTTTCCGACCATCCACGCCGTCGGCCGCGCCAGCCATCGCGCGCCGCGTCTTGCCGAGCTGACGCACGGCGCCGCCGATGCGCCGCATCTCGTGCTGATCGGCAAAGGCGTCTGCTTCGACACCGGCGGCCTCGACATCAAGCCGGCCGACGGCATGCGCTGGATGAAGAAGGACATGGGCGGCGCCGCGCATGCGATCGCTCTCGCCGAGCTCGTGCTGCGCGCGAAGCTGCCGGTGCGCTTGACGTTGCTGGTGCCGGCGGTGGAGAACTCGATCGCGGGCAACGCGTATCGTCCCGGCGAAGTGATTCGCACGCGCAGTGGTATCACCGTCGAAGTCGACAATACCGATGCCGAAGGACGACTCGTCCTCTGCGACGCGATCGCGTATGCGGCGGAGCAGAAGCCCGACTTGATCCTCGACTTCGCGACGCTGACCGGCGCTGCACGCGTCGGCCTCGGTCCGGATCTCCCGGCGCTGTTCGCAAATCGCGACGACATCGCCGAAGCGTTGCTCGCGGCGTCGCGCGAGACGCGCGATCCGTTGTGGCGTCTGCCGCTGTGGCGGCCGTATCTCACGATGCTCGACTCGTATGTGGCCGACATCGCGAATGCCGGCGCGTCACGTCACGCCGGCGCGATCACGGCCGCGTTGTATCTCGAGCGCTTCGTGCCGGAGGCGCAGGCGTGGTGTCACCTCGATGTGTATGCGTGGAACGATGGCGAAAAGCCGGGAAGGCCGCGCGGCGGCGAAGCGCAGGGGCTCCGGACTTTCTTCAGCGTTCTTCATTGTCGCTATGCCGATTCTATTAAGCCCACGCACTAATATTTCCACGGGTCGAGATCGCTCCCAGTCCAGACTTCTGGATCGGGTGGTTCACCGCCGTCTTCCTCGAATTGACCAAATTTGATGTAGTTCTCGAACCGCGTGCGTCGCCGTTCGAGTTCTTCTACGGCCTCGTACCAGACTTGTTTGTGCTCCAGATAAATCTTGTTCTCGACGTTATGGAGATCCTCTACCAATTTTATGTGATAAGGATCTGCGCCATTCTTGCGCATGCTCTCCAGTGCCAGGCCAGAATGGCTGGCTTGTACTTGCGCTTTGAGCATTTGAATTTTCGCGAAATCCGCTAAGTCGTCAGCGTCGCGCACGGCACTCGCATATCGGATCTTTGTGCGGAGCGAGCTGATCGGCGTCTTCGCGGCCATATTCAAGGACTCCGGCAGAAGCCTGTCGATGATTCCATCCACACCTTCATCGATCAGAACGCCGACCTTCCCAATAAACCTGAAAAGCGATCGCGCGGCGAGCGCTTGAGAGACTGCATTCCGCAGGTTGCGAGCTGTGCTCAGCTCCTTCGGGGCATGAATGGCTTCGCTCTTGCTCGTCGGCGCACTCGCCGACGCGCACTTGCTGCCGCAGAAGAGCCTCACTGCGAAATTTGCAACGTATTTGACAAGGGGATTGTTCGTCGACGACTGATTTGCAGCCGGATGAATCGTCGAGATTCCATGAGGAATCCGCATTCCCCAATTGTCAGTAGGCGTATTCGATGAATTCTCGATTCGCCGACTCGGAAACGGAGAGCCGTCAGGCGTGCGAATCCTGGTTCCGTCGGGCCACGCATGACCCTTATTAACCTCGTTGTCTGCTTGGGTTTGCGCACTGATTCTCGCGACATTGAGCGCGAAGCCGGCAGCGCCGACTGCGCCGACCGATGCCAAGCTCAACGAGCCGGCCGTTTGAAAAATGTTCTCCGACCCGTAGCCGCCGTCTTCGAACGCAGTGGCCGGAATGGTGTCCGGCGCGCACTGGCCGATCATGATGAACGTCTTCTCGCCGCCGATCGCAACGGCCGTTGGCGCGCTGCATTCCAAACCGCTCGGATCGGTGAAATTTGCGGGACTGTTGAGCACGTAGCTGTAACCATTCCAGCTTTGGCTATACGCCGGATTGCCCACGATGGGATCGACCGAGAGGAATCGGCCGAACACCGGCTCATAGACGCGGCCCTGCATGTTGACAAGGCCGAGATCATCGTCGTGCGGCTGTGAAGTGAAACCCGCACTGCTCAGGCTCTGGAACAGCGACAAATTCGCCAGCGGCGTCCCGTCAGGATTGCTGCGCAGTCCCCACGCGTCGTAGTAATCGCGCTCGCGCGTGGCCCCGGTCGCGTCGACAACGGCATTGGTGCTGCCTAGAGCGTCGGTCAGTGGAAATTGCGTCGTCATCGTGCCGGGCACGCTGGGCTGCGATGCTTCCGTGTACGTCACATCGGCGACCGCTTCATCGCTGCCGACGACGTGATAGATGTGCCGAGTCGCTTGGCCCGGAGTCTGATGCTTCTCATAGAGGCCCGCCAAGTACGTCGTCGTGCCGTCGGGACCGCTCTTCTTGATGCGGCTGCGATCCGCGTCGTAAAGAAATTTCCACGTCTGTCCGTCCTGCGTGATGCTCTTCGGCAGATCGAACGAGCTCCAATCGAAGACACGATGCGCATCTTTCTTAAGTCGGCCGAGCGCGTCGTATTGATATGTGAGCTGCTGCGGCGGCTGGTTCGGATTCGCCGGATCGGCGACCGTGCGCTGCGTCAGCGTGTAAGGCTGCAACCCGTTCGAACCGGATACGCGATGTTCGACGAGCTGGCCATTGCGCAGCGTGTCGACGCGATTGCCGATGCTGTCGTAGGTTTCATCGACCGTCGTCGAGAACGGCAGCCCGTTTTGCAGCGGCATGCCGTCGCGACTCGCGTGGATCAGCCGATGCAACGCATCGTGCTGAAACGTCTCGACGATCTGCACGGTCTCATCCGTCGCATCGCGCTGGCTGACGAGACCGTCGGGGTCGTAGTTGTAGCTGACCTGTAGGCGATTCGCACCGGCATGCCGCGCGCTGATCGTCCAGAGCCGGCCCATGAGCGGGTCGTACTCGCGATGGTCGTCGATCGCCGGACCGCCCGCGCCCGCCGCATCGATGCCGCGACTCGCGTCGACGAGAGCGAGGTCCGCGTTGCGCGCCTTGATCTGCTGCAGCACCGTCGCTGGCTGATTCGGCGTCGCGTTCGTAACGGTCTTCAAGTACCCGTAGCCGTTGTACGCATAAGCAGCGCGGAATCGCGCGGACTGACCGGGCGCCAGTGGATAGTCGATGCTCGTTAGCTGTCCGGATTGCGCGTCGTACCCGAGATCGAGGCTGGCCGTCTGCAACTGCTCGTCGGTTTGATCGATGCCGGCGACGCGGCCGAGCGCGTCATAACGATAAGCGGTCTGGATCTGATCCGGGCTCATCGCACGCGCGAGACGGCCGATGCCGTGATCGGCGATGTCCCATGTGTAAGTGGTGGTTCCTTCGAGTGTTGTCGCCGTCAGGACACGACCGAGGTCATCGTAGGTCTTGGCTTCTGCAGCACCCGTTGCGACATACGTGGTTTGCGTCGGCTCGTCGAAGCCGTTGTACGCGACGGTCGTCGTGCCGCGGCTTGGATCGTCTTGCTGCACTGGCCGGCCGCCCCGATCGTACTGGATCTTTGTGGCGTTGCCTTGGTCGTCGAGCGCGATTTGCACTGCGCCGGTTGGTGTCGCCCCGTACTGAAACGTCGTCGTGACGTCCTGTCCGAGACAAACGCCGCAGCCGGGCCCCGGCGGGACTTGATTTGCGCTCGTGACGAGACGTCCGTCGACGTCGTAGATCTGATATCCGTAGTGACCCGCAGCATCCGTGTACTCGGTTTCGAGCAGACTGTAGACGCTGCTCGTAGCGCTGCCGTCCGGGAATGTCGTCGCGACTTCGCGACCGAGGCTGTCGTAGGCATGGGTTGTCCATGCGACAGGCGCGCCTTGATTCGGACGCGACGTCTTTGTGCGCCGGCCAAGGGCGTCATACGCGGAGAACGTGTTGACCCATTGACCGTCGAAACCGGTGATGCCCTTGCGCAGGAGCGCGCCGCGCGCATCGAACGTTCGAAAGACCTGCTGCAGGCCGCTCGTTCCGGTGGCCTGAACGCCGTTCATTCCGCCGAATGCATCGGGACGGCCGGCGTAGTTGATCGCCACCGGAAGCTGACCGTCGATGGCGAGATACGTCGGCCGGCCGTGACCGTCGTATTCGTATCTCGCCTCGACGCCGTCGGTGTCGATCGTGGAAATGGCGAGGCCATAGGCGGGATGCGTGAGCATCCACGCCGCGGGCCGGCAATCGACACTGCAGAGTGGATTCACGTGATCTGCCCAGGACGCGCTCGCGAAGAGATGCTCGTCTGGTGCGCCGGGCCAAGCGTTCGAATAGTCGAAATGCAGCGTGCGCGAGGGTTCGTTGGCGACCGTGGTCGTCGCGCTCGTGATCTGGCCGTAGTCGTCGTAGGACGTCGTTGTCATCGACGGGATCGACGGGTCCGGATCGTTCTTCTCGACGGCGACGCTCGCAATGCGGCCTTGCGCCGTGTACGTGAAGTCGGTCGTGCGCGTCACCGGCACAGCGTTTTTTTGAGCTTCGGTCCTGGTAACCGTGCGCTCGCTCACCAGACCCAGCAACCAGTGCGCGGTGTCGTTGTCGGTCAGTGCCGCGACTTCGGTCTTGAGGCCGTTGAGAGTCTGCGTCGTCGTGTCGACGACGTTGCCGGAATCGTCGACAGTCATCGCGGTATCGACATGGATCGGCGGACTCGCCGGTTCCGCGTAACCCGATACGTGCAGGTGATCGGGGCCGTCGCCATTCCACGCGATGGCGACCGGCTGTTCCCACTCGCTCGTATGCGTTGCCTGCGGAAGCAACGCGTGCGTCGTGCCGCCATTGAGGAAACGCAGCTCATACGCATACGTCGACTTGACGACGCGCGCCGTGGCGTTGGCCGGCTGGCCGGCACCGGGCTCGAGGATCGGTTGCGCGATCGTCACGGTCGCAGGCACGCCGGCGCCCGGATAGATCGAGCCGCTCGCATCGGGCGTACGCAGATCGAATGTCGTGATCGTCTCCTGCGGATGCGTCGGCTCGGTGTCCCACGTGCGCACTTCGCTGAAGCCGAAAAAGCCGAGGCCTTGGCGGTTTTCGATCGGATCGCGATATGAGTACTGCCAGGTGTGGCCCATTTTCAGCGGATCGTCGCCGACATGGAGGTCGGTAAGCGCAGCACGCGACGTGACGGAACGCACGACGCGAAGACCATTCTTCGGACAGCTCAGCGGATATGCGCACTGATAGCTGTCGTCGACTTCGGGTCGGTCGGACCACTCGCTCGAATACGCGATCGAGAGCGCCGGCCATGCCGTGGCTTCGTCCGTCACCGAGACGAGCTCGTCGCGCCATTGCGGCACTTGCTGCATGACTTCGAATCCGCCCGCGGGATCGTTGCCGCCGACGTGCCGAACGATGTCGATCAAGCCGTCGCCGTTGACGTCGTCGAGTGTTGCGAGATTCCAGCCGGCGGCGAGACCGGGGGTGTCATCGTTCGATCCCGCTGCAAGATAGTTCTCGACCGGAATGCCTTGCAGGATCGCGTCTGCACCGGGCGCGAGTTGCGCGACCGCCTGCAGCGCCATGCGCATGACGTCGTTGTCCAAACGGTCGGGATAGAACACGACGGGTCGCAGCGTGTCGTCGACCGCATATTTGACGTCGTCGCGCGTGCCGGCCTTGACCGGCAGATCGAGCTCGGTGAACGTACCGTCGCCGGCCGAAAGCAAGAACACGATCTGCGGCGCTGGCTGATTGTTCACGTCCTTGTGATCGTTGTTGAAGATCATGAGGTCCGCACGCCCGTCGTTATCGAGATCGGTCACGTGGATGCCGGCATTCGAGAACCGCGTCGCAATGTTCTTGGCGAGGTCGGGATGCACGTCGACCGGAACGCTCGTGACGTGAGCGTCCGCGTAGAAGCCGCGGCCGGTATTCCAGAAGATCCGACCGGTCAGCACGCCCGGCCGAGACGGATCGCTTCGGGTCAAAAGGAGCAAGTCCTCGAGCCCATCGCCGTTGTAGTCGCCGAATTCGCGATAGCCGTCGACCGGCTTGCCGTTCGCGTCGAGCGGCAGATGGATGCTGTCGGTCGCGAGGCCGCTCCATTGCCCGTTGTCGTCGAACGTCAACGAGCTCTTGAGCGCTTCGCTCGTAAGCTCGGGCCGGCCGTCGCCGTCGAGATCGGTGACGACGCCGGGACTCGCTGCAAGCGAGCCGTATTGCACGGGCGGAACAAACTGTCCCGACTTGGCCGTGTCGTTCAACGCGATCTGCCACGCAGGCGAATATTCGAATTGCGCCGGATCGTTCGGATTGTTCGAACCGATCCAGCCGGCCGTGTTGTACGGCCACGCGCGATCCGGCAAGCCGTCCCCGTTGAAATCGGCGAAGATCGGGAACTCGTTCGGAACGTAGTACTTGTATGCGCCGTTGGTCGTGCCGAGCAGCGTGCACGGCGTTGCGCTCGTGTGCACGAAACCCGATGCGGTCCATTTGAGATCGACGTAGCTGCAGTCGTAGAGCGGCGGCAGCTTCGGATCCTGATTGATCTCGTGCGCGCCCGTGTTGTCGATCATCGCGACGAGCTCTTCCTTGCCGTCGCCGTCGAGATCGACGCCGGTTGCCGCGTCGAGCCGCACGTGACCATAGTTCGCGCTCGCGAGCGGTTCCTCATCGCGAGCCAGACTCAAACCTTCTGACAGCGGCTGGATCACTCCTTTCGCATCACGCTGCGAGAGCCAGAGGCTGTGACTTTTGCCGAGGAAATTGCCGTCCGGAACCCAGATGCCGAACGGCGGCTGCAAATACTTCTGTTCCCAGAGCGTCTTGGCGCCGGCGCCGAACAAGAGATCGCCGGCGCCGTCGCCGTTGAGGTCGAGCGTGACCATCGCCGGCACCTCGCCGTTCACGGCGGACGGCAGCGTGAAGTCGTAGTCGGCCGGTGCGATCGGCGCCGACACGAGCGGCTGCGTTTGGAACAGCACGCCGGCGCCCGGCGAATACGCGAATTCCTTGGACCACAGACAACCGCCGACGCTTTCGCAGCGCTGCACGGATCTCAACAGACTGCGCTGGCTGGCGCTGATCGTGTAATCGAGGTTGTATTGCCAGACGAGGCTCGTCGCCGTCGGATTCGGCGCACACATCTCGATCGTCTTGAGCCGCATGCTCTGATGTCGCTGCACGCCGGCGGTCCACTCCGATCGCGCATCCGGGCGGCTCTCATATTCGAATGCGACAGATCGCTGCGGAAGATCCTGCGGTCCGTGCGTCGGCTGGCCGTTGGTGAGATTCGCGGTATAGACAATCTTGGATGGATGTTCTTCGTACCAATAATCCTGGGCGTGAACACCGCCCGGCCCGCTCGAATCTTCGTATTCGTAGCTGATCGTGTTGCCGAACGCATCGCGTTCCGATTCGATGCGCCACTCGACGCGCACCGGCCCGTGCGCGAAGACCTTGTTCGCGTCGTCGAACGTGATCTGCTGCGCCGTCATCGCACCGTAGGTGCAGACGCGACCGTCGCCCAGCTCGACGGTGAATTGCTCCGGACCGAGCGGATCGGCCTTCTGCGTGCTCGACGAGCGAACGCGCACGAACGTGTCGGATGCCGTGCGATATTCGGCGCCGTCTCCGCCGTAGGCGGTCGCGTTGACGACGACGAGCTCCTGACCGTCGAGGAAGAAGCGGTCGCGCGCCGTGTAGTCGACGCCGTCCGTCGTGCCATGTCGTGCCCAGACGCGACCGCCGCGCGTGATCTTCGAAAAACCCGACAATGCCCAGCCGAATCCGACGAGCCCGTTGCCGGTGCCGCTCACGTAATCCAGTGAGAGAGCCGGCGCCATGCCGAGCCGGCCCGGCGGCACCGCGAGCGGCAGCGAGTAGGCGAACTCACCTTTCGGCGTCACCTCCCAGGACGAAGACAGGTAGCCGTCCGAATCGGCCGGCACGATCGGCGCATTCGGAAGAGTGAACGGTTTCGGCGGCGCCGGCATCGTCGGAATGCCGCCCGCCTCGACCGTCGCAATGTCTCGCGCGACGCGCAGCGTCGCCGTCTCCTGGGCATCCGCTGCGAACCCGGCCAGCGCCGTCATCAAGGCGATCTCGACGGTCAGTGTCCACCGCTGTGCGTTGCGACCACGCATGTCGACGTCTCCCATGCAGGCTTGGAAACCTGCACGCGATGGGCAATGCCGACGCAACGTGCATTGCATTCGAGTTACGGGAAGCGCGGCGCGCATCCGCCAGGCATGACCGCGGCGCGTGCGTGCGCGATCGGATGAACGTCGCCGAGGCCGCTATCGATCGTTGATGATTGATTCGCAAGCGCGGATCGTCTGCGCTCCGCGCGGCACGGATCGAAGATGCGCAACAACGGCACCGCCGATCCGGCATGGCGGGTCAATCAAGAGGACAAAAGCCGAACTCATCTGTCGGCGGGTCGTCGCATCAGAACGCCGCGTAGATGCGCATCACCGGTCGCGGATTCTTGAAGCCGAACAGAACCTCAGTCGCCGCTGCCGTCGCTGTCGGAGTCCGCCTTCATCGCCTGCACGTCCGCATCGGATCTCGGATTGAGGACGAGCGCGATGTGCGCCTTGCGCCCGTCGTCGGCGAAGATCGTATCGAGATCGGCGCGCTGGCCGGGCGCGACGCCGAAGTGCGGCGATGCCCGCAGGATCGACTGGCCGTTGACGAGCTCGTAGACGTCGATATCGATCGGGATCGCGGTGACGCGATGGATCGTTTTCGGCTCGTCCGCGACGATGCTGAAGCGCCAGCCGTGCATCTCGTCACCGAGAGTGATATCGGCCGGCTGGCCGAGCTCCGCGATCACGCGCGGCGCGGCGATGGTGCGGCCGTTGACGGCGAAATCGATCGCGATGTCGCAGTAGTGAAACGGCGGTGGATCGGCGAGCGCCGTGGACGTCGCGAGCGTGAGGGCCAGCGCAACGCCGCGCGCAGCCCGCAACGGATCCGTGATCTTCATCATTGTGCCCTCGCCTACCGCTCAAGCGCGTCGATCGATCGCGGAGCGGGCGACGCCGGCTCTCAATCGACGTCGGTCGGCAGCGTCGCGCCGCGCGGCAGCACGCGCGAGGCGAGCTTGGTGTCGGTGCGGATCAGCGAGATTTCGTCGGCGAGGATGTGCGCCGCTTCGTCGAGCACGACGTCGCGTTTCTCCTTGGCGGCCTGCTCGCGCTTGAGGTCCGTCTCGATGCCGCGCTCGTCGGGCTGCAGCCCGTCGTCGCTGGCCGTCGCGTCGTCGCCGGTGGCCGCGTTCGCCGGAGTCGTCGGGTGCGCCGCGCCGATCTTGGTGTCCTGCATGATCTTCTGCTGCGTCTTGGCGGCAGGATCGGCGGCCGGCGTCGCGCTCGCAGTCTCGCGCGCCTTGCGCTTGGCTTCTTCCTCGTCGCGCTGCTGGCGGCGCGCGGCCTCGTTGAGCGAGACGGTCTTCTCGGCGCGCGTCGCACGCGCGTCGGCGAGCTCGTCGGCGAAGTTCTGCCATTCGACGTTGGTCTTGACGCGCGCGTCGTGGCGCTCGATGAGCATCGGCACGATCGGTTTCAGGTCGGCGGCGGGCTGGTAATGCGCCGGCGCGATCGATGTCCACGGCAGCGCGTTGTCGTAGCTCGATTCGCCGAAATCCTTGGCGTCGACGCTGAGCGGAAAACTGATGTCGGGGGTCACGCCGCGCAGCTGCGTCGAGCCGCCGTTCACGCGGAAGAACTGGGCGATGGTCATCTTGACTTCGCCGTACGACGGCTTCTCGTTGTGCGCGATCTCGTCGAGATCGACGAGGTTCTGCACGGTGCCCTTGCCGAACGTCGGCTCGCCGATGATGACGCCGCGGCCGTAGTCCTGAATCGCGGCGGCGAAGATTTCCGACGCCGATGCGGACGCGCGATTGACGAGGACGGCGAGCGGACCGTCCCAGGCCATGCCGGGATGCGGATCTTCTTCCTCTTCGACCTGGCCCGAGGCGTTGCGCACCTGCACGACGGGACCCTTGTCGATGAAGAGGCCGGTGAGATCGGTCGCCTCGGCCAGCGAGCCGCCGCCGTTGTTGCGCAGATCGACGATGACGCCGTCGACCTTCTCTTTCTTGAGCTCGCCGAGCAGCTTCTCGACGTCGCGCGTCGCGCTCTTGTAGTCGGCGTCGCCGCGGCGGCGCGCTTCGAAATCCTGATAGAACGTCGGCAGCGAGATCACGCCGATGTGACGCACGTGATCACCGGCCTTGACCTCGATCACCGATTTCTTCGCGGCCTGTTCCTCGATGCTGACCTTCTTGCGCGTCAGCGCGATGGTCATGTGCTTGCCGTCGGGGCCCGCATCGGCCGGCAGGATCTCGAGGCGGACGACCGTGTCCTTCGCGCCGCGAATCTTCTCGACGACGTCGTCGAGCCGCCAGCCGACCACGTCGACGATCGGCCCGTGCTCGCCCTGGCCGACGCCGACGACGCGATCGCCGACCTTCACCTTGCCCGACAGCGAGGCGGGACCGCCCGGCACGATCTCGCGGATGGCGGTGTAGTCTTCGTCGCGCTGCAGCACCGCGCCGATGCCTTCCAGCGAGAGCTTCATCGCGATATCGAAATTCTCCGAGGCGCGCGGGCCGAGATAGTTCGTGTGCGGCTCGATCGACATCGCGTACGAGTTCATGAACGTCTGGAAGACGTCCTCGCTGTTGAGCTGGCGCACGCGATCCAGATAGTTCGCGTAGCGCTTGTCGAGCGTGTCGCGGATGTCCTTGTCGGTCTTGCCGGCGAGCTTGAGACGCAGCCAGTCGTTCTTGATGCGCTTGCGCCAGAGATCGTCGAGCTCGGTTTCGTTCTTCGCCCACGGCGCCTTTTCGCGATCGAACTGGTAGCTCTCGTCGACGCCGAAGTCGAAGCCTTTCGGCAGCAGGCCGCGCGCGAAGGCGACGCGCTCGCCGACGCGCTGCTCGTAGAGATTGAAGATCGCGAACGGCGCGGCGAGATCCTGATCGTAGATCGCATCGTCGAGCTCGGTCTTGTAATCGGCGAAGCGGTCGATGTCGGCCTGCGTGAAGAACAGGCGGTCGCTGTCGAGCGCGTCGAGATAGCGCGTGAAGATCTGCTGCGACATCGCATCGTCGAGCGGCGTCGGCTTGTAGTGGAACTTGGTCAGGAAGCGCGTCGCCCAGACCGCTGCCTCGCCTTCGGCGGGCGTCGGCTTGAGAAGCAGTGGCGCGCCCGCGTCCGTCGTCGGCTTGGCGAACGACGGTCCCGCGAATGCCACCAGTGTCAGCGCCCACAGCAACTTCCGCATCACATCTCTCCAGAACGCCGTCGCGCCGGTGTTGACCGGCCGCATCCGGCGAAACTTGCGACTTGTTCGATTCGATTCAGCCCGAGTCGCATCCGGCGCGATTCACATTCGGCCGATTCAACTCAGCCCGATCAACTCAGCCCGATCATTCGACCCGATTCAACACGGTCCGATTCTTCAACTCGGCCCGATTCAACACGGCCCGATTCAACGCGCCTCGGCGCCTACCGGAGCTGAACCGTCAGGCGACGTCGACATATCCCGCCTCGTGCGCCATCCGGTCCGCGTGGTACGACGAGCGCACCAGCGGCCCGGAAGCCACGTGCTGGAATCCCAGGCGATAGCCCAGCGCCTCCAGCTCGCCGAACTCCTCCGGAGTCCAGTAGCGGATGACCGGGTGATGATGAGGCGTCGGCTGCAGATACTGGCCGATCGTAACCATATCGACCGCGTGGGAACGTAAATCGTTCAACGCTTCCTCGACCTGCCCGAACGTCTCGCCGAGTCCGAGCATGATGCCGGACTTGGTCGGTAGCGCCGGATGCTGCGCCTTGAAGCGCGCCAGGAGATCGAGCGACCAGTCGTAGTCGGCGCCGGGCCGCACCTCGCGGTACAGCGGCCTCACGGTTTCGAGGTTGTGGTTGAACACATCGGGCGGAGCGCCGGCGAGCGCTTCGAGCGCGCGCTCCATGCGGCCCTTGCCGCGGAAATCGGGCGTCAGGATCTCGATGCGGATGGTCGGATTCTCGAGCCGCACGGCCTTGACGCAGGCCGCGAAGTGCGCGGCGCCGCCATCGCGCAGATCATCGCGATCGACCGACGTGATGACGACATAGCGAAGGCCCATGTCGCGGATCGTGCCGGCGAGATGCGCGGGCTCGAGCGGATCGGGCGGCTTCGGCCGGCCGTGCGCGACATCGCAGAACGAGCAGCGTCTCGTGCAGACGTCGCCGAGGATCATGAACGTCGCGGTGCCCTTGCCGAAGCATTCATGAATGTTCGGACACGAGGCTTCTTCGCAGACGGTCACGAGACGGTTCTCGCGCAGCTTCGCCTTGAGTCTCGCGACGGCGTTGCCCGGCGGAATGCGCACGCGGATCCACGACGGCTTGCGCAGCGCCGGCGCGTCGGCGAAACCGGCGCGGTTGCGCGCGATCTTGTCCTCGCCGAGCTCTTTGCCGACGGACGAGTCGACGAGCGTCAGCGGAATGGTCCTGGCGGAATCGATGGTGGCGCGTTCGCTCATGCCGGCTGGGCGTCGCGCGCGGCGTCGCCGGATTCGGTGCGGGGAAGGATCGCGGCGGTTCGTGCTTCGAGCCCGAATTGACGGGCCAGCTCGCCGATCAGGATCGCTTCCACCGCGGCGAGCGATCCCGGTCCGCCCAAGTCTAGCACCTGCGTCACGCGCAAACCCTCGTATCCGCAGGGATTGATGCGGTGGAATGGTTCAAGGTCCATGTTGACGTTGAACGCGAGCCCGTGAAACGTGCAGCCGCGCCGGACACGCAGGCCGAGCGCCGCGACCTTCGCATCGGCGACATAGACGCCCGGCGCGCCGTCGCGGCGCGCGGCCTCGATGTTCCAATGACCGAGCGTATCGATGACCGCCTGCTCTATGCGGTGCACGAGCTCGCGCACGCCGATGCCGAGCCGGCGCAGGTCGAGCAGCGGATACGCGACGATCTGGCCGGGCCCGTGGTACGTCACCTGCCCGCCGCGGTCGACCGGCACGACCGGGATATCGCCCGGCACCAGCACGTGCTCCCAGCGCCCGGCCTGGCCGAGCGTAAAGACGGCATCGTGCTCGACCATCCAGAGCTCGTCGGTCGTTTCGGCGCCGCGCGCGTCCGTGAACGCCTGCATCGCGCGCCAGACGGGCTCGTAGGGCTGCCGGCCGAGACGGCGCACGAGAATGGGACGGGACATCATCGCCACATGGGTTTCCGGAATCGATATCACAACCGCTGCGGACGGGCGCCGTGAAGCGCCCTTTTTACACTGATACACTGGCCGCGACGGCGCTACGCAGGGAGTAGTGTCATGCCAGGCGCGACCACCGGGCTGCTGATCGTACTCGTCCTCGCTTCGGCTTCAATGCCGCCGGCGGCAGCGGCCCCAGCGCGGGCGCCGGGCGGGTCCGCGGCCAGCGCGACCAGAACCGCGGCCGATTCGAACGCGGTCGCCCGCCATCGCGAAGACGGCGACGCAGAGAAGGCGGAGCGCATGTACGCCGACTACATGCGCGCGTTGCTCGCCGACATGCGGACGAGCATGGACCCCGAGCGGCGAGCCGTCGCCGCCATCGGCGCGGATCTCGAAGCCGAGATGATCGGCAGCGAGGACGCTTCCAAGCCGGATGCAACATCCGCCGACTCGCTCCGGACGCTCGCCGCCGCTTATCCCGCGAACCTCACGCTGCAATGGATGACGGCGCTCTCGGGCAAGGTTCCCGAGCAGACGCGGGTCGAGGCGATTGCGCGCCTGCAGGAAGGCGAAAGCGACAACGCAGCCGTGTGGGCTCTTTCGCTGTCGAGCGCCGGCGTGGCCGATGCGATCGCCGATAGCGTGCTGCGGCACATGGCATCGAGCACGCGCTTCGATACGCACTATGCCGACATCGCGGCGATCATGCGCGACGCGGTGCGCCGGTTTCCGCCTCCCTACGATCTGATCCAGCGGGTCGGCGAGAAGAGCGGCGCTGCCGAGCCGGCGGCGGCTTTCGGCAACGGCGTGGCCTTCTCTTTTGCGGTCATGACCATGCCGGATTTCGCAGGCCTCGTGAAACCCTGCACCGCCAGCGCAACGTCGCCGCTCTCGCCCGCGCGCCGTGATGCGTGCGTCGCGACCGGACGGCTCATGGTCGACAGGTCGACGACGATCATCGGCATGCGCATCGGCGACGCGATACTGCACAAGCTCGACGCGGAGGACGATGCCCGCGCCGATCGCGTCCGGCACGCCTCGTGGTGGTGGACCACGGCGAACGAGAGCGCCGCGCGCGGCGGCCCACTGGACTATCTCGACGATCTCATCGCCGGCGGCAACGAGATCGATGCGTTGCAGCGTTACGCGGAAAGGCTCGGCAAGGCGGAACCGCCGGCCGGCTGGACACCGCACGACGCGCGACACGCGCTATAGCGTCCAGCGAATCCCGTCGCTCGCGCGCAGCGCCGCATGCGTCGCGTCGTAGTGTTCGCGATCGGGGCAGGTGAAGCTGACCGATACGGCAAGGTAATTGCCTTCGCGCGACGGCCGCACGCGCTCGCTGCCGGCGAGCACGCTGCCGCCGACCCGCTCGACGATCTCGGGCACGCGACGCTCGAGATCGGCGTCGGCGCGGCCCATTGCGGTGATTTCGAAGACGCCGGGAAACTGGAAGCCCTGTCCGGGCTGTTCGGCTTTGAGCTCGTCGAGATCTTTCACGGTGTTCCCTGCTTGGGCGCACTGTCGTTCGCGATCGCCGTCGACGTGGCCGGGCCTGCGTCACCCTTGAACCACATCCAGACGCCGTCGTAGAGGCGCTTGAAAAAGCCGCCTTCGGGCGCGTCGGCGAGCGCGATCAGCGGCTGCTCCAGCAACGTCTTGCCGTCGAGCGCCACTTTCAAGCTTCCGACTTTCTGGCCCTTGGCGAGCGGCGCGACGAGCCGTGCCGGCACATCGACGCTGGCCTTGAGATCGCCGTAGCGCCCGCGCGGCAGCGTGACGACGACGTCGTCGCCGACGCCGAGCGCGATGGTCGGCTCGGCACCCTTCCAGAGCACCGGTGTCGCCAGCGGCTTGCCGGCCGCATAGAGGCGATGCGTCTCGAAGAAGCGGAAGCCGTAGTTGAGGAGCTCCTGATTGTCGTCCGCGCGCTGCTTCTCGCTCGGCGCGCCCATGACGACCGCGATCAGGCGCTGATCGCCGCGCAGCGCCGAGGTCGCGAGGCAGAAGCCGGCCTCGCTGGTGTGTCCGGTCTTGATGCCGTCGACGGTCGAATCGCGCCACAGCAGCGTGTTGCGGTTGTGCTGCGTGATGCCGTTCCACTCGAAATCCTTGATCGCGTAGATCTTGTATTCGTCGGGATAGTCGTGGATCAGCGCGCGCGACAGCAGCGCGACGTCGTGCGCCGTCGTGTAGTGGTCCGGGTTCGGCAAGCCGCTCGCATCGACGAAATGCGTGCCCGTCATGCCGAGCTGCTGCGCGTACTGGTTCATCAGCTGCGCGAATGTTTCCTCCGAGCCCGCCGTGTGCTCGGCGAGCGCGATCGCGGCGTCGTTGCCGGACTGGATGATCATTCCGTAGAGGAGATCCTTCAGCGAGACCTGACTATTGAGCTGCAGGAAGCTGGTCGATCCGTCGGTACCGGCACCGCCCGCGCGCCAGGCGTGCTCGCTGATCGAGACCGGATCGTCCATGTGGATCTTGCCGTGCTTGAGCTCGGCGGAGACGACGTACGAGGTCATGATCTTGGTGATCGAGGCCGGTGCGACGCGCAGATCCTCGTTGCTGCCGGTCAGGATCTGGCCGCTCGTGTAGTCCATCAGCACCCAGCTTTTCGCATCGATGCTCGGCGGCGGCGGGGTCGGGCCCGCTCCCGGCACGGGCGATGCCGGTTTCGGCACCGGCTGCGGCGTCGGCAGGTTCGATGGGGGCGTGCTTGCGGCGGGCGTGCTCGCGCTCGATGCGCTCGGCGGCGCGGGCGACGTCGCCGGCTGCGCCGGCGTTTGCGCGGCTTGCGCTGTCGAATGCGCGTGCTTGCGCGCGGCGTGTGCGCCCGGGGCGAGGACAGCGAGAGCGAGGGCGAGAAGAACGGGCGTCAGCTTCATTTCAAACACGGATCCTGCTGGCAAAGGGGGATTGTCGCCGCTTCAGCGCTCGATCGCCACGCGCGGCGCGCCGAAGCCGAGCTTTTCGATGCGCGGCGTCAGCGCATCGGCCGCGGCGACGTCGGCGAGCGGACCGATGCGCACGCGATGCACGGTGCGCCCGTCGATGCCGGCGGACTGGATGTCGACTTGCTGAATGCCATCGCGGCGCGCGGCGGCCGCGACGCGCTCGGCATTGGCGCGATCGCCGAATGCGCCGAGCTGCAGATAAATATGTTGCGAGCCCGCTTGCGCCGTCACGCTGCGCGGCAGCGGCGCCGGCGTCGCGTCGGGATGTGCGGGATCGATCGCCCGCACTTCGACGAGCCCGGTGCCCTTCGGCCAGATGCCGATGCGCACGGCGGCCGCGTACGAGAGATCGATCAGGCGATTCTCGTGGAACGGCCCGCGATCGTTGATGCGCACGACGACGCTCTTGCCGTTGTCGAGATTCGTCACGCGTGCGTAGCTCGGCAGCGGCAGCGTCTTGTGCGCGGCGCTGAACTGGTACATGTCGTACGGCTCGAGCGACGAAGTCATGTAGCCGTGGAACTTGTTGCCGTACCACGAGGCGATGCCGCGCTCGACGTAGCCGTGCACGTCGGGCAGGAGGTGATACGTCTGCCCGAGCACCGTATAGCTCGGACTGTTGCCGTAGCGCGCGCGCGGCTCGACCTTCGGCACGGGCTCGGCGAGCTTGCTCACATCGACGGCCGGCGCGCTCGGCCCCGAGTCATGCTCCTCGCGATAGCGCTCGGCCTGCGAGCGCGAGGTTTCGCCGGGCGGCGGCGCGCTGCGCGCGCTCTGCGGAGTCGCTGGCGACGCCGCATCGGAACGCGGCTTGTGGCCCGCGCACGCGGACAGCAGCAGCGCGACGGCCGCGATCGCCAGCGCCTTCTTCATGGAACCGACGGCTCGACGATGCCGTCGGCAATCGCCTGGGCGAGCTGCCAGACCGCCATCGAATACAACGGGCTCTTGTTGTAGCGCGTGATGACGTAGAAATTGCGGAACGTGAGCCAGTATTCGGGACCGCGCTCGCCGTCGAGCGTCAGCAGCGTCGAGGCCAGCTCGGCGTCGACGTGCGCGAGCGGCGCGTAGCCCCACGCTTCCATCTGCTGCACCGGATAGACCGGCTCGAGGCCGTCCGGATGCAGCTCGCGCGCGTCCGCGGCCGGCTGCGCGCGCACGGCGACCGGCGCGCCGGCTTCCCACCCGTGCGCGTTGAAATAGTTGGCGACGCTGCCCGCGATGTCCGGCAGCGAGTTCCACAGATCGATGCGACCGTCGCCGTCCTCGTCCTTCGCCCACTGCGCGATGCTGGACGGCATGAACTGGCTCCAGCCCATCGCGCCGGCGTACGAGCCGCGCAGCTCGTCGAGCGGAAAGGCCAGATGCGTGTCGCCGAGCAGGAACAGCTGCTTCAGCTCGCCGCGAAAGAACGCCGCCCGCGGCGGATAGTGGAACGCGAGCGTCGACAGTGCGTCGATGACGCGATAGCGGCCGGTGATGCGTCCGTAGCTGGTCTCGACGCCGACGATCGCGACGATCATCTCGGGCGGCACGCCGTATTCCTTGCCGACGCGCTCGAGCAACTCGCGATGCTCGCGGTAGAACGCGACGCCGTCGTCGATGCGCCGGGCCGTGACGAAGATCGGCTGATAGTCCTTCCACGGCTTCGCTTCGGCCGGCTTGGCCATCGCATCGAGGATGCTCTGCTGCAGCTTCGCGCCGGCGAGCGCGGCGAGCACTGTCGCCTCGGGCGGCCCGCCGTCCTTCGCGACCTCGGCGGCGAATGTGCGCTGCTCGTCGATCGACGCGATCGCCGCAACGCCTTTTGCAAGCGAGACGATGGGGATGAAGCAGCCGCAGAGGCCGAGCAGTAGAAAAGCCGAATGAACGCGCGATGCGCGGGGCCTTGCGTGCATGGCGCTAATGTAACACCACGCGATGCGGACGCGCGCCGTCCGCGCGCGATGGACGCGCAGGTAAATCGCGCGATCGGCGATGCCTCAATCGTCCGCAACCGACTCGAGGCCGGGGAACACTTTCCAGCACAGTGGGATCCGAAGCTTGGAATTCACGTGACTTGAAGTCGCGGC
>JADMIO011276546.1_pt1 | contig 69284 bp, 57 predicted proteins | sample 8958161 | NCBI WGS metagenome assembly JADMIO01 (sample SAMN16585339, study PRJNA669376) | soil metagenome | isolation source: Crop rotation soil | place: USA: Cullars Rotation, Alabama | collected 2011 | reverse complement strand
GCCCCGCCGCTCAGAGCGTGTCGAGATCGACGAGGATCTCGCGCGGGCTCGAGCCGTTCTCGGGGCCGACGATGCCCTTTTCCTCCATGATCTCCATGATGCGCGCGGCGCGGTTGTAGCCGATCCGCAGGCGGCGCTGGAGCATCGAGGTGCTGGCGCGCTTGGTCGACTTGAGCACGTCGATCGCCTGCTGGTAGAGCTCGCCGTCGTCGCCCATGTCGCCGTCGTCGTCGCCACCGTCCTCGCCCTCTTCCTCCTCCTTCGCGGCGCGGTCGATCTCGGCCTGCACCGACTGGTCGTAGATCGGCGGGCCGTTCTTCTTCAGCGCGTCGACGATGTGCTGCACCTCGTCGTCGGCCACGAACGCGCCTTGCGCGCGCACCAGCTTCGAGGTGCCGGGCGGGGTGAACAGCATGTCGCCGCGGCCGATCAGCGTGTCGGCGCCCTTGGTGTCGAGGATGGTGCGCGAGTCGACCTGCGACGCGACCTGGAAGGCGATGCGCGAGGGGAGGTTGGCCTTGATCACGCCGGTGATGACGTTCACCGAGGGGCGCTGCGTCGCGATGATGAGGTGGATGCCGGCGGCGCGGGCGAGCTGGGCGAGGCGCGCGATGCTCGTCTCGATCTCGGCGGGCGCAACCATCATGAGGTCGGCGAGCTCGTCGATGATCGCGACGATGTAGGGCAGGCGCTCCGGCACCTCGATGTCGTCGTCGGCGACGCCGGCGAGCGCGGCCTGCGCATCGGGCGCGGGCGCGGCGGCCTTCTTGCGCGAGTTGAAGCCGGTGATGTTGCGCACGTTCACCTTGGCGAAGATCTGGTAGCGCTTCTCCATTTCGCGGAGGAGGATTTTCAGCGCGGCCGGGACCTTCTTGGCTTCGGTGACCACGGGCACGAGCATGTGCGGCAGCTCGTTGAAGATTTTCAGTTCGACCACCTTCGGGTCGACCATGATGAGGCGGACGTCCTTCGGGCTCTTGGAGTAGAGGATCGAGGCGACGATGGCATTGATGCAGACCGATTTGCCGGAGCCCGTCGCGCCGGCGATGAGCAAGTGCGGCATCTTCGTCAGGTCGGACACGAGCGGCTTGCCGGAAACATCCTTGCCGAGCGCGATCGGGATTTCCGCGCGCGCGCCGGACCAGTCTTCGCTCTCGATGATCTCGCGGAGCCCGACCGGCGTGGCGTGCTGGTTGGGCACCTCGACGCCGACGGCGGCCTTGCCGGGGATCGGGGCGAGGATGCGCACCGACTGCGCGCGCATGCCGAGGGCGATGTTCTTGTCGAGGCCGGAGATTTTTTCGACGCGCACGCCGGGCGCGGGCACGACTTCGTAGCGCGTGATGACGGGACCGACGTGGATCTCGCCCGGCGTGACCTCGACGTCGAACTCGCCGAGGATGCGCACGAGGTCGGCCATGTTCTTCTTGTATTCCTCGTCGCTGTCGGCGGCGGGGCGGACCTGCTCCTTCAGCAGCGAGAGCGGCGGAAAAACGTAGTTCGCGTCGTCGCTCTGCGGCAGCGCAACCTTGGCCTTCTTGGTTTCCTCGGGCTTGACGATGGCGACGTTGACCTTCGCGGTCGTTCCGGCGGCCGTCTTGGCGGAGACGGGTGCGGCGGGAGCCGGCGCGGGCTCCGCCGGCTTGGTGCCGATGACCTTGATCGGCGGCATCGTTTTCGCCTCGGGCTTCGGGGCGGGCGCGGGCGCCGGGGCGGCGGCCTTCGCGGTGGCGGCCTCGACCGCGGGTTTGCCGACCGGTTTCGCGAGCGGATCCTCGGCGCCCTTCGGCACGAAGGTCTTCTTGCCCGTCGGTCCCACCGGCATGGCGGGGTTGGAATGACCGGCGGCGGTGATGACCGCGGCGGCGGCGGTCTTCTGTTTCGCCTTCGCCTCCTTTTCCTTTCGCTTCTGCTCGTCCCGCTCCGCGGCGCGCGCCGCGCGCTGGTTGCGCCACGCGCCGAAGTTCGTGATCATCTTCTCGAACTCCCCGCCGATGTCCTTCGTGAAGATGAACAGCAGCGAGGCGCAGTAGATCGTGCCGAGAATCAGCCCGGTGCCGAAGGGCCCGAGCGCGTCCGCCAGCAGGCGGTGATAAAGCGTGCGGCCCACGAGCCCGCCGTAGCCGTTGGGATAATAGTCACTCGCCCACTTCGCGTCCTTCAGCATCGCGGTGAGGCCCGCGAGCGAGATGCAGGCGAAGATCATCGCGACCGTGCGCGTGCCGGTCAGGTGCTTGGAGCTGCGCAGCGAAACGTAGAGCATCCACAGCAAAAAAAACGGCACGAGCCACGTGCTGAAACCGATCGTGTAGAGCAGCACCCAGACGGAGTTCGCGCCCCAGATGCCCGCGGGATTTTTCTGCGTCGGCGCCGTCGTGTGGAAACCGCTCTGCTCCGCGTGATACGTGACGAGCGCGACGAGCAGGAAGGCGCCCACGGCGAAACAGAAGAGGGCGGCAAGCCAGTTGGGTCGGTAACGCGGGGCTTGAAACGACGGACCGTCGTTTGGGTTTGAAGTCTCCGACTTGGGCATTTGTTGTGAACCAGCTACGAAAGGTTGCTGCGGATTCCACGCTAACAAGCGGGACGGTCAAATGTAAATACCCCCGCGTCTTTTCACAAAAAACTCCCAACGCAACATGCGCGATCTGCTTCGTTTCCAGCCGCTCTATCAGGAACGCGTGTGGGGTGGGCGGGCACTGGAAACATCGTTGGGCCGAAAGCTCCCCGCGTCGCAACCCATCGGCGAGAGCTGGGAGATCGTCGACCGGCCCGAGGCGCAGTCCGTGGTCGAGGGCGGCCCGCTCAACGCCCAGTCGCTCCGCGCGGTGCTGACGAAGCACGCGGCCGACGTGATGGGCCCGAAATGGCCTGCCGCCAGGCCGTTTCCGATCCTCGTCAAATGGCTCGATTGTCGCGAGCGGCTCAGCCTGCAGGTGCACCCGCCCGCCGCCATCGCCCCGGAGCTCGGCGGGGAGGCGAAGACGGAAAATTGGTATATCGCCGAGACGGCGCCCGGCGCCGAGCTGATCGTCGGGCTCAAGCGCGGCGTGACGCGCGAGCAGTTCGAGCGGGCGATCAAGGACAACACGCTCGAAAGCTGCGTGCATCGTTTCCGGGTGGCGGCCGGCGACTCGATCCTCGTCCACAGCGGCCAGGTGCACGCGATCGACGCGGGCAACCTCATCCTCGAGATCCAGCAGAATTCCGACACGACCTATCGCGTTTACGACTGGGGCCGCGTCGGGCTCGACGGCCAGCCGCGGCAGCTGCACATCGCGCAATCGCTGCGCTCGATCGATTGGAACGACTTCGAGCCCGCGCCCGTCCGCGCCGCGCCGACCTCCGGCGCGATCGCCGACTGCGCGGAGTTCACCATCCGCCGCGTCGTGCTCGGGGCGGGCGAGCGCACGCACCTGCGCGCGGGCGAGCAGCCCCGCCTCGTGAGCATCGTGAGCGGCGCCGTGCGCGCGGCGTCGGAGAACAGCACCGGCACCCGTTCGCCGCTCGGCCTGAAGCTCGGCCGGGGCGACAACGTGATCGCGCCGTTCGCCGGGGCGTTCACCTTCACCGCCGAGGCGATGACCATCCTTTTGATCACGGAAAACTTCGTCTGACGGAGCGGGATGCGACAGAACTTGCAGAAGCCGGAACCCCATGGTTAATTCCGCGCTCTTTTGCACATGCCAGAGCCCGAGAACGAAGACCTCACGATGACCAACCCGCCCGCCGCGGAGAACAATTCCGACGGCGACGCCGCGGAAAAATCGAACGCGCCCGCCGCCGACGCCGCCGCGCAACTCGCCGCCGCGAAGGCGGAGGCGGCCGCGAACTACGACAAGTTCATGCGCGCCGCGGCCGACCTGGAGAATTTCCGGCGCCGCGCCGTGCGCGAAAAGGACGAGCTGCGCACCACCGCGACCGGCCGCGTGCTCGAGGATATTTTCCCGGTGCTCGACAACCTTGCGCTCGCGATCCAGGCCGCGAAGCAGCCGGGCGCGGACGTGAAGTCGCTCGTCGGCGGCGTCGAGATGGTGCTCGCGCAATTGAAGACCGCGCTCGCCAGCCATGGCCTGAAGGAAATCAATCCCGTCGGCCTCGCGTTCGACCCGCACCAGCACGAGGCGATTTCGCACCTGCCCAGCGACACCGTGAAGGAGGAGCACGTCCTCAACGCGGTGCGCACCGGCTACTCGCTCAACGGCCGCCTGCTGCGGCCCGCGGCGGTCGTCGTCTCCAGCGGCCCGGCGAAATCCTAAGGTCGGCGCACTCCAGCTCAAATGGCCCAGACCCAGACCGACTATTACGAACTGCTCGGCGTCGAGAAGACCGTCAGCGCGGAGGACCTGAAGAAGGCCTACCGCAAGAAGGCCGTGCAGTTTCACCCGGACAAGAACCCCGGCAACAAGGAGGCGGAGGAGATGTTCAAGAAGGTCTCGCACGCCTACGAGGTGCTGAGCGACCCGGAGAAGCGCGCGGCCTACGATCGCTACGGCGCGGCGGCGTTCGAGGGCGGCGCCGGCGGCGTGCCGCGCGGCCCCGGCGGTTTCCAGGGCGGCGGCGGCTTCCACGATCCCTTCGATATTTTCCGCGAGGTGTTCGGCCAGCAGGGTGGCGGCGGCGGGATTTTCGACGAGATGTTCGGCGGCGGCGGCCAGCGCCGCGCCGGGGGCGGCCGCGACGGCGACGACCTGCGCTACGATCTCGAGATCACGCTCGAGGAGGCGGCGAAGGGCGTGGAGAAGGAGATTTCGTTCCGCAAGAACGTCACGTGCGAGCGCTGCAACGGCAGTGGCGCCGAGCCCGGCTCGAAGAAGGTCACGTGCCCGACCTGCCGCGGCGCGGGCCAGATCCGCCGCTCGGGCGGCATCATCACGTTCACGCAGACGTGCCCGACCTGCGGCGGCGCCGGCCAGAAAATCGAGAAGCCCTGCACCGCGTGCCGCGGCGAGGGCCGCGTGGCGAAGGTCACCAAGCTCAACGTGCGCATCCCCGCCGGCGTCGACACCGGCTCGCGCCTGCGTTCGTCCGGCAACGGCGAAGCGGGCGTCGGCGGCGGCCAGCCGGGCGACCTCTACATCGTGCTCGTCGTGAAGGAACACGAGCTGTTCGAGCGGCAGGGCGAGGACCTCTTCTGCGAGATCCCGATCAAGTTCACGCTCGCCACGCTCGGCGGCAACATCGAGGTCCCGACGCTCTTCGGCAAAGCCTCGCTCAAGATTCCGACCGCGACGCAGAGCGGCACGACCTTCCGCCTGCGCGGCAAGGGCATGCCGAGCCTGCGCGGCGGCCATCAGGGCGACCAGCTCGTGCGCGTGCACGTCGAGGTCCCGCAGTCGCTCACGGCCGAGCAGAAGAAACTCCTCGAGGATTTCGCCCGCATCAGCGGCGATGCGGCGGAGCCGACGTCGAAGAGCTTTTTCGAGAAGGCGAAGAAGTTCTTCTGAGGCGGGTCAGGCCTCCGAGCTGACTCTCAGGCGGTTCGAATTTCAAGCAGGTCAGGTCCGAGACCTGACCTACCGTCCGAGCCTGACATCCATCCACACCGCGAGCGTCAGCACCGCACCGCGGGCGATGAACTTGATCTCGGGCGAGACCGCCAGGAGCGTCATGCCGTTCAGCAGCGCGGTCATGATCAGCGCGCCGAAAATCACGCCGCCGACCGTGCCGCGCCCGCCGCGCAACGCCGTGCCGCCGATCACGCACGCGGCGATCGCGTCGAGCTCCATCAGGTCGCCGACCGTCGTGGTCGACGCGCCCGAGTAGGCCGTCGTCATGAAACCCGTCAGCGCGACCGCGACGCCCATCAGCGCGTAGGCGCCGATCAGCACGCGTTTCACCGCGATGCCCGAAAGCACGGCCGCCTCCTCGTTGCCGCCGATCGCGTAGAGATAACGGCCGAACGGCGTGTGCCGCGTCAGGAAATAAACCACGCCCGCCGTCGTCGCCAGGATCAGCAGGGTGAGCGGCACGCCGCGGAAGCGGTTGCAGACGAGCGCGAGCCCGACGACGCCGATGGTCGTCACGAGCCAGAGCGCGAGCTCGCGCGCGGTCGAGCGCACCGGCAAACCATGCGCGACGCGCGCGGCGCGGCTGCGCCAGGCGATCGCGCCGAGCAGCGTGACGACGATGATCGCCACCGTGAGGCCGAGCCTGGCCGGGAGGTAGTAGGTCGTGAGCAGCGAGTAGAGATTGTCCTGGTCGCCGCGCGACACCGGGATCGTCGAGTTCTGGATCACGAGCCAGAAGAGCCCCTTGAAGATCAGCAGCCCGCCCAGCGTGATGATGAACGACGGGATGCGCTGGCCGACGATCAACGCGCCCATCAGCGTCCAGAGCACGAGGGCGGCGGCGAACGCCCCGAGCAGCGCGGCGGGCGCGGGCCAGCCCTGTTGAAACACGAGCACCGCGCCGAGGCCGCCGATCAGCCCGACCCCGCTGCCGGCCGAGAGATCGATCTGGCCCGTGAGGAGGATCATGAACATCCCGAGCGCGAGCGTGCCGACGATCGAGAACTCGACGATCAGCTGCGTCAGGTTGCGCGGGCCGAGGAACGCCGGCTCCTTCACCGCGAAGAACGCGGCGATCGCGACGAGGGCGATCGGCATCGCGAGGGATTTGAGGAGGGCGCGGGATTTCATGCGGCGTGGGCGCGGCCCATGGCCGCGGCGAGGAGTTTTTCCTGCGCGAATTCGGACCGCGCGAATTCGCCGCCGATGCGGCCCTCGGCCAGCATGATGATGCGGTCGCTCATGCCCATCAGCTCCGGCAGCTCGCTCGAGACGAGGATCACGGCCTTGCCCTCGGCGGTGAGGCGGTTGATCAGCTCGTAGACCTCGAGCTTCGCGCCCACGTCGATGCCGCGCGTCGGCTCGTCGAGCATCACGACGTGCGGTTCCGTCATCAGCGCCTTGCCCAGCACGACCTTTTGCTGGTTGCCGCCGGAGAGGCCGCCGACGCGCGCCTCCTGGCCGGGCGCCTTCACGCGGAGCGAGGTGAAGAAATGCTCGTTGCGGCGAAACTCCGCGGACCGGTCGATTTTGCCGCCGAAGCCGGAGAACATCCGCAGGCTCGCGAGCGAGAGATTGAAGCCGATCGGCTGCTCGAGGATCAGCCCGTAGCGCCGGCGGTCCTCGCTCGCGAGCACGAGCCCGCGGCGGATCGACTCGCCCGGCGTCGGGCGCGCGTGCGGCGCGCCGCGCAGCGTGACCTCGCCGCGCCGGCGATGGCCCCACGCGCCGAACAAATGCATGAGCAACTCGGTGCGACCCGCGCCCATCAAACCGCCGAAGCCGAGGACTTCCCCGGCGCGCAGCTCGAAGGAGATGCCGTGGAGAAACGCGGGCGCGCCCGCCGCGGGCCCGACGTCGAGCTCGCGCACCGCGAGGACGACCTCGCTCGACCGGGGCGCCGCGTGACGGGGAAACAGCTCCGTGATTTCCCGCCCGACCATGTGCTTGATCACGAGCGGGACCGTCGCCGCGCGCGTCGCGAGGGTGACGATGCTCGCACCGTCGCGCAGCACCGTGATGCGGTCGGCGATCGCGAAGACCTCGTCGAGCTTGTGGGAAATGTAGATGCACGCCGTCCCGCTCGCGCGCAGCCGGCGCAGGTGGTCGAGCAGCACGGCGACTTCCTGCTCGGTCAGCGCGGCCGTCGGTTCGTCGAGGACGAGGACGCGGGTTTTCTTGTCCATCGCGCGGACGATCTCGACGAGCTGCTTCTGGCCGATGCCGAGCTCGCGCACCGGCGTCTCGGGGGCGATCGCGAGCCCGAAGTCGGCGAGCAGCGCCGCCGCGCGCCGGTGCATCTCGAGCCAGTCGACGCGCAGCCCGCGGCGTGGCGCGCGCCCGAGGAAAATATTTTCCGCCACGCTCAGCTCGTCGACCAGCGCGAACTCCTGCGTGATCACGGCGATGCCCGCCGCCTCCGCGTCGCGGATCGTGCGGAAGGCCACCGCCCGGCCGTCGACCTGCAGCTCGCCCTCGTAGCTCCCGTGCGGATGGATGCCGGCGAGCAGCTTGATCAGCGTGGACTTGCCCGCGCCGTTTTCGCCGCAGAGCGCGTGAATCTCGCCGGGGCGGAGATCGAACGCGACGTCCTTGAGCGCGGTGACGCCGGGAAAGCGTTTCGTCAGCGCGCGGACGGCGAGAAGGGGCGGAGTGGTCATCCCTGCTAGTTGGTGGGGCGCGGCGCCATCTTGGGCGGCGCCACGGGGTAGGTGCGCGGACCGAAGGTCGGCCGTCCGTCGGCGGAATCCTTCGGATCGAGCGAGAAGGCCCGGCCATCCTTGAGGAGGCCGATCCAGAGTGCTTGCTGGACGAACGGCGGTCCGCCTTCGGGACCGAGCGTCGCCGTCACTTCGCTCTCCGCCTTGACGGCGAGCGCCTGGAGTTGGGTTTTCCGTTCGCTCGCGGAGAGCGTGGAGTCGGCGTTGATCCGCATCGACTGGCCGGCGTAGTTCTCGCGCAAAGCGAGCACGGTCGTGGCGGCGGTGGAGTCGAGGTTCAGGCGGCGCGTCACGCCGTTGAGCGTCATGATGTCTGGATCGTTGGCGCGCTCGGCCGCCGCCCACTGGTCCGGGCGAAGCACCGCGCGGATGTCGTCCATCAGCTTCCGCTCCGCCTCCCGCCGCTCGGGGCCGAAGTCTTCGCCGTTGAAGCGGTCGTCGAAGGTCTTCTGCAGCGCGAAGACCTTTTTGTAGTCCTCCTCGGTGGCGAGGACGTCCCCAAAGCGGTTGCGCACGTTTTCGGCGCTGTTCGATTCGCGCAGGGCCAGGAGATCGTGCTCGGCGGGCGTGAGGATGGCGGCGAGGTCGTGCTGCTTTTCCTTTTCGAGCAGCTTCAGCTTCTCCCTGTCCGACGGCAGTGAGACGCCGGAGGCCTGCTCGGCGTAGATCATCTGCGCCATTTCCGAATAGTCGCGCTCGATCTGGCGCATGCGCTCGCGTTTCTCCGGCGAGAGCGTGTTCGCCGCCGGGTTGCCGCCGCCGAAAAGCGCCTCGAGGTCCTCGCCGTAGGCGAGACGAACGGTCTCGCTGAAATCGCGCTCCGCCTTGCCGCTCACGAGTCGTTGTTCGCGCAGGAGCGCGAAATCGGTGACGCCGCGGCTCCAGTAACGCTCCGGGCTCGGCGGGCGCGTCGCACGCATGCGCCCTTGGAAAAGGTCGAACGCGCGGCCGACCGTGAGCGCGCGGATCGTGTCGGCCGGCACGCCCGCGGCGGCGAGGGCGGCGGCGTCGCCGGAGGCCAGCGCGGCCTGCAGGGTCGCCGCGGCTTTCGCGGACGCGGCGCCCGGCGCGGGCTTCCCGGCGGCCGGCGTTGGCGCCACGGGCGCAGGCGGCGAACGCAGCAGACAAACCAACAGCGCGAGATTCGCCGCGAGCGAGGCGCCGAGCAGCCAGGGCAGCGATTTCATCGCGCGGCGCCGCGACGTTACTTCAGCTCCTCCGCCTTGTGGAAGCCATCCGCGACCACGGTCGCGTTCAGGTTTTCCTTATCGACGGAGATCACCTTCTCGAAGATCGACGGCACCTGCTTCGCGCCATTGTCGAGCGTCGACGTGGTCGCGGGCTTGCCGCCTTTCGCGACTTCCGTGGCGACGCGCGCGGCGAGGCCGGCGAGATTTTTCAGCGGCTTGTAGACCGTCATCGCCTGCGTGCCGCGGAGGATGCGCTGGCACGCGGCAAGGTCGGCGTCCTGGCCGGTGACGAGCACCTTGCCGGCGAGCCCTTCCTCGAGCAGCGCCTGGATCGCGCCGCCGGCGGTGCCGTCGTTCGAGACGACGACGGCGTCGAGGTTGCGGCCGGCCTTGGTGATCGCGGCGTTCATGATTTTCTTCGCGTTCTCCGGTTTCCAGTCGAGCGCCCAGTCCTCGTGCACGACCTCGACCTTGCCCGCCTTGATCAGCGGCTCGAGGATGTTGTCCTGGCCCTGCTTGAAGAGCTTCGCGTTGTTGTCGGTCGGCGCGCCGTAGATGCGCACGATGCGGGCCTTCCGGTCCTTCGGCAGCCGCGCGGCCGCATAACTGCCCTGCGCCTCGCCGACCTTCACGTTGTCGAAGGTGAGGTAGTAATCGATGTTCGCGTTGAGGATGAGCCGGTCGTAGGCGATCACGGGGATCTTCGCCTCGTTGGCGGACTTCACCGCGCGGGTCATCGCGGCGCCATTGTGCGGCACGATCACGAGCACGTCGACGCCGCGGCTGATCAGCGACTCGACGTCGCGCACCTGGCGCGTGTCGTCGCTGTTCGCCGACTGCACGATGACCTCGGCGCCGAGCTTCTTCGCCTCGGCGGTGAACGTGTCGCGGTCGCGCTGCCAGCGCTCCTCCTTCAGGGTGTCGAGCGAGAGCCCGATGACGGGCTTCTCCTTGGAGGCGAAAGCGGTGGTGGCGAGGGCGAGCGCGAGCGCGCTGACGAGCAGGCGGGTTTTCATGACGGAGGGAAGGGGATAAGCGGGTTTACAACCGCAGGGTGAACCATGAGGCTACAGGTCCGTGAAGCTCGACAATCCCAAACTGCGAACTCTCGAGTTTAGCGTCACCCAGCGCGGCAAACTCCGCGCCGCCGGCCGGCGGGTGGTGCTGACCAACGGGGTTTTCGACCTGCTGCACACCGGCCACCTTTATTACCTGCAAAAAGCCCGCCAGCTCGGCGATGCGCTAATCGTTGCGCTGAACGGCGACGCGAGCGTGCGGGCGATCAAGGGTCCGCTGCGCCCCGTGCAGACGGAAAGCGAGCGCGCCTACGCGCTCGCGGCGCTCGCGTGCGTCGACGGCATCGTGATCTTCGACACGCCGCGCCTCGACGCCGAGATCCGCGCGCTGCGGCCCGACGTCTACTGCAAGGCCGGCGACTACACGCTCGAAAAGCTCGACCCGGGCGAACGCGCGGCGCTCGAGGCGGTCGGAGCGAAGATCGAGTTCCTGCCGTTCCTCGAGGGCTTCAGCACCACGAAGCTGATCGCGAAGATCAAGGCGGCGGGCGAAATCTGAACGGATCATTTTCATGCGTGTCGTCATCCTTGGTTCCGGCCGCGGCTCCAACGCCGAGGCCATCTTGCGGGCGCAGGCCGAAAACAAAATCGGGCGCGCGCAGGTCGTGCAGATTTTTTCGGACAAACCCGACGCGGGCATCCTCGGCCTCGGCGCCAGGTATGGCGTGCCGGCCATGTTCCTCGACGCCGCGCCCTACAAGACGAAGCTCGATGGCGACGCGGAGCAGCACTACATCACGTCGATCCTCGGGGCCCGCGCCGACCTGATCGTGCTCGCGGGCTTCATGCGCGTGCTGAAGATGCCGTTCATCTCGAAGTTCGAGGGGCGCATCATCAACCTGCACCCGAGCCTGCTGCCGAGTTTCCCCGGGCTCGACGGCATCGGCCAGGCGTTCCGCCGCGGCGTGAAGATCACCGGCTGCACCGTGCACTACGTGACGCTCGCCGTCGACGGCGGGCCGATCATCGACCAGGCGGCGGTGCGGATCGAGGCGGGCGACACGCTCGAAACGCTGGCGGCGAAAGTGCACGCGGCCGAACACGAACTGCTGCCGCGGGTGATCGCGCAATTGAGCGAGACGCTGCCTAGGGTCTAGGCGCCGGGGCGGCGCCGAGCGCGCGCCGCAGCTCCGGCAGCAGCTCCGCGGAGATCGCGAGCTGCCAGCCGCCCGCCCCCAGTTCCAAGGGCAATGGTCGCCCGGCCGGTGTGCGGGCAAAGGCCACGGTCACCGTCGCGTGGCGCGGATCGGAGAAATCCTCGCGCACCAGCCGCGCCGCGTCGTGACCGGTGACGACTTCCGCGAACAACAATGCCGCGAGCGATTCGGGCGTGGGGTATTTGGCGCGCAGGGCCGGCGGCAGTCGCGCCAGCTGGGCCTCGATCTCGGCACGCGCCGGGCCGTCGAACGCCATCAGGCCCGCCACCCGCCCGTCGTCGCCGCGCAGCGCCGCCGCCATGAGGCTCTGCAGCGCGGCGCGGGGCGTCGCGTTGCCCACCTCGCGAAAGAATTCGATGCGCGTGAGTTCTTTTTCCGGGTCGCGATTGCGGTCGAGCGCGTCCGTGACGGGACCGGGACCTTGGCCGCCTTTTTCCCGCCCGGCGATTTCCGCCTGCAGCCGGGCAATCTCGGCGTCGATCGCCGCGGTTCCGCTGCCCGTGTCCTGCAGCGTGCGTGCCCGCGCATTTTCCGCCCGCAGCCGGGCGATCTGCGCCTCTTGGGCACGTCCCGTTGCGAGTCGACGCTCCAGCCGTTCGTTGTCGCGTCTCAACCACAAGACCGTCGCGCCGCAGCCGATCAGCAGCAGTGCGAGCAATCCGAGGCGCATGAGCCGGGCCATCATGGCGAATTTGCGGGCGAGGTGCTTCGTGGCAGCACGGCGCCGCTGGCGGGGTCGATCCGCGCGACGATGGCGCGCCATGTTTCGCCCGAGAACGCGGAGAGGCCGACGCGCCATTCGCCGTCGGCATGGCGGAGATCGACCACGAGCGGCCGTTCCGCGCCCGAGGCAAATCGCGCCCACGCTCGGACCCGCAGGGTAAGGCCGGGGCGCGGAAAGCGCGCGTCGGGATCCGGATCGGCCCAGTAACCCACCAACGGGTCGTCGGCGGGAAGGCCGAGCAGCACCGCGGCGGCAAGTCGCTCCGGCGAGCCGTATCGGGCCCGGGTCGCTTCATTCAACTGCGCGAACGCCGCCTCGGCCTGCGTTCTCGCGTCGCCCGTCCAGCCGAGGCTTTGGCCCAGCGCCTCCCGGTCGTCTGCCAGGCGCGCGCGCACGAAGGACTCGACGGCCGCCACGTCCGTGCCCCCGCCGGCGTTGCGGAGGGCGGCGACCGGTTTCATCTTCGCCTCGACGACCCAGCGCGGACGCGCCTCGAGTCGGGCGAGCCGTGTGCGCAGGCGGTTGAGTTCCGCGGCGGCGGCGGGATCGGCGTCGGCGCGCGGCGGCTCCGCGCTCAGCTGCTGTTGTTCCGTCCGCAGGCGGTCGAGGTCCGCGCGGGTCGACGGCAGGGCGGCGACTTCCGCCCGCAGCGCCCGGTTGGCGAGGAGAGGGCGGGTGCCCATCGCCGCGGCCGCGAGGAGGATCGCCCCGGCGATTCCGATTTCGATTTTGCTCATGGTAAAGAGAGCCAGCGCGGTCGCCATGCCGCCCGCGGCTGCGCCTGAGAGGGCGGCGCTCGTCGCCGCCGCCGTGACGCCCGTGGGCGCGGCGGCGCCGGCCTGGTTGGCAAACGCCAGCGCCAGCGCGGTGCCGGTCGAAGACACGCCGCGGCGCTGCAGCACGAGGCGCAGCCTTTCCAGCGCCCGCTCCACCCGCATGCGGGCCGCGTCCTCGGACAGCCCGAGCGTCGCGGCGATCAGCGCATACGACTGGCCGGCGAAGAACCGCAGGAGCACGGCTTCGCGGTCGCGTTCGCCGAGCTGGTGGACGGCGTCGTCGATCATCGGCCGCAACCGCTCCCAGTCGGCGGCCGGTTCGGTGGGCTGGAAGTTGTCGCGCATGAGCTCGGCCTCCTGTTCGTGTTTCTGGCGCACCGCCTGCGCGCGCCGCCATTTCGCCGCGGCAAAGCGCGTGCTGGTGTGCAGCCAGCCGGCGAGCGTGGCGCGAGCGGAAAGGGCCGCGGCTTTCCGCGCGAGGTCGGTGAACACCGACTGGGTGACATCCTGCGCGGCGTGCGGGTCGCCGCCCACCTGGCGCAGGGCGGCGAAATAGACCAGGTCGACGTGCCGCCGCACCAGCTCGGCCAGCGCCGCCTCGGAGCGCTCGCGCACGTGGCGGCGGAGGAGTTCGGCGTCGCTGTTCATGTTCACCCCTTATCACCGTGTCGCCGGAAAACCGAACAGGGATTTCCGCGCCGCCACGCCGATTTGTGCGCGTGACGCGCGCGCCGGATTCCCCCAGCTTGGCCGGATGACGGCGACGACGGCGCCGCGGGACCCCACCGCCATGCGCTCCATTCTCATCATCGAAGACGAGCCCGCGATCGCGGACACGCTGCTCTATGCGCTGAAGACCGAGGGCTTCGCGCCCGAGTGGTGCGCGACCGGCCGCGCCGGGCTCGCGGCGCTCGCGGCGAAAGCGTTCGCGCTCGTGGTGCTCGACGTCGGCCTGCCCGACGGCAGCGGCTTCGACGTCTGCAAGGCGATCCGCAAGGACTCCGCGGTGCCCGTGCTTTTCCTCACCGCGCGCAACTCGGAGCTCGACCGCGTGCTCGGGCTCGAGCTCGGCGGCGACGATTATCTCGTGAAACCGTTCAGCCCGCGCGAGCTCACCGCACGGGTGAAGGCGATCCTCCGCCGCACGAACGGCGACGCGGCGCCCGCGGCCGGGACCGCGCCGGGAGCGAAGGGCGAGTTCGTCGTCGACGAGGAACGTTGCGCGATTGCGTTCCGCGGCACGGCGCTGGAGCTGACGCGTTACGAGTTTCGGCTGCTGAAGACGCTCGTGGCGAAGCCGGGCCGCGTGTTTTCGCGCGACCAGTTGATGACCGCGGTGTGGGAGGATCCGGGCGCGAGCCTCGACCGGACGGTCGACGCCCACATCAAGACGGTGCGCGCGAAGCTGCGCGCGATCGCGGCGGACGTGGACCCGATCCAGACGCACCGCGGGCTGGGTTACTCGCTGCGCGAAACGCCCGCGCCGTGAAAATCCGCACGGCGATCTTCGGCGTCTACGTGGTCGCGTCGGCGATCGGGCTCGTCGTGCTGATGACGCTCGTGCTGCGCGACGTGCGCCGGCGCTACGTCGAGTCGATGCGCCGCACGCTGGGCGACACGGCGGCGTTCCTCGGGGTGTTTGTCGCGTCGGAGGCAAACGACGGCGACGCGTGGGCGAAGAAGCTCGCGATCCTCCCGCCCAACGCGGAGCTGCTGCGGGTGTTCGCGAGCGACCGCAACGGACGCGTGATCTTCGATTCGGCGCAGGGCCGCGACGTCGGCAAGGATTACGCCTGGCCGATGACCGGGGGCGGGCCGACGGCGTCGGAAAGCTACTCGCTCCGCAACGTCGCCGAAGTCGACGGCGAACTGCGCGTGCGCACGCCGGTGCGGCGCGCGGGCGAAATCGTCGGCTGGGTCGGCGTGGGCCGGCAGCTCGCGACGATCACGGCGGGCGTGAGCCAGGCGCGCAAAGGACTCCTCTGGTCGACGGCCACGATCGCCGCGGTGATGGTGGCGGCCGGCTGGTATATCGCCTCCCGGCTGACGAACTCGCTCGAGCGGCTGACCGACTACGCGGAGGCGGTGCGCGACGGGAAGCCCGCGTCGCCGCCGGCCTCCAGCGCCGCGGAGATCGCGACGCTGGCCCGGGCGTTCGAGGAGATGCGCGTCACGCTCGAGGGCAAGGCGCACGTCGAGCGTTACACGCAGGCGCTGGCGCACGAGTTCAAGGCGCCGCTCTCCGCGATCCGCGGCGCGGCGGAGCTGCTCGCGGAAAACCCGCCCGAGCCGGATCGCGCGCGCTTCATCGCGAACCTGCGCGCGGAGTCGGACCGGCTGCGGCGCATCGTCGACCGCCTGCTCGAACTCGCCGCCCTCGAGTCGCGCCGCGGCGGCGCCGGGATGACGGAGGTCGATGTCGCCGGCCTCTTGAAACAGGTGTGCGAGGTGTCGCAGGCGACGGCGGCCGCGCGGCGCGTGACGCTCACCTGCACGGCCGCGGCCGAACCGCGCGTGCGCGGCGAAGCGTTTCTGCTCGAGCAGGCGATCTCGAACCTCGTGCAGAACGCGCTCGATTTCACGCCGGCCGGCGGGACGGTGAGCGTCGCGCTGCGCGTCGGGGGCGAGCTCGTCGTCGTGGCCGTCGAGGATTCGGGCCCGGGCGTGCCGGATTACGCGCTCGAGAAGATCTTCGACCGCTTCTACTCGCTGCCGCGGCCCGACACCGGGCGGAAGAGCAGCGGGCTGGGGCTGAGCATCGTGCGCGAGATCGCGCGGCTGCACGCGGGCGACATCGCGCTGGAAAACCGGCGCGAAGGCGGGGCGCGGGCGGTGCTGACGCTGCCGCTGACCTGAGGCGTTTTCATCGGGAATTCATTCCGGGTTCATCGTCGCTTCACGCACGGCGACCAGGCTGGCGGCATGGAACTCGCCGTTTCTTCCCCCGCTGCGGACTGCACGCGTTGCGTGGCGGCCCGCCTGGCGGTGCTCTCGCCCGCGGCGGAGCGCCGGCTGAAATCCTGGCGCAGCCTGGTCGCGCTGTTCGCGCCGGGCGTCGGTTTCGCGTGCGGCCTCGTGGGGCTCGCGACGCGCGGAGGTGAAATGTGGCAATGGCTGCGCAGCGCGGCCACGTGGCCGTGGGAGCTGTGGCTGATCGCCGGCGCCGGCACGCTCGCGACGCTCGCGGGCTGCGCCGACTGGGCGTGGCATCGCTGGATCGCGAAGTGCGCGATCGGCGCGGCGGAGCGGCGCTGCGAACTGCTCGCGATGGCCGCGGGCGGCGGGCCGTTGTTCGTCGTGATGGCGCTCGCGTCGCTCAGCGCGCGGCCGATCGCGTGGCTGCTGCCGGCGGTGGTCATCGTCGTCGCGACGACGGCGATGATCTGTTACGACGAGTTTGTTTTTCACCGGAAACGCTGCCGTCGCCTCGAGACCGTGCTGCACCGGCTGCTGGTCTTCGGGCAACTCGCGGCGTGGCTGGGCTGGGCGCATTGGTGCTTCGTGCGGGGAGGCGCGCATGGACTGGCTTGAGGCGAACCGCGTGCGCCGCGCGCAGGCCGCCCGCCTTTTTGCCGACCCGGCGCTCGGGCTGGAAAGCCTCGCGCGCGCGCGCTGGCGCGGCGGTTTTGCGGGCGGCGCGGAGTGGATGCGCGTGGCGCTCGGCGCGCTCCGCGCGGGCGATCCGCCGGTCGGCCGGGCGGCGTTTCAACGGCTCGGTTTCGAAAAATACGGCGCGTGCGCGGCGGCGGCGTTGCTGGCGGTCGCGGCCGGCGCGCTGGCGGGCGCCCCGGTGCCGTGGACCGTGCTCGCGGCGCTCGTGGCGTTCTACGTGGTCGAGGTGCAATTCGTGTTCCTGTTTCCCGCGACCTTGGACCGCGCGCGCCCGGCGTGGGCCGCGGCGTGGCGGTTGACGCGGGCGGCCGGCGGGACGATCCGCGCGCTCGCGACGGTGCTGCCGATCGCGGCGCGGATGCTCACGGGCGGCTTGCGTGGCTGGTGCTGCGGCTGCCTCGAGGTGCTGTTGTGGTATGAGGAGACGCGGGCCGGCCGCGGCGTGCGGCGGCGCGCGCTCATGCTCGGCGACGGCGGACCGGTGGACGTGCGCATCGAGCGCATCGCAATCGACGGCCTCGCCCAACGCGTGCGCATCGCGTGGGTGAGCGACCTGCATCTCGGGCGGCGCTCGGCGCTGCTCACGGTGCGCGCGATCGTCGGCGCGGTGCGGCGGCTGCAGCCGGACGTCGTGGTGCTGGGTGGCGACCTCGTCGATGCGGAACGCGGACTCGGACAACTCGCGCGGCTCGTGCGCGCGATGAAACGGGTCGCACCCGTCTGGGCGCTGCCGGGCAATCACGACGATTGGTTCGGCGCGTCGCGTGTCGCCGCGACGGTGCGGGCCGAGGGCGGCGCGTGGCTGCCGGGCGTGTCGGCGCCGCTCGCCGGCGGCACGGTCACGCTCGTCACGGACGAAATCCCGGCCGCCCGCGGCACGATCGTCGCCTGCCTGCACGCACCGGCGCAGGCGGCCCGCTGGCGCGGGCGCGCCCGGCTCGTGCTGGCCGGTCACCTGCACGGCGGCCAATTCGTGCTGGCGCAGGTTTTCGGCCGCGACTGGCCGGCGGCGTTTTTCTTCCGCTGGTGCGGGCCGCGCTTCGCCCTCGGCCCCGGTGCGACGTTGCTGGTGAGCCGCGGCGTGGGGGACCTGCTCCCGGTCCGCTGGCGCTGCCCGCGCGAAATCGTCTGCGCCGATCTCGAACCCGCATGAGTGCCGCGGGCGAGCTGGCGTATGGCGGGCTGGCGTGGGGCGCGTATTTCGCCGGCAGCGTGTTCGGCCATGTCGCGTTGAAGCGCGCGGCGGGCGACGGTGGCAGCTACGACCTGGCGCGGAGTTTTGCGGCGCTCGGATCGGGCTGGGGCATGGCGGCGATGGTGGCGTGGACGCTGGCCGCGTGGGCGTGGGCGCTGGCGCTGACGCGCCACCGCCTGATCGACGCGAATGCGATGTCGGCGCTGCGCGTCGTCTTCTGCGCGGCGGCCGCGGGCCTGTGGCTCGGTGAACGTTTCGGCGCGCGGGAGGCGGTCGGGACGGTGCTGGTGGCCGCGGGCGTCTGGCTGCTGCGCGGCTGACGCAATTCATCCCCTTTTCATCCGCACTTCATGCTTCCTTCATCGCGCGGGTGCATCGTGGCGCCAGTCCCGCAACCCCAGGAGTAACCACCATGAATGCGACCACGGCCATTCCTCCCGCGCTGCCGCGCACCAAATACGATCGCCGCAATGCGGCGACGTTGAAGCTGCTCTTCATCGCGGGGCTCGTGCTGCTGCTGCACGTCCCGCTGTATCTGATCAACGGGCTTCGCGTCGAACGCGCGCACAACCGCGGCGTCGAGGCGAGCCCGGCGGTGGCGACCGCCGACGACCCGCGGCCGCCGGCGCCGTTGGCCCGTCCGCTCACGTCGCCCGAGCTCGCGGCCGAGGGCTATCGCATCACGGAACGCGCGCTCAAGCACAGCGTGCTCGTGCTGTCGCTCGTGTTCGCGGCGTTCTTCCTCTTCGAGACGGTCGCCGGGCTGCGGTTGCACGCGGTGCACTACGGACTCGTCGGCGCGGCGATGTGCCTGTTCTACCTCGCGCTGCTCGCGGTGGGCGAAGTCGCGACGCCGGACGTCGCCTACGTCGTCGCCGCGGTCGCGTCGTCGCTGCTGATCACGCTCTACAGCGTCGCGATCCTGCACAGCCGCGGGCGCGCGGGGATCATCGCGGCGCTGCTGGCCAGCGTCTACGGCGCGCTCTACATCGTGCTGCGGATGGAAGACTACGCGCTGCTCGCCGGCACGGGCGCGCTCTTCGTGGCGCTCGCGGCGGTGATGTATTTCACGCGCCACGTCGACTGGCACGCCCGCGACGCGGGGACGGAGACCGTCGGATGAAGCCGAAACGCGTGCCGCGCCTCTGGTGCGCGTTGCAGGGCCTGCTGCCGCTGGAAATCTCCGGCGGCGGCAATGCCGTTCACGGCTTGCCCCGTCGCACCGACGAGCGGAGGTTGGAGCCATGCCGCTCCACGAAACCAAGGTCGAAATCGCCGCCGCCACGGCGAACCTAGCCGACGACCTCCTCCTGGAGTCGGGCCGCGAGAATTGGAGCGTGCTCGAGGACGCGATCGCGAAGCGGGCGTGGCTCGTGGGCATCTGCGCCGACGAAAGCACGGCGCGCGGGCAGTGGGGCGAACTCGCCCTGGAACTCGCGGCGGCCGGCGTGACCCTGCTGGGCGGGCCGGGCGAGCGCGCGCTCGGCGACGCCGACTGGCGCGACAGCTACAAGGCGCATTTCAAGGCCTGGCAGTTTGGCCGGCTGCACTGGGTGCCGGTGTGGGAGCGCGCGACATTCGTGCTGCCGCCGGGCGACGCGGTGCTGTGGCTCGATCCGGGCCTCGCTTTCGGCACCGGCAATCACGAGACGACGCGGCTCTGCGTCGAGCGACTGGTGGTGCTGGCGGAGGAGCACGGCCCGGCCGGGCGGGTCGTCGACGCCGGCTGCGGCTCCGGGATCCTCGCGTTGTCCGCGGCCTTGCTGGGTTTTCGCGACGTCGTCGGTTTCGACAACGACCCCGAGGCGGTGCGCGTGAGCGAGGAGAACGCGGCCCTCAACGGGCTCGCGGGCCGGGTGGAATTTTTCGCCGGCGACCTCGTCAGCGGGCTCGCGCAACGCGCCGCGGACATCGTGCTGGCGAACATCCAGGCCGACGTGCTGATGAAGTTCGCGGCCGAGCTGGTGCGGGCGGTCGCGCCCGGCGGCACTCTGGTGCTGAGCGGGATCCTCGCGCAGGAGAACGCGCAGGTGCGGACCGCGTTCGAGAAACTCACGCCGAAGTGGGCGATCAACGCGCGCGTGATGGGCGAGTGGAGCGACGTGGTCCTGACGCGGCCGCGCTAGGGAAACAGCACGCGGGCCGTTTGCTGCTCGGCGGCGAGCCGGTGGAGGAATTCCTCGCGCGGGATTTCGCGCGCCCCGAGGCGGACGAAATGCGGCGTGAGCTGCTGGATGTCGATCCACGTCGCCCCGCGTTCGGCGAGATGATCGACCAGCCGGAGGATGCAGAGCTTAGACACGTCGCTGACCTTGTGGAACATGCTCTCGCCCGCGAACACGCCGCCGGCGGTCACGCCGTAGAGGCCGCCGACGAGCTTGTCGCCGTCCCACGCCTCGACGCTGTGCGCGTGGCCGCGCCGGTGCAGCTCGGTGTAGGCGGCGATCATGGCGGGCGTGATCCACGTGCCGGCCTGCCCGGGGCGAAACGCGCCCGCGCACGCGAGGATCACGTCGGGAAACGCGACATCGATCGAGAAGCGGAGCCCGGCGAGCGCGCGTCGGCGCCGCGCGAGATTGTGCGGGATCCGCAGCGCGGAGAATTCGAGGACCGCGCGGCGCGGCGGGCAGACCCACGGGATCGCGCCGGGCAGCGACGCGTCGGGCCAGGGAAAAATGCCGCGCTGGTAGGCGGAGATCAGCCGGTCGGCCGAGAGCTCGCGGTCGAGGGCCACCAGGCCGAGCGGATCGGTCGGATGGGGCGGCAGCCAGAAAAAGTCCGAGGTCGACATGCGGCGCGGCGAGCGGCGCAAGTCTGCGGGCGGCCGGGACGCGGGCGAGTGCGTTCTGGCCGCCCCGGCCGCGGCGGCCGATAAATCCACGTATCGGTGCTTCGTCGCCCGCTGGCGCCCGGATGCAACTTTTTGCGTGATGTCCGCATAATTCCTTGCGCGGTGCGGAATGGAAACGCTTCGCTGGTCATCCCACGGTCCATGAATTCGGTCCCGCCCGCGCCTGATGATGCCGCCCTGTTGCTCGCGGTGGCCCGCCGGGACGAAGCCGCGTTCAGCGCGCTCTACGACCGGCTGGCGCGGCCGGTGTTTTCGATGATCGTGCGGATCGTGCGTTCGCGCGCGGAGGCGGAGGAAGTTTTGCAGGAGTCGTTCTGGCAGGTGTGGGAACGCGCGCCGGATTACCGGGCCGAGCTCGGCTCGGCGTTCTGCTGGATCGTGACGGTCGCGCGGCGCAAGGCGATCGACCGGCTGCGTGCGAATTCGCGGCACCTGCAGCGCATCGAGGAAGCGCAGGGCGCGCGCACCGACGACGAGTTCGCGTCGCCCATCGCGCTGGACCAGCTGTCGGCCGGTGAACGCAGCGCCGCGGTGCGCGCGGCGCTGACCCGCCTGGGCCCGGACGAACGCCGGGCGATCGCGCTGGCGTTCTTCGACGGCCTGACCCACGAGGAAATCGCCACGGCGCTGGGCGCGCCGGTCGGCACGGTGAAGGCCCGCATCCGCCGCGGACTGCTGAAACTGAAACCGGCGCTAACGCGGTTGCGTCACGCCGAAAACGGCTGAAGGTTGAAAGGCATCCCATGCGCGCGAAAAAATCCCAGTCCCTGAAACGCCGCGTCACTCCGGCGCCGGATGCGGACCGGACGTTCGAGGGGAACGCCGCGCTGCTGGCGCTCGCGGCGCCGCTGCTCCCGCCGCCGCCGCGCGTGAAGGAACAGCTCCTCGCCCGCGTGCGCCTCGCCGCGGCGGCGCCGCCCGCGACGCCGGCCTGGCGTTTCGAGCCGGTGGGCGGCGCGGAAGGCTGGGTGCCGCTGCCGTTCCCGGGCGTGCGAATGCGCGAGGTGACGGTCGACGCCCAGCGCGACACCGCGCTGCTGTTCGTCGAGATGGCGCCGGGTTCGGTTTTCCCCGATCACGAGCACACGGCGACCGAGCGCGGCGTCGTGCTGGCCGGCGACCTGCAGATGGACGGGCGCGCGCTGGGCGCGGGCGATTTCTACGAGGCGGCCGCGGGCACGCGGCACGAGCGCATCGCGAGCCGCAAGGGCTGCACGGGTCTCTTGTGGGTCGGCGCCGACGCGTGGCGGAAATGGCGCGCGGCCTTGGTCGCCGCCCGCTAGCCATGCGGCGTCTCGGCGTTTTCGTTGCCTTCCTCCTGGGTTGCGCCGGGGTGGCGCGGGCCCACGACCCGGGCATCAGCACGGTCCAGGGCGAGGTGCGGGGCGACGCGATCGAGCTCGTCACCGGCCTGGCCCCGGCGGATGCGGAGCAACTCGTGCCGCCGGACGCGCGTTCCGCGGGGCGGATGAGTGAGGAGGAATTCCAGAAGGCGCGCGCGCAGCTGGCGGCGATCGCGCCGAAAATCTGGGAACTGCGCAGCGGGGACAAACTCGTCGCGCCGCGCGAATCGAGCGTGCAACTCCTCGCCGGCGACAACCTGAGTTTTCGGATCGTCTGGCCGCGCCCGGCGGGAACGGACCCGCTGACCCTGCGCTCGGCCCAGCTCGGCAACCTGCCGCCGGGTCATCGCCAGTTCGTGATCGTGACCGACGAGCGCGGTTCGACGATTGGGAAAAAATTGCTGAGCGTGAAGGACGATACGCTGGCGCTGAAACTGACGCCGCTCTTCTGGGGCTTCGTCTTCCTGGGCGTGCAGCACATCTGGACGGGTTACGATCACCTGCTGTTTCTCTTCGCGCTGCTCGTCGTCTGCCGGAGCTTCCGCTCGATCGTCGCGATCATCTCGTGCTTCACGCTGGCGCACTCGCTGACGCTGGCGCTCGCGACGCTGAACGTGGTCAATATCTCGAGCCGGATCGTCGAGCCCGCGATCGCGGCCTCGATCGTCTTCGTGGGCGTCGAAAATCTGGTGCGGCGCGGCGCGGAGCCGCGCGGGCGCTGGGCCCTGACGTTTGCGTTCGGCCTGATCCACGGCTTCGGCTTCGCGAGCGTGCTGCGCGAGCTCGGCGTCGGCGCCCGCGGCGAAGGCATCGCGATGCCGCTGTTCACCTTCAACCTCGGCGTCGAGATCGGGCAGATCGTGATCGCCGCGATCGTCCTGCCGATCGTGTGGCAATTGCGGAAGAACGAGAAATTCGTGACCCGCGGCGTGCCGATCCTGTCGGCGATCGTCGCGGCGGCCGGACTTTACTGGCTGCTGGAGCGGACGCTGCGCGGGTGAGCGCGGCGCCCGCGTTTTATTTTTCCTCGGCGGTGGGCTTCGCCTCGACCGGACCGTAACGGCGGATCGCGACGGTGTCGCCCACGACGAGGCGCGCGACGCCGGCGGCGTCGGCATAGTTGCGCGAGAGGAGGATGAAGCCCTCGGCATCGGGGAACGCGACCCACTGGCCGCGTTTGACGTTGGTGAAGTCGCGGCCGAGGAGGACGCGGTAGGATTTTTCGTGCGCGGTGACCTGGAAGCGCAGCATCGGCCCGATGCCGGCGGCGGCGAAGTCGGCGGGCTGCGCGTCGAGGATCACGTTGCCGTAGATGCCGTTCACCTCGATCACGCGCGCGTCGAAGCCGCGGCCGTCGGCGTGCGCGACGACCTTCGAGGGCGACGGCGACGGCGGCACCGTGGCGTCGAAGAAGCGCAGCGTCGGCGACGCGCCGGGCACCGCGGCGCGGCCGCGGTCGAGCCAGAGGTCGAGCGCGCGGCGGGCGGCGAGACGCTCGCGCTGGTTGACGTTGACGTGGCCGTCGCGCGCGACGCGAAAAAGGATCGGGCGGACGACATCCTCGTCGACCGGGAGTTTCGACTCGGTGTAATTGCGCGGGCCCTCGAACTCGGACTGGTTGCTGAGAAAGAGCAGCGGGATGCGCGGGTGCAGGTTCAGGCCGAGGGTCGAGTTCGGGTCCTTGACGTCGAGCGCAGCGCCGACCGCGATGGCGCCGTGGTAGAGCGGCGGTTCGGCGAGCGCGCGTTCGGCGATGAGCGTGACAATGAAGCCGCCCATCGAATCGCCCTCGAGAATCACCCGCCGCGGCGTGCCGTATTTCTGCTCGAGGTGCGCGCGCAGCGCGTCGAGGTCGGCGATCGCGTCCGCCACGACGGTGCCGTTGCGCCGAAAGCTCGTGGCCGCGATCATCCAGCCGTCGTCGAGCAGCGCGCGGTGGGCGAATTTTTCCGGATCAAGATCGGCGAGCAGCGGCCGGTCTTCGGGGCGATAGCCGTGGGCGAGGAGCAGGAGGCCGCGATTCCATGGGCCGGGCGGACGGGCGACGGTGTATTTGGCGCCGTCGATCTCCCCGGTTTCGAGGCGGATTTCCGCGGCGCGGTGGGCAAGGGTGGTGACGAGCGCAGCGAAGAGGAGAAATGCGCGCCGACTGAAAGCCATGGCGGGAGATTTAGGACTTTCGTGGCGGAGTCGAATTGTGTTCGAGTGTCCGGATGAATTTCGAGTCGCTCGCGAAACCCTCGGTGCTCACGCAACCGGTCTACGAACCGGGCAAGCCGATCGAGCATGTCGCGCGCGAACTGGGCCTGGACCCAGACACGATCATCAAGCTGGCGTCGAACGAGAACCCGTTCGGCCCGTCGCCCAAGGCGGTCGCAGCGGCGAAGCGGGCGCTGGAGCAGGGCGAGCTTTATCCTGACGGCAGTTGTTTCGAGCTGCGGCAGAAACTGGCGGCGGCTTACGGGCTGGGGGCGGACCAGTTCGTGATCGGCAACGGCTCGAATGAAATCATCGAGCTGCTCGGGCACGCGTTCGTCAGCCCGGGCGACGAAGTGGTGATGGGCGCGCCGGCCTTCGTGGTCTACAAGCTCGTCACGCTGCTTTTCGGCGCGAAGGCGGTCGAGGTGCCGTTGCGCGAGTGGCGGCACGACCTGCGGGCGATCGCGGCGGCGATCACGCCGCGGACGAAGCTCGTCTACGTGTGCACGCCGAACAATCCCACGGGCACGGCGAACGCCGAGGCGGAGCTGCTGGCGTTTGCGCGGGCGCTGCCGGATCACGTGATCGGCGTGTTCGACGAGGCGTATGCGGAGTTCCTCGAGCGCGCGCCGGACCTGCGGCCGCTGATCGCCGAGGGCCGGAAGGTCGTGTGCCTGCGGACGTTTTCGAAGATCTATGGGCTCGCGTCGCTCCGCATCGGCTACGGCTACGCGAGCGCGGAGCTGTGCGCGCTGTTGAATCGCGTGCGCCAGCCGTTCAACGTGAACGCGATCGCGCAGGCGGCGGCGCTCGCGGCGCTGGACGACCGGGAGTTTGCCGCGAAGACCGCGCGGGAAAATCGCGCGGGCCTCGCGCAGCTCGAGCAGGGCTGCCGGGCGCTCGGGCTGGAAATCGTCCCGAGCGTCGCGAACTTCATGCTCGTGAAAGTCGGCGACGGGACGCGCGTTTTCGACGCGCTGCAGCGGCGCGGCGTGATCGTGCGGCCGGTGAAGTCCTATGGCCTGCCCGAGTGGATCCGCGTCACGGTTGGCTCTAAGGACCAGAACGAGCGCTTTCTGGCCGAGCTGAAGACGGCAACGCATTAGGGTCGCGACGGCGGGCGCGCGTTTTCGAGGGCGAGGCGCACGGCGTCGAGCGCCGGGACGCGTTCGTCCGAGTAGAGAAACAGGTCGCTTCCGAGCTTGTGCTGCGCGACGCGCAGGAGGTCGGGCGAGGGCCGTCGCATCATGGCGAGCCGCCGCAGGTGCGCGGGCAGATCGTCGGTGCGGTTGAGGTTGAGCTCGAATTCCACGAGCCGCGAGAGCGCGGCCTGGTTCAAAGGATCCGCGTCGATCGCGCGCACGAGGACCTGCCGCGCCAGCTCGTCGGCGCCGAGCGCCGCGAAACGGTTGGCGAGCGCGATGAGGTTTTCGGCGCGCAGCGGGGTCCGGTTCAGGCAGCGGGCGAGGCGGACGCGCGCGGTGTCGAGGTCGCCGAGGCCGAGGCAGGAAAGGGCCTGCAGGCTGTCGAGGAGGCCCTGGTAGCGGTCGTCCCCATCGACATTTTCCGCCGTCAACGACTGGATCGCAGCGAGGGCCGCGCGATAGTCGCGGGCGACGACGTTCGCTTCGACGACGAGAAACGCATGCGGCTCCCAGGGCAGCCGGTGCGCGCGGGCGTGGTCGGCGAGGCGGCGGGCGAGCGCGACGTCGCCGGCGTTGGCGGCGAAATCGGCGAGCGCGAGCAGCGCGGGCGCGTCGGCGGAAAATTCGCGGAGCAGCGTTTCGACTTCCCGTGCCACGCGGGCGAGGTCGCCGTCTTCGCGGTAGGCTTCGAGCAATTCGATGTGCGGGCGCGCCAGGGTGGGGTGGGCGAGCTGGAAGCTGACGCTGGCCCGGCGCGCCTCGTCGCGCCGCCCCGTCTGGCGGAGGCGCGTCACGAGCTCCGCGTGCGTGGCGACGTCGGTGGGGAACTCGGCGGCGAGCGCGCGCAGTTCGAGCAGGGCGAGTTCGCGATAGCCGCGCTCCGCATCGATCCTGGCGGCGAGCAGCCGGCCGGCGCGGGAGTCGGCGACGCCCGGCACGACCCGGAGGAAGTCCTCGGCGCGATCGTAATTCCCCCGCAGCGAGGAGGCGGTGGCGGCGGCGAGGGCGATGAGGCGGGCGGGTTCGGGGGCGGGATGGTGGCCGAGCAGTTCGCGCGCGAGCCGGACGAGGCGTTCGTCTTCCTGGCGTTGCAGCAGGAAATCGAAGAGGGGGACGAGAAATTGCGGATCCGAGGAATGAAAACGCAGGCCCTCGATCAGGGTGGTCTGGGCGGCTTCGGGCCGGCGGGCGGCCGTGAGCAATTCCGCGAGGAGCAGTCGCCCGTCGCGGTTGGCGGGGGCGCGGGCCAGCCCGGCGCGCACGAACACGAGCGCGTCGCGCAACTGGCCGGCTTGCGCGCGGGCGAGCGCCGTTGCGACATGCTGGTTGCCGCGCGCCTCGGAATAGCGCGGCCAGCGTGAGGGCAGCGCGAGGTCGAGCCACTGGACCGTCACGAGTTCGCGCTGGTAACGCACGAACAGGAAGGCGGTGGTCACGAGGAGCGCGTAACCGACGAAAGCCGCGGCGGACGCGGCGCCGAGCAAGTTACCCCAGCGCAGGCGGGTAAAAAACGCGGGCCGTTCGGGGATGGGGTCCGTGAGGAAGAAGCGGCTGAGCCGCGACGGTCGTAGAACACGGCACCGAGCTTTTCCGGGGTCTCTGAGGGCGGCGCGGTCATGCGAAATCGGTGGCCGGGATCGAAGTTGGGCGATGGTGCGACTTGAATGCAAAACGCACTGATCATGCGTTGTTAAACGGCGTAAAAAACGCTTGCGCGGTAACTCTGTTGCAATTTGCATAAGGGCACTCACCAAAGATTCAATCGCTCTCGAACATAAGCTGGTGCGCTATGCTTGCCCGACCCCTCAAGAAGAGGGGTGGATGCGAAGACGACGCCCAACCGCTTTTACGAATTTTGCCTAACACCCAACACCTTTCGCACGCCAGATGAAGAAGATCTTTCCGGTCGCGTTTCTTTCCCTCTCCTTGGTTTCCGCCAGCATGGCCGCGCCTTTCATGGCGATTGGCGACGGCGCGGAGTTGTTCCTCACGGGATCATTGTCGATCCGCGCGGACGACAACGTCTTTCTCACGGGCAATGCCGTGGATGACGTGATCTTCGAGATCACCCCTGGCGCCGAGCTCACGTTCGGCAAGGGCGCCCAGCTCAGCGGCGCGCTGATCACCACCGTGGCGTGGGCGAACTACGCCGACAACAGCAACCTGAACACCACGCTGTTCGGCGCGGACCTTCGGGCGGATTTCGATGACGGCAAGATGAAGCTCCACTTCACCAGCGGTTATCATGAGCTGAATCAGAATTCGGCGGATACGCGCGGGTTGACCCGTCGCGACGTGTTCAACGCCGGCGGCAACGGCGAAATGGAAATCAGCCAGCTCACCTCGGTGGGCGCGGGCATCCTTTTCAATCACGAGAACTACAAGAAGCGCGGCTTCACCGACTCCGACGCTTTCACCGTGCCGATCGACTTCTACTACAAGTGGACGCCGAAGATCGATATCAGCCTCGGCTACCAGTATCGCGACTATCAGGTGGACATCGGCCAGGACTCGACGGATCACCGGTTCACGGTGGGCGGGCGCGGCGAATTTTCCCCGAAGCTGACCGGCAAGTTCGGCGTCGGCGTGACCACGCGGAAATTGCAGCGGGGCGGCGACGACACGCTGCTCGCGCTGGACGCGAGCTTCTCGTATGAGGTCGGACCGAAAACGAGCCTCGAGTTCGGGGCGTCGAACGACTTCGGCACCAGCCCGCAGGGCGTGCAGCAGCAGAACCTCTCGGTGCGCGCCGCGCTGACCAACAAGTTCAACGAGCAGTGGACCTTCAACGGCGGCTTCAGCTACCGTGGCATCGACTACGGCACGCGCACCGACGACTACTGGGAAGGCACCGTGGGGGCGACCTACACCTTCGATTCGAACATCACCTTTGTCGGCGGCTACACTTACCGTAACTACAGCTCCCCGCTCGCGGGCAGCGATTTTACGAATAACGTGTTCAGCATCGCGGCCAATATCCGTTACTGACCCCACGGGGCTTGACCAAAATTCGGCGGAAGAAGATCGTCGGTCTTCTTCCGTCTTTTTTTATTGTGCCCGTGTTTCTCATGTCCCGCTTTCTGCTCATCGGACTTCTCTTCGCCGCCGCATTGCCGTCATGTGCGGCCCCGGCGGCGGACCGGCCGGCCCGGGAGGACTCCACGAGGACCGAATCCCCGAAGACCGAGTCTGCCCGCGAGATCGGCTCGGCTGACTGGGTGTTGCAGCCGCAAGACCTGATCCGCATCCAGATCTACAAGGAGCCCGACCTCAGCGGAGAACGCCGGATCTCGCAGGAAGGAACGATCGAACTGGCCTTGGTTGGCCGCGTGGAGCTGCGGAACAAAACGCTCCGCCAGGCCGAGGCCCTGATCCGCTCGCTCTACGACAAGGACTACCTGGTGAACCCGCAGGTGAGCCTGATCGTGCTCGAATACGCGCCGCGCAGCGTCGAGGTCTTCGGCATGGTGCAAACGCCCGGGGTGGTTTATTTCCCGAAGGAGGAAGGCATGACCCTCACGGGCGCCATTTCCCGCGCGGGCAGCTTCACCCGCCTCGCCAACAAAAGGGCCGTGACGATCCGCCGGACGATGCCGGACGGCAAGGTGGAAACCCTCGGCCCGATCAACGTCGAGGATCTGACGAAGGGCGGGGCCACAAACACCTGGCCGCTCCAGCAGGGTGACGTGATCAACGTCCCCGAAAAAATCCTTTAATCCGCGCGCGTCGACCATGGCAAAGGAATCGGATCCGAAACAACCGGCGGAAAGCAGTGGCTACGGTTACTCCTATGGCGGCAACTATGCCGGCTATTCCACGGCGGGCTACGGCTATGGCGAGGGCGGCCGGGGTGGCGAGGGCGTGCAACGCACGTTGCAGGACTACCTGCTCATCCTCCGCGAGCGCATCTGGTATATCGTGGTGGTCTTCCTCGTCGTGTTCTCCAGCTCGCTGGTCTACACCCTGAGCCAGACGAAAATCTACCAGTCCGTCGCGACCGTGCAGATCATGCGGCGCGACCCGACGGTCGTCAAAGTGGAGCAGGTGGTGGACAACGACATCCGTTCCACGGAGGACCTGAACACCCAGATCAAGATTCTGGAGAGCAACGTCATCATCGGCCGCGTGGCGGACCGCATCACGGGCGACGAGCTGCGCGCGTTCCTCGCGCCTTACGAGCGGACCTCGGCGGACACGGCGTTTGTGACCGATCTTCTTTTCCGCAACCGTAAGATCGTCCAGCAACGCGCGACCCTGATGGTGAACGTGGTCTACAATCACCCGGACCGCTTCGTCGCCGCCAAGGTGGCGAACCTCTTCGTGCAGGAATATTTCGCCTACAACACCCGGCAGCGCATCGACGACTCGACGAAGGCGGGCAGCGACCTGAAGGGCTCGGTGGACGAGCAGCAGAAGAAGGTCGAGCAGCTGTCCAAGGACCTCCAGGACTACAAGGAGAAGAACAACCTGCCTTCCCTCGACCAGCGCAAGGACGTCGTCAACGACGCGCTCAAGATGGCGAACAACGAAATGCTCCGCACCCAGCAGGTGCTCAGCGCCTTCGAGGTGCAGGTCAACCAGATCAACGAGTATCGCGCCAAGAATGGCGATCTGACCGAGCTGCCCTTCATCGCCGGCCAGGCCCAGATCGGCCAGCTGCAGCAGGCGCTCACGACGAAGAAGATCGACTTCACGACGGTGGCGAAAAGCTACGGGCCGAAGCACCCCGAGATGATCAAGGCCAATACCGCGGTGGTCGAAACCGAGCAGGCGCTGAAGCGCGCGGTGGACAACGCGTGTTCCCTCATCGAGGCCGCCTATCAGGGCGCGGCCCGGAATCACCAGCAGGCCAAGGAAGAATACGCCAAGCGCACCCAGGAGTCGCTCGAACTCGACCGGATTTCCCTGACTTACCATGACAAGGAACGGGAATTGAAGATCGCCGAGCAGATCCTCGCGAACGTCTCCGTGCGCCAGCGGGACCTCTCGATCTCCGGCAGCATGATCCAGCAGAACGCGAAGAGCGTCGATGTCGCAGCGCCGGCGCCCGAGAACAAGCCCGTGTCGCCGAACATCCCGCTGAATCTCGGCCTGGGCATCGTCGGCGGCCTCGGCCTCGGCCTCGCTTTCGCGTTCTTCGTCGCGTTCATCGACGACCGCGTGAAGAGCTCGTTCGACATCGAGGGCGTCGTCGGCCTGCCGCTGATCGGGGTCATCCCGCAGATCAAGCGCATGGATCCCGCCGACAAGGCGCAGATCGTCGTGAACAACGCCGATCGCCAGGTCGCCGAGGCGTTCCTCACGCTGCACTCGAGCCTGCGCCTGAAGGACGAGAGCAAGAGCGCCCGCTGCGTGCTGATCACCAGCACCATCCCGGGCGAGGGCAAATCCTTCACGACGACCAACCTCGCGCTCACGTTCGCCGCCCACGGCGAAAAGGTCGTGGTGGTCGATTGCGACCTGCGAAAGCCGAATGTCCACAAGTCTTTCCGGATGGAAAACCTGAAGGGCGTCATCGATGTCTGCTCCGGCAAGGCCGCGATCGCCGACGTCGTGATGAAGAACGTCCAGCCGAACCTCGACGTGATTCCGGCTGGCGGCCGCGCGAAGAACCCGACGCAGATTCTCAACAGCAAGGCGTTCGAGGTGATGATTTCCGACCTGAAGAAGACCTACGACCGGGTCTTCATCGACACGCCGCCGCTTGCCGCGGTGAGCGATGCGTTGATCATCCTCCCGTTGGTCGACGGCTCGATCTTCACGATCTACTTCAACAAGGTCCGCCGCAAGGCCGCGCAGTTCGCCGCCAAGCGCCTCCTCGAGGCGAACGTGCCGAACTTCGGCGCCGTGCTCAACGGCCTGAACCTGGCGGTGTCGGGCTACTACTACGCCCAGTATTACGACAAGTCCTACAAGGACTACTACGTCGTGATGTCGAAGGACACCGATTCGCAGGAGCGCGACTAGGCCCGCGCCGCCGCCCGTCGCAAACGGTCGTTGATCGCGTCCGCGAGCCCGCCGCCGTCCGGCTGCTCGATATGAATCCGCGCGAAACCCGCGCGATCGAGCGCGCGCAGCGTGCCGAAGAGCCGCCGCGCCACGCCCCGCAGATCGCCGCGCGCATCGAGCCAGAAAATGTTTTTCTTCCGCGCACCCGCCGGCCGACGGAGGAACACGAATGCCTCGTCGGTCGTGGCGGTGTCGGCGATTTTGCGGTGCAGCACCAGCGGCGTCCGCGGGCTGTAGTGTCGCGCGAGCAACCCCGGCGCGAGTTGCGCGCGGGAACGCCCGCCCGGTCGCGGCTTCGCCGCGATCAGGCGCACGCGCCGACCGAGGACGCGCTCGAGCGCCTCGCGCGTGATCGCGCCGGGCCGCAGCAGGCGCGGACGCTTCGGGTCGCGCACATCGACGATGGTCGACTCCAGCCCGATCTGCGCCGCGCCGCCGTCGAGAATGGCCCCGATTTTCCGGCCCAGGCCGTCGCGCACATGCGCGGCGGTGGTGGGACTGACGTAACCGAAGGGATTGGCGCTCGGCGCCGCCAGGGGCAGGCCCGCGAGTTTCAGCAGCCGGCGGAAGAGGGGGTGGCTCGGCATGCGCACGGCGACGCTCGGGCGTCCGGCGGTCACGATGCCCGGCACGGCCGCCTGCTTTGGCAGCACCAGCGTCAGGGGGCCGGGCCAGAAGCGGCGCGCGAGTTTCAAGGCCGCCGCGTTCGGCTGCGCCACTTGCGCGAGCTGCGCGAGCGAATGCACGTGCACGATCAGCGGGTCGTGGTGCGGCCGGCCTTTGGCCCGAAAGATCTTTTCGCAGGCGCGCGGATCGAGGGCGTTGGCCGCGAGGCCGTAGACCGTTTCGGTCGGCACCGCGACGAGCTCCCCGGCGCGCAGCCGGCCGGCGAGCACCGCCAGGTTGCGGGCGGTGCCGCGATAGACGCGGGCGGTTCGTCGGGTCATGGCACGAAAAAGGCCGGAGGTTCTGCTCCGGCCTGAAAGTCGCGGGAAGGAAAGCGGCGCGTTACTGCGCGAGCAGCATGTTGCGCGAGTGCTTGATCGTCTTCGTGACGGCGCGCTGGTGCTTCGCGGAGAGGCCCGTGTATTTACGCGGCAGGATCTTGCCCGTGTCGGTGACGAAGCTCCGCATCACCTCCGGCGTGGTGAACGGAATTTCCGCCGGCGTGGGAGTCTGCTGCTTGGTTTCGGTCGTGCTCATGGCTTGAAAAGGAGGGGAGAAAGTGGAGTCGGCGCCGGCCATGTCAACCCGCATTTTGGGATCGTAAACGCCGCGAAATCGCCGGAATTTGCCGCCGAATCCCGTCCCCGTAGCTCAACTGGATAGAGCAGCGGTTTCCTAAACCGCCCATCCCGGTTCAAGTCCGGGCGGGGGCACCAACGATGCCGAAATCCGACATAAATCCGTCGGGTTAGGAATTGGACGCAACTTCGTTCATCTTCACCGAGATCTGCTAGGCCAATTCCTAACGAAGGCTGCCTGATGTCGTATTAGCGGAAATGAATCTGTTCATTTTCGGGCGCGGCGCGCGTCCGTTTTTCGTGCGCGGTTAGGAACGCCGAACGGCGCGCCCTTGAATCTCGCATCCAGTGCTGCGACTCTGTTTTTGCGCCGCACTGGTCGGAATCGAACGACGATGGATCGCTCCTCGGACTGCGGCGCGAAGCCATGCAAGCGATCCAGAATTCCCTCACTTCATCGTCGATCCACACCGTCCCGGTGGCCATCTACACGCGGGTCTCTACCACCAGTCAGGTAGGAGGACGCTTCGATTCATGCGAAAGCCAGGCGGCCATCTGTCGCGAACACCTCGCGAAACGCGCCAGCGAGGGCTGGCACGAAGTCGCCTGCTTCACGGACGCGGCGTATTCCGGCGCGACTCTGAATCGTCCCGGCATGCACGCGCTCAAGCGCCAGATCGAGATGAGCCTCGTGAAGGTCGTCCTGATTTTTAAGTTAGAACGGGTGCTCCGCAGCACGGACGAGTGGGGCCCATTCCGTTCCTTCCTGCAGAAGCACGGATGCCGTCTAGTGAGCACGACGGAGGATCTCACCGAGGACACTCCGTCGGGCCGTCTGAAGAACAACCTCTTGGTCAGCGTCGCCGAATACGAGCGGCTGAACACCGCGGAGAAGGTCCGCGCCAAGATGCTCGCCCAGGCTAAACGCGGCCTGTGGAACTACGGCGCGGTGCCTTACGGCTACGACTACGATTCCGCGAAACAGGTCCTGCGCGAGCATCCGGCCGAAGCGGCCATAGTTCGGCGAATCTTTGAGCAAGCCGCCCACCTCGTTTCGCTCAGAGATATCGCCGAGGCTCTGAATAACGAAGGCCTCCGCACTCGCGTGCGGACCTATCGAACCGCAGACCAAGCGACACGGACAGTCGGCGGAGCCAGGTTCCGCACCGATACGCTGAGGAGCATCATCCGGAATCCGATCGTCAGAGGGAAGGTTCGGTTCCAAGGCACCGAATATGCGGGCCAGCACCCGGCTCTTGTTTCCGAGGATATCTGGGAGCGTGCGAGTGCCGCGGCCGGAAAAGTTGTGCGCGAATCACCCTGGCGGCTGCGACCTTCAGACAAACACTTTCACCTGCTGAAGGGCACATTGTTCTGCGGAGCGTGCGGCCGTGCGATGGTGCCGCACGCGAACGGCAACCGGGACGCCGCGGGCAAAAGGTATCGCTATTACACCTGCGGAAAACTCTATCGCGAACGCGAACCGGGCGCTTGCGGGGTCGGTCATCTGTCTGCGCGCGGCATCGAGCGCGTGGTGATTTCGTTTCTCGGAGAGATCCATCGTCATCCGGCGATTCTCGACGCTGCAGTAGAAGCCTCGCGTTTACGCAAGCGCGACGATCGAGAGCCGTTGCGCGTCCGCGCCGCGAAGGTGGAGCGTGAGTTGGCTGACCTTGGCCGGAAGCTACGAAACTGCGTGGACGCAATCGCGGAGGGCGGTGCGGACTTGCTTGGCGGCGAGCTCCGTGAGAGGGCGGTGACGCTTCGCGACTGCAAGCACCGGCTACTCGTCGAGCAGGAGCAGATCCGCCAGGACCTTCTCGCGTGCGACGCCGATTGCTCGACCGCGGAGCGCCTCCGGGCGTCCCTTGAGCGATTCTCAGAGGTCTTCGGAGGGCTGGAGCCGCAGGAACAGAAAACGGTGTTTGGCGTGTGCGTCGACCGGATCGACCTGAGACGCGTTTGGCACGGAGGCCGAGATGCGGACAACGTTCCAGCGTACGCGCGCACGTTCGAACTCCAGTTGAAGCTGTCGGCGGCTCAACTTGTGGACGGCATGGCGCAGCAGGTCGTCGTGCAGCGCCGCGGTGAGGGGCCGACGCACCGTCCGCTAGTTCTTGTCCTAAGGACCGCGATTGGAACGCACGGCTATGGGGCAATCCTCGCACCTTTCGTTCGCGAAGTCGGGGCACCGCGGAAGCTGCGTGCCGCACCGACAGCTGCGCACGGGGAAAAACACTGCATTCACCAGGCGGCGGCGTGGCGCCGCCAACTCGACGCCGCGCCACGCACCACCATCGGTGCGTTCGCCCGCGTCCTTGGGGTCTCCCGCGCCACGTTGGATTTTCATCTGCTGCTGCTGCGACTTGGGCCTACGATTAGGCGTTTTCTCGAGGAACTCAGTGAGCCGGCTGCGATCCGCCACTTCGGGATGATCCGCATGGGCGTGATCGCGCGTAAACCCGCGGAGGAGCAGATGGCCGCATTCGCCTCGCTATGTGAGCAATGGCAAGGGCGACCCACATCATGAATCAGAACGCACAACAATCGATCTCACCGGACTTCGCCGAGCGCTGCGCCCGCTTGGGCGCGTTGCTGGCTCTGGCCGACGAGCGGTACTGGCGGAAGGAACGGCTCGCGGGCCGGCCTTTCGGGCCGCGCACGGAAACCGAGAAGGCACCCACATCGCCAGTCGACCTCGGAGCTGATGGCTTTGAGCGACAGATCCTCGCTTATCTTCTGAACCACGTGGCGGCATCCCCGCACGAACTCCGGGTTGCGTTGGGGGTGTCCCGGGGGACCATCACTCGAAAACTCGCTCGGCTTCGGGCGGCAGGCGCCGTCCGGGCTACTGGCAAGACCCGCCGGGCAGAGTACTCGCTGCCGGGAAGTGACGAACTAAAGGTGGCCGTTTGACAATACGCCCCTTGAAGCCGGCGTCAGTTATTTGACGGCCTCTGACACGCGCGCTCTGACGCGCCCCGCGCGATAAAGTCGGGATAGAAGAGAACGGCGAAAACGTGACGGGCTGGCCGGAGGCAATAATTCCGACGCCAGCATACGATCGCCGGGATGCTGCATTGCTTCGCGCGCGGCCTTGAGATCGGTGGTGTAGATCGCCTGTGAATCCTGGAACCGCGAGTTTGAGACATAGGCCTGCTTCAGGTTGCCGGCGGCGATGCCCTCATCGCCCATGAGAAGAATGCCGCGCTGCACGGTGCGACCTTGGGCGGCGTGCGAGGTCGTCGCATACCCATGCGCAAAGCGTCGGAATGGTGCAGGGATGGTGCGGCCATCCTTGAGGCCGATAGCACCATCGGCGCTCATCGCCGCGACCTCGACGATATCGCCGTTGCGGAGGCCCGCTGACTTGAGGTTGTCGCGAATCATGAGGCGATCGCCAACGGAGACTGGAAGGGACACAGGGAGCGCCACGTCAAAGCCGCCGGTGCGCCGAGGGTCGAAATGACATTCCTGCGCTCCCTGCGTTTGCACGACCAAACGCCATTGCTCGCGACGAACGACGGTCAGTTCCTCGCCTTTGGCGAAACCGGCGGCCGCGCGATGAAACGTCAGTACGTCTCCGGGCTGGTAGTTTTCGAGGCGGCGCATTTCTTCGCGCGTCCAGTTGAGCGAAACCAGCGTGCGGAGGACGCGCTCATCGCGGGACAGCGCACCGTACGCCTTCAGTCGTTGGCGCACGTCTTTGGTGAACGTGTGGATCTCGGCCCAAACGGGAGAAATCACGAGGCATGACTTTCCCGCGCGGACGGTCTGCACGTAGTCGGCGGCCGCTCGCAGGAACATCTGTCGGGGGTCATTCGTTTCGTGGACGGTGCCGAGTTTCGCGAATCGGTTGATCGCCCCCAGAGCGTCGCCACGGGCGAGCTGCGCCACCGCGGCGCGGTAGGCCGAATTCGACTGGCGGCGGATCTGGGTCAGCCGCGCCACCGGCACGCGGGCGAATTGCTGAAGACAGCGGAGCGCGTCGCCGGCCTCCACTGAACTATGCTGCTTCGTGTCGCCGACCAGCAGAAGCCGGTGATTGTTCGCCGCCGATAGATGACAGAGGTCGCGCATCTGGCGCACGGAAACGAGCCCCGCTTCGTCTACAACAAGGACCAGGCCACGGATTTTCGCCTGCAGCACGGGATTTGCCAGAAGTTGCTGGACCGTTTCGGCGTGGGGAGTCAGTTCGCTCCGAAGGACATCGACGGCGCTCGCCGTGGGCGCCAGCGCGAAAACGCTGCCGCCAGCTTTTTCGATTCCGGCGACCACGGCCCGCAACGATGTTGTCTTTCCGGTGCCGGCGTCGCCCTGGAAGATCGTCACACGCGAGCGCGAGCGGAGAAGTTCGGTAACTGCGTCCGCTTGGTCCTTGGCGAGACCGGTGGTAGTACCTGCGATTCCGAGGGGGGCAGAGTCCTCGCGGTGCGATTCCGCCCAAGTGGTGAATTCGCTCTCGGCCTGAAGGCTTTCGCGCGACGCGATGTTGGCATCGTCCCGCACGAGGGCACCGGAAGCGATCCGCGCACCGAGTGCATCGCGCAGTTCGTTCAGTTCGACGGCGCCACGCGCCGCGACCAGCCCTTCCCGGAGAAGCACCCGCTCCTCAATGACGGAACGGCGCTCAAATACGTGCGCCTCAGCCGAGGCGAGCGCCTCCAGCGGGGGAACGGTCGTCCGCTCAACCGTGCGGCTGCGAGCGGCGGCGATGACCTGCCGGATGGCATCCGCTTCTGGTCCCGCTTCTGCGACCCAGCCCGCGCGGAGCTCGGGCGCGGTCGCCCGCGTCTTTGCGGAACGTGTGCGCGCCGTGATTGCCTGAAGTTCGTCCTGCGAGGTGGCACCGGTGCTTGCCGCTTCTCGGAGAATTTGGCGGCGGCGCTTGCTGAAGCGGTTGCGCAGCGCCGGCGGAAATCCTTTCAGGTCGAAACCAATGCCGCGCACCTGCTCGATGTCGTAGCCTCCCGCGATTAATCGGGACGCGAGTTTGTTGTAGCAGACTTCGCGAAAGAACGCCTGGTGCTGGTAGAACGCGAAAGGCTGCACGCTTTTCCAGCGGCCTTCGACTTTGTCGAAGGTGAGGTTCATAATGCAGACGTGGGTGTGCAGCTGCGGATCGAGCGCGCGGTTGGTGTCGTGGGTGACAACGGCGGCGATCATTTCCCCTGTCGTGCGGTCGTCGTCGGCGCCGCCGACGCGGACCCTCGTTGCGGTGACAGCTTCAATTTCACGCAGCGTCTCCTCGACGGCTTCCCGCCACCATCCCGCGATGCGGTCGTCGCCGCCGACGAGATGTGCAATCGAAACGTCCTTTGGCGCGCTGATCTGAGCGAAATAGCACACGCGGCGGCCCTCCTTCTCGCGAGGGAGGAGCTTCTCTCCCGTGCCGGGTCGCGTGGCTGCGCAAAGCGACTCGAAATGCTGTGAGTGGCATGGACCCGCGAGACCGAAACGTGCCGCCGCAGCGCCGTGCCAGGTCATCTCGACCCTTCCGTCCTCCGTTAGATAGTCGCCCACCATATGCTCGCGGAAGTATTCCACCGCTCCAGCAACCTTCATGCACGGTCTGTCGAACCGAACCATGGCGACAGGATGCCAAGCGCACTCCTCGGCTCAAAAACATGCAGCCGGCAAATCACGCCATCACGAATCCTAGAAAGCTCAGACGCCGAGAAAAAGAACAGCGATGCGAATGAAATCGAAGATATCGAAGGTGGAGTGCCATTCGGCACATTCGCTTTATTTTCTCAGTCGGGACACGCCACCCCTAAAGAGTTTTAGGGCTTCGCTAACAAGGCGACGATGCCCAGCCACCGAAATATCAGCGAGCCGACGACTCCAACCCGCCGAAATATCGGTGAGCCGACGACGACGCCCCGCACGATTTCCGGCGAATGGCCGACGAGGTTTGTTCGCTTCCGCCGAGGTTCATGGCAGGAATTCTGAATGAGCTTTGAACTGGCTGACCGGCTTCTCAAGGCGGCGCGGTCGGCGGAACCGGTGCTGGGGCGAGGGCAACTGCTGCCGTACCGGGAGGCGCTGATCACCTTTCGTGCGCGCGGATTCAGTTATGAGCGCATCGTGGAGGAATTGAAGAGGCATGGTGTTGAAGTGGCGGCATCCACGGTGGGCTGTTTTTGCCGCCGCCATTGTACCCGAGCAGAGATTCAGCGTGTCAGGTCGCAGCTCCAGTCGAATACGGTTCCGTCTTCGGAGCGATCGGCAACCGAGACTAATGCGTCGATCGCTACGCCGGCACCGAGGTGTCCGGCTGACTGTCGTGGACCGCGCATCGCGCGGGACGACCTTTGAGGTTGAGGCGCTCGGTTCGGGCCGCGCCTCAAACTCCGGGCCCGCCCTCCCGCTGTGCGCCGGGTGGCCTGTGGGCCAGCGCGCCTCGTTGGGCGCGCCAAAGCCCGGTGCTCGCTCCGCCGTTCGTTTCAGCGAGCAGTGATCGCCCAAGGGTGCCAGAGCTGAATGTGAGCGGCGGCGTCGATTTTGGCCTGTGTAATCGCGTATTCATCGGGCCAAACAGAGTTGATCCGGAAAATCCGGATCCACCCGCAGGTATGGCATTCCACGCGAAGGTTGAAAGCGTGGCGCGTCCGCTGGAGGCGACAACTGCAAGCGATGCAGCCGAGTTCAAAGTCATGATTCATCGGACGCATCGAATAGCCGACCGAATATTCCCTGCCAGAATAATTCGCCCGGCGAATACCGCTACCATGGTGGCGCTTGAACCGACGCAAGCCACGCCTCGACGCAAAAAACCTGACCGGCGCCAGCATACGGCGAATCCGGATGGAGATCTTTCCACGCATGACGCAGGAGGACTTGGTTGGTCGCTTGGCGCGCCTTGGAATCACGATCAACCAGTCGCAGGTGGCGAAGATCGAAAACGGCGAACGGCCGGTGCTCGATTTCGAGGTGGCGGCGATTGCAAAGGCGCTGAAGGTACCGGTTCAGGCGTTGTTCGAATAAAGCGGCCGCCCTAGTGAACCGCTCTGCTGACTAGCCGTTACCGTCCGCCACCTTCTCGACGGGAGCGCCAAGTTATCATTCTGGGGGAGAATATCCACCTGGGATCTGTGAGTAACGGCGCATCCGTGTGTTGGATATATTTTGTGGTTGCGCATGGGGAGATATACAGGCTCGTTGCCCGCCCCTATTCGATAACGCGTCCGAAATCGTTCCGTATGCTCAAGAACCACAACGCCCATGCGACCAGTAGCTCAAATCCTCCTCCCAAGGTGGACCTGCAGGGAGCCTCGCAAAGGCCGATCGAACAATTAACCTATTCAGTGGAGGAGTCCGCGACCGCGCTAGGCGTCAGCAAGCCCACGATCTATCGGCTTATTGCTCGCGGGTTGCTGCGACCTATCCCCGAGCTTCGCCACAAGCGCATTCCCTGTTCACAGGTGCGGCGATTCGCTGCTGGTGAGACCGGCCACACTCACTGAATTCTCCTTGGACAGAATGAGGGACGACCAGCATCGCTTTCTAAACATTTTGGGACAGCTGCCAGCGCGCCTCACGGTCGAACAAGCCGCGTGGGTTCTAAATTGCCAGGCACATGACGTGCCCATCCTGGTGGCGGCAAGGCTACTAAAGCCGTTAGGCAACCCCCAGCCGAACAGCGTCAAGTACTTCGCCACATCTGAGCTGCTCGAGTTGACGAGAGACCGTGCATGGCTCTCGAAGGCCACCAGCGCGCTTTGCAATCATTGGCGGAAAAAGAACGAGCAGAGGAAGGCTCGAAAAGGCGATGAACATCATCGTTCCATTCCTTTTCCCGTTCTCTTGCCCAGCGACGGTTGATCGAGCTATCACATCGCGTCGGGATCGGTGCGCACGAGATTGGCTGCGGTCACTGAGGAAGGGATTCGAAATCCGTGGAAGGCGCTAGGCATCGAATCGCTCGAAGAATTCCGCCTTGTGCCGTGCCGATGCTTCGGGGTGCGGCCGGTAGTAGTATCGAGGTTTCTTCAATTGCCCGTCGATTCGCAAAAACGCTCAATCGATTTTCGTGTGATGAGCAACCGGCCAGTGTTGGGCACACGCTGCAGGCGGCCTTCCCAGCACCAGCGGTAGATCGTGGCTCGGCTTACTCCGCCCAGGAGCCTACGGGTGTCGTCTAAATTGAAAGCCTCCGGTTCGACAGGTTTGGGCAGTGGGCGGTCGGGCGCCTCGCCTTCGATTCCGACGGCCCATCTTTGGGCAACCTGGCGGGCCTCTTCGAGGTGTTCCGCCTCCAAAATCACCCTACGCACGCCGCCCCCAACAATATAAACCCCAGAAAATCGCTTCATGATCACCGTTGGAACGAATGCATAAATTCCCTTCAAGAAAAATGCCTCGTGGCGGATCACGCGCCGTTACCGAGGTGATCTCAAGTCGCCTCAATCGAATTCCGCTGTTCCTTCGGACTCCACGATCCCATTGATCTTCTACTCAACCAGAGCCTTGAACACTGCGTCCACAGGGTCGCCGTAGAATTCGATGCGGAGCTTGGTCCAGATGTCGTCGGGCAGATCGTTTAGCTGTCGGCGGGTGGCCACGGGCATGAGCAGCACGGTCGCCTTCTTCTCGGCTGCAATCTCGGCGACTGCGACCGGGTTGGGAATCATCTCGATGGAGCCACCGAGGTTGAGCTGCCCAACTACGACCAAGCCGCCCTTCGTATTTTTCTCCAGCAACGAGCCGGCCAGAGCCACCAACGTGGCCAGACCCAGCCCATGGCCCGACCGGTCGTTGTCGAGAGCCCGCATTTGGAGCGAGAACTCGTGGCTACGCGGATCACGGTCGCCGACGATCTCCTTGGCCCGCGCGTAAAGGTTCTGCTCACCGACCTTCGCGCTTTCGCGGAATGACGGTGGTGTCGGCGAGTTCAGGATCCGGACGCCGCTACCAGGGCCTGACGTAGCCTCGACGCGATACAGACCGGGACCCGATTCACCGGTGCCGGGGCCGATAGTCCAAACCTGGCCGGGAGGGAGAGGATCCGTTTCGATGGCATCGTCGCTGTGGAGTTCCGGGGTGGAAACGAATTTCTCCACCTCATCGCTGCCAAGGTGGAAGCTGAAGTGCGTGTTGCGGAACTCACTCTTGAGGCACTTGCGCTGTTGTTCCTTTACCCGCCGGCGCGACTCCATGGCGACGCGAACGATCTTCTCGAGCTCATCGTCGGGGATAGCCACCGAAGCATCCGGATAAATCAGCTTCGTGAGACCACTGACTGTCTTGCTGACAGCCTCGATGTCGCGACCGCTGAGGGCACCGCCGAACCGCACGCGGCCCTGCATGACGTTCACTCGGCTCGAACTGCGCAATTTCGTCCAGCATTCGCTCAGGAAGTCGCTCACGAGGCCAAAGTGATTCGTGAGATGGACGTTGGGGTTGAGTTTTGGGAAGTCCCAGCCCGGAGCGAATGCGTGGATGCGATCGTGGAATGCGGTGTCGTCGCGCATTTCTGGAGGCAGTGGGCTGAGGAGGTGTCCGATACGCTGCTGTTGGGTGACATCTACGTCGAAATTGCCGACCATCACGATGCTGCCTTGTCCGCGGATGCTCTCCTTGCCGCGGCTGAACTCACCTGAGGCCATGTAGCCCTTCATTATGTTCACGCCGTCCTTCTGATCGAAGGAGACGCCGGACACTTCATCGAAACATACTACATCATAGAGGCACACGAGACCGCGCTGGCCGCTGGCGTTGTTGACGAACATTTTCGCCACCGTCGCCTTACCACCTGAAATAAGGTGGGAGTAGGGGGAAATTTGCTGGAACAGGTGACTCTTGCCGGTGCCACGCGGACCGAGTTCCACCAGATTGTAGTTGGGTTCAACGAACGGCACCATGCGCAGCAGCACCACCAGCTTCGCTCGCGCTTCCATGGCGGAAGGTTCAAGGCCGATTGAACGAATCAGGAAGTCGATCCACTGTTCGGTCGTGAACGAGCCGCGACCCAACTTGAGCGCATCGAGCGCATTGGCGCTGGAGAGCTGGATGGGCCGCAATCCCTCAATGAAGAACGGTCGACCGTTTCGCTCCTCGGCAATCACAGGATCGTATCCCAACGTGACTTCGGCGTAGAAGCCATCCGTGAGCATGCGCTCGTGCTCTTTCACGAACCGGTCGGGCACCTGAACGTCGCGGAGGGCGAGGCTAGGCAGTTCCGCAAGGTAGCAATCATTCTTCGCGTCCAGGCGGGCCTTCACGATGTCGATCACCTTGACGGTCCCGTCGCTGCGCGCCCTCGATTTGAAGAGCTCCTCCCGGCCGGTGCGCACGGTGCGGTTGTCGAGTTGTTGCTCGACGATGGTGAGACCCTCGCGGATCTCGTCGTCGTTCGTCGAGGCGCAGTAGCGTCCGAGCAGAAATTCGACCACGTAGGTCGGGACAGGGTAGTGCCGCGCATACTTGCGCACGAGGTCCTTGCGCACGACGAATCCATCGAAGGGCTTAGCGGCCAGTTGATCGAGGGTATCAAGTTCCATGGGTGTGCTCCTTTGATTGGTCATCCGCCGATTCGGGTGTCGGCCTTGGCGATGACACGGCCGCTTGCATCGGTTACAATCACAGTGGCCGGCGTCCCGACCAGGTCTTCATCGCTAACCAGGAGGGATACCTGCCCGTCGGCCTCCACTTCCTTGTTGGGCGAGACCGACGCGTGCGTATCAGCGCGCTCAACGTGCGCCAGCAATCCTGCCTCCCCATGGGACAGCTCGACCGAACAGCGCATGCGCTTCCAGCGCACTGCGGTCACGCGCACGACTCCACCGGAGGCGGCCTGGCCGCCGACCTGGAGAATGGGAGTGACGCACTCCTGTAGCGTCAGGCCGCCGTGGGCATAGGCTTCGCCCTTCTTGAAGGCCTTGGCGCCGGGCGCGACGGCGACGTGTTCTGATTCGTTCCACCGCCACGGCACAGTCTGCACGTCCGGTGTGCTCTGCCCCTTGATGGCTGCACAACGCGACCAGCGACTTTCCACCAGAAAGCCGGGCAAATCGTATTTCGCCAGGCCGCCTGGCATGAGCAGCCAACCGTGGTCGGTGACAATCTTTGCCGTCTTCCATCCTGCGGACAGCAGCGACTCAACCAAGACGACGACCCGATCCAATTCGCCGGAGAGAGTTGTCGCCAGTTCTGCGCCTTGGCTGTGCCCCTGCTTGTCAATTCGTCCGGTCTCAAGCCAACCGCGTGACGTCGCCGACACTGGCCCCAGCAATTCGCCTTCCTTCAGGCGCTGATAGCCCGCTGCGTCGAGCAGCTTGTTGAAGGAATAGGCGCTGAGTTCGGCGCCATCGGGACCATTCGGCTTGAAATCGGGTGGCAGCTTCACGCCGCGGCATTTAGTGGCAATCGGTGCCACGGCCGGCTTCGCCGATGGCGTCACCGACGGGAGCGCAGACATCCGAACCGAACGGGACACGCTGAAATTGGCCTTCTCGATCCGGTCAGCGAGTCCCTGACCAACGTCGTAGCGGAGACCGTCGACAAAAAGCAGACACTCACCCTGCGCGACCGTCTCCCCAGTTGGGAATGAATAGCCATGTTTGGTGACCGAGGCTTGATAGCGACGCGCCACATCATCGAGCCAGGTGGCATAGACCGACCTGATTGCTGAGTGCAGCGCAACCTCGTCGGTTGACCGGTGTAGGGACTTCATCGCCGACATCGCAGCGGCGTCAGCCTTCCAGCCATGTTCGACATACCATGTCACCCATTCGTCCGGTTTTTCAAAGGACGGAATCGTGCGGGTGGCTTCGGCGAGTTGCTGCAATGGGGCCATGCTGCGAGCGAGCGGCGCCTCATCGAGACGGGCCCACACCCAGTCGCGGCGTGGCGCATGCTCCTTCTCCAGTTCGTTCAGCTCGTGCCGTGCGACATGCGGGGCCTTCTGCTCCAGCTTCGCCAAGGCGGCGCGCAGGCTGTTTTCCTGTTTCTCGTTCTCGGCTGGCCATGATTCTGGATCGAGAGCGAGCACATCGCTGGGCTGGGCCCGATCAAGGGCGTCCTTCACTCCTTGATAGATGCCCGGCGCTTCGCAGAAACGGTCCCAGAGCTGACGCCACGCCTCGACATCTTTACGCCCGAGCTTCTCGGCCGCAAAGAGCGGAGCCTCTTTGCCCGGATCGAAGCCATACCGATCGCGACACCGTGACCGGAACGCATGCCAGCGCTCTTCTCCCCATTCCTTGCGTGTAGCCTCGGGTGCCCCGATCCACGTGAGCAGGTCGCGCGGGGTGTCGCCGACCACGATGTCGTCAAAGTCACCCGCTTCCAGCCGGCCTTTGTTGCGCAATTGCTCGAGCGGAGTCTTGGCTAGGACGGCGATTGCCGCCTTAAGCGATTCTCTAGTTTTTTCGTCGCCTGACATGTCGAGCCCCAGGCCCTCGGCAGACTGGAAGAATGCCTCGAGCGTCCAATCGCGGCCATTCGGATGGGTCCAGATGGCTCCCCGATAGAGCAACTCCACCAGCGGCTGCAGTTCCCACGGGCACTGGTCCGCTGCGCGGAGCTGGTGTCGTGCGACCCCGGGAAGGTAGAGAATCGGCACGACACTGGCGGGGATGGCGACCTCCTTGATCGTGCCGGCAATCGCACACTTCAGCCAGATCACGGGCCCCGTCCTTTGCTCGGGCGCGTAATCGCCGAGCACGAGGAGTTCGGGCATCATGCCCTGCAGTTGGGCGACGACCGGCTTCCACGCACCGTCAGGGTCCGTCCAAAGGATCGCGACGGGGGCCTCCTCGGCCCCATCATGATAGCCATCGGCCGTAGCGCGCAGGCGCTCAACCAGGGTTTCGAGAATGGAGACCGAATTGCTCATTGCTGCGGACCACGTGCGGCGCGCTTGGCAGCGGTGGTGTAGTGGCAGTTGTTCCAGCGGTTACCGTCGAACTCGCTAGCGCCGGTGAAATCCTCCGTTTCCTCGTCCCATTTCCAGAACCACGGAAAATCTGACTTGGAACGCATCGGTTCACTGCCGCGGTCCTTTTTCCAATTGAGTGAAGATCCGGGTCGAACCCGGAGTATGCCAGCTCCCTTACGGCTAACGTCCTTCGCTAGAATGAAGGGCCGAATGTTTAGGCGGACGCCGTCATCAAGGTCAGGCTCCCACCCAATGGCCTGTTGCTTCAGCGGCTTCCAGCGAACGAATATGTCATAGGGTGGCTCGCCCGAGATAATGGACTCCAATTGCTTCTGTAGTGCTTGGGCTGCGAGAAACCGATCTTCGGCACCAGCCTCGTTTCGCTTCATGCCGTCCTGCTGTTTGCGGATCCAGTCGCCGAGATAGGTGTAGGTGAGCGTTTCCAGCAACTTGCGCCCGGCCCCGCCTGGACCGGCGAGCTTGTGGTAGCTGATGAGGGCATGGAATCCGTCAGCGAGACCGTCCCAGATATGCCAAATGAAGGGGCGTTGGTGGAAGAGCGCGCAGTGCTGCTCGAAAAATTCGTCACGCAACCAGGACTCTAGGCTCTTGGCCTCGCTGCCTGTGTCCTTGATTAAGGCTTGTTCGTCATACTTACCAAGCGCTGCGGAGAGGATTGTGCGAAGCCGATCAGCAGCCCCGCGCTCGGCGTGAACTGCACCTAGGCAGACAATTCCGTCAACATCAGCATGCTTTTCCAAGCCATCCAAGGCAAGTGCTGGGCAATCAGGAAAGTCGGAACCGGATTGCCGCGGCCACAGATAGCCAAGCAACCTAGCCGCTGCTACATGCAATGACTGGCCTGTTCCCGCAGGATGACCGTTGAAAAGCCATTGCGTCGGATCGCTGGAAGCGGGCTTCGGCAATCCGTGAGGGTGCTTTTCAATCGCCACCTTCCGCCAGCGCTCAAGATCAAATGGCACTTTGACCAATGCACTCTCCGTCACGCTAAGGCTCGAATCGAGCCGTCGCAAATCGTCTAGGTATTCCGATGCAGATAAGTAGCTGTATATTGCGGGTAGGTTTCGCTCATCTTTTGGAATGAGCACGCCGACAGTGATGTCGAATTTATAGCCGGAATAGAGCGCGACCAATTTGTTGCTGGTAACGTTTATAGTTAGCCCCGTCTTCCCCCATGCGAGACGGCCCGCCTGCCACGCCCCTCCGATGCGATTCAATGACTTTAGCTCTGCAATCAACCGATGGTATTTGCCGTTACATGCTTCCCAGCAGATGATGAAAGTGCATCCTCCAACCGGCGCAGCAGTCTCAGTCGCGGTTTGAAAGAACTCCCATCCTGGAGAAACCCGAGGGAGCTCCCACCAGCAGAGGACAAACTGTGGTCCGTCTGTTGTGCTGATGCCCTGGGCCGTATAGGCGTAGTGCTCAAGGAGTGGAAGTGACGAGCTATTGCTGGCGATGATGATTCGCGAGTCGGGGTTGGTCAGTTGAGCTCGTTGAGAAACCCTGGCTGGTTGAATCGAGCATAGTTCGTTGGCTTTGATGGCTGCAGAAGAGCCCTCCGTGGTTTCAAGGCCGAAGAACTCTTGCCGATCGCCCGGCTTGCTGTTCGTCAGGACGACCAGCGCGACGCTCACAACTTCTCCCCCGATTGTTTCAAACGCGTGCGGGCCGAGTTTTCCGGCAACATCCCAAGACACCTCTCTCAGTGTCCGACAGCGATATGCCTTATACTTTCCGAGGAACAACCAGGCTTGAGGAGTAACGAGAGCCGAACTACCGCCGTGATCGCAAAAATCGACACACCTCTCAACAAAGCAGGTCGCTAGGTCTGGTTTGGATTCGGGGTGAACACGCTCACAATAATCCTTTAGGATCTCATCCTGATTCCCGCGCCCGAGATATGGTACGTTTGTCGCAACTAGAGTGAACCTCCCGGCTAGAATTTCAGCGGCCTTCGCCAGGCCGCGTGCAGTCACGGTCATTTCATGCACGACCTCATCGTCGGTCTCTTGCGTCAGTGCTTTCTCAAGCAGCGGCTGCAATTCATGAAAAGCGGCTGTCAGTAAATCACCTTCATCCGCACGTGGATTGATGAGACTACCAAGCACAGCGGCCCTGCGGAACAACTGATAGAGATGCCCCATGCCGCGCTGTAGTTTCTCATCGGAGCCAGCAAGGGCAACCCAGTCGCGCTCTGTTGCGTTCGGCGCCAATCCTGAGCAGGCCAAATGGAGTGACGGCAATGGCTGATACCCGGCGAGCTTCCATGCCGCCAGGGCGAGGTTGAATGCGGCAATCTGGGTGCAGCGCTCGTCGAGCTCCAAACCGTAGATGTTGTCGTGAAGGACAACCGCCACGGCATCGGCGCAACTGAGCTGCTCCTCTTCCATCCGCAGACGGACCAGCAGCGGCAGTGCGAAAACAGGAAAGTGCCCCGAGCCCATGCACGGGTCTAGGAAGGTCACGGCGCTGGCGGCCCGCGGCCAGCCCGGGAACGTGCCCGCCGCTGGGGCCCATCGCTGGGTCTTCTCGTCTTGTACAAGACGCAGGTATGTCCACTCGACGCCCAGTCCGTTTCGCACCGGTAGATTGACCTTCGCACGGGCTTCGTCTTCCGAGGCCGCCGCGATAGGTCCCAGTTTCCCGGCCCACCAGGCTCCGAGGGTGTTGTGGAGCAGAAACTCCACCATGTAGTCCTCGGTGAAGAGCTGGGTGACAGGGGAAAGCTCGTCCGCCCCTATCTTCACTTCAGATTCATTAACCTCCTTCTTCCGCTGCGTTTGCCAAAATTGATAGGTCCATCCGAGTGAATCATCGGCGAGAAACACTTCACGCGGGAGATCGCCGATGAGCTTCTCGAGTTGGGTCCGCGTCTCGCGTGCTAGAGGCAGCGCCAGCACCGGATCATCCACCCGGAATACAGCGGGCAGCATCCTTTGCGCATAGCGACCAGCCAGCTCCCATACGTCAAGTTTCGCGTCACGAGCCAGCTCCACGACATCGGTCAGCGACACTGGCACCTGGTGCTCGGATTCCAGCAACAGACCATTCTCCGCGAGGTAGCGGGCAAACAACATCCGATGCCAATGCTCGTAGGCCACAACGTCCCGAAGGTGTTCCAACGATTGCTTGCCCGAGGCATCGAGAACATCCCCCGCTTGCCGACCGCGAGCGCGCAGCTGATTACGCAGCCGTTTCTGCTCCGGCTTCAGGTGGTCAAAGGCCTTGGCCTGATTGACGCCTAGCGTGGTGAGCGCCTCAAACGCGCCCTGCTCCGCCAGTTGCCGTGCCTTGAGCACGGTCTTTTCTAACAACGAACGAAGGTCTCGGCGAAGGGAGGGCATGCTGGTACGGTGTGCTAGGCTCAGGAGACCACGACCGGGCCGTTCTTGAGTTTGGCGAGGAGGGTTTGCTCCTGGGTTGCGATCCACGCCTTGACCTCAGCCTCCGTGTGGAGCGTCGGGCTGGACATACGCACTTGCTGAACCTTCGGCTCCAGCAACCGAGCGGCATCGGCGAGAAGCTTGTCGACGCGGCCGGCGATGGCATCGGTGCGGTCGCTCCACTGCTGAAGCGGCGTGGTCCGCAGGGCCGCAATCAACTCCTCTTCGGTGCCGACGGAGGTGTTGTCGATGTCGGGCATCGGCGTGGCGGCGAGGAGTTGCTTCCGCTGATCCGAATTGAGCTTCTTCCATGAATCCGCGGATTCGAGTCGCTGGAGTTCCTTCTCTCGCACCTCGCCATACTGACGCCGGCAAGCGGTGAGCGCCGTGCGAAGCGCGTCGGAGGTGGTGCGGATCAGCGGAGAGACGTGGTCGGTCGCCTCCAGAAGCAGACTGTTCTGAACGATGGCTTGAGCCGAGGCGTGGGCAGCCTCCAAAGAGGCGAGCCCGGAACCGCTCTTAAGGAGTGCATCAAGCCGGAACCACAGGGGGGTGCGTTTGGCGGTCAACTCCGCCAGTTGCCTCCAATCGCCGGCGAGAAGTTTGAGCGCGGACTGCTGTTTCAGGATTTCGGCCAACTGCTCATTACCGGACAGGCGCTTTAGGTCTTCGATGGGCGCCGTGTTGGGACGGGCCGGTAAGGGGGCGTCGCCACCGGCCGCGTAACCGAAGCTCAGCAGCTTCTCGAGGTATTCACGGGCCTTGGCGTTGAGGTCGTCCTCCGGACGAGAGGCAATACCCAGCGACTGGAAGAGACCCTTGATAGCGATCTTGTCCTTGGCCGAAAGCGTGACCGACTCCGTGCGAAAGCTGGCCTTGGCGATGCGCGGGTGATCGAGCTGTTTTGCCGTGAGGGCTTCGCCCGTCTTGGCGTCGCTGGCGAGCAGACGGCCGCTGGCGCACAAACAGACGAGAGCGCCGTGGACCGCATCTTTGTCCCAGCCATAAGGTGAGCGCTGAAACTGAGCGAGAATGTGGCGGCCCTCCTTGCCGGCGCCGACATGGTGAAGGATCTCCTTACAAACCGGGTGGTCTTCGGTGGTGCCCTTCCATCCGATGGCGTTGAGCGGCGAATCATCACCCTGGCGGGCGCGATTGGCGGCAATTTCCCAACCCTTCTGGTCGGACTCGTCGAAGCGGGGGAACAGGCGCTTGAGGGCATCGTTGGCCCCATCGAGCACCTTGTCGAAAAGCTCCAGCGCGTGCAGCTCCACGCCGCCGCCCTTGAAGGCTTTGGCCTCGGTGAGGATCTCTTTGAGGATCGTCTCGACCGTGCGCTCAGCGTCGTTGCGGCGTGCCAGCATCGCTGCCTGCGCCTCTTCGGCCGGGCGCGTGGTCGGCGCTCCCTTGATATCGAGCACGGCCTGCGCGGCCTTCATGCGAATTAGGTTTTCGCGGAGCACGTCGTCGCGAAGTTGGGGCAGCCAGACAAAGAGCATCGAACTATCCGGGCCAGCCTCGCGCGCTTTGCCCTGCACCTGCTTCGCGTCCAGCTCCCATCCATCCCGCACCCAAACGGGAACGTTTTGGTCGGAGCTATCGGGTGGCTCCGATCCGAAATGGACCTGCAGATCGCGCGGTGTTTTTGCGACACCCTGCTGGAGCCGCAGCGAGCGCAAAGCTTCGTCCACGTCTGCGCGCAGCCGTGCTTTTCGCTCCTGCGCGATAGCGGACACATCCTGCCGAACCTTTGCCTGGTGGACGCGGAAAAGGTCATCCCACTCGGCCGACTCCTTCGTCTGGAGGTTGTATTCGTGGCCGTCGTAGAGCAGCACCGAAGCATCGACCAACTCCTTCAGGAGCGCTGGCAACTCGTGGCGAATCTTGGCTCCGTCGTTGGCCAAATCGGTTACGAGGAGATCAGCGAGCATCTCCTCATTGGCGCGCAGACCTGTATCGAGGCCTTTGTCACGGCTCAGTTTCCGGAGGAGAAAGACGAGTCCGCAGATGCGGGCCTTGAGTTCGCCGACCCGCGAGCCGTCGGCCTTCAGCTTTATGATGCGGTCGCTGATTTCGCGGGAAAGGATGCCTTGTTGCACCAGCGCCGTCTGTTGCTGGAAGAACATGAAGTCGCCAGGGATGACGTGGCCAATGGTCTGGTCGGCCACCTCGCGCAGGGCCTCATGGGTGATGCGCAGTTGAGTGCGCAGGAGAGAACTGCTGCCCGAGGGATCCACCGCATGCAGTGCCACCTCCCAGAAACGACGCCGGGTGGGCAGAATGGGATAGTCCGGCACCAGCCACTGCTGGTCGGCGCTGGTGGAGGCGATGCTGCTCTTGGCGAGTTGCCGCGAAATTTCCCCCGCGTTCTTCTCCAGCTCGGTTTTGAGCGGCGCCTCCGCTTCAGGCTTCTTCCGCAGGAGGACTTTGCGGGTCACCGTCTCCACGTCTGCATCGGAAAGTTCGACCCGGATGGTGAAGCGATCACGCAGCCAGGAGAACTGGGGGGTGTCGGTGCTGAGGGCGTTCTGGCCGGCGCCGACGACCAGAACGCGCGAGCCCATCTGTTTGTTGAGCGCCTCCGTGAGTTCGGTGATGCCCATCGAGCGCTCCTTGTTGTCGCCGATGTAGTGCTGGATTTCATCGAGCACGACGACGGTGAGCGGAACTTCGCCCTTGCCCTGAATGGTGAGGGCCTCCTTGGCCAGGTTCACGAATTCCGTGGTGGAGACATCCGCCTTGTTCGGGAACTGCTGGCGGAGCAATTCGCGGATTTCCTTGTCGTCGCCGAGGCCGGGATCGCAGGTGATGAGCGCCTTGCGGATGTGGGGACTGACATAGAGATCGGCGAGTTCGCGCTTGAAGTCCTTGCCGGCTCCCCGGACGTGGGCCTCCACGCGGTCGTAGTAACCCTTGTCCCGGAGAAAGAGGCAGAATTTCGCCTGGTTGTAGGCGGCCGGCAGACCACAGCCCCGGAAGATGATACCAAGGACGGTTAGCCGGGCGCTTTCGGCGGACCCTTCCGGCATCGTGCCGGACACGGCGAACACGCCGCCTTTTGCTCGCTTACCCTGGTTGTCCAATTCTCGGAGCAATGCCTGAAGTTCCTTCGGCAGGTCGGGGGCAATGTTGCGCGCGGGTGCACCGTCTTTGAACACGGTGTTCGACCAAAGGTGGCAGAGCATCTTTAGCAGATGCGATTTGCCACTGCCATAGAAACCGCTCACCCAGGCGGCACGCTGAGCCGGGGCTCCGAGGTTCTCCATATAAGAGGATAGGATACGATTGAGGCCGATTGCGTATTGGCCTTCGCAGACGAAGTGCTCCAACTCGTAGCGCAGCATCGTCTCGGCGCGCGGATCATCGGCGTCGTTGAGGATGCGGGCCTGGCCATCGTTGACGAGATTGGCGGTCTTGGGGTCGCGACTGAAAAGGGCGGAATTCTTCATGTGTAGGCCACTTCGTTGAGGGTGATGGGCAGCGACATGTATCCCCAGCCGTCGCGTGCATCCAAAAGGTGGAAGACATTCTTGTCGTAAGTTCCGGGGAAAAAGAAGACGAGGCGTCCTGGGATATCAGCTTCAAGCCGCTTCAAAACCGTCGAGACATGGACGAAGCCGAATAGGGTGCCGACGCCGAACACGCCGACAGCGTCGGCGGGTCCAGCGGTGGCCAGCGACTTGCTGATCACATTCGCGACGTAATCCGTGAAGTCGGTTTCGAGTTTCTGGCGCAGGTCTTCGGGGTAGGTGAAGTAGTCGGTGGCGTAGTCCTGCGTGGCCATCCATTCCGCGAATACGCGATCCAGCGCCACACACTTCCAACCATGCCCGCTTTTCTCGCAGGCCTGCTGAAACAATTCACTTCTAGCGCGGAGCCGGCGCTCTTCGTCCTTTGGATAGACAATGAAAAGCGTCCGCTCCGAGGGGGCGAGGTTCTGCGCCCAAGGCAGGGAGATGTGATCCTCGAACTTCTTGGCGAGTTGTTCAATTCTGCCCATGGGAGGCCTTTTCGCTTTCTTGTTTCGTGAGGAGATCCGGGAAGCTTATCTCGATTACCTCGCCTGCTTGTCGGAAGCGCAGCAGTCCCGTCATGGATGCACGGGCCGCCAGTCCGGAAAGTGTTTCGGGAGTTGAGTCCAGTACTTCGCACCAGGTTGTGCGGAGAATGGAGGGTCCCCGTAAACCTTGGAGGTAGCCGAGGAGCAGGGCCATCGTGACGGTGGCGGCCGTGGGCGTTATGCGCTGACGGCGTTTCAGCACGCGCCCTGCGAGGTGGCCGGATTGGGTCCAACTCGAAGCGGCGTTGCGGACGACTTTATCGAGAATGCCTTCGTTGAGTCTCGCGCCGGCGTGCACCCGAAGTGCGGCAGCCATCGCATCGCGGTCGAAACCCTGACCATCACGAAGGGAGAGAACGGAGGGAGCGGTGGCTCGGAGGAGCGGATCGCGAGCGAGGCTGCACAGGAGCGCCACGACCGCGTGCGATTCCTGGTCTACCGGCCAAAGACGGGTGAGCGCTCGAAAGAGCACCACCGACGTATCGAGGGCGTATAGCTCGCTCAGGCGCTGAGCGGTGATGCGACGGGTCGAGGAAGTCGACTTTCCGAGAACATTTTCGTCCACGATAAGCCGGGTGAACTCCTCTCGACGCGTGGCCGCACTAGCGGAAGCAAGAAGGCCAGACAACTCCTCCACCATAATAGTACGGCTGGTGTGAGTCCCGCTCACCCCCGACTTGAAACCGAGGTCTTCCGGAAATTGGACGCCGTTCATTTAGCCGGCAAGTTTGCCGGCTAATAATCGGCTAGCAAGAGAATTCACGCCGCGATGCATGAGGATCTTGCCCTCCAAGAGCTTTCCAAGGACCGAGGAAACACTCAGGCCATGGGACGTCGATGCTCCAAAGTCCCGTCCCAATCCATCCTATGGGTATGGCTGTATTTTAGTATGTATTATGGTAATTAGGTATTGACTCACCCGAATACCAGATTCCTCTTCCCTCATGAGCATACAACTTGAGATCCCCGAGGCCCTGTTCGATCGCATCAAGAAGAACGCCATCCCCTTCGTTGACCTTACGCCGGTGTCCGTCCTCGAGCGTTGGGCAAACCACTTTGATAAGGCTCCGTCATCGGTGGCCCCGACGCCGAAGGTGACCGCGCCAGTCGCAACTACCTCCGCCGACCACACTCTGAGCCCCCTGTTGCCACCCAGCCTCCTGCATACCCGTTGTCGCGGGACGTTCGACACCGTCCCCTTCAGGAAGTGGAATGACCTAGTCCGTATTGCCCACATCCAGGCCCATGCGAAGGCCGGCAGTTTCGAGTCCCTGCTCACGGTGAGCCACGCTCAACTCCGCAAGGGCGATCACTCCGGAGACAGCGGGTTTCATTTTGTGCCCGAGATCGGCCTCTCGATTCAGGGCGTCGACGCCAACAAGGCTTGGGAGTATTCGCTTCGCCTCGCCCAATATCTGAAGGTGCCCGTATCCGTTCGCGTTGAGTGGCGCCCCAAGGAGGGTGCCGCCTTTCCCGGACAAACCGGTCTCCTCGAGTGGAAGGTGTGAGGATTGGGCGCTCCCGGATCCGCTGGAAGGCAATCTCTAGCGTCCGTTCGTCACCTGCCATGTACGACCTCTACACCCCGCAGTTGCGTATCCTGCGCCCGCTACTCCTCCAGTGGGTCAGGAATAATCGGCAGCTCGCTCGCCGATGGGAAGAGTACGGCGATGCGCCGTGGTGGTACAACGAACGCGCTTCGGTCTCAATCCTGGCCGGCGCTGCGTGGAAGACCCGGAGAGGCTATGCATTCGAGGAATTCGTCGGAGACAAACGGAAGGTGAATCGAAAGAAGGTCCGTCTCTGCGCGGGTCGCTTCGACTTAGAATTCTGCGTCTCAGAATGGCTTTTCATCGCCGAGGCCAAGCAGTGCTGGATCCCCGGGACGCGACGACAGGACTGCTTTGAATGCGTCTCGGAGGCGATGGATCGAGCCCGGGCAGACGTGCGGCGCTGCCAGCCCGAGGGCGTCCGCCGCCTCGCGATCGTCTTTGGGGTTCCGTACTTCTCGAAGCGAAACGAGGAGGAAATCCCCGAGAAGATCGATCGTCTCGTCGACTACGCGCTCGATGTTGAAGCCGATGCCTTTGCCTGGGTGTTTCCCAACCTCGAAGAGTATCCCGAAAGCGGCGACGGACATCTGCATCCGGGGGTCATGATGTGGATTCGCGAAGTGAAGCGGTGACCCGCTCCCACCGCTTGAACTCGAGCCCGCTCTCATGCTGGAAGATGTCCATTACGGGATGAAGAAGCTGGCGCTCCACAACTGGCGCGAACCGGATGTACCGCGACATTTTCCGGGCCTGACCGAGGAGATTTGGCTTTCGATTGCCCTGGAGCCGAAGCTGATCGCCGCCGTGCCGGAAGAAGTGGTCCGTCTCTTCGAGGTCGCGCGTGGCTCGATCCTCTACGGCTGGTTCTTCTATCCCTTACTCACGCTCGCGAGCGAGCAAATGCACCGCGTCATGGAAGCCGCCGTGCGGGCGCGCTGCAAAACCTCCGGCATTTCGCTGACGAATTCCGTGAACGGTCGGACGGTGACGCTCAATTTCCACGCCATGATCGGCGAACTGCACGGTCGGGGTATCATCCGCGACGAGGAGCTTGGGGTCTGGCATGCCACGCGGCGCCTGCGCAATTGGTCGTCCCACCCCACGGCCCAGGCCATCTTTCCGCCTGGAGCAGCGCTGAGCGAAATCGACGTCACCGCGCGCCACATCAATCAGCTGTTCGCGCCCAATCCGGATTACTTCAGCATTCTCGGCGAGCGTGTGCGCAGTCGGACGGGACTCGACGATCCGCATCGCGACCACGCGAGGGTCGTGGGGATCGACGTGGGCGACACGGCGAAGGGCTTTCATCTGGTCGCGCTGCACGGCGCGAAGCTGGTCGCAACGAAGACGACGATCGATCCGCTCGAGGCCGCGCAATGGTGCGCCGAAGTGAGTGCGACGCTCGTCGGCATCGATGCACCCTGTGGCTGGAGCCGCGTCGGCGCCAAGCGCCGCGAGGCCGAGGACACGCTCGCGCGGTTCGGCTACGCGACCCACGCTACCCCGACCCGCGAGCGCGCCACACAAATTCCCTTCTACCGGTGGATGCTTAATGGCGAGCGGCTCTATGCCGCGCTGCAGCCGCGCTTCCCGCTCTATCGCCAGGTGGGGACCAAGCCGCCCTTCTGCTTCGAAACCTATCCTTATCTCGCCGCCTGCGGCTACGCCGCCAAACGCCTCAAGGCCGCCCACAAGAAAATCGACCGCCGCAATGTCGTCAAAGCGGCGGGCGTCGATGATGCCCCACTCACCAACATCGATTTCGTCGATGCCGCCATCTGTGCCCTAGTCGCGCTCTCGATCAGTATCGACTATGGCACGGCGGCCGGAAATCCCGGAGAAGGCTACATGTTGTATCCGCCTTTGGTTTGATCGACCTCGGACACGACGAGTTTGCGTCGGTCCTCACCGCGAACTCCGGCGACGACACCACAGCTTCACCAGTCGGTTCATTTCCCGCAAGGGTCGCTCCTCAAACTCACGCGCGGTGAGGAATGTCAGATGCGGGGAAAAGCCGAGAGCCTTCCCAAGGATCATCAGGCGGCTACGAACGGTATAGTACAGGGCGAGAAGATCTCGGCATCCGGCGGAGGCGACCACCAGCAGGTCGACGTCGTTGTACTCCTCCCCGCGAAAAAACGAGCCGAACCCATAGATCGCGGCGATAGCGTCATCCGCGGTAATTGTAGACCGGATCTCCATCCTTATCCTTGCGATGGTAAGCCCAGTAGTCGGTACGCCAGAGCGCGCCCGACATCTCTTCGGTGACGTAGAGCCCGATCTGGGCGTCGAGGCAGTATCCCTTGGCTTCTTCGGTGTAACCATTCCAGCCTCCGCCGATGTAGATGATGTTCAATTTGCCGAATTCGGTCAGCGCGCGCAGGACGAGCGTCAGGCTCATGGTGTACTCGCGGCAGCACAGGATGGAGAGATGATCACCCTGTTTCCGCCGGTCGACCTCGAAGATGATGTCGTCGTGCCGCAGGAGGTTTGTCACGTTTTCGTGGTTCTGCAGGAAGCGCTGAAACCAAGTTATTTGGGAATATCCAACATCCCAGGTATTGGAGCCGTTGGCACTCATACACGAAACACCGCGGCGAACTCTTGCGGAAACAGCGGGTAGCTGTCGAGGCGTCCGTATTGGTTTTGTTCGAACGCTGGGGCATGCAACTTGAATTCGAGGAAAACCTCCGTTGCTGGGGCATCGAGCAGCGCGGAATTGGCGTCAATGACAGCGATGATCTTGTTGTTGTTGGGCACGATGGTGTCCAGTTTCCGGAGGTCCCAAACTCGATGCAGATTGGACCCCAGATCCGATTTCGCCTCGGGGGACTGGGGGCCCAATTTGCGCCAGAGCAGGTGATTCTCGGCCAGCAACGCCGCGACGAATTTCTTCAATTCGGGCAGAGTCGCGAACTTCTGCGCGGCGCCATAGCGATGAATGTCCGCTTCGTGTTCCGCCTTCCAGCGCTGCAGAAGCTCCGGCGGAAAGGCCCCCTCTGGCGCCTTGTCGACCGTCCGGTGACAGGCGGGGCAGAGGAGAATCAGATTGTCGTAGGTATCCGCACCACCTTCGGGAACGCCGCGCGGACCGCCCGGCTTGCGGGCGATGATATGCGCCATTTCGCCGACATTGTACGTCGTGTCCCTGAGGAAACGAAAAAGGCTCTGTCGGCACTTTGGATTGGAGCAAATCCCTCCCGCTCGCCCCCACAGTAGTTTGTAGTCGGTGTCGGAAATCCCCATGAGTAGTTTTTCGAGTGCAACGGCGAATTCAGGGCCGGCGACGCGAGCCGACGGTCGGGGTAACGGCCGACAAGGCTTCCAGCACCATCTGCGTCCGGTGATCTGACAGCCAGCGCTCGGTGTAATTGCCCGGTAGATTGTTTAGCCGGTGCCCCGCGAGACCAGCGAGGGTCTGCAGCGACACCATGCGGTCGAAGATCCCGAGCGTGTGCATCGCTCGCACCGTGCCGTTATCCGGCCCGCAGAGCCACCAGGCATCTTTTGCGAGCGACCGAGAATAGGCGAGGAGGTCGCGTTCGCCGGGATCGAGATCGCTTTGATCCCCTACCAGCAGCGTGAGGTCCACTCGCATTCTCTCCGTGACCTCACCGATGGTCAATTCCGCGGCGAGAGCATCGTACGTGCGATGCACGAGTCTCCGGCCGCGCGCGCTGGTTCTCGTGGCCTCTTCGAGGCAGAGCCGGACGCTATGGAGATTGAAGGACTTCCGAAGAGCATTCCAGCAGCCGTGGTCGTGCGCTGCCTTGATCACCATCGTGTCGGTGAGGATCGTGGAGTGCAGCGACAGTGGCATTGTGGAATCAAAGGTCGAACGGAACGGCCAGTTCGTAGTCCTGGAAAAGGCCGGCAAGCTCCTCCACAGAGCAATCGAGCAGTCCCATCGCCCGCGTCACCGTGAGATGGCCGCGTTCGAGGACCTGATGGAGGCTGGTGACGAAACTGCCATTGTAGAGCGCTGGCATCGCGGCGCGCCCGCCAACTGGCTTCGGAGCGGGGTAGGGCTCCTCGTCCTTGTCGACGAACTCCATGTTCACCAGGCGCCAGTACAGGGCGATCGAGGAAACCCCCAATTCAGACGAGTGCTGTTGGAGCCACGCGGCGAGGGTTGATCGACCTTTTTCGGCCCAGCGCGGCTGGATCACGGTTGAAGGCATCAGTAATCCACTCGTGAACGCGTCGGCGAGCTGCTCCGTCCGCGAGCGGAGCCTCGCCGGGTCCTCGTAATCGAATCGTTCGGGAGGCATTTCATTCCACGTAAGAAGATGAAATAGCTCGTGACCGAGGTTGAAACTCCGGCGACCGGCGGACTCGCGGCGATTGATCAAGATTACGCTGCCGTCGCTCAAGAAACACGCCGCGCCGGACACGCCGTCTGGGGCATCGACAAAAAGGATCGAGACCCCGAGGCGATCTTCAATGGCATCGCGAAGCTTGTGGGCGGGCACGTCGCCAAGCTTCCACGCTGATGCCATTTGCTCGCCGCGCTGCGTGGCCAAGCTGAAGGGGGTGCTTTTCGTGATGTCCGGTAGTTGCGAGTGCACCGGGTTGGCCGCCTCCTTCAAAAGCGTGCGAAAACGTCGCTGAGCGGAGATCAACCGCTCCGCTTGGGTCTCGAAAGCTTGGAGGTTGGCAGCCTTGAGCGTCGACGCGCGGTAAGAGAACCCTGTCTTCTCCGGCACCAAGTACGGGTCGGTGAAGAATTCGAGCGGCTTTTCGAAGAAACTGGCCGCTGTCAGCAATTCATCCGTCGTGACCTTTCGTTCTCCGATCTCGATCGCCGAGACGGTCTGGCGGTCCTTGAAACCGAGCGCTGTCGCGAGGTCCGCTTGGGAGACGGAAGCGCCGCGGGCGATGGCGAGTCGTTGGCCGATAAGATACGCGAGGGAATCCATGCGCAGAAAGGTAGCGGGGAGAGCTTCCTTGCCAATCTCGATTCTGCAAGAAAAATCTTGCGGAACATAGAAACGCAAGAATAGTCTTAAACCATAGATCACCGCTTCCATGAACTCATCCGAGCATCCCGCCCAGACTCCTCCCGGCCACGAGCACGAATTCACCATCGTCGTGAATGGCCGCGAGCGCACCGTGACGCAGAAGGAGCTGACCTTTGACGAACTCGTTGTCCTCGCGTTCGGTCCGCCGAACTATGACTCGAGCGTTTACACGATCACCTACCGCAAAGGCCCCGACAAAATGGAGAAAGGTACCCTGGTGCAGGGTGAGTCTGTGAAGCTCAAGTCGGGCATGATCTTCAATGTCGTCCGCACTGATAAGTCATAGCCCTGACCTGCGGAGGCTCCGCGACGAGGGATACGAGGTCGCCATCAATGGCGCCTACCTTATCGTCTCCCACGTCCCATACGTCACCCCCGAGAGGAAAGTGGCGTACGGCGCGCTCGTGTCGGAACTGACGCTTGCCGGTGATCGGACGCAGCGGCCTGGCACGCACGTCGTCTACTTCGACGGACAGGCGCCGTGCCATCGCGATGGTTCGCCGATCAAGGGGATTCAGCACGGCGAAGGGGCGCAGCAGCTCGCGCCGGGATTGGGCGTGCAGCGGAGCTTTTCGAACAAGCCCGCTGACGGCTACGCAGACTACTACCACAAGATGACACGCTATGCGGAGATTCTCTCCGTGCCAGCCGCCGCGATTGATCCTGCTGCCACGGCCCGTACGTTCCGGCCAGTGGCGGCAGACGGGAACGAATCGCCGTTTGTCTATCTCGATACCAATGCCAGCCGCGGGCACATCCAGGCCGCCTCAGCACGCTTGCAGCGTCACAAGATCGGCATCGTCGGGTTGGGTGGAACGGGGTCGTACGTACTGGACCTAGTGGCCAAGACCCCGGTCGCGGAGATTCGTCTGTTCGACGGCGACCATTTTCTCCAGCACAATGCCTTTCGGGCCCCCGGTGCCGCGGCGCTCGAGGAGCTGCAGGCTTCGTCGGCCAAGGTGGATTACCTTGCGCGCATTTACTCGCGTATGCACCGCGGCATTGTCCCGCATCCCAGGCATATTTCCGCCGCCGAGGTGAACCAACTCGCGGGCCTCGATTTCGTTTTCCTCTGCCTCGACAACGGCCCGGTCAAGCGGCACGTCATCGATTTCCTCGAAGACCAAAAGATCGCGTTCGTCGATGCCGGCATCGGCGTTCAGTTGTCAGGCGACCAATTGCTCGGGGTGGTACGGGTGACAACCTCGACGCCGGCCAAGCGCGACCACATTGCCAAGAGAGTCTCGTTCGAGGAGGGACGCGACGACGCGTATTCCACCAACATCCAAATTGCCGAACTAAACATGCTTAATGCAGCGCTGGCAGTCATTAAGTGGAAGAAGCTCGTCGGCTTCTACGTCGACCTCGAGCACGAGCACCACTCCACGTACACTATCGACGGGGGCATGCTGCTGAATGAAGAAATTCAACCATAAGTTCGTCGAGTTCATGCCGGAGAAACTCGAGCCCGAAACGATCTACGTTTCGACGACCTACGCGCTTGTCTCCCATCGCTGTGCATGTGGATGCGGCGAGGAAGTGGTGACTCCGCTGTCACCGACTGACTGGCAGCTTATCTTCGACGGTGAGTCGGTTTCCCTCTACCCCTCGATCGGCAACTGGAATTTCAAGTGTCGTTCGCATTACTGGATCGTGCAGGACCACATCAAGTGGGCGCCGAAGTGGGAAACCAAGATCACCGCCGACGGCTTTCGAGAGATGGTTACCAAGCCCGCGATCGGCAAAGAGAAGAAGGCGACGCGCGGAAAGAGAGACGGGCTCTGGTCGAAAATGAAGCGGAGTTTGACCAGAGAGCAGCCGCCCGCGGAGGAATCCTGACCTCTCGTCGGGCCGTCTAGACTATGTGGTGCGATGATCTACCAGCCGGGGCCTCATGGACCTCGCTCTGGCGCGGCTACATCCTTTGTGGCAATTGTAGAGGCATCCGGCAGGCGCACGGGAACTGCTCCGCGTGCGGCGACCCTCTCCCGGAGGGTGAGCTGATGCCGGACGGCCGCGGCGGCTTTATTCGTCAAAGGGCATTTATGGGTGCAGAGGGGCGCTACGAGGATTACACCTATCTCAGGTTGATGGAGCGTGAATGGCGGCGTCCCGTATCAGGCGAAGATTCTTTTTCGGAATTGCCCGCTAGCGAGCGACCCTCACCCCGCGCCAGCATCGTGATTCTGTTCTGGAGTTATTTTGAAACTAGGGTCGAACGTCTGATGCGCGGCATCTGGCGATCGGCTCCGACACGACTACTGGACGACGCGCTGAACCGATACGTTTCTGTCGGCTCGAGGCTGGATCGGTTCTACAGGATTTCCTGCGATTCGACGTATTTTGCTGATTTGCGGCAGCTGGGCCACGAGCGAATCGCGGAGCATCTGGCGATGGTCCAGATACGGCGGAACGAGTTCGCGCATGGTAAGCCGCAGGCGATCGACGAAGCGCTTGTCCGGGCAGTCGTCGAGAGCCTCAAGCTGGAGCATGAAGCTTGGATAGCGGTTTTCAACTACCGCGCCAGCGCCCACCGGCCAGTCGACCAGCGCTGACAAGGACTTGGGTTATTCTAACGGCGGCATCCATCTCCCGTTTCCAGGCGATAATTAACTCTTGGGCCTGTTTCTCGTTATCGTCGAAGGTCTGCTGGCTCATCGCCGGAGCCGCAAAATACCAAGTGGGAATTTCGATTCTTGTTTCCGCCCATACCGGCACCGTGTGCACGTAATCGCCGGCCGCGTCGGCGAGCATCGCTTTTCGGGGGTCACGCGTTTAGGATCGAAACGCCGCGTTTGTTTTCCGGTGCCGTCTAGGATTGGAACTGGCGTCGTCACCCTCCGATAGGCAGTGACGATCCACGCACGGAGCGGCCGCGCCCGATGGGTGGGGGCTGGTCGGCCCTAGTCTTTAGGGGCTATTTTCCGTCGCAAATTGATAGCGTTATTAATCTTCGCCCTGCTACATTCGGCTGCATCGGAGGTTAATCCATCCCGGATTCGCCGCCGATGTCTTTCGACCGGTGAATGAAATGTTAGCAAGAAATCATAGCCTTCCGCGTTATGAATCTGAGATGGTGCAAAGCATGATTCTTCGTGCGCCGCGCCATCCATCCTGTGCCGCGCCGAGATCGTTTTCAGAGGGAAAATTGCCGATTTCGTGGGCGGCATCATGGCGTCACGAAAATAATGATACAGTGGGCAAGTTTCTATTTGCGGGGATGCACGAGTTACGTAGTAAAAACGCTGATTTATGCGCCGGTGAGGCCCGTATCGACCTTCGTGGAAATCGCTTGCGCACGGGTAAGCCGTTGCCCTATTGCATTGTGCATTCCTATGCGCTCCAGCCGCTCGGACCGCCTTCGCGAACCGTTACAATCCGGCAAATCCGCGACGGCACGGTATCCGCTTATTAAGTCGGTCCGTCACTGTGCCGATGAAGGCTCTCGCTTCCTGTTTGCATTGTTCCCGAATTCTCTTCAACTTCGGCCCCTTTTCCGTCAAACCTAGCCCCTTTCGCGCGGTCAGTCGACCTCGCGATACAACACCAAGAAGTCTTAACCACTCCTCCGATGTCTGAAAACACGCCACAAGAGACTGCCACTTCGGCAGCATCGGAGCATCCTGTGCGCACGATCGTCGCCAGCCCGTTTGCTCTTCCGCTCGGTCCGGTCAAGTCCAAGGGTCTTTCCTTTGGCGGTTCGATGTTTCCCGAGCCTACCGCTCCTGCTCGCGAAACACGGCATCGCACGGTCGTGGAAGCGGCAGCGCGAGCTGCAGGTGCTCGCTAACTCGTCCCGCAGACGATTTTGACCTTTCGAAGGCGGCGCTTCAGAAGCGCCGCCTTTTTCGTGGGCAGACGGAGAGATCCTGCGAAATGCACCGATTTTGATCCGTGCGTTATCGTTTCGAATAATGCGGGTCCATTGATGCACTCGGCCCTCCGCAATCGGGGCCGCAATATCGTTAATCCGAGCGGGAATTGGACATCATGCCTGCACGCCATGCGCCGAAGGCTGTATATGATATGATGCACGCACGTCACTCGATCATCGCGGCGTTAGAACACACTTGCATTCATGTATAGTCATCCGGCTGAATGAGCTTCCCAGCAGTGCCTCACCCCGACGACGCTAGTTCGCCCCCGATTTCGCTTTTTCGGTTCATGCTCTCGCATCTCCCGCGGCGTAACGCGGTCGACGACGATGAGCAGAAAACGGAAAAGTCGAAAGCCGAAGACCAGAAGACCGAGGATCTGCCGGTTTTCTTCAAAACATTCGGCTTCTTTGACCTGCTTCAGATCGAGGAAGTCAAGGCGGCGAGCCTGCGATTGGACGGGCAACGCAATGAACCGCGCCATCAGCGAACCCTTTTCGCCTTTGGCCCAAAAGACCGGTTGAAGCGCCTCCTCATCGAAGTGCGGGACCAGCCGCGATACCTCGCGATGGTCCTCGTCAAGCTCCAAGGACACGCGGCGCATCAGGGCTTCGCGGCCTTCGTGCATGACCGGCTTGCCGAGGTAGGGGAGCCAACGCCGGAAAACACCGCTTATCTCGGGTGCCTCGACTCGACCGACATGATCATCCTGCGCGTTTTCGGCCAGCAGGCCGAGGGCCCACCGGTCGAAAATCTCATGCGCTGGCTGGGTGAGCTGCGCCGCACCGGCGTCTTCGCGCAAAAGATCGAGCGTTCGTTGACGATCGTGTGTTGCAGCTCCCTTCCAGTGTTCATCGATACACTGGCGGAAATGGACGCCAAATCGAGCGCCCAAGCGATCGTGCGAGTCACCGACCTGCGCAATGGCCGGGCGCTGGCCAAGCTGCGGGCGAAAGTGGAGGAGCAGCCCGAATATCGGAAGCTCATGCGGGAAAAGCTATATGCTAGCGTCGGGTATTACGACATTCAGGGCATCACTACTGTCCAGGAGGCGGCCGTGATCCTGCGGGCGGCAGATCTGGTGGCGAAGGAAGCGGACAACCCCGCGGAGTATGCTGAACTCACCACCTCGACCTGTCTGATCGGGTACCAGAACTTAGAGGGCGCGATTCCTCCGGCGGAACGGACCGAAGGTCCGTCGCCGCTCATGCCTGAGCTGCAAAAATTTGGTGAGGAACTTCGAATGGAACTTGGACGCCTCGAAGAGGCGAAGTTGCTTAATTCCGCAGCTCGGGACGCGGCGCTCGAAGCTGTCGCGAAATTCCACAAGTTGCACGACACGGGCCTGATTCCCGGCAGCCGGTTGCTGCGGTGGACCTGCCTCGATGCGGTGAAGTGTTTTCTCTCCGAAACCCGCGAGCATCTCAACTGGCGCCACGACCAGCGTTGGCTCGCCACCAACGATCAGGACCACGACTTCCACACCCGCCAGCGCGACTTCGGTTTCTTCTTCCGTGCGATTTCGAGCGAACTCGATCGCCGGGTGTCCCTTTCCCTCCCGGCCCATACTCGCCAGTACCCGTCGACCATCGAAGCCCCCCTCAAAATGGTGGGAGCGCTCGACGTCGCCGGACGCCTGATCGGCGCAAGCTTTCGCTGCTACAAGTGCCGGACGAAATCGGGCACCCTGCCGGTTTTCACGACGACGTGGGACAAGCCGCAGTTCACCGCGTTGCGCCGTGGCGGCGCCAACCGCGAATCGGAGCGGCCTGCACCCTTCGCCACCATGGTGGTGACGACGTTCACCCCGCCCCTGGTCCAGCACTTTTATCTCTCCCTCTTCACTGTCTTTCATGAGGTCGCCCAGTGCATCATCGAAGAGACGATCGGTGCCCCGACCTTTACCGGTCTCGTATACACGCAGGCGCTGATCGAGCGCACCGCCGCCATCAGCACGCTGGTCTGTCGGCAGGACGGCCGCCACCGCCAGTGCTCCATCCCCCGCTTCATCCGCACCTGGGCGAATGATTTTCTGGCCGAGGAGTTGGCCGCCGGCAGCCCGATCTGGACCAAAATCCCGGCGCCGCTGGGCCCAGATTACTTCGCCGATGGCCAGGAACCACCCCGGCCCAATGATGATACCTGGGAAGCCGATGGCATCTGGCAGTCCCAGGCGGAAGTCTGGGTTCCCCACCGCGTCGGTCCGAATACCCCCGACTGGGGCGGAGTCTGCAGTAAGCTGGTCCGCGATTCCCGGTTTTGCACCTTCCTCATCGACGAGCTCAATCAGGCCTCGTTCCGCCAGATCTGGGCGCACGAGCTGCACGTTCGTTTCGCCGCGGTCGCCCGGGTGTCGCCCAAGCCGGAACGCGGTCGCAGGCAGGCTGAATTTCCCACGGACGAGTTCAACGAGGCCAACCTCGCGATCCAAAAATGGAGTGAGGTGTGTTCACTCCCGGAATACCTCGAACTTGCTTCGCTCCTGCCATTTCTTCGACTCTTCGACGGCGATTCGGACACGACCATTCTGGTCCGGGTCACCGGCCGGCTCGTGCGTGATTGCTGCGCGGTCTGGCGCGACAGCGTCGATCCATCCGTGATGTACGACAGCGCTCGCCGCTTCGTGATCGCCGTGGCCGCGGTCGACTTGTTCATCAAGCAGCGGGATCACACCGATCTCGGCTCTTCGCTCAGCGCGGAGGCCGACAAGCTGATCCTAAGCTGTGTGGAAGACGCTGCCGCCGCCCTTTCCCATCACGTCGATCAGCTGCCGGGCGGCCGGGCTCGTGCGGTGTTCGACGTCGTCTGGAAAAAAATGGCGGAGCGTAATTCGGTCAACAGCGCGAACCCGACGCCCGAGGAAATGTTCACCGAGCCGCTCATCGTGGTCCCGATGGTTCGCTTCCTCGTGCGCCTCCTCCATATCTACCGGCTGGATGGCCCGCATGTCGCGCCCGAGGCCAAAGAGTGCCTCGCCGATCTGAACGAATACATGAAGCGGATCTTCATGCGCGATGGACAGGAAGGGGACACGACTTCGCCGCCGCGCGACCTCGCCACCCTCTGGTCGCTCCAATACTGGCTCACCGAGGAGATCAAAGACATCAACTACCTGTTCGACCTGAAAACGGCGATGCACGGCCTTTCGAAACTGCACGCGGATGGAAACCGCTCCTGAAATCGAGTTCGATCACTTCGAGCGCATCTTGGCCGGCGTTGGCACGCGCCTGAAAATGCGACAGACTAGGGCAGGTCGCACCGCCCGAGCGATGCTCGAAGCGCGGGTCGCCGAGCAATACGATCGAGCGGGCTGCTTCTGCTATGCGGGATGGAAGGTGACAAACGACCGGCCCGCTCCGCCCGTCGAGGAGCAGCTGCGGATCTACGCGGCCTTTGCGAACAGCGCCGTGGCCGCGGGCGTTTATCTCGGTGCGCTCGAGCCGAACGAAGGCTTTGGCTTGGCCGATTGGAACCCGTCCGACGAACCGTCGGCCGGCTGGGACCATGCTACGGCCGTCGAAAAGATGACCGGCATGCTCGCGCGCGCGGGCACATTGCTCGCCGGCCGGATGCCGTCCGAAGAGTTTGCGCCCATGCGGGTCGCCCTCGGTTTCGGCCGCTTGCGCGGCAAGGCTCTCTTGTGGCCGCCACAGCAATCTGACCAGCCCAAGATTCTCGCGGGTCATGGCGTCGTGCAGACGATCTACGGCGAGATTCCCAATCGCTGCGGCGCGCTGGCCAAGGGCAAGGACGTCGAAGGCGAAGCGCTGCTTGCCGGAAAATCGGTTAACTTTCCCGGCCACTATATTCGCTATCGCCAGCCTTGGACCCGGATGGAGTTCCGCACAGGGACTTCTTCCGGCACCCGGCCCATGGTGCCCGGTCCGATCCTCGACACCCTGATCGAGGACCAGGCGGTTCCCGCGGCCGTGATCGATCCAGCCGAACCGCAGATCTTCCTCGTTGGCTTCAGCCTAGATTTCGCGCAGAGCCGTCGCGAATATCAGGTAAATGCCAATCTTGCTCGCACGATCGTCAATCGCATCCTTTCCGAGTGGGAAGAACTCGCGACCAGGGACGACGGCATTTCGGGAATGTTCATCTCGCCCCGTTACGGCGACGGCGTCGCCGCCGTGATCGTGGTCGAAGCCGACACGCCGACGGCGGTGCGGCAGAGGCCTTGGTTCATCAAGCTGGCGGACTTCTGCAAGTCGGCGACGCACTGGTTGCAGCACGCCGATCAGCTCGGCCTGCGCATTGGCATGGCGATCGAGCCCGACTCGGAAGCAGCCGCACCCCGACTGGCGGGACTCGGCCGCACCGCGAGCCCGGCGATCGAACGCCTGGCGGAAAAGGTGATTGGGCGGGCCCGCGATTGCCACGGGCTCGCGAAGAAAAAGGGACTTCTTGCCGTGTGTGAAACGCGCTGGTTCTGCCACACCTCGCCAACGGACTTAGAAAAGTTGGCCTAATCTTGGCCGGCTGGCGGTACCTCGCCCTCTGAGGTGCAAGCTCGAGGTAGCCACCAACACCACCGTGCACTGCTTCCACAATTCTGCGACGCCCGCGCAAGCGCCGCGTTGGGACTGCGAGCGAGAAACCTTTCAAAGCACCGCCGGATAGCGGTCGTCACATCCGGATGAGCCGAATAGCCAAATGGGACTGCGCAGGTCGGCTCAGCGGTGAAAATTGGCTTAAGGCTAGGTCCAGCCGCGGCGGAAGGTCGTCCTTTTGTCGCCGGGAAACCCGCCGCGGTATCTTATTAGGATCAATTGTATCGCCCTTCGATTCGGGCGGGGGCACCAGCACGGCCCGGGACTATCCCTCAGCGGGCGTCATGAGGTCGTTTCGAGATTGCCAGTCTGTCGGGCGGACGACGAGATGACTTTGCTATGCGTATCCTCTCCAGCCTGTTGGTGGCCGTTCTCGTCGTTGCCGTCCCGGCCCGTGCCGCGGAGTCGCACGTGATCGAACTGAAAAACGGGACGAAACTCGTCGGCACGATCCAGAAACAGGAGGGTGGCAAAGTTTACATCAATGCCGAGCTCCTCGGGCCGGTCGTGGTTGATGCGTCCTCCCTGGTCACGACCGAAACGGCCGCCGAGGCCGCGACGCCCCCGGCGTCGACGAAGCCGGCGCCCGTCGTGGCGTCGACGCCCAGCGGCGCACCCGCCGCGCCGCCGAAGGCCGACCCGAACAAGATCACGTGGAAGCGCTCCCTTTCGATCAACGGCTCCTATAACTCCGCCGCGTATGTCCAGGGTCCGATCCCCGGCGCCCCTCCGGGGTCCGGAATCGAAGGCGCCGGACTCGGGCTGTCGGGCAAGCAGTCGACCGTCCAAGTCAACGGCATGATCCTGCGCGCTTCGCCGACGATGGCGGTCACCCTGACCGGCGGCTATGGCTACGCGAAATACGAGCCGGCGGGCGCGGTGGTGAACAACTGGAACGGAGAGTTCACGTTCACGCGCATCCTGTCGCCCAAGAACTACATTCTCACGCGGTCGACCTACAAGGTGGATAAGATCGCGCTGATCGACCACTCGTTCGAGCAGGTGGTCGGCTACGGCTTCAAGCTGATCGAAACGGAGCGGACGAAGTTCGACGTGATCCCCGGCCTCTCCGAGGTGAACGAGAAGAAGGGCACGGCGTTCGACGACCAGTGGATCTTCTCGGCCGGCTCTTTCCAGCACAGTGGGATCCGAAGCTTGGAATTCACGTGACTTGAAGTCGCGGC